>Ga0172379_10011963_pt1 | contig 10237 bp, 8 predicted proteins | sample GrowelOW334metaG_FD_119756 | JGI IMG/M metagenome (GOLD analysis project Ga0172379, IMG submission 119756) | Groundwater microbial communities from an aquifer near a municipal landfill in Southern Ontario, Canada - Groundwater well OW334 metaG | ecosystem: Environmental > Aquatic > Deep...
GGATGATGCTTTTCACGATTATTTTTCCAATCCGGCATATCTCGACATGGTAAAAGATAAGTTCGGTATAGGAGTGAAACACCATATTGAAAAGATGGCCGGATTGCGGCTTGAAAGAAAAATCTATTCATGACGCAAAATGACATAACTCCGTTAATTCTTGCCGGTGGCAAAGGAACAAGGCTTAGGTCCGTCCTGCCGGATTATCCCAAGATATTGGTGGAAGTTGCGGGTCGCCCTTTCATAACTTATTTACTGGATCAGCTCGTCGAAAGCGGTTTTCGGAAAGTTATCCTCTGCACCGGATATAAGGCGAAAACGGTTGAAAAAAAGCTGGGAGACAAATATAAATCCATGGATATCTCCTACTCGTCCGAAGAAAAGCCGCTTGGGACAGCGGGTGCTGTCAGGAAGGCGATGGGGCTGGTTCGCTCTGAACTTATCCTTGTATTGAACGGCGACTCATATTTAGATTTTAAACTCAGTGATTTCATAAACCGCTATTTGGGCGACAAAATCGATTTTGCCATTGTTCTTACGGAAGCGGAAGACACTTCCAGATTTGGAAGGGTTGATATTGATGAAAACTCCAAGGTAAAGTCTTTTAATGAAAAAGGTGTTTCCGGAAAAGGCCATATAAACGCAGGCATTTATCTGTTAAAATCAGATTTCATGAATACAATTCCTGCTGGCGGCTTTGTGTCATTTGAAAAAGATATCTTCCCTGGATTGGCGGATAAATCCGGTATTGCCGCATATCCTGTGGCATCAGACTTCATAGACATAGGCACGCCGGAATCATTTCATTCTGCCGAGACGTTTTTTAAAAGGATGGGGAAAAACAGTTGAATATGGTGATGACAGTTATTTTACAAGGTATCGGTGAGGTGCACCAATCTTCCAGAGAGGATGGGTTTCGATGAGGATCCTTCTTGTTCTTCCAGTGGTCGGATATCCGCATACATATCCGACATTTGTTTCCAGCGGTGACTTCCCGGTGGGCTTCGCATATCTTGCATCCGCCCTTCGCGCGGCCGGACATGACGTTCACGGACTTAATCCGAATAATGATGCATCCTATGGTTCTGCTCAGGAAATGCTTCAAGATAAACTTCGACGTGTGCTTGCAGAGGTCATGCCGGAGCTGGTCTGCATAGGGGGACTTTGCACTGACTTCGCGTTTCTAAGGGATGCAGTCCGGATTATCAGGCGGTCGTCACCCGGCATACCCATTGTATGCGGCGGGGGAATAGTGAACAACGACGCCCTCTTTACCCTTACAACCCTTCATTCCGATTTTTGCATAGTGGGAGAGGGGGAAGAGGCTCTCGTACAACTGGCGGATGCAATACGCTCCGGCCGTCGGGATTATGAGGCAATATCGAACCTGGGATATTGGAGGAACGGACAGCCGCATCTGACCAATCAGAGCTTCGAGTACGGAACACTCGATTCCAGGCATTTCCCCGATTACGAGCCGTTTGGAATCGATGATATTCTGGATAATTATGGATTGACATCACGTTATCTTTACAGGTATACCCGTCCTGTCCCCAGACTTATGACAGTTGTCACGGCCCGCAGTTGTCCTTTCAGATGCACATTCTGCGTACACCAGAGGGGGCCGCGCTACCGGGCAAGATCAATCACGAATGTTATGGAGGAAATTTGCCTGCTATATGAAAAATACCACTTCAATGTACTTATTATTTTAGATGAGTTGTTTGCGGTAAACAAAGAACGGTTGAATAATTTCTGTGAAGAGGTGCTGTCGGTGAAGAGGGAACATAAATGGGATTTTGACTGGCTTTTTCAAACTCACGCGAGTGCCGCCCTTCGAAGGGGAGACCTAGAAATAGCCAAGAAAGCCGGATGTTATTTTTTCAGCTACGGAATTGAGAGCGCAAGCCCGAGGATATTGGCTAGCATGAATAAGAAGACAAAGCCCAGCCAGATTTCCGAGGCGATTTCTATTGCAAATTCCGTCAAGATTGGGTTTGGAGGCAATTTTATCTTTGGAGATGTCGCCGAAACAAAAGAGACAATACTTGAAACCATTGATTTTTTCCGTAAGCACTGTTATGAGGATCACGTTTATCTTGGTTCGATCCGCCCGTATCCAGGAAGTAAACTGTTCGAAGACTGTGTCTCGCGTGGCATTGTCCGGGATAAGCTGTCATTCTATAAACACATTGACGCCCTGCCAATTAATATGACCGGAATACCGGATACTGTATGGTTCCATTGGGTAAATGAACTTGAACAAGTAGCCGCATCATTTCCTTGGGTCAAATCTTCTTTCGCTTTCTCATATGAAGAGGATACGGAGATGCAGAACAATAAGTTTTGCAGGAATTCAGGTGTGAAAATTTACCGTGTGTCTGTGAAATGTCCGCATTGTGGGGAAACATGTTTTCTTTTAGAGCCGCTCCGCCTAGAACAGAACCGGGCGGTTAAAGGAAATGCCATTGTTGAGTTTCTATCCAAGATTAAATCGGCTTATTTTCGGGAACGTTCAAGACTCCCCTCCTATTGCCTTGAATTGCCTGGCAATCTGATATTCAGGCTGCGTATGGCTGTCAAAAAACGTATGGAGGCTTTCTCCAATGAACTCAAAACTTTGAAGAAGGAGGCTATCTTCAAAGAACTTGATGCCTTGAAGAAGATTTCCACTGCGACCCCGGTGTCCTTCATTACCGGTTGTATGCATTGCAACAAACGATTCAGGGTGAATATCACATCATCTCCAGAGGGGAATGATGGATCCGGCAACTTTTTATAGGAAGACATTGGAAACGTGATGGAAAAAAACGCAAGGTTGAAAATTCTTCATCTTCAATTGGAGTTTTCCCGGTGGGAGCAGGCAAGCCACTGGTCATATACTGCGCAGTTTAGCCTTGATGAAGGATTCGAGAAAAACGGCGTAGATGTTTTTACTGTTAATTCGACATCCATTTCGCATCTTTGGAAGTTTTGCCGCGGCAGGAAATTTGATCAGATCTGGCTTGAGATCGTACATCAGCCGCTGGATGAGGAAATTCTGGGTTGGATAGCCGGTCTGGCTCCGGTTCGCGTCGGATTTATCTGCGAGTCTCTTGAGTATCTGCCGGAAGATTATTTACTTTTTCCGGAACTTGAACACAGGAAGCTCTTAATCGAAAATAGGCTTAAATACCTGACTCATGTAATGGTGACAGATGAGCGGGATGTGACAGCTATCAACTCCAAACGTCTTGTTCCCGCAATGTGGTGGTTGCCCTCCATACCAGAGAGATTTGTTTATGAGAAAGGATTTATTCCATCTCATACCAACGCGGTTTTCAGCGGTGCAGTTTATGGTGAACGCGCCAATTGGCTCAGTCATCCAGGCTTGAAAGGATTACTGGTCAAACATTCCTCATCGGAATCGGGCACCCCGTATCCAATGTTATATGATGCGCTGCACCTCACCATGCATCGCTACCTTAAATATGTGGGTTTTGCCGACAGACAGGTTCAAGGGGTTTACATGTACGCATGGAATCGTCTCAGGGGCATTTGCTTTTCCAGATGGCTTAAGAGCATGCGTGAAGGATGTGCCGTTGTCAACTTGCCGTCATGTGTGAAGGCCTATGCCGGTCGGGTTGTCGAGGGTATGTCCGCCGGGGTTCCAGTCATTTCCTGGGAAGTTCCGGACCGGCCGCGCACAAAGTCACTTTTCGAAGAGGGCAAGGAAATACTATTGTATTCAAAAGGAGACCCTTCACAATTGGCAGATCATATTAGAAGAATACAAACTGACAGGGTTTTATCACAAAAACTTACAATAAGCGCACGCAACAAAATTAAACATTGTCATACGGCTGAACTTCGTGTAAGAGAGATACTCCGATGGATAGAGACTGGAGAAGTTCCGGGATATGAATAAAAAGCAATATGTAGGAAAATTAAAATGAACAAATCCCCCGATCAAAGTAAAACTGATGAATACTATACCAATATGTTTACCAGAAATCATGACACCGCCACGCCCTATCCGAATATTGTCGAGGCGAGACGCTGGGCAAAAATAAGCGAGTATTTGAGTTTAATTTCCGGCATGGACAAGACGGCTGGTGAGACCCGGCTGCGCATTCTTGATGTAGGATGCGGGCGAGGCTGGCTTGTCCGGCTAGCGAGCGTATATGGTTCCTGCGACGGAATCGACCCTGTTGCGGGTTCCATTCAACATGCAAAAAACATGTTTCCAGATATGAATTTTTATACGGGGGAACTCCCTTCCCTGATACGGGATCCGTCTTTCATTCCCTACGATGTGGTGGTTTCCACTGAAGTCATCGAACACGTGGTCGATCAGGATTGCTTTGTTGCAGCCCTTGCTGAGAGTCTTTTACCTGGAGGATATGCTATTATAACAACTCCAAGAGGGGAGATGTTCAATAATTTTAAAAAAACCTGCGATCAACAGCCGGTGGAAAAATGGCTTTCTGAAAAAGAATTGAGACTTTTATTCGAAAGTCATGGATTTTCCGCAGTTGCCAGGGACAGGGTTTACGACGATCTGCCGATGCTTTCTTTTTTCCATCGATTGTGTACAAGTCGAAAGCTGGCACGTTATATGGACAGAATGAGTATTTGTTGTATTCACAAGGCAATGCAATACACCACTAGCATATACCAGGTTTGGCTGTTTCGTAAGAATTGTCCATAAGAATATAATATCAATATAATATTTGATAGTATAGAAATTGTGATGTAATCACACTGGAAAGACACCTGTGTGAAATTAAGGATATTAATATGCCTCGCATTCTGTTTGTTGCAATGACTGAAAGCGTTCATACTGCGAGGTGGATAAGCCAGCTCAATGATACAGGATGGGACATACATATATTTCCGTCTATTCCTAACTTTTATAATATTAATCCCGAGTTGGCAAATGTTACGGTCCATGGATTATTTGTTAAACCTAAATATTCAGGACAAAGATTAAAATTCAATAAGGCTTTCCCATGGCCGTTTAAAAAAGGGTATGCTTTATTAAATAGAGCCATAGGTTGTTTATATAAGCTGCCAATGCATAAAGGGAAAAACCAGTTTGATTTCAGTTCCTATCTACTTGGAAAAACTATCAATAAGATTAAGCCGGATTTAATCCACATCCTGGAAATGCAACATTCTGGATATCTTATCGATAACGCCATCAAGAATGTTGACAGGAAGTATTTACCAAAGCTTATATATACGCCATGGGGCAGCGACATAAATTTGTTTGGTAGAATAGATGACCATATCGAAAGAATAAAAAGGTTCCTAGGACATTGTGATTTCTATTGGCCGATGTCAAAAAGAGATATTGTTTTAGGAGAAAAATATGGGTTTAAAGGAAAAATGCTCCCGATTATTTCCTCTCAACAAGGGTTTGAAACCAAAATATTACGGCAATATTGGCAATATGAATTATCGTCACAAAGAAAAACTATAATGCTAAAGGGTTATCAAGGATGGGCAGGGAGATCATTGTTTGCCCTTAAAGCAATTGAGGCTTGCTTTGAATATCTCAAAGGATATGAAATAATAGTATACTCTGCTTCTGATGATGTAAGAATTAGGGCGGAAATACTCGCAAAAGAAAAAGGATTGAACATAAATATTCTATCGCAAATATCTCATCTTGACATGATAAAACTTTACGGACAGTCAAGGTTTTCCATTGGAGCGAGTATTTCTGATGGAGTTCCCAATTCGTTACTTGAATCAATGGTCATGGGATGCCTTCCTATTGAATCTGTAGGAGGTTGTGCCAATGAATTCATCAAAGATGGGTATAATGGATTTATTATAGACGCGGAAAATGTCGGAAATATAGCAAATGCTATTAAAAGAGCATTAATTGATGATGATCTTGTAAATAATGCTGCTGAAATAAATTACCAGATAATAAAAGATAAGTTTGAGTATTCTGATATAAAGGCAAAAGTTGTTAAAATATATCATGAGCTTTTATATAATTAATAACATTAGAAAATGTGCTATTGAAAGAGAAATTTAAACTTTTGAAACAGGATAACGTTAATTATGAATAAGAAAAAAAGGATTTTGATTTTAGGTGGAACCGGCATGCTTGGGCATTTATTGCTTAGGTATCTTTACGCCTGTCCGGAATATGATGTATACGCAACTGCACGAAGTCTTGACGGCTTGGAAAATCGGTTTCCGGAAGACATTAGGAACTGCTTTCGAAAAGATAGCGTTGATGCCCGATATTTTGACAGCGTTATTCGCGCACTTGCCGGAACTCGTCCGGATATTGTCATTAACTGCATAGGGATAATCAAGCAACTTCCGTCATCCAACGACCCTCTGACTGCAATTACAGTTAATGCCCAGCTTCCGCACAGAATTTCACTTATAAGCCAAACAGCGGGAGCCCGTGTTATCCATATCAGTACAGATTGCGCTTTCAACGGGAAAAAGGGTATGTATACAGAACAAGACCAGTCTAATGCAGAGGATCTTTACGGAAGAACAAAGTTCTTGGGAGAGCTTGAATATCCACACTGCGTTACGCTAAGGACATCCATTATCGGACATGAATTGAAAAGCAGGTACGGACTGATTGAATGGTTTCTTGCACAGACGCAAAAGCTTCGCGGTTACCGCAAAGCCATATATTCCGGTTTTCCCACGATTGAACTTGCAAGAATTATTCGCGATTATATTTTGCCGAATCCGGAACTGAGAGGCCTCTATCATGTTTCTTCAGAGCCGATATCCAAGTATGATCTGCTTCAGATGGTTGCAGCTAGGTATGGTAAGAAAATTGAAATAGAACCCTATGATGATTTTGTTCAGGATCGGTCATTGGATTCTTCCCTTTTCCGTAAAACAACAGGATATAAGCCCGCCTCATGGGATAAGCTGGTTGAGACAATGCATCAAGACTACATAGCCAACCGCAGTTTTTACAGTTGATGAAATTTTGAAGAAAAAAATCTAGCCACCGATTTCACTGACAAGAATTTTAACAGAAGCCTTGCTGTGAATTTTATTTTTACGTGTTTCGTGTCATGCCTTAGGCAGATGAATGTTTTGTGGTTAAATAATGGAGAGAAATTTTTTATGAAAAACAAAGTATTAGAAGGCAAAAGAGTCCTAGTTACCGGGGGGACTGGTTCACTTGGCAAGGTATTGATTCGCCGTCTGCTTACAGGTGAACTCGGTATGCCGAAAAAGATCACGGTCTTTTCACGAGATGAAGCAAAACAGCATGACATGAGAGTTTCCTACAAGCACAAGCGAGCGGCGACGGATGAGATTATTTACCATAATGTTGAGGAGGTTCTGGATTTCTGTATAGGTGATGTTAGAAATTATCACAGTCTGGCTTCGGCTCTCCGTAACACAGATATAGTTTTTAATGCCGCTGCGCTTAAGCAGGTTCCTACATGCGAGTACTTTCCAATAGAGGCTGTATCCACAAATGTCATGGGGCCGGAGAACATTGTGCGCGCAATTCAAGAACTTAACCTTCCTGTTGAGACCGTAGTCGGTATTTCAACCGACAAGGCTGCAAAGCCTGTGAATGTAATGGGAATGACCAAGGCATTGCAAGAGAGAGTGTTCATTCAGGGCAATATGCGCTGTCAGAACACCAGGTTTGTATGTGTCCGCTACGGGAATGTATTGGCTTCGAGAGGTTCAGTTATCCCTTTGTTTCATGAACAGATTAGAAACGGAGGACCTGTGACAGTTACGACACCTGATATGACTCGCTTCCTTCTCAGCCTTGAACAGGCGGTTGACACTGTTTTTGCCGCTGTTCTTAAAGGAATGCGAGGAGAAACATATATACCTCAGGTTCCGGCAGCCAAGCTTATCGATTTGGCCAAGATATTGATTGGCAAGCGACCTATAGAGATAAAGATTACAGGTATTCGACCAGGAGAGAAAATTGACGAAATCCTAGTTTCCGAAGAAGAGCGCTATAGGACAATAACACGCGGTAAATATTATGTGATTCTCCCGATATTACCGGAATTGAGGATTGCTTCTGAGTCATGTGAACCGTTGCCCAAGGAATATAGTTCTGGAGATGATTTGATGAACATAAAGGAATTGGCATCCCTTCTCAAACATAATCGTCTACTTGTCGAAGATGTGATAGACGATGGCGAAGAACTGCTGAGGTAAAAGAGGTCGAACGACAGAAAACAGAAAGAGGCAGTTAGTAATCAGAGGTCGGTGGTCGAAGAAGATAAATCAAAGATATTTTCTCACAGAGCCACAATGACCACAGAGTTAATTAAGATGGTGAATAGAATGTTTCATAACACGAAGAGCAAAATCAATGGACTTGACTTTGGTTCCGTGTCAGGAAACATTGATACTTTACTCGTCTGATTAAAGATTTCCGCAAGAGGAAATTCACCATTCTCTGGAAAAACGCCGTGATCCCTGTGCCGCTGTGAGAGAAAATATTATTTTTCGTGTGATTTGTGTATTTCGTGGTTAAGGACTCTTCTTTTCAACGTTAAAATAAGGCTTATATGAAGAAAATAATGACAATTGTCGGGACTCGTCCGGAAATAATCAAACTTTCATTGATTATCAAGGAATTGGACAAGTTCACAAAACATATTTTTGTTCATACCGGGCAAAACTATGATTATGAACTTAATGAAATATTTTTTAATGATCTGAAACTTAGGAAGCCCGATTACTTCTTGAATGCCGTTGGAAAAACAACTGCTGAAACTATTGGCAATGTCATATCCAAATCCGATGAAATCATGGAGAAGGAGAAACCGGATGCAGTGCTTATATACGGAGATACGAACAGTTGTTTGTCTGTAATTTCAGCTAAGAGGCGTAAAATTCCGGTTTTTCACATGGAAGCGGGCAATAGATGCTTTGATCAGCGTGTTCCTGAAGAAATCAACAGGAAAGTCATAGATCATTTAAGTGATATCAATATGACAAATTCAGAGCATGCAAGGCGTTATCTGATAAGCGAGGGAATCAGGGCGGAAACAATAATTAAAACTGGTTCTCCGATGAAGGAGATATTTGGGCACTTTAGAAATGAGATAGAAGAATCCCTGATATTGGAAAAGCTATCTTTAAAGCCAAACAACTATTTTGTTGTTAGTGCGCATCGTGAGGAAAATATTGATTCAGAAAGGAATTTTAAAAACCTGCTAAACTCATTGAACGGTATATCCGAAGAATTTAATAGGCCGATAATTTTTTCCACACATCCCAGAACAATGAAAAAAATCAAGCAATTGCCTGACTCGCACCTTCATAAAAATATCAGGATCCTTAAGCCCTTGGGCTTTTTTGATTACATCTGCCTGCAGAAGAATTCATATTGCGTAATTTCTGACAGCGGTACAATAACTGAGGAGTCGTCAATATTGGGATTTTCTGCAATAACAATACGGGAAGTGCATGAAAGGCCCGAAGGAATGGATGCGGGTACGCTGATAATGACAGGGCTTAAGAAGAATGACATCATAGAATCCATTAAAATTATTATAAGTCAGCGCGGGGATGACAAGGATTCTTTCGAAGGAATCCCGGACTATAATACGGACAATGTTTCAAAGAAAGTGCTTAGGATAATAATGAGCTATATAGAATACATCAATCAGAAGGTCTGGTTTAAAGGGATGTAATTCACAAAAAAGCTTCACCACCAACAAGCACTAAGTGGAAGTTCGAAAGTTTTAAGGCGTAAGTTCTAGAGTTCAAAGAGACAAGACTTCAGACACGAGGAATTCTTAAAGCATAACACAAGCCTTGCTGTGTGAGTGTATTTCGTATGTTTCGTGGTAAAAAAGTATTTATTTATGAATAATAAAAATCCACTCGTATCAATTGTCATACCAGTTTATAACGGCTCAAACTATCTGAGGGAGGCTATTGATAGTGCCCTGGCTCAAACTTATGGGAATATTGAGATAATAGTTGTTAACGATGGGTCAGATGACGATAATAAAACAAGGGATATTGCGCTTTCTTATGGGGATAGAATTAGATATTTAGAAAAGGAAAACGGAGGTGTCTCTTCCGCATTGAATTTAGCTATAAAAGAAATGGAGGGAGATTTTTTTTCCTGGCTTAGCCATGACGATCTCTATTATCCGGATAAGATTGAGAAACAAATTGAATATCATCTTTTATTGAACAATAAAAAGGCAATCATCTTTTCAGATGAGGATATAATTGATGCGAATGGAAATATTATAAAGAA
>Ga0172379_10011964_pt1 | contig 10237 bp, 9 predicted proteins | sample GrowelOW334metaG_FD_119756 | JGI IMG/M metagenome (GOLD analysis project Ga0172379, IMG submission 119756) | Groundwater microbial communities from an aquifer near a municipal landfill in Southern Ontario, Canada - Groundwater well OW334 metaG | ecosystem: Environmental > Aquatic > Deep...
TAGTGGGCTCACAGATTGTTTTGGATGTGTTAACTTGAGGAATAAAAGTAATTGTTGGTTTAATGAACAATTATCCCGTGATGAATATAAAGAAAGAATAGGTGAAATTATGGGAAGTTATCAGAAAATGAAAGAAATTTGGAATCAATATTCTGAATTTGTATTAAAATTTCCACACAGAGAAAATAATAATATAAAAGCTTATGGATCTATTGGTGATTATTTATTTGAATGTAACAATGTCAAGAATTCATTTGAAGTTACCAGATCTGAAAATTGCAAATACATTTATTCTGTAAAATATAGTAAAGATTGTTATGATATTATAGGATTTGGATATCAATCAGAAAGATTATTTAATTCTGTTTCTGTTGGATTTTCAAGTAATGTGATTGGATCTTATAATATTGAGAATTCACAAAATATTATATACTCTTTCTCATTAAGAAATTGTCATGATTGCATAGGTTGCGATGGTTTAAAGAATTTTTCTTATTGTATTTTAAATAAGCAGTATTCCAAAGAAGAATACGAAAAGATTAGAGATATTATTTTAAATGAGCTCATTGAGAATGGAACTTATGGTTTAATGATTCCTCCAGAATTATCTTTTTATGCTTATAACGAAACTATTGCTCAAGATAACTTTCCATTAGCAAAAGAAGAGGCTATAGCTCAAGGTTTCAGATGGGAAGATGATATTCAGATGACAAAAGGCAAGGAGACATTACAACCAGAAGAAATTCCGGATCATACAAAGGATGTAGGGGATTCTATTACGGAAGAAATACTAAAATGTATAAACTGTGAAAGGAATTACAAGATTACAGAGCAGGAATTATTATTTTACAGAAAGATGAATTTACCAATTCCTCATCAGTGTTTCTTTTGCCGTCATCAAGATAGAATTAAAAGACGTGGCCCGTATAAATTCTGGGATAGGAAGTGCGACCATTGTGGGAAAGATATAAAGACCAATTATTCCCCAGATAGACCAGAAATAGTATTCTGTGAACATTGTTACCAACAAGAAGTTATATAATATAAAACATATGGAAAATAAAATTTGTGCAAAATGTAATAATAAGTTTGTGGTAGACCAAAATGATCATATTTTTTACGATCGCATAAAAGTTCCTGTTCCAGATAATTGTCCGACTTGTCGTCAGCAACAGCGAATGCTTTTTAGAAATTTCAAAACATTTTATAAGCGCCCTTCAAGCAAATCAGGTAAAATGATTATTTCTATGTATAATCCAGATGTTCCTTTTCCAGTTTGGGACATATCTGAATGGTGGGCCGATGATTGGAGTGCTTCAGATTATTATTTTGATTTAGATTTATCTATTCCCTTTATTAAGCAATTAAGTGAGCTTGCAAATAAAGTTCCTCGTTTTGCTATAATGAATTCAAAAAGTGAAAATTGTGAATATTCTAATATGGTTATTGAGTCAAAAAATTGTTATTTAATTTTTGGTTGTGTTGAAGACGAGAATTGTGATTATGGACACATAGTTTGGTATTCAAAAGACTGCACAGATAATTTATATGTAAACAAATCCGAGCTTTGTTATGAGTGTATAGATTGCCTCGGTTCTAACAAGTTACTTTATTCTCAAGAATGTGAGTCTTGCGTAGACTCTATCGGTCTTTATGATTGTCGTGGATGCACGAATTGTATTGGTTGTGTCGGTCTTCGTCAGCAATCGTATCAGATTTTTAATCAAGGAGTTACGAAAGAAATATATCAAGAATTTTTAAATAAATATCCAGTAAAAGATGAAGCCAGCATTATTTATATTTTAAGTAAAAAAGAAGAATTAAGAAGAAAGATGCCAGCTCGTGCAGTATTTGGCTCTCATAATGATAATGTCTCAGGTGATCATATTTATAATTCTCATAATGTTGAGCAATCTTTTGATATTAAAAAAGGAGAAAATAGTAAATATTGTTATACCGCTGGGAATATTATTGAATCTTATGATGCTTCTTTTAATCCTAATATTGAATATGGATACCAAACTTTAAATAGTTTGGATAGCGCTCACGTTATTGGGACGCATATGGTGCAGGATTCTAGCTATTTATATTATTCAAAAGCCTGTTACAATTCAAAAAATTGTTTTGGGTGTTTTGGATTGAGGAATAAAGAGTATTGTATTTTAAATAAACAATATACCAAAGAAGAATATGAAAAATTAGTTCCACAGATTATAGAGAATCTTAAAGAGAGTGGCGATTGGGGTAATTTCTTTCCGATTTGGATGAGTCCATTTTGTTACAATGAATCAATAGTGAATGAATATATGCCTCTTAGTAAAGAACAAGCATTAGCGCAAGGTTTTAAATGGAAGGAAAATATCCCTCATACTATAGGGATGGAGAATTGTGATTATTGTGATTTACCAAAGAATCCAGAAGATTATAATGATGATAATTTGTTAGGTAAAATTTTAAAATGTGAATCTTGCGGTTTTAATTATAAGTTTATTTCTCGAGAAATTGCATTTTATAAAAGATTAAAATTATCTATTCCAAATAAGTGTTTCAACTGTCGTCATCAGGCTCGTATGAATATGAGAAATCCAAGAGTCTTAAATGAAGTAAATTGTATTTCTTGTAGAAAAGAAACTATGACCACTTATCCAAAAGAGAAACATAGTCAATATAAAATTTATTGTGAAGAATGTTATAAAAAAGAAATTAATTAATATGAAAAATTATAAACAACAATTTAAAGGTAAAAAAATCACAATCATGGGGTTGGGGTTACTTGGGCGTGGTTTGGGATATACCAAGTTTTTGGCAGAATGTGGAGCGGATTTGATTGTGACTGATTTGAAAACCAAAGAACAACTCGCGACTTCAGTAAAAGCTTTAAATAAATTTAAAAATATTAAATTTGTGCTTGGAGAACATAGGTTAGAGGATTTCAAGGGGAGAGATATGGTAGTAAAAGCAGCAGGAGTTCCCCTAGATTCTGTCTATATACAAGAAGCAAAGAAAAATAATATTCCTGTTGAGATGGATGTGTCTTTGTTTGCAAAGTGTGCTCCTGGGGTAATGATAATCGGGGTTACAGGCACAAGAGGAAAATCCATGACCACGACTCTTATATATGAAATTCTAAAAGCCAATGCCTCCTTCGTTAAAACTACGGACGGCCAAGGGAGAAATTTAAAGAGGAATATTTATGTCGGGGGGAATCTTCGTGGTGTGGCTACTTTGCCACTGCTCAAGAAAATAAAAGCTGGAGATATTGTCGTTTGTGAGCTTGATTCTTGGCAGTTGCAAGGTTTCGGCGAGGCTTCGATTTCTCCACATATTTCTGTGTTTACAACATTCATGCCTGACCATATGAATTATTATAAAGATAGTATGGAAAAATATTTTGATGATAAGGCGAATATTTTTAAATACCAAAAGAAGGAAGATATTTTGATTATTCGTCCAGATATGAAAAAACTTATTCCCCTTGGACATAGCCATACGGGCGAGGCAAAAAATATTCAAAGTAAATTAATTGTTGTAGACAAGAAAAATGTAGATAATTGGAAGTTTATTGTAAAAGGTGATCACCATAGAGAGAATCTGGCTTGTGCAGTGAAAGTGGCAGAAGTTCTCGGAATTCCTGAATCTAAAATAAAAAAAGTAATTTCGAAATTCGAAGGTCTCGAAGGACGTATTCAACTACTCAGAATTTATAAGGGAATAAAAATTTACAACGACAATAATGCTACGACACCCGAGGCGACGATTGCTGGTATCGAAGCGTTAAAAACTTCACATAGGTCAGACCTATGTAAGAATAAAAAATACATAGGTCAGACCTATGATAAATCTAAAAATTTGATTTTAATTTGCGGTGGAGCGGACAAGGGGCTACAGCTTGATAATTTTGTGAAAACTGTAAATAAATATTGCAAAGCAGTCGTGATGATTCCAGGTAAGGGAACAGAGAGGTTGATTAATAATTATGAATTAAAAATTAAGAATGAGGTTGGAAGAAACTTAAAAGACATAGTTAAAACTGCGTTAGGCAAGTCCTCACGCGGAGATATTATTCTTTTCTCGCCAGCCTTTGCTTCATTTGGAATGTTTAATAATGAGTATGAAAGGAATGATTTATTTATTAAGATAATTAAAGGGTTGAAATAATGGAAAAGGATTTTAAATACAAAAGAATAATAATTTTAGGAGGAAGTGGATCTGGAAAATCTACTTTAGCAAATAGGATTTCTTTATTTACGAGATATCCTGCTTATCATTTAGATAATTTATTTTTAAATTCAAAATGGGAAATTGTTGATAAAAGTAAATGGGATGATGTTTCTAAAATATTTTTGTCTAAAGATATTGGAGTAGTAGATGGGAATTATAATAGCGCAATTCCTAATAGGGTAAAATGGGCTGATCTTGTCGTGTATATAGATATTTCTACATGGTTACGTCTACGTCGTCTTTTTGTAAGATCTATTAGAATTAGATTAGGGTTAGATAAAAGATATGGTGTACCAGATGGTTCTAAAGAAAAATTATCAATAAAATTTTTATTATGGGCATATCGTTGGAATAAAAATAAAAGGGATAAAATGTTTGAAATGCTTGAATCAATACAAGATAAAAAAGTTTTAATAATTAAAGAGCCTAAAAAATTAGATTTAAAAGAATTATTTAAATAATATGAAAAAATTAGAAATTGGAGCAGTGTATAGACATTATAAGGGTAATAATTATGAAGTTGTTGGTTTGGCTTTACATAGCGAAACATTGGAAGAGTTAGTTGCATATCGTGCACTATATAATCATAATAAATATGGTAAGAATTCTCTTTGGGTTCGACCAAAGAAAATGTTTTTGGAGAATGTGACTGTTGGTGGTAAAAAAGTTGAAAGATTTAAAAAGATTAAACAAAAAATTTTAATAAAACCTAGCAAGAAATAAATATATGAAAACAATTTTAGTGGATGCAGTATACTGCTTTATCGTAGAAAAAGAAGAAGGAAAGTTTGAGATTTTTCAAGATATGTATAAATTACTTGAAACATATTCAAGTAAAAAAATAATCTTAACTAGTGCTAATGATGACAAGAGAGAGTTATTTGGTTTAGATAATATGCCGTACGAAGTATTTACACTAAAGCATAATCCAGAAAAAACTAATCCAGAATATTATAAAACTTTATTAAATAAATTTAATTTAAACATTAATGATGTAATATATTTTGAGCATAATATTAATGCTGTAAAAAGTGCTGAGTCTGTTGGAATAAAAAGTTATTTTTATGATAATGATAAAAAAGATTTAGAAAGTTTAAAAAAGTTTTTAGATGAGAATTTAAAATAATATGGATTTAGATTTAAATACAATTAAAAATGTTCACTTTATTGGAATCGGGGGGATTGGGATTTCGGCGATTGCACGAATGATGATTCATGATGGGAAGAATGTGACTGGGCAAGATATGGAGGAAGGGGAAGTGGTAAAAGAACTTCGTAAATTTTGGATTGACATAAAAATTGGACAATCTTATGAGAATATTCCCGAAGATACTGATTTGATTGTTTATACTATTGCTATAGATAATTATGATCCAGAGCTAGCAAAGAGAATAAAAGAGAGGACAGATATTCCTGTAAAATCGTATCCACAAATGCTCGATATTGTAAGTAAAGACAAATATACGATTGCTGTCTCTGGGACTCACGGTAAGACGACAACGACGGCGATGATCGCGCAGATTCTTTGTGATAATGGTGATGATCCGACTGTGATTGTGGGGAGTTTACTTGTAGGTTCAAGCCAGCCTTCGCTTGAAGCTTCGGCGAGCCGAGGGAGTAATTTCATTGCAGGGAAAAGTAAATATTTAGTTGTGGAAGCGTGTGAATATCGTCGTTCATTTTTGAATATTAATCCAAAAATTTTAGTAATTACAAACATAGACAATGATCATTTAGATTATTATAAAGATATAGAAGATATAAAAAGTGCTTTCCGAGAAATGGCACTAAAAGTACCAAGTGATGGGTTTGTAATTTGTAATCCAAACGATCCAAATATTGCTGATGTTATAAAAGATATAAATGCAAAAGTGATAGATTGGAATGATTATTTTGTCGCTGATTTGAAGTTAAAAATTCCTGGGGTGCACAATAAGAAAGATGCGGCGGCGGCTACTGCCGCCGCCGCTACCCTCGGCATTTCGAAGGAAACAGCCGAGCGATACATCTGCAATTTCCCCGGCACATGGAAGAGATTTGAATTCAAAGGCAAAACAAAAGAAGGAGTTCTTGTCTACGATGATTATGCTCATCATCCGACAGAGATAATCGCAACATTGGAAGGCTTTCGTGAATTGTATTCAAAAGAGGCAGGATGGAAAGTTACAGTAGTATTTCAACCTCATTTATTCTCTCGTACAAAATTACTTTTAGGCGATTTTGCAAAAAGTTTCAAGGATGCGGATGAAGTCCTTATTCTTCCGATTTATTTTGCTCGAGAGAAATATGATGGAACTATTTCTTCTATTATTCTTTCAGAAGAAATAAACAAAATTAGTAATAATTCAAAAGCATTTTTAGGGTCTATAGAATTAGAAAAATATTTGGAAGTCGGACTTCCAAATATGAATGAGAAGAATATCATTGTAACTATGGGTGCCGGGGAAGCGTCTAAAATTGGTGATTTTTTACTAGAGTATAGTAAGAGTTGTTAATTAAAATAGTCTTATCAAGGGGGCTTTGCAGGCTGACGAGCCGAAACCTGAGCGAATTTTTACCAAAAAATTCGTGTACCCTTTTAGAAGAGCTATTTTAATTAACAACTTTATTGTAATTAATATTATTTATTTGGTATACTATTAATATGGAAAATAATAATAAGTCTTTAAATTTTATCAATTCTCGTTTTTTGATTGGTCTTGGTATCGTGATTGCAACTATTATTGGGTCATATACTTTTTATCAAATTCGTTCGTTTGACAACACTCTCACTGTTACTGGCTCTGCGACAAAGCAAGTCACAAGTGATCATGTAAAATGGGTTGGTTCTATTAGTCGTATTGTAAAGATAGATACATTAAAAGCTGGTTATGCAGATATGGCAAAAGATTTGATTCTTGTGCAAGATTTCTTAAAGAGTAAGAATATTCCCGCAGAGCAGATTGTGACTTCTGCAGTTTCGATGGATCAAAATTATGATCAACAACAAGGTGCAGAAAGGACTTACACTTTGCGCCAGACTATTGAGGTAAATTCTTCTGATGTAAATAGTATCACAGATATTGCAAAAAATATTAATCCGATTATTGAGAAGGGTGTTATTTTTACTACTCAGTCTTTAGAATATACTTATACAAAGCTTCCTGATGAGAGAGTTCTAATGCTTGCAGATGCGGTCAAAGATGCAAAAGCTCGTGCTTCGAAGCTCGCAGAGTCTAGTGGTAAAAAAGTCGGACAGTTGAAAAGTGCTTCATCTGGTGTTGTACAGGTAATGTCCGCGAATTCTCTCGATGTGTCTGATTACGGTTCGTATGATACTTCCAAGATTGAGAAAAATATAATGCTCACAGTTAAAGCATCATTTACATTAAAATAAAAAATGAAAAAATATTTTCTCTCAACATTCATATTATTTTCTTTTTTAGTATTACCTATTTGCGTTTTTGCTGTCACAAATTCTGGATTTATTCCGGGGCAGATTTGGTATTCTAAGGAAACTCTAGTAGAAGGAGACACTGTAAATGTTCACACAGCAGTTTGGAATGGAGAGAAGAGTTCACTATCAGTGAAGGTTGAATTTTATGATAAGAATGTTATCTTGGGCGTTAGAGATATTGTTCTTTTGTCTTCTGAGTTAAAAGACGTGTATGTCCCATGGAAAATTACAGCTGGTGATCATATTATTTCGGCTAAGATAATTTCATCGTCAGCTACTGTCTCTGGTAAAAAAGAAAGTATTTCGTTGGATAGGAATACAACTTTAAATGATAAACAGTTCGTTTCAGTAATTACTAAAAATGATCAAGGTGTTCCTGTCTCGACATCTCCACTATCAGACGCTCTGAAAAATCAGTTAAATAATACAACTATGGAGATAAATAGTATTGTTCCAGAAAAAGTTGCAACAACTATTTCTGATAGTATTACTTCTCTTGATAATTTTCGAGATGAAACTTCTCTTCAGATGGCCACCATGAAAGATGCCACACAAAATGAATTAGACAAAATAAAAATCGAAGAACAAAAAAATACTCAAACTCCATCAAAAAAGGTAGATATACAGACTGCAACAGAAAAACCGATTACTTATATTAAATTATTTTTACTAACCATCTTAGCTTTTATTTTCACAAATAAAATAGTTTTTTATGGCATTTGCATATTTGTAGTTTTTCTAATTTTACGCTTCATTTACAGGAGAATCAGAAATAGATAGTTTATTTGCTTATACTCCTATCTTGTTGTTATACTGTCCTTATGATGAAAAGGGCTATTTTCAATATAATATTGTTTATTTCAGTCTTTACTTTTCCTTGGTGGGCTACTGTAATTATGTTATTTATAGGTATATTTACCTTTCGTAATTTTTATGAATTTATATTTGTTGGCGCAATCATTTATTCATTATATTATATTCCAAAAGATAACTTAATTTCTTCTCCAATATTTTTTACTTCTTCTATTGTTATTTTGTATTGGATACTACAATTTATTCGAAATAATATTTTTTTATATAAAACATGATATTTAATCGTAAACACAGAAGAATAAAAAAAGATATTTATCTGGATGAAATTTTTCTTGATTCTAAAAATTTACCCAATTTTAATACTCAACAGTTTGAAGGAAGATTAGAAAAAGCAATTCCAAAGCGTTCTATTTTTGCGATAGGGGGTTCTTTTATTTTTATATTTACCTTTTTTATTTGGCAAATTATCAATCTTCAAATAATTAAAGGAGAAATGTACTTTAAAAAAAGCGAGAATAATACCCTTCAAAAAGAACCTATCTTTGCAGATAGAGGATTGATATATGATCGCAATGGAGTTCTTCTTTCATGGAATACGTGGAATGAAAATGATATAAATAAATTATCTTCACCCGAAAGATCTTATTATTCTTCATCAGGGTTTGGATTACTTCTTGGTTATGTTAGCGCTCCCGCCAAGGATTCTTCTGGATATTATTGGCAGGATAATTTTATTGGTAAAGATGGAGTTGAGAGTTTTTACAATAATTTCCTCACTGGAGTTAATGGAGTTCGTATCACAGAGACTGATGTCAAGGGAGTTATTCAATCAGAAAATATTATATTACCCCCTACTCCGGGAGGAAATATCAATCTTTCTATTGATGCTCAGATTCAGAAAAAAATGTATGAATCTATTTCTAATATGGCAAAAAATGTTGGTTTTCAAGGTGGTGCTGGTGTTCTTATGGATATTAAAAACGGAGAACTTCTCGCGATGACTAGTTATCCAGAATATAATAGCAACGTATTATCAAAAGGAGAAGATAGTAAAACAATAAGTGGATATTTTTCTGACAAGAGAAAAGTTTTTTTAAATAGAACTATTTCAGGTCTTTATAGTCCAGGCTCTATTGTAAAACCATTTTTAGGTTATGGGGCTTTGGTTGAAAATATCATTTCTCCACTCAAAGTAATTTTTTCGAATGGATCAATCTCTATTCCCAATCCATATTTTCCAGATAAAAAATCTGTATTTAAAGATCACGGATCTTTTGGTTATGTGGATATGAGAAAAGCTATTGCGGTTTCTTCGGATGTATATTTTTATGAAATTGGTGGTGGTTTTGAAAATCAAAAAGGTTTAGGTATTTTAAATATTGATAAATATTCAAAAATATTTGGAATAGGAGAAAAAACAGGAATTAATCTTAGAGGAGAAAAAGAAGGTGTGATTCCTACTCCAGAGTGGAAGATAAAAACATTTAAAGGAGATGCATGGAGAGTTGGAGATACTTACAATACATCCATTGGTCAATATGGCTTTCAAGTTACTCCAATTCAAATGGTAAAAGCAATTTCTGGGATTGCTAATTTAGGGTCAATCTATACTCCTCATATTACTCTTGCAGATAAAAATTTTGAATTACCAGAAATTATTCCAATCGATAAAAATATGATGAAAGTCATACATGAAGGAATGAGAATGGTGGTAACTGAAGGTACAGGTACTGCTTTGAATATTCCAAATGTTAAAGTTGCAGCTAA
>Ga0172379_10011965_pt1 | contig 10235 bp, 7 predicted proteins | sample GrowelOW334metaG_FD_119756 | JGI IMG/M metagenome (GOLD analysis project Ga0172379, IMG submission 119756) | Groundwater microbial communities from an aquifer near a municipal landfill in Southern Ontario, Canada - Groundwater well OW334 metaG | ecosystem: Environmental > Aquatic > Deep...
CTAGTTTCGTGTATAATGACTTTTATGGGTGCAGATAAAAAAAATTACTTTAAATTCTCTCTGGCTCTCTTTTTGTGTTTAGTTGTTCGATTAATTCCTTTCCGCGCACCGAATGTTGAACCAATTCTCGCGACTATGATGCCTTTCAGTAAAGCTTACGGAGCATTTGTTGGTTTTTCTTTTGCTGTTTTAAGTATTTTACTTTACGATGTAGCGACTAGTACCATAGGGATGCAGACTTTTTTTACTGTTGGGGCGTATGGAATACTTGGTTTATGGGCTACAAATTATTTTAAAAAACACAAAGGCAGCAGAGGGGATTATGTCCGTTTTGCTATTTTGGGAACTCTTTTTTTTGATGCATTTACTGGACTCACGGTCGGTCCTATTTTTTTTCACCAATCATTTATCCAATCTTTCATCGGACAAATTCCATTTACGGCGCTTCACCTGACAGGCAATGTGATTTTTGCTTTGATTTTATCTCCCGCGATTTACAAAAATTTAATTAAGAAAAAGGAAAAAGAATATTCGCCATCCATTAACATCCTTAACCCCAAAGCAAGTTAAATAAAATGAAAAAAACAGAAAAAATTTTTAAAAGCGAATTAGCAAAAATAAAATCAATCCGCAGGAGAACTGGCGAAGTTGTTTCTTTTGATCTAGAGAGAGTCGCTCGAGCAATTTTAAAAGCGTTTGAGGTGACGAGGGAGGGTGGGGAGAATGAGTCTCACGAAGTTGCTAAGCGCGTTTTCAGAAATCTTCTCAAGCTTCAAGCTGAGTTGGTGAGTGCGCATAAAGGAGCAAAATTTTTACCGACGGTTGAGTTGGTTCAAGATCTTGTTGAAAAAGAATTGATGAAAAATAATTTTACCGATACAGCTAAGAAATATATTCTTTATCGAAACAAACGTTCAGAACTTCGGGCCGCTTTTGGTCCTGTACCCGAAGCTGTTCGTCTTGCCGTAGAAGAATCCAGTAAATATTTTAGTAGTCCTTATTCTGAATATATCTTTTATCAGTTTTATTCTAGGTGGGTTCCGGAATTAGGACGCAGAGAGACTTGGATTGAGGCCATTGATCGTTACATGTCTTATATGAAAGAAAATATGGGAGATAAGCTTACTGCCAAAGAATACACAGATGTTCGAGAAGCCATTTTAAATCAAGATATTTGCCCTTCCATGCGTCTTTTGTGGTCTTCCGGAAAAGCTTGCCGTCAGTCTAATGTTTGGGCATACAATTGTTCATATATTGCTCCTACTTGTTCACAAGATTTAGGTGAAATAATGTATATTTCAATGTGTGGTGCTGGACTTGGTTTTGCAGTTGAATGGGAGAATGTTCAACAGTTTCCGCAAATAAAAAAACAAGTGAAAGAAAAACCAATTATTCACGTAGTTCATGACAGTAAAGAAGGTTGGGCAAATGCTTTTGTTTTAGGACTCAAGACTTGGTTTGATGGTAAAGATGTAAAATTTGACTACAGCATGGTAAGGCCGGCTGGAGCACGCTTGGAAACTGCTGGTGGCCGAGCATCTGGACCACAGCCCTTGATGGATTTGATGGAATTTGCTAGACGTAAAATTTTATCAAAACAAGGCCGTCGTCTTTCAAATTTAGATATGCATGACATTATTTGTCAGATTGGAATGATTGTGGTGGCAGGAGGAGTCAGGCGCAGTGCTTTGATTTCTCTTTCTGAATTAGAAGATACGGAAATGCGAGATGCGAAGAAAGGACAATTTTATTTAACCGAAGGTCAACGCAGTATGGCAAACAATTCTGCTGTTTATAATTCTAAACCATCAGCTGAAGAGTTTTTGAATGAATGGACTTCTTTAGTAAAGTCTAAATCAGGAGAACGTGGAATTTTTAATCGAGGTGGACTAGAGAAACAATTACCAGCTCGCAGGTGGGAGGCTCTTAAAGAAGAGAGACAAATAGGAATGAATCCTTGCGGAGAAATTTATTTGCGCCCTAAACAGTTTTGTAATTTAACTAGTATCGTGATTCGTCCGAAGGACACAGTGGAAACCTTAAAAAGAAAAATGGAATTAGCAACGCTCCTCGGAACTTATCAATCTACTTTGACGAACTTTGGTTTTCTTTCAAAAAAATGGAAAGAAAATTGTGAGGAGGAAAGATTACTTGGAGTATCTTTGACGGGTTATTATGATAATCCAATCATTAGAGATGACAAAGTGCTTGATATTCTTCGCCTGGACTCCATTGAAACAAATAAAAAATATGCTAAGCGTTTTGGAATCAATCCTTCTACAGCGATCACTTGTGTGAAGCCTCATGGTAACTCTGGCCAGCTCTTAGGAGTCGGCTCAGGTATGCATCCTTGGTATGCTCCATATTTTATTCGCCGAGTACGGATTTCTCATACAGATACATTACTTCAAATGGCTCGAGACCAAGGGGTGCCTTGTTTGCCAGAGGTTGGCCAATCTTCCGAGTCGGCAACTACTTACGTTTTAGAATTTCCAGTCAAAGCGCCAGCAGGAGCAATTTTTAAAGATGAAGTTTCGGCTCTTGATTTAATTAAAGAATGGAAAAGACTAAAGGAACATTTCGTGGAACACAATCCATCAGCGACGATTTATGTTGGTCCAGATGAATGGCTCGCTGTTGGAAATTTTGTTTACGAAAATTGGGATGTTATTGGTGGACTCTCTTTCCTTCCTCGATCAGAACATGTTTACCAATTAGCTCCCTATGAAGCAATTACCAAAGAAGAATATGAAAGGCGTTCTAGAAACATCGGCAAAATTGATTTCTCAAAACTTTCTCAATACGAAATGACAGACAATACCACTGGCGCAAAAGAGTTTGCTTGTGTTTCTGGCGTCTGTGAACTCTAGAAGACATTTTTAAAAATCAAACTTTTTCTGGTACGAAATTTTTGAAGCTTAAAAATTTCTGAAGTTTCCTCGCCGTCGCTCAGAAAACCCCTACAAAAGTTTATTTTTAAAAGTATTAGATAAAAAATTATGCTATACACACGAAAAGGAGACAAAGGTACGACGAAAACTTTTGCTTGCGATCAGCGTATTTCTAAGAGCTCCATAGTAGCGGAAGCCTTGGGCGCGCTCGATGAGGCTAATTCTTTTTTAGGTTTAGCTCGCGCCAGAACCAAAGATAAAGTTTTTGAAATTAAGGGTGAGCAAATAAAATTTGCAGATCTTATCTTAGAGATTCAACAGAATTTATTTATTATACAGGCAGAAATCGCGGGGGCGACTTTGTCTATTGAGAGAGAGAAAGTAAATAAAGCAGAAAAAATAGTGGATGAAATTGAAAAAGTTTTACCACCTATCAAAACTTTTTTTGTTAGTGGAACTACAAAAGATGGAGCGGTGTTGGATATCTCTAGAACCTTGGTGCGACGCGCAGAGAGGAGAGTGGTGGATGCAAAAGAAGAAGGAAAAGTAAAAGTCAGCAAAGAGACACTTGCATATCTCAACAGACTCTCTAGTCTTATTTATGCCTTAGCTCGCATCGCGAATCACTTAGAAGGCGAAGAAGAAATCAAGCCGGATTATAGATAATTTATTCGAAGTGGAATTCAGAGACTTTTGATTTAACTTTTTGTTTTAGGAGGGGATATTTTGAAAGTTCTGGATCTTTTTCTATTAGGGCGATAGCTTCTGTGCGGGCGGCTTCTACCATTTTTATATTTTTTATGGCTTCCATCCCGAGATCGGTGATGCCCCATTGTTTTGTGCCTCCGAGTTCTCCTGCGCCGCGGAGGGTGAGGTCTAGTTCAGCCAATTCAAAACCATTTTTGGCAGTTTTTAAAGCTTTCAAGCGGGCAATTGTTTTTTCAGCCTTCGCTTCAGCGAAAATATAACAGAAAGCTTGGTGGGAACTGCGGATAACGCGTCCGCGAAGTTGGTGAAGTTGGGCAAGGCCGAAACGTTCTGCTCCTTCTATTATTATTACCGTTGCGTTTGGAACATTAACCCCCACTTCTACCACAGAGGTAGCACACAAAATATTTATTTTCCCTTCGGTAAACTCCTGCATCACTTTTTCTTTTTTTTCTTTGCTCATTTTACTGTGTAATACTCCTATTTCATATTCTTGAAAAACTTCTTTTTTTAATCTTTTAGCTTCAGCTTCTGCTGATTTTACATTGAGAGCTAATTCTTTTTCTGGATCCGGTTCGTTAATTCTCGGACAAATTACATAAAGCTGTCTGCCATCTTTTAATTCTTGGCGAATTTTTTCATAAGTCTCAAAGCGTTTGTTTGGTGTAATTATTTCTGTGATTATTTGTTTTCTACCTAAAGGCATTTCGTCTAGGAGAGATAAATCTAAGTCGCCATATATTGTGAGCGCAAGCGTGCGGGGGATGGGGGTGGCGGTCATTGAGAGCAAATGTGGCGCGCTTATGTTTCCTTTTGTGTCCTTGTGAACGAGTTTTCTGCGTTGGGCGGTACCGAAACGATGTTGTTCATCAATTACCACTAAAGCCAAATTTTTAAATTTTACAGTTTTAGTAATGAGTGCGTGGGTGCCGATTAAAATCGGTATTTCTCCATTAGCTACCCATTTTAATAGTTGGGCACGAGAGATAGTGGTCCAGCCACTAGGATTTAATTTAGAAGGGAATTTACGGCAACCACTTCCAGTAATGAGCCCGATGTTTATTGGCAGATGTTTAAAATATTCTATAAAAGATTCAAAATGTTGGGTGGCTAATATTTCTGTCGGCGCCATATAGGCTGTTTGTAGATTGCCAAAAGTTTGCAAATCGCCATTTTTGTCCTGGGGTCTTTGATTTTGAACTACATAAGCTGCGGTGGCAGCGACTGCAGTTTTGCCGCTTCCTACATCGCCTTCAAGTAAGCGAGACATTGGAAAAGTTTTACTCATGTCATTTAATATTGTTTTTATAGCTTTTTTTTGTGAAACAGTTAGCTCAAAAGGGAAACGGGATAAAAATTTATTTACGCTTACAGCAAGTGGTTCTGCTTTTATTTGAAAAGATTTATTTTTTCTATATTCGAATTTATCATGTTGGCGTTCTAGCTGGATGCAAAAAACTTCCTCAAAAGCGAATCTTTTGCGCGCAGATTCCGCATCTTTCTTATTTTTTGGTTTATGTATCCAGACAAGCGCAGTTTTTAAAGTTGGCAAGTGATATTTTTTTAGAATATTATCTGGAATATAATCTTGGACATTATCCAATGTTTTATCCTTGAATATTTTTTCAATTGCGTGATAAAACCATTTAGAAGTAATGCCTCGAGTTTCAGTATATATGGGGTAAGAAAATCCCATATATTTCTCCCCCTGCGAAGGGGGAGTGCCTGAAAGGCGAGGGGGTCTGAATAGTGTGTCATGCATATCTATCGGCATGTTTGGTAATTTTTCAAATTCTGGATTCGCCAGATAAACCCCCACACCTTTAGCTCCACTAAAGGTGTGGGGGTAAATGCCATTTTTTTTAGCTGTTACTCTACCAGTCAACTTTACCATGTCTCCCTCTCTGATCATTTTAGCCAGATATGCCTGATTAAACCAAGTTATTTTTATTTTTCCAGATAAATCTTCTATCTCACCTTCGGCCATAGGAATACGGGATCGAAAAGCTTTTTTAGTTTTTAATTTTGATACTTTGCCGTAGACTGTCGCCATATCGCCCGCAACAAGATCCGCAATATTTTTTACTTCGCTTATATCGCTATACCGGACAGGGAAGTGAAAAAGCAAATCTGCCACTGAAAAAATCTTTAATTTTCGTAAGGCTTTTTTTTGATTTACGTCTAGTCGGAATTTTTCCTCTAATTTGTCGCTTAATTGCATGTTTGAATTATACGGCTTTTTGTTTTTATTTCCTATGTTTTATATATGATATAATAAACAGGTGTATTAGTTATAATATAAAACATATGCAATTCAAAAACTTTATTGAAGCAAGAAAACAGGCGAAAGAACATAAACAAAAGGCTGAAAAAGGAGCCGAAGTGGGGAATGGGCAAAAATTCGGGAATATGGATCCAGTTATTTTTAAATATTTTTTTGATCATCAATATAAAATAGAAAAAGGAGCTGCAGCAACCGGCAAAGGTGGAATGGACTATCATATTTATGCGCGCAAAATGTGGGAAGAATTGATTGGTGACATCAATTCCGAGAACCAAGAATTTTTTAACCAATTTGAAAATACTATGATATTGGGTTTGCATAAAATAGATATGGAACCTTTAGTTTATGAGCATGTAGCACAAAGTCTAACAGAGCTTGTAAAAAAATATCAAAATAATATAAAACATATTGCTTTATGGTCTACTGGTGATGTAGAAGGTACTGGATATCAAGTTGGCAAGGTTGAAAGTTCTAAGATAGTACAGGCATTTCATAAAGCACTAAAGATTGAATTGCCGAGGGAGCAGGTTGGAAAAATAATGAAGGAACAGACTTCCTTTTTTGTGCTAGATAATAAATTACAAGCACTTGTTCAATATGCCACAGAAGCTCTAGAGACAAATCAAGGTGAAAAATTAAAGATAGTAGTTATAGAAGACTCAAGAAAGAATTTTGAAAAAGTTCAAAATGCGCTTGTGGGGGAATTAGGGGATAAATATAAACAAGTTGAATTGATTCCTATTTGGGCTACTTATAGCAGAGAGGGACAGCAAGCAGAGAAAAAAGCGTCATCATCTCCTGATGAAAAATCAAGTTTTAAAATACAAAAAGAATACTTGAATGCAATTAATAGTTTTGATGAATTATTAGACACCGATCGCTTTGAAAGTATTTTTAAGGACGCGCATGTTTTTGTAGATTTTGATGGAGTTATTGGAGACAATATACAAATGAGAGAAGAGCAAGCAAAAGCTATTTACAGTACTTTAATGAGGAATGCTATTTTAAGTACTGGCTTGACAGAGCAAGAATTAGTCGAAAAAATGAAAAGTAAAATTTAAGCTAGTTTTTATTTAAAAATCTTTAGTAATTCTTTTTTTAATTCAGTTTTTGTTTTATTTTCATTTTTTAGTGTTATGTGCGGAAAATTTCCAATAGGTTCCCAATTGTTTTTTATGTAATTATTTAGCATTTTAGAAGTAAAAAAATGTCCTTTGCGATTTTTGACCTGTTTTTTGTGTTTTGTAGCAGAAGATTTTACTAAAATAAAAACAATATTTTTCTTGAAACTTTTTAAAAGAAATTCTCTTGAATCTTTGTCTGGCAGAGAATCAGTTATCACTACATCTTTTTTTAATTTATACAAATAATTTGAGATTCTTTTAAGTTTTTTTATTCGATCTTTTTTTGAGAAAGTTCCAGTTATGAGTTTTTTCTTTTCTGTTTTAGTAAGTAAAGTATCTCCATCAATATAGAGAGTATTTGTAACTTCTCCGAACATTTTTGCTAGATAATCTTTTCCTATTCCGGGGTATCCCAAAAACCAATAAATCATCTAACTAGCATATCATAAATATAAAAAAGAAAGGTGGAAAAATAAAAGTGCTAAAATAATTCCGAGTTTTTAAATTCTATTTTCTTTGCATGTTTATTCAAACCAAGAGGTGTGGAATGTTCCATCTCGATCAGTGCGCTCATAGGTGTGTGCCCCAAAGTAGTCTCGTAGGCCTTGTATAAAATTTGCAGATGTTTCTTTGTTTGTCATATTTTGGAAATAAAAAAGCGCGCTAGTAAAACCAGGAATAGAAACTCCACTTCCTCCGACTACTTCAACAAATGTTTGGAGGTCTGCCATATTTCGTTTCATAAGTTTTATAATTTCGGGCACAGCCAGCAAGGCACTATTTTTTAAGTTGCTTTGTGTGTATGCCTTATGAAAAACGTTCAGTAATTTTGCTCGGATGATGCAACCCCCTTCCCATATTCGGGTTACCTCCGCGATATTTACATTCCACTTTTCTTCGGTTGCCGTTTTTTGGATTAAATTATATCCTTGGGCGTAAGCGCTTATCATTGCGACATAGAGCGCATTTTCTAGAAGCGGGATAAAAGATTTAAGTGGTAATTTTTTTGAGTAACTTTTTTTAGGATATAATTTTGCCAACTTTAAGCGATCATTTTTTTCAGCTGATTCATATCGAGCAAACACCGCTTCGGTAATACTTGTAATACTCGTACCTCTTTGCAAGGCATCAACAGATGCCCATTGTCCAGTTCCTTTGTTGCCGGCGCGATCTAAAATATGATCGAGGAGGTAGCCTTTCCCAGTAAGATCGTCTTTTCTGCGCAAAACAGGAAGAGAAATTTCAAACAAGTACGAATTTAATTTGCCTTTGTAGTATGTTTCAAAAATGTCAGCAATTTGCGGCGATGTTAAGCCATATATATTTTTGAGAATAATATAGCCCTCCGCCATGAGTTCCATGACAGCATATTCGATGCCATTGTGAATCATTTTTACATAGTGTCCAGCGCCATCATTTCCAATATAGGTAACGCACGGCTTACTAGAAAAATCTTTAGCAGCGATTGCTTTCAGTATCGGCGCGATTGTCATCCAGGCCTTGCGATCGCCACCTGGCATTATGCTTGGGCCTTTCAAAGCTCCTTCTTCGCCTCCCGAAACTCCCATACCCACGAACTGTATTTTTTTTGCTTTGAGCTCTTTATATCTACGCTGTGTATCTTTGTAAAAAGAATTTCCCGCATCAATCACAATATCACCATCTTCTAAATGCGGTAATAAATCATAAATAACATCATCTACCGCACTGCCTGCCTTTACCATAATTATTATTTTTCTCGGAAGCTCAAGCGATTTTACAAATTCGCTGTAAGAATATGTGGGCACTAAGTGTGGATTGCCATGCTCGTTGTTGAATTCATCTGTGCGCGCCTTAGTTCGATTATAAACAGAAACAGTAAAATTATGATTCGCAATATTGCGAGCTAAATTCGAGCCCATAACCGAAAGTCCTATAAGACCAATATTTGATTTAGACATAATGGTCTCAATATATCATAAGTCTGTTATGTATCACAAGCCTTGCAAAAGTTCAGTTTTATAAAAGAGAAAGGCCCCGTGGCGTTGTTACCACTGGGGCCATAAAATTGATCTATCGTTGCCTTGTCTTGATTCTTGCGATCAAATAGATTATAAGAATCGTCGACGGTACTGCTCGAGCAAGGTAGATCCATGAGAACGGATCTTCCTTGACCCATGCGGGATAAACCGCGCACAGGTTTGCGAACAATGCCACAACCCAAAGTACCAGTGGCTCGGTACTCTGTTTCGCTTTCAGCAAACGCTTCGCTGTTGCGAAGTAGCCGATGAGAGCGATGATCTGTACGAGAGCGTAGGAGATGAGTGGCTGGTTCGTGAAGAACCAGAACGCTACCACTCCTGCTCCACCCGCGAGGCACCACTTTTGCGTCTTGTCGAATTCCACCGAGAGCGTCCGATTGCGGATGTTCGTCGCGATCACTCCCGAGAGAATGATTACGATGTTCATCAAGCTACCAATAACGCCTATGTTGGCGGTCAACGACCGGCGAGGGCTGTTCCAGTACATCCAGAACGAGAGCCCCATCATGACTAGCATGAGGATCCACGTTGCGAGTACTGGGTTGGTCTCGCGAATCCATGCGCGGCGAACGTAGTCCACCGCTGAGACTAGCATTAGGATGACTGTTCCAAGAACGGCGACTTCATACATCGCGCACCTCCTTTAATAACATTTTTTACCCACTACTAGCAGGTATATCCGGTATGCCGGAACATCGCAGGGAAATCCTGCCTATTCTTTTACATTATACATTAGTTAAGTATTTTTGTCAAGTTTTTCGTATGATTCACTAGTTTGGACGGATTTCATATAGATCATCTATACCTTATTATAACAGTTGCGGAGAGAGAGGGATTCGAACCCTCGGTCCTTTTAAAGGGACGACAGTTTAGTAAACTGTTGATTTAAGCCACTCATCCATCTCTCCTAAAACTTTTTCTCGATTCAAATACTCATCCATCTCTCCTAAAAACTTATTTCGAGTATAGCAGAAAAAATGAAAAATTAGCAGTAATATGCTAAAGTAAATAAGTTTAAAAGGAGCCGTGGGAGAGCGGTTTAATCTACCTCTTTGCTAAAGAGGCAGGGGCTAAAACCCCTCGGCGGTTCGAATCCGCCCGGCTCCGCAACAAAATGAAATCAAGATTCCCGCGAAAAAATGCGTCGGAGCGAAGCGCCGATGATTGGGCTGAATTCCCGCCAAACCCAAACCCCGCCAAGATTTTC
>Ga0172379_10011967_pt1 | contig 10234 bp, 6 predicted proteins | sample GrowelOW334metaG_FD_119756 | JGI IMG/M metagenome (GOLD analysis project Ga0172379, IMG submission 119756) | Groundwater microbial communities from an aquifer near a municipal landfill in Southern Ontario, Canada - Groundwater well OW334 metaG | ecosystem: Environmental > Aquatic > Deep...
AAACTAGTGCCATTTCCAAAAAGTAATCTTGTAATTATTTCTCAGACGCTTCGTCTCCGTCCCGACTGTCATGTCCCAAAGGGATGGCTTTGCCACTGGCGAGTCCGACTTTTTGGACGGGTCGAAGTCCAGCTTTTTGGATTCCGCACGGGGCGGGATTCTTAAAGCGGAACATGGTCGGGACGTCGCTCAGCGTGACTATTTTAAAAAACGCAATACCAATTTTTAGAAACAGCACTAGTTTGGCTCATTCTCCGATGGAAGAATACAGTTTTTGGAAAGTAAATGATTGAAATAAAACAGCCGGCATTACAGCCGGCTGTTTTCATTTGCACTTTGGGATTGAGCGTCACTTCAACTCCCGGCACAATCAAGTGGTGCTGATATTCTGTTTCAATTGAAGTTGATTTTCCATGTGTTTTCGTCTACATTAAAAATCATGTGCAGGAAAAAAGGTTGTATCGGGGTAGTGGGTCTGTCGCTATAAAGACTGTGAGACGCTTAGCGGTTCTTTTTTAACAAGCAATACGTATCTATCGTCGCGGGTCAATTTGCAGATATAAAATAATTTCTGTGTCACCCCGTACCTCGTTCACCAATGAGGGCTCACGATCAACTTTGCAAGTACATATTTATCCCAGAACCCACCGTTGATTGCCATGATCGGTGTGTTCAGCATACTTCTCTTGGTAGCCTTTCTGAGAAGGCACAAGACGCTGCATTCTATTCTCCCGAGTTCTCTCAATTATACCTGGGTATTCTTTCTGCTCTTTGTGGTGCAGGAGATCTCTTCCTTCTCTGTAGCTGCATGGGGGTGGGGAATTCTTTGTTTCATCATCCTGCGCGAATATTTCTCTCTCGTGGACCTTCGCATTCAAGACAGGTTGGGTATTCTTGCCGCATACCTGTCAATTCCGTTTATGATGCATTTTATACGTACGGACTGGTATACGATGTTCATCATCACCATTCCAGTGTACAGCTTTTTGGTTATACCTTTCCTGATCTCTCTCACTGACAGCAAGAGCGAGGGGGCAGTCTACTCAATCGGGGTAATTGATTTCGGGCTATTGCTTTTTGTCTTCTGCACTGGTCATCTCGCTTACCTGTCACTATATTCTTCCTGGATCGCGGGCACGCTCATCCTGAACATCGCACTGTGCGACGCTGTCTCGTTGTTCGTCGAAAAGCGTAACAGTTCTGTGCTGAAGAGTACCATGTTGAAGTATCTTATCGCGATTCCGTTTACGGTTTTCCTGTCGTACCTGATGATTGACTGGACCAAGATTCCGGTACTGCATAGTGTAGTGCTTGGGCTTCTGACACCAGCCCTGGCTCTGATTGGGACACATACAATAAAATATTTCGAAACGGATCTTGGCATTCACCAGGTTGACATGAGGCCGGGACGCGGGTTTATTATTGACAGTGTAAAATCGGTTGTGTATGTCAGTCCTATTATTTTTCATTATATACGATATTTTCTCTTGTAGTAGATAGATGATATTTTCTCTGTTGAAAATAGGCATTCATCTCTTCATTCTCCGCCCCTTCGTTAAGTTCTTACTGGGCATTAATATCTTCGCACAAGAGAATATTTTTCACCTGAACAGATTTATCATTATAGCCAATCACAACAGCCATCTTGATATACTGTTGCTCTTTCATTGTCTGCCGTTGAAACAGATTCCACTGACACATCCCGTCGCGGCGGAAGAATATTTTTCGAAATCAAAAATACTTTTCTCCCTGGTGAACTATCTCTTCAGCCCGATTTGGGTAACTCGCGGGGCTTTCGATTCTCAGAGAGATTTCCTCTTGAAAATCAATCAACAAATAGAGCGAGGACACAATATTATCATCTTCCCGGAAGGGACAAGAGGATCTCCCGGTGAAATCCTTTCATTTAAAAGTGCCATCGGCAAAATTGCTGAGCGGTACCGTGAGATTCCCGTTGTGCCTATTTTCCTGTCAGGTCCCGAACGATCGTTTCCCAAAAGTACCTTTATCCCAATACCGTTCTGGAATAATGTCCTGATCGGTCCGCCCCAGATCTTCCATGAATCCTCGAGAGAGATCACCCTTCACCTGAAAGAAATCCTTCTTGAACTTTCGCAGAATGAGGTCATCGCACAAAAGAAACGACGCCGGCGAACGACAACGCGTCCATGGTCCATTGCGGTTCTGGGAATCGACGGTTCAGGAAAAAGCACATTGTCGAGAGAGTTATCGAAAGTACTATCTGTGGATCGAAGCGTTGCATTGATGACCGACACTCTTCAAATGTATAAAGAGCAACAGTTGACGCCGACACAACCGCTTGTTCCGGAACATATTCGGGAAATGCTCGGAAGATATTCAAAACAGGCCACATCGCTGGCGTTCTACAAAATTCCCAAACTCACGGAACTGTTACTCAGAGATTATCTGCTGAGAGACATTACGCGATGGTACCGTGCAGATATTGTCGTGTTTGACGGATCGCCCGTTCTTAATCTGACAGCCTGGGCAATTCTTTACAAAGAAGAGTTGTTCAATCAATCCGTGTGCATAAAAGCGATAAAGATTCTTACTGCTGATGACAACGACATTGCACGGAATGACCAAATCTACACCGATTTCCCGGAGCTTTCCGCTTTAAAAAAAATGAAGCTGACCCATCTTACTTTACCCGATCTCGTCATTTTTATCGATGTCGACCCAGCAACCGCCCTGGCTCGAATACAAAAAAGAGGAGAAACAACACAAGTCCATGAAACCAATGAGAAGTTGGCCAAACTCCGGAATGCGTACCAGCAAGTGTTCCAGGTAATCCGTTCTGATTTTAAAGTTCCAACGCTCATGCTTAACGGTGAGCTCACACCGGATGAATTGAAATCCTCTTCTCTGGATTTTATACAGACAACCGTTGGAAAGGGGATCAACCATGAATAATCAAAAGATTGATGTTATTGCCACGACCATTTCGGGATCTATTTCTGATTGGGGGAAAGTCAAACATATCGTCCCTCTGTTCAACACCCATGGGTTTACGAATGTGTCGCTCTTCACTGTTGAAAGCCATGCCGATGCCCGAAAAAAGACACGCGAATGCATTCAGAATGGGACGCGTGTATTGATTTCCGCCGGCGGTTCCGGAACATTTAACAGTGTGCTTGAAGGGTGCTGCGACTCAGGGATCGATCTGCATGATATGACGCTTGGTTTTTTGAGGAAAGGATCTGCCGATCTCATCGGCAAGACATTGGGAATGCCCGATGAGATTGAAGATGCAATCAAGGTCTTTGTTTCATCAATCACGGCAAACGCGACGGTTCCATGCGACATTATTTTAGCAGAAAGCGAGCAGGGAAACGAACGGCCGCACCATTTTGTCGGATACGGCGGTGCGGAAATATTCGGAGACATACCGTCGTATACAGAAAACAAATTCATTCGATATTACAAAGGAATATTGGGCCAATTATTTGGCGACCTGGGACCTTTTTTTGTCGGAGCCAGTTTGGCATCCGTTGGCAGGCTCACAACGTCAATTCTTCACGGCAAGCGGAAGTGGAATATTGTTGTTGATCATCAGAATGTTGCGGAAAATTATTATCAAGCGTTCATCATCGTCAATGGAGATCTTGGGAAAGACCTTCCTTTGGCAAAATCGGCTCCGCTGGGATCAGGAGATTTCTATTTATTTGCTTTGAAAGATCTTGGCCTCATGAAGTTGCCGGGACAATTCAAACATACGTGGAATGCATCGGTTTCCGGGAATCCGGATCGGTGGGGCTTTGAGACATATCGAATAAAAGAGTCTCTTGTATTGAAGCCTGACAACGATTCCTTTTTTAATGTGAATACTGACGGGTTCACTATGAAATGCCTGAGTTCAGTCAGATTTCGAATATCAAATCAGATCAAACTGATCTCCCGAACATGAAGAGGTGAATCGGTTTGGATGGAATTGATCAGGGAACTCACTTAAATTACTTCAATGAACGATCATAGTACATCGGCAGCACCTTTTCGCTACGTGACAACAGGAATGATTCTGTTCACACTGCTCTGGCTGATTGTTTTCCTCTTCGTCTTCCCAGATCCGGTCGGGCTTGCAGCGAAACACTGGCCGTTGGTGTTAGTGGGCGTTGCCGGCTCATTTATCGGTAACATCACAGCCATCGGCGGAGGATTGGTGTTTATCCCCGTGCTTATTTTCGGATATCACATCAGCCCCATCGCTGCGCTTAAACTTGCATTTGTAACACAGGCGGCGGGCATGACGAGCGGTGCAATAGGATGGCTGCATCGCGGTGAAGTTCCGCTTGGGCTGCTGAAATGGACAGTTCCTTCTCTCATCATCGGCACAGCGGTTTCTACCTTCATGCTGCACCCGAATGGAATGGTTGTGAAAAGCCTCTTCGGTCCGGTGTCATTGTTGGCGGGTGTTTTAACACTTATCACCATCGACAGAAGAGGTTCACTGGAAACACTTCCAGAAAAAGCAGCACTCCCTGTTTTCTTCATTTCCATTCTCGGCGGATTGGTTACCGGCTGGGTCGCAATTGGCGAAGGGGAGATTATTGCAGCTTTCTGTATGCTTGTGTACGGACTTCGCTCCACTTATGCGATCGGACTCGGTGTTGTTTTACTGTCGATCAACTCGATAATACTGGCACTCGTTCATGGATTCTATTTCGGCGGTGTGCCATGGGACATGGCTATTTTCACCATATTTGGTGTGCTGTGGGGCGGAAGGCTTGGTCCGTACCTTTCACAATGGATATCGGTACGCACAACGAAAATAATTTTTGCGTGGATTGCGATGCTGGATGGCGCTCTGGTTTCCTGGCAAGCAATGAAGGCATTGATGAATTGAAATAGAAGTCGTGAGGACTCGATTCGAGTTATCGTCTTCCAGTTGATTTAAAAACAGAAAAACCCGAGACAAGCTCAGGTTTTCCTTTTTTGTAGCGGGGGAGGGACTCGAACCCACGACCTACGGATTATGATTCCGACGCTCTAACCGGCTGAGCTACCCCGCCAAACTATTTTTTTATTTTTCAGCGATAGCGAAGTCCCTTAGGGACTGCCTGCCCCGTGTTTTTTACGGGGAGCTACCCCGCCAACTTTCATTATCGCGTTAAAATCAATACGATTATCACCAATTGGTCAAGTAAAATAACAAAAACTGAGAAAAAATCAAAGTAAAATACTTGGTTTACCAGTCTCTTTAGTAAGATACCATGTACGTGTGATTGTTCGTCAGTAGAGAAAACAGTAAAATAAATCATCCAAATTGAATACTTTAGAATGTCCATACTGTTTTGTATTACAATTCATATTCCTATTTCTTTACCAATTAAAATACTCTCATGAATACTCCCGATCACGGCATTAGTAATAGAACTTTTTTTTATCGAAGTATTGTTTTCTGTACCCTTTCTTTGATTGTTGTGTTGAATCTGGCAGCGCAATCCACTGCATTGCAAGTAGCTCCGATATTCCAGAACAACATGGTGCTGCAACAGAAAAGCAAAGCGACTGTGTGGGGAAAAGGAGCTCCCGGTGCAAGCATCACTTTGAAGGCTTCGTGGGGAAAGAAAGCAGCTGCAAAAATACAGGCGGACAGCTCATGGAGTGCACAGCTGGCCACTCCGAAAGCAGGCGGTCCGTTCAGTATTGTTGTCAGCGACGGATCTTCGACCATAAAGCTCCAAAATGTTTTGATCGGCGAAGTGTGGATCTGTTCGGGTCAATCCAATATGGATATGCCGGTGGAAGGATGGCCGGTGGCGGATTCAACATTAAACGGGCTCCAACAGGCAAATTATCCAAAGATCAGAATCTTTCATGTCACGCGCCACATTGATGCAGTACCGCAATACAATATCGGGGGCACATGGCAGGAATGTTCGCCGAACACGGTTGGACCGTTTAGCGCAGTAGGATATTTCTTCGGAAAGAAGATCCATCAGGAATTGAAGGTGCCGGTCGGTCTGATCCAGGCCTCCTGGGGCGGAACTCCGGTGGAAGCGTGGACCGGGATGAAACATATTTCCGAACATCCTGACTATAAAAATTTTGCCGAAACCTTTGCCAGGGGAAAATCAGACAATGAACAGTATATGAAGTGGCTTTCTTCTCACGCGATTGTGAATGTCGAGCAACAACGGACAAATGCTGACTGGAGATCGGTGATTCTGAACGACTCGATGATTGCACGGAAAAATTATAACGATAGCGCGTGGAAAGTGATGACGCTTCCGACATTGTGGGAAGATATCATCGGTAATTATAACGGCGTACTGTGGTTTAGAAAAACAGTTGAGCTTTCGAATGCTTGGAGAGGAAAGGAATTAGTTCTTGAGCTTGGACCGATCGATGACTATGATGTGACGTATGTGAACGGAGTAAAGGTCGGTGCGATTGATACGGGCTCTGGTTGGAACAAGAAAAGAGTTTATACTGTCCCCGCTGGTACCGTAATAGATTCTCTCGTTACGATTGCAGTTCGTGTGATTGATGTTATCGGCGGCGGCGGTATCTACGGTTTGCCCGGTGAAATGAATATCCATCCGAAAAACAGTGATGAACAATTGAGCCTGGCCGGAGACTGGAAGTATTCTATTGCGGCAGAATTCAGGGATAATAAACTGTATCTCTTTGAAAGCAGCAAAAATGAATTTGAACAGCGTCCTACTTCCGGCATCGAAATAGCGTCGAACGTTCCAACATCACTCTATAATGGAATGATCGCTCCGCTGATTCCGTACTCCATTCGTGGAGTCCTTTGGTATCAAGGGGAGACGAATACCGGGAATCCCGAAGCGTATAAGACACTCTTCCCGCTGATGATTAAAGGCTGGCGCGAAGAGTGGAAGAACGATTTTCCGTTCTATTATGTACAGATTGCCCCGTTCCAATATGGAGCGCGGACACAATCGCAGCGGTTGAGAGAAGCGCAGTTCCAAGCACTTTCCGTGCCGAAAACAGGCATGGCAGTAACACTCGATATCGGTGATTCTGCAGATGTCCATCCCGTCGATAAGAAAAGCGTCGGTGAACGTCTTGCTCGCTGGGCGTTAAAAAATGAGTATGGAAAGAAAATCACAGTGTCCGGTCCATTGTATACGTCGCACACTGTTTCAGCAGATACCATGATCCTCTCATTCAACTATGCGGACGGACTGAAAGTGAAACTGCACAATGGCGGGAATTATTTCCAGATCGCCGGCGCTGATAGTGTGTTCACCGATGCATCAGTAATTGTTCGCAAGAACATGCTGTTGGTGTATTCTGCCGACGTGAAACATCCGGTTGCGGTTCGGTACGGATGGGGAAATGTTGTGTACGGTACATTGTTTAATAAAGAAGACCTTCCATCTCCATCGTTTAGAACGGACGATTGGAAAGAGTAACGAATTGAACCAGCAGTAAAAATTTATATTCGGATGCTATAACAGGCTCTGTTCATAACAAAAATTACAGTACATTACACTGCTGGCAGGCAGTTATGTTTCAGCAGCGTACATATATTGAATTACGTCGTTGCGTGAGAAAATTATCGTGAACATCAACTGTATTCTTCAGGTTTCCGAATGAACTTCCGTTCAATAGTTGCAAGTGCAATGATCATGCTCGGTGTGTGCCTGCCGGTGCAGGCGCAGGACCGTTCAATGATCTTTGAGCGCTTTACTATTGAGAATGGTCTTTCCAATAATTCCGTCAACAACATCCTGCAGACGAAGGATGGATTTTTGTGGGTCGCTACGAAGGACGGATTAAACCGGTACGACGGACAGTCGTTCAAACACTTCAAGTATCATCCTTCCGATAAGAACTCCCTCCCGGAAAATTATGTGAACGCCCTTCTGGAAAGCCCGGACGGCACACTGCTCATCGGCACGTGGGGAAAAGGAGTGTGCGCATTCGATCCGCACATGGAATTTTTTTCGCGCCTCGATACTCTCCGGCATGACGATGCCTATGTGCAATGCATGTTTGCGGATAGCAAAGGGAATGTGTGGTACGGTACTGTCAACGGCGGTTTGAACAGGGTGAATCGGAACAAGAGCGGACACAGTTCCTATCGGAAAAATCCACCGCGGGACTATCCATTTCCTTCGGACAATGTCACCAGTATTGCGGAGGACCGCGCCGGACATCTGTGGATCGGTACAGCCGATGCAGGATTGCTGGAATTCGATCCTGCTACAGGATTGATCAGACAGTATCCTTTTCACACGAACGAACAACTGTCCGCAGCCGATAAGAATATCCTCACCGTTATGTTTGACGGCGATTCGCAATTATGGATCGGCGCACAATCCGGTGTGCATCGTTTTGATCTGAATTCGCGAACCTGGTTGCCGCTGCCGGAATTACCTCCCCAACAGGCTTCGTTCTTGAAAACGCCGGTTAGTCAGATTGTGAAGGACCGGAGCGGAAGACTTTGGGTGGGCACCTACGATTATCTCGGACTTTTTCTCCTCGAATATATCGGCACTCCGAACTTTCACAGTATGCATATCCGCCGTGAAAATGATAACGCCACATCCATTGTGTCGGACCGTATCCGTTGGATTTATGAAGACCGAAAGCAAAACATGTGGTTCGGCACAGAAGATGGGATCGCAAAACTGCCTGTCACCCAGCCGTTCTATCAGTACAGGCATCTTCCTCTGCGCAGCACGAGTATCAGCGGAAGAGTTGTCAGCAGTCTCTATGAGGATGACAAGAACACTATCTGGGTAGGATTGGCGGGCGGAGGATTTGACCGGATTCCCGTTGCCACAAAAAAGGTAGAGCACTTTTCCTATAATCCCGCGAGCCCGAGTTCGCTCAGCGGAAACGTCGTTACGTCTATTTATGGAGACCGCTCTGGTACAATGTGGATCGCCACGATGAATGCCGGATTGAACAAGTTTCTTCCCGCAACGAAAACATTCAAACAGTACCGGCATCAGTCGAACAACAATACGAGTCTTCGCTCCGACTGGGTGCAGCAGATGCTGGAAACGCGGAACGGGGATTTCCTTGTCGCTACCAATGATGGATTGCAGCTCTTTGACCGGCTGCGCGGAGTTTTTCATTCCTATCATCCGGAAATTACCAAAGGATCCGATTCACTTCCCGAAACATATTCGCCAAATGCACTGTTCGAAGATCGCGAAGGAACTATTTGGATCGGCACATGGCTGGACGGGCTCTTTCGGTACGACCCGTCAAAAAAGAAATTGAAACAGTACATGCCGGATGATAAGGATCCCCACAGTATCAGTTCCAGCAAAGTTACCACAATCACCGAAGATTCGCACGGTTTCATATGGATCGGAACACACAGCAACGGTTTTAACAAATTCGATAAATCCACGGAGCAGTTTCAGCAATACTCTATTCTTAATGGATTGCCGAACGATGTAGTGTTCGGTATTCAAGAGGATTCCCGTGGTTGTTTGTGGATCAGCACGATGAACGGACTGGCAAAGTTCGATCCTGCGACAGAAACTTTCCGTGTCTATGATGAGGCAGACGGTCTTGTCCATAACCAGTTTAATTGGCGGTCCAGTTTCAAAAATACGAAGGGGGTGATGTACTTCGGCGGGTTGAACGGGTTCGTTGCATTTCACCCTGATTCCATCAGGATCGATACAGCTGCACCGCATACGGCTATTACGTCCTTTAAGATCTTCGATAAGGAAACTCCGCTGCAGCAATCCCGTGATGCGGAAAAAGAGATCGAACTCCGGTACGACCAGAATTTTTTCTCCATCGAATTTATCGTTCTGGATCTTGCACCGCTGCAAAAGCACCAATTTGCATACATGCTGAAAGGTGTGGATCCGCATTGGGTCAATGCCGAAACCCGAAGAACAGCGTATTATACAAACATCGCTCAGGGGAAGTACTATTTCTCTGTGAAAGCGAATAATGCGGACGGAACGTGGGGCGAGCCGACCGTGCTAAAGATCGTTATCCTTCCCGCATGGTGGATGTCGTGGTGGTTCAAGGTGATCGTCGTGGTTACTTTTTTATCGGCAGTCGTTGTTCTGTATAATTATAGAGTGCGCCAATTGATTAAGATCGAACGGATACGATTCAATATTTCCAGCGACCTGCATGATGAGATCGGGAGCAACCTGAGCAGTATCAGTGTGGATAGCCAGGCACTGCTGCAAAGCTCTTCACTGACCGGAACGGACAGAGAGCTCACGTCCGATATCAGCAAAACGGCAAAAGAAACGGT
>Ga0172379_10011968_pt1 | contig 10234 bp, 15 predicted proteins | sample GrowelOW334metaG_FD_119756 | JGI IMG/M metagenome (GOLD analysis project Ga0172379, IMG submission 119756) | Groundwater microbial communities from an aquifer near a municipal landfill in Southern Ontario, Canada - Groundwater well OW334 metaG | ecosystem: Environmental > Aquatic > Deep...
AGATTTTTGCCAGAGCATTAATTGTATTTTTTCTCTTTCTTCAATTGTTAGTTGTTTGTAGATCATACACTTCTATTATACTAATATATTAGAAGTGTTGCACTTACTTATTGAACTCAAGAGCTTTAACGCAAATTTAGAGCAATACTAGAAAGACTAGGCTGTCATTTTGTTGTTTGAGCGCCTACCAGCAGGCCCGATTCTCGTTTTAAATCATTCCAAAATATAAATAACGCCCTAAGGGTGTTATTTTAATTATGAGCTCCGAAGTGCATGGTAGTCAAACCTATTATATTTAAACCACCTTTTAAGTGGGGTCAAAGACGTAATTTCAAGGTCGAGATTTCAAATAAAAAAAGAGGTTGGTTTAATTAACATTGTGTGTTATTAAACTTCCTCTTTTATTTTTTATTGCCATGCCTTGAATGGTTATATTACTGGTAAAATCATAACAAGCTAAATGCTAGCAAGGCGCAGACACCGCTAATATCCATTAAAATTTTACAATTTTTATACTTATGTATTAACACCATAATAAATGCCAAGGCAAAACTTATTAAACCAAAACCAATGAAATATTGTTTCAAACCAAATAGTTGAGTTTGGGAGATTGTATAAACAAAAGTAATATTTAACAGAATTAACAAAATGACGACTATATTTATCGCTGTTCGAGTGCCAAACTTTAATGGTATTGTCATTTTATAACCAGTATCAATGGATTCATCCATAAGATCTTTAACAATCTCGCGAATATAAATAAACACGAAGACGAATATTGATAATCTTAGAAATTGCCAAATAGTACTTGCACCAACATGGTGCACCAAAGGGTAAAAAACTAACAAGGCACAGAATATAGCAACCGTAAACGTAGGCAAAAGAAAAATTTTTTTAGTACTGTTGTAATAAAAACCGATAGCGGTCAAAATCATACTGAAAACAAAGGGCTTCAAGCCATAAAACAACAGGCTACAATTTAAAACAATCAATATTAACCAAACGACTAAAGAGTAGCGAAAAAAAATTATCGGCTGATTACTAGCAGTAGTCTTACCTTTAGTTTTGTCAATTTCCCGATCTTGGTAGTCGTTCCAGACCATGGTAGCACTAATGCCAGTAAAGACTATCGCGTAGACTAAATAGGCATAGCCACCCCCTGCTTGATTAATCAGCTTAAAACTAACATAGGACAGTAAGACGGCAAAAATACCCATAGTGGGTCTGATTGATAACAAATACTTCATTTCGACTCCAGTTTATTTTAATAATTTTAATGAACTAATATTTATTAAATACTCACATTATAGCGTTAAAAAGTCAATGGCGTGGCGAGAGAGAGACTCTCCTAGAAGTCAAGTCCCTCCAGAGGTCGCATGTCGCCAGAGCTTTAGCGACAGCACACGGAGCAGGCATTTTTGACGTTTGAGCAGTAAAGAAAAGCGAATATTAAAAAATAATTATAATCAAAACCCACTATACATTATTCTTCAACGAAAAATAATATTGTTTTTCATCCTTAATCTCCATGACTACAATTTCATCATAATCAGTGTCCTGCAGATAATCATTTTCTTTGATAAAATTCTCGAAAGCCATTTTTTCATCATCCCCACTAGCCGTTCCCAAAACTTGAAGATTTTCAACATCAATATTATTAGGAGATCTAGTTAACCCTTCTTGGGTTAAAAAAATAAAATGTCGCATATTTTTAATTAAGTTTATATTTTCCTCTTTCTGCAAAACTTAAATAACCATTGTCACGAAGCAACTGCAACTGCTGTCGAATCTTATCCTTAATATGTTTGTTATTGGGGTGTTTGGTTTCTAAAACATTTTCAAAAGCATAAACATCGTTTAATTTAAATTCACTTTTGCCCAGTTTATCAATACAATTCATAACATCCAAAACCCAACCCTTGGCCGATAACTCTTTTTCTTTACGAAGAAATAGTGTCCTTTGCCAATCCTCCAATATCTTTGATTTAGACTCTGCTTTTTGATTTTTAATGTAAAATATTTTACCGGTCTGAGGAATTTCTTTTAACGAAATATTACAACCAACCCAACCCGCTCTTTGAGCTGTGTCAGACAGTGGTTTTCGTTTCTCGATTATTTCTGGCACAAAAAAGTGCTTCGGAATAACTAAAAAATTCAAAATAGAGTAGTTCTTTATATCGTAGTTAAGCACGAAAAAATTAGGATTACTACTGCTCCGAAGTCTTTCAATCATCGTTCGATATGCCCCGTCATTTATCTTGTTGCCAATCGTATCTTTCTTGCTTTTTAATTCATAATCTTCACTACATCTCGAACAGAAAAAATCGGCAACTGGCCGATTGTTTTCATATTGATTTATATTCTCACCACACGACGGACAAAAGACCTCACGATCAACCCAGTCTTCTGTCAGAACTCTAATCTTTTGTGAGTTACTTTTGTATTGTTCGGCTATTTTTAAATCAAAACTTGTTTTCATTTTTTTCTAAACAATCATCGTTTTAATTTTTGTAAGATAAATTAATATCAAAAGGCAATTCAGTAATAACCTCAAATTTATTATTATTTTTTTGATATATTTTATAATAATACCGCCCACCATCTGTAACTTGTAACCCCTGCATACCCACAAGGCTTCTTAGTCTTTTCTCGCCTTTCTTTGTTTTTAGAACATTGATAAATTCAGTTAAAATTTTACCGTTAGGATCTATAAATTCCACTTTAATTTCTGTTGAATTTTCTTCTGTGAAATTTTCGCTTGTCCAAAGACTAATCAGTTGGATATTAGCAGGGACAACTAACTTGTCACCATCAGGTATTTTTGTTTTATCAATTTCTAAACTCACCTCCTCGATACAATTAAATATACTCAAAAGGTTGGTTTGAGAATCTATCGATGATCTTTCGCAAATAAGTGACCAAATGTGTTTCATATATTTAAGCTTAGTTATTTAAATATTGTGACGAATTAAATACTAAAGACTCAACATCAGTTATTGGCGAATCTTCAAGAATTTTATTTTCTAAATTATTTGATCCTTCACTTGAAAAATAAATCTTTATCATTGGAACCGATTTTCCAGTAATTAAATCTTCTCCGTCTACAATTAATTCTTTTCCTAATGATTTAAAAATTTTGTATAACAAATCAACCCCAATATTATAATTACCGTTTTCAATATCAGATACAATTCTTTGCGTAGTTTGAGCCTTTTTGCTAAATTCAGCCTGGCTAATACCTTGTTCTACTCTAGATAGACGTATCTTAGTAGACAATCTCGTTCTAAATACTGCCGTTTCAAAAGATTCTTTAAATTTTTTACTTTCTACTAATTTAAATATTTTATTATATTCTTTTTTAAATTTAGTCATATTATTAATGTTTAATTATTTCATTAAATTATTAATATACTCTGGCAACTCAACTTCTTTACTGTGGTCCTTGTGATAATCATCATAATACGATTGTGCTAATAATCTATTTTTCTTTACTTTACGATCTTCTTTACCACCTGATTTATGACCATCTATTTTATCATAGCCTATCAATATAATCATTTTATTGTTTATACTATCAAGATAATACGGGAATCTAAGTAAAACATTACTTTTCTTAACATGGATTTCAATATAATCAAGGTCATGTTGTTTTTTTGCATACCAACCATCGGCTTGTCCGTTATTATCTTTGACATGCTTCCATTTTGACAAAATTCCAGATAAATCTTCTACCGTTTGGGAATGATTCATACTACGATATCTAGATGCAAAAAATTCTAGTACGGGGACAATAGTATCTTTAGCTTGAGGACTTGGACAATACAATAATATTTGCATAAAGAAGTAACTAATTCATTGTACTGTAATTATACCTTATCAGGTATATTTGTCAAGTCTACGTTTCACCGGCGTATAAATTGTTTTTGTGTTAGAGCGGGTAACCTGCCTCGCGTTGATGCGAGTCAAGGCGGGCGGGAATTTGCGCCCTCAGCTATTCCTACGGAATAACGCTTCGCTTGCCTGCCTCGCCGAGCTCAGCAAGGCGGGTCCAGTCCGCCCAGGGCGGAAGTCCGATTCCCTCTATTTTAGCGGGTAACCCCGCACAGTTCTCTATCGCTCACTTGCGGGGCGGGCGGGAAAGATTCCCATCGTAACAATCCAAAATAAGAAAAGAGGATTGCTTCAGCAATCCTCTTTTCTTATTTTGGAGCGGGTAACGGGAATCGGACCCGTATCTCTGCCTTGGCAAGGCAATATAATAACCATTATACGATACCCGCGAATCAATTAACAATTTTTAATTCCTTAATTTTCAATTATAAAAACAGTTTACCTTATTATCCGGTCTTGTCAACTATTTTACAATTGTCTGTGGACCAGGTGGGACTTGAACCCACATGCCTTTTGAGCACAGCATTTTAAGTGCTGCGTGTATACCAATTCCACCACTGGTCCTGACTTACTACTGATTTATAATTTTTAATTTACTAGCCCTAGGAAGAGCTTTAATAGCTCTTTCACGAGCCATGGCCTCTTTCATATTAGCAAGTTTTTCAGAATAGGCAAGTTTAGCTGGTAATCTGGCTCGAACATACTTCGAACCCTTGCCACTATTATGTTTTTCTAGCCTCTTGTCAAGGTCGTTAGTCCAACCGGTGTATAGCGTGCCGTCAGAGCACTTTAAGATGTAGACGAAATAAGACATAATAAACTAATTTTGTTTAATTAAGTGCTTAGACAAAAACGCTCTCCCAGAACCACTTTTCAAATATTTTTCAAAATTGTATGCTAAATATTTATTCGGAAAACAGCAATAATAAACCAAGGACACAGGCAACACTCCTTTGGTATATTTATTGTAACCAAGTTTATGCCTCTCAACTCTAAGTTTTAAATTGTTCGTACAACCAACGTAAAATCTTTTATTTCTACATTGTAAAATATAAACATAAAACATATCAAATATTATAGCACTGAAATACTTAACACTGCAGACTGTGGCCGAGCTTGTGCCGTCGCTAAAGCTCTGGCGCACAATGTTGGCGAGGCGAATTCAGTCTACGCTTTTCTTAAAGCTTCGACTAGACAAAGCCCGCCTTCGCAAGGCAACTGGTGGACCGTGTCCACCGTAGCCTCGCTTCGGCGAGGCGAAGGTGGAGATGAGGAGAGTTGAACTCCTGTCTAGCAAGTTATTAGTAACGCTTCTACATAAGCTAGCCTAGCTTAAGGGTCTGACTATCAGGATCAAAGCTAAGCAAAAGACCTGAGAGCGAGCTTCTTGATTTTGGAATTTACCCGAAGCACTGTAAATCCCTAAGCCCAATGGTTGACACCGCACTCCAGCTATTGGGCGTGGCTGGCGCGATGGCTTTAACTATTAAGCTAAAGCGAAGGCTGGAACCTTCATGGTGAAGGCGGCCTTTGTATTTTTGACATTTAAGTCTTGCCCTGAGTTTAAGTCAACAAGGCGTGACTCCTACGCAACGTTAATAAATCGCTTGCTGGCGATACCCGACATCCCCAATTTTATCGAGTTTGGCGAGATAAAATTGGCTCTGAGCGAAGTCGAAGAGCTTTTTATTTCTACCAAACCATGATACTAAATTTCTAATGACTAATTTCTAAGTTCTAAGTTAGGAATTTGTTCATTTCATTCACAATTTTTATTCAGTTTTTAAAGTACTTTGTACAAATTTATTCAAATTTTGAAATTTGACATTTGAAATTGATTTGACATTGGATATTAGACATTTGTCATTTACGTATCACCCTCCTTTCATCGCTCTCTTGATATCTCTGTCTGTATCTTTCTTCTTCAAGTCCTCTCGTTTATCATAACCCTTCTTACCTTTACCAATGCAGAATTCTACTTTGACGAAGGAGCCCTTAGTATAGACTTTGGTTGGTACCAAGGTCAAGCCTTTTTCTTTGGTCTTGCCGATTAGTCGATTAATTTCTGATTTCTTTAATAATAACTGACGGGAACGATTAGGATCGTAATTGTCGTTGTTAGCATATTTATAAGCGGTGATGGTAGCGTTGAGTAAATGGAACTCCGTCGTCTTGACGCCTGCTTTCTTGACCACATAAGCACCCTTGAGGCTCATATGACCTGCCTTGGCAGATTTCACCTCAGGCCCAGTCAAAACCAACCCAGCTTCAAAAGAATCTAGCAATTGGTAATCAAAATGCGCTTTTTTGTTGACTGCTAATACTGACATAATCTTCTTTTTGTCATACCGGCGAAAGCCGGTATCCAGAGTCTACTCAAAATTATTTTATTTATCGCGACTAACCCTGGATCCCGTTCTACAACGGGATGACCTGACAGTAGCGTTATAACTATACTATAAAACAACAAAATGTCAAACATGGTAATGTTATTTTAGCTAATATTAAAGTGTTTCAAGCTATTTCTACGCCATGTATTGACTTTTTAGCTAATGTGTGCTGTAATTATACATTAATTTAGTTCGTTTAAAATTTTATTTGAGGTTAATTATGAGAAAGATGGCAATCGTTGTTATCTTAGTGTCTTTAATCTTTGTTATTGGGTGCAGTACTGTTAGCTCCAATAAAGGGCCTAAAAAGATAATTTCCTTGCAGGAAAAAATGCAAATGGATGTGAAGAAAAATGGTAAAAAACACCAAGCGATTATTTGCGGTTATGCCGAGTTGGTAAGATGCGATACACTACATTTACTAGATTGGACTACTACCAAAAGTGGTTTGCTTGACACTACCTTTTATCACGAGCTTTTTATCAGTATATGGATAATTATTGACGGTGAAAGACTTGTACGTTGTAGATCAAATACAAGTATGGATCTCGACGCTGGTATAGAAGCGGTTCCTAATTTACTTGATCTACAGCTTGGCTATTATTATAAACGCCTGAGTGATGAATTATTTTTTGCCTTGGAGCTCGCCAGAAACAGAAGGATTAAAATCTACTTACAAGGAAGATGGCAAACTGATGGCACTTTTAAGTATAGTAGAATAGAGGTACTTGGCAACGTGTATGAATCTGATGGGCCTGATTTTTGACATACGATGAACTAATAAGAAGATATCAGACTTTCCCGTACAGAAGAACAACTCTATTGAACCCTTGGCATTTATCTTAATTCTTAATATTTAAAATTATTTTTGGAGACTTATCATGAAGAGCTTGTTATTATTAATGTTCGTGTTTATTCTTCTTTGTTCTTGCGAGGAAGAAAATCAAAGATTTATCGGCTACATAGAGACTAATGCTAAAACGACAGTCATATACGATAAACCGTATCCTGAGCAATATCTTCCAACCACTACGATACCTGTAATTTTAATAGACGGAGCAATCATACAGGCTGAAATACCTTACAATAAATTTCCCGGCAAAACTATAATAGAAGAAAGAAACCGCTATTTGCGAGAGGGATATAAAAAATTTCAAGTCTTTGGCGAGTATATCAAAGGAACCCCAGTAATACATGAGGCTCTCTTATATCAAGCTGGTGATTATATTGGGAATGGAAAATTTGAAAGAATTTAAATAAAACCAAAAATTGACACCATGTCATAAAAGAGCAAAGCTTCGGCCACGCTCTTTTTTCTTTTTAGCTAATATTAAAGTGTTTCAAGCTATTCCTACGCCTGATATTGACTTTTTAGCTAATGTGTGCTATAATTATATAATTAGTTTTTTAACAATTTGAGGTTTAGCATGAGAAGATTATTATTATTTATCGTCTTAGTGTCTTTAATTTTTGGTTATAATGCAGTTAGTTCCAAAGAAAAGCCGAAAAAGGCAATTTCCTTGCATGAAAAAATGCAGAAACACATGGATACCGTGGATAATACTTATATTATTTGCGATTACGTTGAATTAATTAAAAGTGACACCCTACATTTTAAAGACAGTGTCATTAATAATGAGCTTAGAATGAATATCTACATGCTGATTGATGGTGAAAAACTTGTCATTTGTAGACCAAAAGCATTTCTTCCGCACGGTGATAGATTTGTCAATATGTTCTTTGTCTTTTCTCAAATGTATTACGATGAACTGTATTATGCCTTGGAACTTGCCAGAAATAAAAAGATTAAAATCTGTTTAACGGGATATTATACATTCAACGGAGATTTTATTTACAGCAGAATCGCTGTACTTGGCAATCTTTTTGTAACAGGAGAAGGATCATTAAATAGAATAATTACCTTCCCACACTCTAAAAAACCTCTATAAAAATCTGACACAATGTCAAAACAAAAGAGCAAAGCTTCGGCCAAGCTCTTTTTTATTTTTAGCTAATATTAAGACATGCGGCTATAAAACTACCCATGACCTTGATTTTTCAATAAATATGTCGCTATAATTATGTATAACTTTAGTACTTTTAAAACTTAGAATGAGGTTAATTATGAGAAAGATGGTAATTATTATCATTTTAGCGTCTTTGATTTTTGGCTACAATTCAGTCATTTCCAAAGAAAAGCCTAAAAAAACAATTTCGATGCAGGAAAAAATGGAAGTATACATTGATTCCTTGGAAAATCAAGATATTATTTGCGATTATATTGAATTGGTCAGAAGCGACACAATACCGACCAAAGACGGCGTCTTAGTTACCCGAGATCTTCAGATAACTATAAACATCCTGACTGATGGTGAAAAACTTATCCTTTGTAAACCTAAAGGAACTCAAACACGTGGCAATGCTGTCCATGACAATTTTTATTCTTATTCTCAAATACTGTACGATGAATTGTACTACGCCTTAGAACTAGCCAGAAGCAGAAAGATTAAAATCTGTTTAACAGGGCAGTACACAATCAACGGAGACTTTTATTACAGTAAAGTCGCTGTGCTGGGCAACCTTTTTGAAACTGGGACAAGTAGATTCAATCAATCGTTTATGTTCCCATACTTTAAAAAACCTCTATAAAAATCTGACACAACGTCAAAACAAAACACCCCTTTCCAATAACCGGAATTAGGGTGTTTTTTATTTGCTATCACTTATCCGCCGCCCTGCAATCCACTTTTAAATTACCTACCATCTTTATTGTCGTTGACAAACTGTGAAATATGCACTATTATAGAAATGTGCTTGTGGGGCGTCAGCCCTGTTCGGCTTATAAGCTGAGGGCAAGCATAACAAAGAAACTGCTTTTTGAGCGGTTTTTTTGTTTTTAGTCTTCTTCAGGATTACCTTTCATGGTTGTAAATAATTTAATATCTCTATGTTTGTTTGTAACCCAGGCTGGAACAATGCTCCAAAAATGTATATTGCCGTTATCACCGATTTTTCTTAAAACAACTTTAATTTTACGATTATCAATAATGGCAATTATACCCCAGTATTTTACAATTTGAAATTTTTTACTTTTTTTCTTATAACTTTTTATTAAAAATTCTTTATAAGATTCTTCAAATTCTTGATAAGTTGTTGAAAGTCCAATTAACTTAACGGCCAAAGTTAATAATTTAAATCTCAAAACCTGAGAAGACTCTTCTCTTATGTGGTGGCTATTTTTAAAGATTAAATGATGAAATCCATTAGCCTGAAAACTAATATTAACTTTAAAGGCCGGAGAAAAAACAGTGCCTATTGCATTGTAACAATCTAAAGCATCACTTTTTAATTTTTGATAATTTGATAGATCTTCCATATAACCTTATTTTAGCATAAAAATCATTAGATTAAAAATAAACTAAAGGAGCAACGGCTTCAACCAATGCCTTTTTTTCTTTAGCAAAATTAATACCAAAACGCCCTTCCAAATGGAAAGGCGTTTTTTTATTTTTGAATTGAGAACCTCACCCTACCCTCTCCTTGAAAAGGAGAGGGGGAGCAATTTTGGAAAACCTCACCTTACCCCCTCCCCGCCTCGCATCGACAAACTCTGCGAGTCGAGGCGGGCAACCCCAGCCCGACAAAGTCATTCTGGCGGGTCCCCCTTTCCTTCGACAAGCTCAGGACAAGCAAACAAGGGGGAGGAGAACGAAAAAAAGGAGAGGGAGAGCGCTTGAAAAGGCGTTTTTATTTTGGAATGAGAAGTTTATTTTATTTACCCCTCAGTCCGCCGATTCGGCGGACAGCTCCCCTTGTAAAGGGGAGCGTTAATACATAGATAATCCACCAGCGTTAGCTGGTGAGTGCGTTTGAAAGCGTAGCTCTCGGGTATATAATAAAATCATCTCACAAAGAAAGGAGGTGATTTTATTATGGCAGCGCGAACGACGCTA
>Ga0172379_10011969_pt1 | contig 10234 bp, 9 predicted proteins | sample GrowelOW334metaG_FD_119756 | JGI IMG/M metagenome (GOLD analysis project Ga0172379, IMG submission 119756) | Groundwater microbial communities from an aquifer near a municipal landfill in Southern Ontario, Canada - Groundwater well OW334 metaG | ecosystem: Environmental > Aquatic > Deep...
CGCTGGTGCCGCCGCCGACATCAAGAAAGTTGGCCGGTTGTCCGCCTTTGAGTTTGACCAAATCCATCGTCGCCATGGCCAATCCCGCACCGTTGACCATGCAACCGATGTTGCCGTCCAGGGTGATGTAATTGAGCCCGAACTGCTGGGCTTTGTTTTCTTTTTCATCTTCCTGCTCAGCGTCTTTCATCGCCAAGATGTCGGGGTGCGCTTCGACCGCGTTATCATCGAAATTGATCTTGGCATCCAGCGCTATCAGCTCGCCGCTGTCGGTTTCTATCAACGGATTGATTTCAATCTGGCTGGCGTCCTTGGCTAAGAACAGGTCGTACAAGCCTTGCATGATTTTCCCCAAGGCTTTGATCTGTGCTCCTTTGAGTCCCAAGGCGTAGGCGACCTTCCGGCATTGGTAGCCTTGTAAACCGGCGGCCGGATGGACAGGCACCGAGATAATCTGTTCGGGTGTTTCGTGAGCGACGGTTTCTATATCCATGCCGCCCGCTGCCGAGGCGATAAAAATAATGCGCTCGCTGCCCCGGTCGACCAGTACGCTCAAATATAACTCGCGTTTGATCGGGTAGGTTTTTTCGATCAGCAATGAGTTGATCGGCAAGCCTTCCGCACCGGTCTGCTTGGTAACCAGCCGTTTTCCAAGCATATCCCGACTGAACTCGGCCACTTCCGCTGGACTTTTGGCCAGCTTTACGCCGCCAACCTTTCCCCGGCCACCTGCATGAACCTGCGCTTTAACCACCCAACCGTCACCGCCCAATTCTTCGGCAACCTGCTCGGCTCTTTCCGGCGTCGTCGCCTGCTTGCCGTCAGGCACCGGTATCGCGTAGTGCAAAAACAGCTGTTTAGCCTGATACTCATGAATATTCATTTATTACTCCTTGATTGACCGGTAAGGGACGGCGGGTATTTTTCACACACAGATGACAACTAAATGCTACGATTAATGCAGTTATTCCGCCACGGATAACACAGATTAAACAGATTGCTTTGCAAAGTGAATTATCCTTTAATCTTCAGTCAGCGTGTATCTGGGCCAATCTGTGGCTAAATAATTATCTTTACTGAGCATTTTAACGAAGTCCCTGCAAAACGCCATTTTAAAAACGAACATGCCGCCAAATACCAACGAAACCATCTTTCCCTGCCCGTTCTCCAAAGGCTACGGCATTCCGGCACGACAAGCCTGGCTGTTGCTAAAAGTTTTTTTAGGCTATCGACTCATCCTGGCCGGCCTGTTTGTCACGCTGTTTTACAGTTCCACGGATGCTTCATTACTCGGCACTTACGACAGCCAATTATTCGTTTACAGTAGCCAAAGCTACTTGATGCTCTCAATCCTATCCGGCATCTGCATAACTTGGCGACTCACCAGCTATACCACACAAGCACAGCTGCTCATTTTTACCGACATAATCATCCTCACCTTGATCATGCATGCCTCAGGCGGCATTAACAGCGGCATGGGCACACTGCTTGCGGTATCCATAGCCGCAGGCGGGTTGTTAATCGGCGGCCGCTGCGCGATGTTATTTGCCGCCCTGGCCAGTTTGTCCGTGTTGACCGAACAAGTTGTTGCCGATTACACGCACAGCTTTGATTCGACCTCTTATGCCAATGCCGGAATGCTGGGCGCTGCATTTTTTACCATTGCCTTGCTGTCGTATATCCTCGCAAAACGTAGCGAGCAGATATTCCAGCTTGCTGACCAACAGCAGCAAACCATCACCAAACTGGAAGACCTCAACAAATATATTATCCAGCATCTACAATCGGGCATCATTATCGCCAACAAGTTGCAGGCCATTCAGATGGCCAATGAATCTGCATTGCGGCTGGTAAATTTAGCGGCACTGCCGGTCAAGCTAGGCGATATTTCGTATCATTTGACTGAAGCTTTTCAAACCTGGCTATCCAATCCCGAACAGAATCTGGTGCTGCTGCAACTGCCGAATCAATCCGACATTCATTGCCGATTCATGCCCCTGCCGACCGGTCATGAGTTTTTTTACATGATTATCCTTGAGGATATCGCGCTTTATAATCAGCAGGTGCAGCAAAGCAAACTCGCCTCGCTGGGGAGGCTCACCGCCAGCATTGCCCATGAAATACGTAACCCGCTAGGCGCTATCAGTCACGCAGGACAATTGCTCTTTGAAAATCCGCTGTTATCCGTTCAGGATCGGCGGCTGACAGAAATCATCCAGACCCACTCAGTCCGCGTCAACCATATCATTGAAGATATTTTGCAGCTTTCCAGAAGAACCGACTCAAGACGGGAAAAAATCCATCTAAAGCCCTGGCTGGACAATTACCTGAAAAATTTCACGCTGGAACATGCCGTTGATATTGACGCATTCAAGCTTTCGTACCCAGATGAACCCTTATGTGCGCTGATAGATCCCGGTCATTTAAGGCAAATTCTGGGCAACCTGTGTCGGAATGCGCTGAAATACGGCAAGCCGGAAACTGGGCCAATAGCTATATGCGCTTTTGCCCTGCAACAGGCTCCCTGCATAGAGATCATCGATAACGGTTCCGGCATCAGCCGTGAACACCAGAGCCAGCTGTTTGAACCCTTCTTTACCACATCTTCCAGCGGCACCGGATTGGGGCTTTATATCTCGAAAGAATTAGCCGAATTAAATCAGGCGAAATTGAGCTATTATTTAACCGACGATAACCGGAGCTGTTTCCGGCTCTGCTTGTTGAATGCGGAACAAACCATAATTGACCTATGAATAAACCACTGGCATTGATTGTAGACGACGAACCCGATATTCGCGAGCTGTTGGAAATCACCCTTAACAGGATGAATATTCAGACTTGCTGCGCTGAAAATGTTGCCGGCGCCAAGACCTTATTACAGCAAAAGTCCTTCGATCTTTGCCTGACCGACATGAAACTGCCTGACGGCAACGGCCTGGATCTGGTTGACTTTATACAAACATTGCCTGCTCCGCTGCCGGTTGCCGTTATTACCGCGCACGGCAACATGGAGTCGGCGATATTGGCAATGAAAAAAGGCGCTTTCGATTTTGTGTCCAAGCCGGTTGACCTGCCCGCACTCAGGCTGCTGGTTAACAATGCATTAAAACTTTCCGATGCAACAAACCCCACTAAAGAAAGGCGATCCCGCCACACGCTGCTGGGCGAATCCTTAATCATGCAGGAGATCAGGGCAAAAATAGGCAAACTCGCCCGCAGTCAGGCGCCGGTCTATATCAGCGGCGAATCGGGCTCAGGCAAAGAGCTGGTTGCACGGTTAATTCATCAGCAAAGCTCCCGTAGCGACCATGCTTTTGTCGCGATTAACTGCGGAGCCATCCCGCACGAGCTGATGGAAAGCGAGTTTTTCGGTCATAAAAAAGGCAGCTTTACCGGCGCGCTCAGCGATAAAAAAGGCTTATTCCAGGCTGCAGAAGGCGGCACCTTGTTTCTTGATGAAGTCGCCGACTTGCCGCTGTCCCTGCAAGTCAAATTACTGCGCGCCATACAGGAAAAAAGAATTCGCCCGGTTGGAGATCAGCAGGAAATTCCGGTCGATATTCGCTTGCTCAGCGCCACCCATAAAAACCTTAACGATATGGTTCGGGACGGCAGTTTCAGGCAGGATTTATATTATCGCATCAATGTTATCGATCTTCATGTCCCATCCTTACGTGAGCGGCCTGGCGATATACCCGCCCTTGTCGATCATATATTAGCCAAACTGACCGGTGCCAATAAACCGGACAGACCGAGCTTGTCCGTATCCGCATTAGCGGCCTTGCAACGGTACACTTTTCCGGGCAATGTCCGCGAACTCGAAAATATCCTCGAAAGAGCCCTTGCCCTGTATGACGGCAACTGCATTGAGATTGATGATTTAAACCTGCCGATAGATATACATCATGTTGCCAAATCGCGGGATTTTGACCCGGCGTTGGGATCACTGGAAGATCATCTTGAAAGAATAGAAAAAAAAGCCATCACCGTTGCGCTGGAAGAAAATCAATGGGACCAAACGGCCGCCGCCAAACAGCTGGGGCTATCGTCCAGATCGCTACGCTACCGATTGAAAAAACTTGATATGGACAATTAGGTGCAAGGTTCAAGGCGAAAAACCATACCAATACCTAATCCTCTTTGAAAGCTTATTATTTAAACGAAACGATTAGGATAAAGGGGTTTTGACGCTCAATAAAAAGGGGAGACCACAGAGCCTCCCCTTCAATATTCCTTGAACCTTGAACCTAAGCCTTATATTTGCTCATGGCTTCCAGCTTTGCTATCGCCGTCTTGATTTTCGCGTCAGTCTCAGCATTCAGCTCATTAGCGGTATAGACCTTATCCAACAAACCTTCTGCAACCAATGCGTCTTTTATCCAGCGCTTGGTGAATCGGTAATTGCTATACGCAGTGGCAACCTCACCTGTTTTTGGATCCTTTAATCCCGCACTCGGTGCGGAGGCTGCGGCAGCAGTGGCTTTTTTAGCAGCCGCCGGTTTGGCTTTAGTTGCCGCAGGTTTTGCGGCTGCCTTAGGAGCAGCTGGGGCAGCCGCTTTGGTTACCGCTGGTTTAGCCGGTGCTGCTTTAGTTGCCTCGGCTTTAGGTGCAACAGTTTTAGCTGCAACAGGCTTGTTTACGGCCGGCTTTTCTTTTGCAACGGCAACCTGGGGTTTTGCTTGTTTCTCGGCTGCTGCCTGTGCTTCAGGTTTTGCCGCTGGCGCTTTGGATTTAGCAGTTGTTTTCTGTTCGTCTATGATTGCATAAACAATATAGGCAACGAAAATAGTAGTTAATATAAACAACCCTTCAGTCATAATGGCTCTCCACCTCATTTAAGTTAATTTTTTTCTTCACCGCTTTGAAACTAAGCGCTGCCAGCCGCAAAAGCAGGAGCGAATATCTGTCCATGTAGGTAAACCTTATCGCTAGAGGCGGAATATACCAGAAGCCAGTGCGCAGGGAAAATTCTAATTCGAAAAACTGCAAACTTGTCCGATACTTAAGTTCAAAAACCCTATGCTTACCAGCAAATTTGTTTTTTTGCCAGCTTGGGCAAATCGTCCCGTAAGCCCATCGCATAGCGATTAAAATAAGCCTTGACCAGCGCCGAATTATTGACCCAGTTCATTCCTGCCGAGCGCAAGCCGACCAAGGGCTGCGAGCTCACGCCATAAGTCTTGTTCAACACATCCATGCTCGACATCATCACTAGGTTATCGCCTTTACGCCAGCGCTCGTAACGACGCAGGAAGCGGGAGCTGGATAACGGTCTTTTGTCCTGCTTGGTTTGGATGACCAGCTCCGCAATCGCTGCGGCATCCAACAGCCCGGCATTCACGCCTTGTCCGGCCAAAGGATGCATTGCGTGAGCGGCATCGCCGCACAGCGCGAAACGCTGGTCGATATAGCTGTTCGCATATTGGAAGCGCAAAGGAAATGCAGCGCGCGGACCGACATCCAGCATCTTGCCGAGAATGCCGCCTGAAGCTTGCTCCAGAACTTGCAGGAAGTCTTGATCCGCAAGCGCCAGGTAGGTTTTTGACGTTGCAGAACTCAAGGTCCAAACGATGGAACACTGCCCGTTTTTCAACGGTAAAAAAGCCAATGGCCCTTCTTCCAGAAACCGTTGCCATGCGGTGAACTGATGACTCTTTTCTGTGCTTACCGTGGCTACCAAACCGTCCTGGCGATACTCCCAGCCGGTCACTTCAATGCCCGCCATCGCCCTTAATGCAGAGTCGCGCCCGTCGGCGGCAATCACCAAATCGGCCTCAAGGACCCGACCGTCTTCCAAGCGCAGTTGTCTGCCGTTTTCGTTAAGCTGCATATCGACGACTGTTGCCGGGGTAATGCAGGTGGCCGAGGGCAAGCTGTCCAGCTGATCCCAAAGGGCCGCAACGGTGACTCTGTTTTCGACCAGATGTCCTAGTTCATCAAATTCGGTGTCGGCGCAATCAAAATGCAATTCGCCATCGGCGCGGGCATCCCATACCCGCATGTCCCGGTATGGGCAGACGCCGCGCTGCACCATGCCCGGCCAAGCGCCCACCATTTCCAGTATGTTTTGGGAGGCTTTGGTCAGCGCGGAGACGCGGATATCAATCGGTTCCGGCGGCCACTGCCGTTCCGGGTTAAACCGCTCCAGCAACGCCACCTTGACGCCGCCATGCGCCAACGCGCAAGCCGTTGCCGCACCCACCATGCCGCCGCCGACGACAATTACTTCATAACGCTCGGTCATTGTCCTATCTCCTGCTGCCTAAGCGGGGCAAGCGTCCGGCCAGACCCATCGCATGACGAGTCAGCCATGTTTTTGCCGCAGGGATATGATCCAGTACCGCCAAGCCGATATTTCTGGCGGCAGCCACTGCCAGCCAGTCATTGGAAAAAATCCGCACCACGCTGTTGGTAAAGCCGATGGTTTGGTCATGATCCTCCTGTCGGGATTCGGCATAAGCCGTTAAGAAATCGGCGGCGCCTATATCCCGATTTTCCTGATGCTGCTTGATGATCATTTCGGCCAGCTGTACAACATCGCGCAGGCCTAAGTTAAATCCTTGTCCCGCAACCGGATGCAACTGATGCACCGCGTTGCCGATAATCACGGTCCGGTCGGCGATCATTTTTTCGGCGCGTATCAGCGACAAGGGAAACACCCGCCGAGGTGCTGCCAAACTCAGCTCGCCCAGCTTATAACCGAAACACTGCTGAAGCTCGGCCAAAAAGTCCGCTTCGCTGCCGGACATCAGCGCATCGGCATCTTCACTGCTGCGCGTCCAGACCACGGCGCAATGATCGGTATCAACCGGCAACAAGGCCAACGGCCCGGAAGCGGTAAAACGCTCAAATGCGGTATTGTTATGGGGCAGGGATGATTTAACCGTGGTGACCAGCGCGGTCTGTCCGTACTCGGTGATGTGCTGAGGTATTTCCAACAGCTTGCGCACCGAGGAGTTGCCGCCGTCCGCACCAACCAGCAATTTGGCCGATATATTTAACGGTTCATCGCCGCGTTTCAGGCTGACATTGACGGCATCATGACCGGCCATCAAACCGACCAGTCGGGCTGGGCAGATCAGTTCTATATCCGTTTCAGCTACCAGCTTGGCAACATGCGCTTCAATGTCCCGCGCGGTAATGACATAGCCTAGCGCGTCCACATTTTCCTTTTGCGCTGAAAGCCTGACCTTGCCGAAATGGCCTTGATCGGAAATATGGATTTTTTTGATGGCTGTAGCGACTTGATTAATTCCCTGCCAGATCCCCAATGCCTCGAGCATTTTTACGGTACCGGCGGCTAAAGCCAAAGCCCGGTCACCGGCAGGAGAATCATGTAATTGTTCGCGGGTGCCGGCTTCAATTATCGCAATCTTCAATCCGGTTTCTTTTAACGCCAGCGCCAGACAGTTACCTGCCAAGCCGCCTCCGGCAATCACTAAGTCGTATTCATGTTGCATCAGGTCGCCTGCATTAAGCTTTCAATTTCTGCTATGGTTTTGGGCACGCCGCCGGTCAAAATTTCATGCCCCAGAGTGGTTACCAGCACATCGTCTTCAATGCGGATGCCTATGCCGCGCCATTGCTCGTCAACGGTCAGACAATCCGCCGGGATATACAAACCCGGCTCTACGGTCAGCACCATGCCGGGTTCCAGCAAGCGCCATTCCTTGTCCAGTTTATAGTCTCCGACATCATGTACATCCATACCGAGCCAGTGGCCAATCCGGTGCATGTAAAACTGTTTGTATTTTTCATCCTTGATCAGCTTGGCCACCTTGCCTTTTAGCAGCCCCAGCGATACCAAACCCTTGGTGAGCACCTCAACCGAAGCATCGTGCGCCAGATGCCAAGGCAGCCCCGGCTTGATCTGTGAGATGGCCGCCGTCTGGGCATCTAAGACCAATTGATAAAGCTGTTTTTGCGGCTCGCTAAAGCGCCCGGAAACGGGGAAGGTGCGGGTAATGTCGGCGGCGTAATGGTCGCACTCTGCACCGGCATCAATCAGCAGCAAATCGCCGCTTTTTAATTTATCGGCATTTTCAGTGTAGTGCAGCACGCAGGCGTTCTTTCCGCCTGCCACTATCGACGGGTAAGCCACCGCGCGCAAGCCGTCCTGGATAAAGTTATAAATAATTTCCGCTTCTATCTGGTACTCGTACAGGCCGGGCTTGCATTTTTGCATGGCTTTGACATGGGCGTTGGCGGAAACCTCTGCGGCGCGGCGCATCAATTTAAGCTCTTCGGCGCTTTTAAACAGGCGCATTTCATGCAGAATATGTTCCAGTGAAACCAGCTCGCCCGGCGCAGTGACACCGCTTCTGGACTGGCTGCGGATATGATTGATCCAGACCAATAAATTGTGGTCAAGGTCGGAATCACGCCCTATCGGATAATAAACCTTGCCCTTGTCTTCCAGCATGCCCGGCAAAATGTCATCCAGGTCGTCAATCGGGAAAGAATCATCGGCCTTATAATGCGTGGTGGCGCCTTCAAGGCCTGCGTGCGCGCCTTCCCATAAAGCCTTTTTTTCGTCGAACTCTCGGCAAAATAAAATGTATTCGCCTTGTTTGCGCCCTGGGATAAAAACCGCCAGGGAGTCCGGCTCATTAAAACCGGTCAGATAATAAAAATCGCTGTCCTGCCGGAACGGATAATTTACATCCCGGTTGCGAGTACGGACTGCGGCACTGCCTATCAACGCAATATTGCCGATGCCGATGTGTTGCATTAATTGCTTGCGGCGTTTTTTAAATTCACTTTGTTTCATATTAAAATCAGGCTAAGGGCAAAAGACTAAGGGCCAAAGGTTCACGGAGATTTTTCGCCTTTCGCCTTTCATCTTTTGCCTTTGTTATTAAATTCGCTCCGCAGCAACAAAACCGCCGATCTCATGTATTCGGTAATTTCCATAAAATCACCCTCATCTTCCTCGCCTTCAGCCTCCGTATCCAACTTAGTGAATTCGGCAATATCTTTTAATATTTCGGTCGCCTCCCTGGACAAGTCGGAAGCCGCATGAGTAAAGCCCACACCCAACAAAAAACCCCGACACCAGTGAGTTAACGCCTCGACCTGCTCGCTCAACAAGGCCTCATCACCCGGCAAAAGCAAGTCAAATTCGAAGTCATCGCTCGCCAATAAATCTTGCGTATCCTCGAACAAATGCACCAACGTTACCCTGTCTTCATCTGCTACCGGCGCTGCATGCAAAAACAACTCGGTTAACCACTCGGCACTCTGAGCCTGTTCATTGGCGCATAACATGCCCGTCGCCATGCCGTGGGCTTGCGCCGCCGAAAGTTCAGCATCGCCTTGTACAACTATTTCATTAATTACTTGGTAGGTCATAAATTCCACATAATAATTTCACTATCGCGGACTAAAAATATCGCTTATGCTACCATTGATCATAAACTTGGATAATATTTGTTAATCTTGAATCGCCCTGAGGATACGCAATATTTTGCGCATCCTCCATGCAACAACCTAGTTATTACCATGACACAATCAAATCATTCTTTAGAATTAAAAGAACTCGAAGATAAGCTGGATCAGCTTATCGAGCAATACGCCAACGTAAAAAATGAAAACAACTCGCTAAAAACCAAACAGGATTCATTAGTTCGGGAAAAAGCCAAGCTGCTGGAAAAAACCACGCTGGCCAGAACCCGCGTTGAAGCGATGATTACTCGCCTGAAAGCAATGGAAAACGGATCATGAACAAAAAACCTCAACCGGTATCCCTGACCATTCTGGGCAAGGAATACAAGATTGCCTGCGCTCCTGACGAGCAAAATGACCTGATCCAGTCGGCGAGACAGCTTGATGCTCAAATGCGGCAAATGAGAGATTCCGGCAAAGTAACAGGCGCTGAAAAGATTGCGGTCATGGCGGCGCTCAACTTGGCTCATGAGCTGCAATTAATGAAAAGTCAAAATGCTGCACTCACCCAAACCCTGAATGAGTCTCTGACAAAAATGACTCACAAAATAGAAAACGTTTTAGAAAATCATTAAACACGCTAGAATACTGTCCTGCATTTCCTGCGGCGTTCGAGAGTGTGCTGGGTGTTTCCTGAACCTGTTTTTACCCCGGGGGCGGATACCAGTACTGGTGTGCATGCCCGTTCCATACGGGAAGCCTGATTTACCGGCCACGTCCCCACTTGAACCTCCGGTTCAAGGACGAAAGCACATTACGGCGCAGGCGGGAGATGCACCATAACATCCTC
>Ga0172379_10011970_pt1 | contig 10233 bp, 6 predicted proteins | sample GrowelOW334metaG_FD_119756 | JGI IMG/M metagenome (GOLD analysis project Ga0172379, IMG submission 119756) | Groundwater microbial communities from an aquifer near a municipal landfill in Southern Ontario, Canada - Groundwater well OW334 metaG | ecosystem: Environmental > Aquatic > Deep...
CTCACCAAACCAATGCTTATGGTTATGAGTGCAAATGGTAACAAAATAATAATTTGCTTCTGCATAACAATAATTTGGCAGACGCGTTACTTTTCGAAAAGGATATTGTTGGTGAATATTTTGCATACATTATTATTTTTGAAACCGAAACAATTTGCAATATCGTTGGGCGGGTTTCAGGTGTCATATAAAAAATTGTGCATAATTTACCAACTGAGATTCTACGAAATCGTAGTAATTCAAGCACAAACAGTTGCTACATTTACACCGAGCCAAAATTTGACGTGTACGAAAAACGTGACATCGGCGTTATTACCTCAGCAGGGGTGCTGGGGTGATTCAGAGGATGAGTCCATATAAGTTACCAAAAAAACCATGCCAATTAATTCGTATTTAATGTCGCTGATGTTACGCAACGATGCGCCTTTTTTTATTCCGCCCTTTCTTAGGCTTGGTGGTTGAAGGGGCATCTTAACCCAGCCAGGCGCATGGCTGGGTGGAAGACACCACACCAATCTCTAAGCCCTGTAAGGGCGGAATAAAAAAGAACCCAGTTGCGTAACATCAGATATTAACAACTATATAATCTTTGCGATTTTTGCTATTATGAGCGCCACTATAGTAAATAGTGGGAAGTAATCTCTATTTTTCTCAAACAAAATGAGCCTAATTGATATTTATGAACAAACCAATCAATGAAAGTTTTTTACCATTTTCTAAACCTATAATTAGCCAAGAGACTATCGATGAAGTTGTGGCTTGCCTTAAATCTGGTTGGCTAGCAACCGGTCCTCGCGTAAAACAATTTGAAGAAGATCTCAGAGCTTACTTTAATATCAAACATTCTTTGGTTTTGACTTCCGCCACCGCTGGTCTTTTCCTTACTTTAAAAGGCATGGGAATTGGCGAGGGAGACGAAGTTATTACAACTCCGATGACGTTTGTCGCTTCTCTCAACACAATTGTGCATGTCGGCGCCAAACCAGTGTTGGTCGATGTTGACGTTAACACTTACAACATTGATGTTAATCGCATCAAAGACGCAATTACACCACGCACTAAAGCGATTATGCCAGTACATTTTACCGGACTTCCGGTTGATCTTGATCCAATATATGCAATTGCCAAAGAATATGGGCTACGCGTTATCGAAGATGCCGCGCAAGCGATGGGAAGCTGTTACAAAGGTAAACTTATTGGTAGCTTTGGTGATACCCAAGTTTTCAGTTTTCATCCTAATAAAGTTATGACTTCCGGGGAAGGTGGATGCATCAACACCAGCGATGACGAATTCGCCAAACGCGTTGGAATTTTGCGTTTTCATGGAATCGACCGCGAATCCTGGAATCGTTACGGAAAAGGCGGCAGCCAAAGTTATGATGTTGTAGATGCTGGTTACAAATATAATATGTTAGATATACAAGCTGCAATTGGCATTCATCAACTGCGCGAACTTCCTGGCTTTCTTGCTGAACGTACTGCCTTGGCTAATCGTTATAATGAATTCTTTCGTGATCGCCAAGAAATTACGCTACAAGGAGTACCAAGCTACGATCACACTCGCTGTTGGTATATTTACACCCCTCTTATTAATCCTGAAGTAGCTGGTGTTACGCGCGATGAATTCATGAGTCGCATGCAAGAATACAATGTCGGTACAGGTTATCATTATTGCGCCTCTCACTTGTATAGTTTTTATCAAAAGAAATTTGGCTACAAAACCGGGCAATTTCCAAATGCAGAAACTATTTCTGATCGCATAGTTTCTTTGCCGTTATTTCCAACAATGACTCACGCCGATCAAGATCGCGTTATTGACGCAATGTTTAAAATATTTGATAAAAAATAATTGAGGAAACGAATCATATGATAAACCCTTATATTAGCGTAGTAATTCCTGTTTATAACGAATCTGGCAATTTAAATGCTCTCTATGATCGCTTAACCAAAGCCATGGATGCGTTAGGAAAACCTTACGAAGTAATTTTTACTAACGACGGCAGCCGCGATAATTCGTTACAAATTCTTGAAGAATTTCATAGGAGACTTCCTGAAATCATCCGCGTTATTGATTTTAAAGGCAACTTTGGTCAACACATGGCTGTTATGGCTGGATTTGAATTAGCCAAAGGAGAAATTGTTGTTACTTTGGATGCTGACTTGCAAAATCCTCCAGAAGAAATTGGCAAATTAGTTGCTAAAATGGAAGAAGGCTATGATTTAGTTGGCGGCGTTCGTGAAAAACGACGTGACAATTTTTTCCGCCGTTATGCTTCATGGTTAAAGCGTAAAATCTTAGCGGCAGCCACAAAAATTAAAATGAGCGACGATGGCTGCATGTTACGCGCCTACAGTCGTAATATTATTGACCTCATGGTTGCAACTGGCGAATACGCTGTGTACATTCCAGCGCTAGCTTATAGTTATGCTTCCAATCCAACAGAAGTTATTGTGGCGCACGAAGAGCGACTGAGCGGTAAATCGCAATATCGTCTTTACGATTTAATTCGACTCTATTTTAATCTTATGACCGGCTATTCATTGCTACCATTACAAATATTTACGGTGTTTGGTATTTTGGTATCCATGTTTAGCACTATATTTTTCGTATATTTATCGTTACGTCGCATTTTTATTGGGCCAGAGGTTGGCGGAGTATTTACTTTATTTGCGATTATGTTTTTTCTCATTGGTATTGTATTGATGGGAATGGGCATTACCGGCGAATATATCGGCCGCATTTATCAGGAAGTGCGCAAAAGACCAAGATTTGTTATAAAAAAGGTTTTATAAAGTAAAAACAAAGGTAACTATTAATTATTAATGATTGATGTTTAATGATTAATTGTTGAGTCGTACAAAAAACGTGTACGACAATTGTTTTTTTATATGAAACTGCCGCGTGGTTTTCGCGGCAACCACAATTAAACATTAAACATTAATAATTAATCCATAAAAAAGAGGCTCAACAATGAGTAAAAAAATCTTAATTCTTGGCATGAACGGTTTTATTGGCAGCAATTTAACTGAATCCATTTTAAAAAACACCGACTGGGAAGTTTATGGCATGGATTTGTTTAGTAACAAACTGGGCAATCTTGTTGAACACGAACGCTGTCATTTTACTGAAGGCGACGTAACTTTGTATAAAGATTGGGTTGAATATCATGTAAAAAAATGCGACGTAATATTGCCGCTAGTCGCCGTTGCAACCCCTTCCGTTTACATCACCAACCCAATGCGCGTTTTTGAGCTTGATTTTGAATCAAACTTACCTATCGTGCGCCATTGCTTAAAATACAAAAAACATTTAATTTTCCCGTCTACTTCTGAAGTCTACGGTATGAGTCCTGAAAAAGAATTTAACGAAGAAAGCAGCCCCTTGATGCAAGGCCCAATAAACAAAGAGCGCTGGATTTATTCATGTTCTAAACAATTGCTCGATCGCGTAATTTACGCTTACGGTAATCATGGAAACGCTGATGAAAAACTGCAATTTACTTTATTTCGCCCATTTAATTGGACTGGTCCAAAACTAGACGACGTACATAATTTGCAAGAAGGAAGTTCACGCGTAGTTTCGCAATTCATTAGCAATATTATTTACGGCAAAAATTTACAATTGGTTGATGGCGGATTGCAAAAACGTTGCTTTACTTACATTGGAGATGCTGTTGCTGCGTTATTGAAAATCATTGAAAATAAAGATGGTTGCGCTAACGGCCGTATTTTCAATATTGGCAATCCAAATAATAATGCATCGATTCGTGAAGTTGCAGAAAAACTATTAGCTATCGCCAAAACCTATCCAAAATATAAAAACGTTGAAGAGCAAGTAAAAATTATTATCACGGCACCAGAAAAATATTATGGAGCCGGCTATCAGGATGTGAGTTTACGTGTCCCCGCAATCAAAAATGCCCAACAATATTTAGACTGGCAACCAACAACTGATTTAGACAAAATACTACAACTAACGTTGGAATATTATTTAACTATGTGATGAGTAATAAAAACAAAACCATCATCCAACTTTTTGCAGAACAGGTTAAAAAAACACCTGATAATATCGCTATAATTTGCGAAGAACGCAGCATAACTTACCAAGAGCTGAATGAAAAAACCAATCAATTAGCTCATTATATTTGCAAGCAATATAAAAATTTTTATCACGTACCATTAACTCCAGATACATTAATCGCAGTCTATCAACAAAGAAACATTGAAGTGATGATTTGCATTATTGCTATTCTGAAGGCTGGCGCGGCCTATGTTCCGCTCGACCCACACTACCCAAAAGCTCGCATTGGGTATATGCTGGAAAACAGCCAGGCTCAACTGATTCTAACACAGGAACGTTTTACCGAAGAGCTTGATGTATTTTCCAAACAGTCACTACTATGTGTAAATTATATTTTTGTTGATGGTCATTGGCCGAACATTGCCAAAGAATCAATCGATAATCTTGAACCAATCGCAAAAGCCAATAATCTAGCTTATGTCATTTATACTTCTGGTTCCACAGGAACACCCAAAGGAGTTTTGATCAAACATAAAGGCGTTGCTAGTTTAATTTTAGATACTGCAAAAACAATTATTCCTGGCGATTTTGCTAAAGTTTTGCAAATATATTCGGTTTGCTTCGATGTTTCAGTCTGGGTATGGACTGCCACCCTCACAAGAGGCGCTACTTTGGTAATTCTTTCTGAACAAGAATTACCACCCTATAAAGAAATAGCAGATGTTTTAGAAAAAAAACAGGTTAATATAGCCCCTCTTCCACCAACATTGTTAGAGATGGTCCCTCCAGATTACGATTTACCAAAATTAAAAACAATTGTTGTCAGCGGCGAAAAATGCCCACAAAGTCTTGTTGACACATGGGCGAAAAATAAAATTTTTATTAATGCTTATGGCCCCACCGAAACAACAATTTTTTCGACCATTGCTTTTTGCCAACCATCACAAAAAGTTACTATAGGAAATGCTGTAGCAAATACAAAAATTTATATTTTAGATAAAAATTTAAACCCAACACCACAAGGAGAAATTGGCGAATTATACATCGGTGGTATTGGCGTTGCTCGAGGATATCTGAACAAACCAAATTTAACTAAAGAAAGATTTTTTACCTATCAAAATTCTCGCGTGTATAAAACTGGTGATTTAGTACGTTTTTTGCTTGATGGCAATTTAGATTTTATAGGGCGCGAAGACCAACAAATAAAAATTCGCGGCTATCGTGTAGAACTTGGTGAAATTGAAGATACGCTGTGTAAGCAAAAAGATATTGCTCAAGCTGTGGTTAACGTTTGGCAAAAAGACCTGCAAAATGAAAATGAAAAAACGCTTGTCGCATATTACTCATCAAAAACAAATCAAACACTAAATCATGAAAAATTGCGAAAACACTTAAGGCAATTTCTTCCTGAATATATGCTTCCTGCATTTTTTATTTTTATGGAAGAATTTCCATTAACGCCCAATAAAAAAATTGATCGTAAAAATTTGCCCGTTCCTTTTACCACACCATCATCCACCATTGAAAGTACTGCGAATAATAACGATCAAGAAATTGAAAACAAACTTTGCAAAATTTGGAGCGAACTTTTAAAAATACCGAAAACCAATTTTACAAAAACAGATAATTTTTTTGCACTTGGCGGCAATTCTTTGCTCACCGCACGCATGTTGCTTGCGATAAAAAAAGAGCTTAATCTCAATATTCAACTAATGGTTTTTTTAAATAACCCCACAATTGCCAACATTGCTCAATGCGCAGCAGCAACCTCAGATAAAATAAATACTAAAAATACTGCACAAAATTTATGCGCTAAATTAGCTATGGATTCTGCTGCAGCAGATACGATAATCCCGCATACCAACACCAATCCTGATTTATATAATCCTTGTGTAATTTTACTTACTGGTGCAACTGGTTTCTTAGGAATACATTTGCTAAATACACTTTTGCAAAAAACATCTGCTACCGTTTATTGCTTAGTAAGAGGGGGAAATTTAGATACGGTAGATTCAAAACTAAAACAAAACATTCACAAACACAAACTCGAACATTTGTCAGGCAATCCAAGAGTGAAAATAATTATTGGTGATTTAGAAAAACCAATACTTGGAATAGCACACGATAAATGGCTGTGGCTGGCAACAAACGTGGATAGCATTTATCATTGCGGAGCGTATGTTCATCACGTGTACGATTATGACAAATTATTTAAAGCCAATGTGCAAAGCACAATAGAATTATTAAAGCTGTCTGCTGAAAATAAAAACAAAGCATTTCACTTTGTTTCAACAATTTCCAGCATCAGTGCTTTTGATGAATATGGTTATGCCACTGAAAATGGACCCAGCGAACTTTCGTTACCGGTAACACCAAGCGGATACGCTCTTACAAAAATGGTTGCAGAAAGAATATTGTGGCGCGCACAAAAAAGAGGATTTAATATTACAATTTATCGCCCAGGAAATATAACTGGAGATACTACTTTTGGTATTTGTCATCCGGAACAAAATCATCTTTTATTACTGCTTAAAAGTTGTATTCAGCTTGGGATTGTTCCAAATATAGATAATAATTTTGAAGCTTTACCTGTAGATGTCTTAGCCAATTCAATTATTGCGCTATCGCTGCAACAACAAAAAAATGGACGCGTGTTCAACTTGCATCATCCATATCCTACTGTTTGGCGCCAATTTATCGCATGGATCCAAGATTATGGTTTTGATCTAAAATATGTACAACCAGAAATTTGGCGGCAACAATTGCAAAACATTGACGAAAAAAATGCTTTATTTTCTTTGCTGGTTTATTATATCAACAGTGACAATAATGAAATCGAAGATACCAGCAAAATTCGTTATCACAAAACACAAAAAATATTAGCCGCTGCCGACATAATTTATCCTAAAGTCGATAAAGATTATGTCTTTAAATGCGTTGATTATTTGGTACAATGTGATTTTTTAAAACAAGGTTGATACCCATATGATACTCGGAATAAAGATAGACGTAGACACCGAACGCGGCACACGCATTGGCGTGCCAAACTTGTTGTCAATGTTAAAAGAACTGAACGTTCCCGCAACTTTTTTATTTTCTCTAGGGCCAGATAATACCGGACGCGCTATCCAACGCGTGTTTCGCCGTGGATTTCTTAAAAAAGTTAGTCGCACCAGCGTTGTTAGCACTTATGGTTTACGCACACTTATGAATGGTGTTCTACTTCCAGGTCCTCATATCGGCAAACGCCATGGGACAATTATGCGGCAAGTTAAAGAAGCCGGTTTTGAAGTTGGAATTCATGCATATGACCATCAGCGCTGGCAAGATGGCGTGGTGCGCATGAGCCAAGAACAGATTGATACGGAGTTTGCAAAAGCGCTCAGGGAATTTCAATCCATATTTGCTTCCAACGCGCAAACCGCTGGAGCTCCAGGTTGGCAAGCAAATAGCAAAACGCTTGCAACATACGATCGCGCGAATTTACTTTATGCAAGTGACTGTCGCGGACAATATCCATTCTTTCCTAAAATCGAAAATCAAACTTTTAAAACTTTACAACTTCCTACAACGCTGCCAACTTTGGACGAGCTAATCGGCAACCCGCAAATTCCACAAGATAAATTAGCAGAACATTATTTATCATTGCTATCATCACAACATCCAAACATCATGACCATTCACGCCGAACTGGAAGGCATGAAATATTTCGCTTGGTTTCTCGAATTTATTGTAACATTACAAAAGCACAACGTAACTTGCAAAACCTTACGTGATATCGCTCAAGAATGTTTACAAAACAAAACACAAATTCCAGTGTGCCAAATGCAGCAAGGTGAAGTTGAAGGAAGATCTGGTTTGATTGCAGTGCAAGATTGTTCGTAACTAATATCAATTATTAATGATTAATGTTTAATTAATGTGTCGCAAAAAGCGCGACATTTTTTAATTACAATTGTTCTACATAAAAATTGCATATTTATTTAAGATTTAGGCGATTTTTTGTTTTTTAGCCTACAATGTAAGTGAGGGCAAATGTAAAAAGGATGAAGTATTAGAAATGGTACAATATTAAAAATAAATCGCGTTTTACGCGAACCAAATTATAAAGGTGATTTATGGCAGGTAGAGATCAAGAATTAGAACAATTATTTATCATCGTTCCTGAAACACAAGAAACATTGTCAACCGAAGTACGTAAACAGTTAGTAGAAAAAACGGCCCATCTTAAAGATTACCAAACCCAACTAGCCAATGAAATTCTAGATCTATTGATTGAGCTCTCGCGTACTCTAAATCCTGTAGATAGAGGCACATTATTACAAATGTTAGTCCATGTGGGAATTTTAGAACACAATGATTTTATTCACAAAGAACTTAGCACACGGCTTACGCAATATAAAACACAATTAAACGGCTCTGACGAAAAAGCTCGTCAACCAATTCTGGATAAGGTAGCTGCCCTTACTGCAAAATTGCCAGAACTCAATGTACAAAATAATGCTCAAGTTACAGCTCTAGTTAGTGCAGCAAATGAATCTCGCGTTGTTACATCAATGTTGTATGCATCATCTGCGGTAAATACATCAGATCTTCCCAAAAAAGAAGCAGCATTAAGTTCCCTTAGTGCCAGTTTAGATGCAGGACAACCCGCTGGAAAAACAAGTTCGTCATGGCCTTCTTATATTCCACCATTCTTAGTTCCATTATTTTTGTTCATCCCTACAGTAAGAAAATTTGTAAATCAACAACAAGTTGCAGAAACAGCTAAACAAATCCAAATTAAAATTGCGGCTCAAAAAAAAGCAGCTACGGACAACGCATTGGAAAATGAAAGACTTCCATTACAACAAAGATTGCAACTGACCTTAAATGTGCTCTCTACAACAACACCTGAGGAAGCACAAACATCTGAATTTGTACAGCGAATGATTAAATCACTTGCACGCATTACTCCTCCTGAACGTCAAGAACGCGCCAAAATAGCTGAAGGCCAGATGGTTCTTAACACCACAGCAAATGAATTGAATAAATTAAGTGAAGAACGTTGGATAAACCTTTACAATAAAGGTTCTTTAAAAACCATAAAACAAAATTTGCTATTAGTATCAGACCAAATTCAAGCACGGATTGATACTCTTGAAACAACAAATTCCCCTGAAGCCAAACAGCTTTTAACAGCTCAAGAAGCAGCAAATGCTATGTTTCACAAAATAGAAATGGTTGAGAGTATAATACCTAATCTCACAAAAATTTTAGACTATTTCACCTCATGGCAAACAAAATTAAACACGATGGGAGTGGATACAAAAAACTTAGATGCAGCACTTAAAAAATTGAGTAAACAAATGGAAGATACTAGGCAACAGAATTTATCTGCAACACAACTCCAGGAGTTATGCAAAACTTTATCACAGGCAAAAGTAGCATTAACAGAAAGCTTACAGCAAACACCTGATGAAACAATGTCTCTAGCTGAAAAAACTCCTCTTGTTAAAGAACTATCCACTTTGGATTTGAAAATCACAAGCCAAGACGAATTTATTTATGTTCTGGAAAAAGCATTTAAAGCTATGGCAATATCACAATCCTCGTCACCAAAGCTCACTTCAGATGCGATGGCATTAACAGCCTTTGGTGGTGCGACAAACTCAACATCGCCAGCCGTCGTTACTCCACCATCACCTCTAACTAATGTAGTATCAGAACCTCCATCTCCTGATATTTCAAGATCAGCCTCTCCATCGAATCAATAAATATCTGAGGTAAAGCCGCAGGCTTTGGCCTGCGACTACCAACAATAGTACTTTAAAATTATCAGTTCCCCTAAAGCGCAAGTCTGTTATAATAACCACTATCCGTTAATAATTAACAATGATTAATGGATGTGTCGCAATAAACGCGACGTCTTTTAAAAAAATAATAAACTAGTCGCGCGTTTTTTGCGCGACTCAACAATTAACGCAATGTTCGGCTTTTTTGGTTGTTGTTTTTGTAACGCATTGATTTATAATGAATTTTATTTTAGATAAAACGGTCCTCTGTATGACAATTTTTGGCTCGGTATGAATGTAGGGGCGGGTTTGTGGTTGAATTACTGCGATTTTGTAGAATCTAAATTTATATAATTATTCACAACTTTTTATATACCAGCTGAAACCCGCCCGCGAAGTGCCACAAATCTACACGGGCGGGTTTCAGCTGGCATCAAA
>Ga0172379_10011971_pt1 | contig 10233 bp, 13 predicted proteins | sample GrowelOW334metaG_FD_119756 | JGI IMG/M metagenome (GOLD analysis project Ga0172379, IMG submission 119756) | Groundwater microbial communities from an aquifer near a municipal landfill in Southern Ontario, Canada - Groundwater well OW334 metaG | ecosystem: Environmental > Aquatic > Deep...
GAAAGCGGTCTTTCGTGAAGATGCTAATGTGATATTGATTGGGGAGTTGCGCGACCTAGACACAATCAGTACTGCAATTACTGCTGCAGAAACGGGTCATCTGATTTTTGGCACACTCCACACCAATGATGCGGCGCAAACAGTTGATCGCATGATTGATGTTTTCCCGGCGCATCAACAAAATCAAGTCAGGGCGCAATTGGCTAATGTGCTTTTGGCGGTTGTTTCTCAACGCCTCATCCCCAAGATTGATGGTGAAGGACGCGTCCCCGCGATTGAAATTATGATCAAAAATCATGCCGTGGAGAATTTGATTCGTGAAAACAAGAGTTATCAGATTGGCAATGTGATTGAAACCGGATCAAAAGAAGGCATGATTACGCTGGACAAATCATTGTCTGATTTGGTCAGGAGAGGCTTGATTTCTTTGGAGGTGGCCAAAGCCTATTCCAGTGATCAAAAAAACTTCGAAACAATTTTGCACTATTAATTTTTCAAAAAGCATGTTAAACTGAAAGTAATAATAAAAAGCAAAAAAAGTGTAAAAATATGAAATTCAATTTCAAAGCGAAAACAAAAACTGGTGAAATTAAGGAAGGAGCATTGAGTGCGGCAAATAAAGAGATGGCCGCGGCAATCCTCCAAAAAAATGAACTCTTTCCTATGTCGATCAAAGAAGCGAGCGACATCTCAGTGAGGAGAATTTTTTTGCGCTATTTTGACAAGGTGACTAACAAGGAATTGGTGATTTTTTTCCGCCAATTAGCTATTCTCATTGAAGCGCGGGTGCCAATTGTGACCACGCTCACTGCGATTAGTGAACAAACAACTAATCTCTACTTCAAAAATATTCTTGATGACGCAATCAAAAACATCGAAGATGGAATGACCCTTTCTGACGCATTGGCAAAAAATAAGGATATTTTTTCTGAACTTTCTATTAATGTGATTAAAGCTGGAGAAGCCTCGGGAAATTTGAAAAAATCGGTGGAATATGTGGCGGATAATATTGAAAAAAACTACACCCTGACCAGCAAAATCAAATCAGCCATGATGTATCCCTGCATTGTGTTGGCTGTATTTGTGATTATTGCTTTTCTTGTTATTACCCTCATCATCCCTAAGCTCACCGTGATGATCAAAGAAATGAATGCAGACGTGCCATGGTACACTTTGGTGCTTATCAATATGGGTGATTTTATGGTGGTCTATTGGTGGGCAGTGCTTCTGGCCATTTTTGGTGCGATTGGGGGTCTTATGTATTTTCTGAGCACCCCGGAAGGAAAAAAGGAGTGGGATGAAGTCAAATTGAATTTGCCGATTGTGGGCAAAATGTTTCGCTATGTCTATATCACGCGTTTTGCGGAAAATTTGGCCGTGCTTCTCGCTGGAGGCATCCCGATTATCAAAGCCTTGAAAATCGTCAGCTCAGTGGTGGATAATTCTCAATATGAGGCTTTGATTTTGAAAACAGCGGAAAGTGTCAAAATTGGAGGCAATATGAGTGATGTTCTCAAGAAAAGTCCGATTGTGCCAGGGATGGTTTCACATATGATTAAAATCGGCGAAGATTCAGGCCAGATCGATGCTGTTTTGGGGCATATTGATAAATTCTATTCCCAAGAAGTGGATATCATGACCAAAAACATGTCCACCCTGATTGAACCACTAATGATGATCCTCTTGGGATTGGGCGTGGGCTTCATGGCAGTGGGAGTGCTTATGCCGATCTATAATATTGCTGGTCAGATTAAATAAAAGAAATGAACTCTGGCAGATTTAAGATAGAAATAAAAAATAAAAAAACTAGAAAGGATGGTGAAAAAAATGAAAACAAATAAACTAAAAGGTTTTACTCTGATCGAACTTTTAATCGTAATCGCGATTATTGGTATTTTAGCTTCGATTGTATTGGTGAGTCTCAGCAGCGCAAGAACAAAAGCTTTAGCAGCTGGATTTAAGGCATCTGTTTCAAGTTTGCGACCAGCTTTGATTACGGCTTGTGATGGAGTGTCTGGCACTATAGCGTCAAGCACTCTTAGTGCGCCTGCAGAGCTTACCTTGCCTACTAACATAACATGTAGCGATGGTAATTGGACGACGTTTGCTGTGACTCCTGCGGCTGGTCAAAAATATGCCGGTCTAGGTTGCTCTGCAGATGTTAGCATCGAGAGCGCAGTTTTTACTGGAACGGATTGTATTTAATGAGTGCTTGAATTTGTTCTATTTATTAAAAAATTCACAAAGCTTAATCTTTTTGGGTTTGTGAAAATATAAAACAGAAAGGATGGTGAATTTATGAAAAATAAAAACTTGAAAGTCATGCCTAGCGGCAGACAGGGCTTTACCCTCATCGAACTTTTAATCGTGATTGCGATTATCGGTATTTTAGCTTCAATCGTTTTGGTGAGCCTTAGTAGCGCAAGAACGAAAGCGAGAGTTGCTGCTTGGAAATCAACGGTTACTAGCGCCCAAAAGGTGGCTGGTGCCTGTTGCGCCGGAGGAACAGCTCTTAGTGCCTATGTGGCCAACGATCCTATGTGCTCCGGTTCGACTTCCTTGTGGCCGGCAGCGGCAACTATTGGCGCTCCTGTGGTTGGGACTAATTGTACCAATGCCAATGCTAGCTTTTCTTTTACTGTCACTTCTCCAGCTATTGTAACTACTTGCACATATGCAACATGTACTCAGACTGGATGCGTGTTTCTGACTGCTTCTGGAGGAACAGCTTGCTAGCTAATTTAGGAAAATAAATGTAGTAGTTCGTTTTAAGACAGTTCCGGCGTTATGTCGGGGCTGTTTTTTTGTGAGTTTTGTTTTTTTGTGCTAAAATTAAAATAGTTTAGAATTAATTTAAAAATTAACAAAATAGCATGTTTATCATCTTTCTAATCCTCGGTCTCATTATCGGCAGTTTTTTGAACGTCGTGGTCTATCGCATCAATCTGGCAGAGACGCTTTTGGGCCGCTCTCATTGTCCCAAATGTCAAAAAACCATTCGTTGGTATGACAACGTCCCTGTTTTGAGTTTTGTGCTTTTGAAATTTCGTTGTCGAGATTGTGGAGAGAAAATTTCTTGGCTCTATCCCGCCGTGGAGCTTCTGACGGGAATTGTGTTTGCTATGCTGGGTGCGAAATTTTTTGTGCTCACTGATTCTTCTACCTGGCTTATTACTGGCTATTATCTCGTGACTGCCGCCGCCCTAATTGTGATTTTGGTCTATGATTTTTTATATTTGGAAATTCCCGGCATCGTGCTTTGGCTGGGAGTAGGCTTCGCGGTTTTTTGCAATCTAGCGCTTGATGGACAGGGAGCACATTTCACGGGAAGTCTTTCGAGCAGCGCGACCTATTCTGGAACATTGGCGGCAATGGTAGCGTTTATTTTTTTCTTTTTGCTTTCCTTTCTTTCCAAAGAGAAATTGTTAGGAATGGGTGATGCCTATCTGGTGATTTTCTTGGGACTGATCTTGGGTTGGCCGAAAATTCTTTTGGGCTTGTTTTTGGCTTTCGCCATCGGAGCAATCTATGGTATAATCCTGATAGCGCTTAAGAAAAAAAAGTTAAAAAGCCAAGTTCCTTTTGCACCCTTTCTCGTCGCCGGAACAATCATTGCAATGCTCTATGGGACAGCGATAATCGCGTGGTACCTGAAATTTTTCTAAGGTTATTTTTATGTCAAAACAAAACTTAAAAGCGTTTACGCTCATAGAAGTCATGCTAGTGGTTGGGATTATCTCGGTCATTTCTGGCATTTCCTGGGTAGCACTGAGTAAATCTAAAAAAAATGTCGATGCGCTCAATGCTTGCACACAAGTAGCGGCCTATATTAACAAAACCAGAAATTATGTCATTTCCGGAAGAGCTAATCAGGCAACTGTGAACATAGCTATTGATACGATTTTTATTACAGGTAATGATGATATAAAAGAAACGTATAAGCTTAAAGGTGGCGTGGATTGCGGTAATAATATGTTTAGCTATAGCGCTCCCAATGGGGATGGGGGAATAGCAAAGACAATAAATTGTGTTTCTTCTGATGGAATGACAAAGAGTGTCAGCGTCACACCCTATCAAGCGGTTTGTAAATAAACAAAAAAATGCGAAAAATAAACAAAAAAAATATAGCTGGTTTTATGGTTATTGAAGCCGCCTTCTCTATTTTTATTGTGGGCATTGCGCTTGTGGCATTTCTCGCTGTTTTGGGCGCAATGTATAAAACAGAATTTGGGAAACGCGACTATGTGGTTGCTGCGAATTTGGCGCAAGAAGGCATTGAGCTGGTGAGAAACATCCGGGATAACAAGTGGAAAGCGGGTAGTGTTGACGGTTTCTCTGGTTTTCCAGGTGGTGATTATTGCGTGGACTATTCCGGTGCTGGATCAAATTGTGCCAATAAATTATATCGAAATGATAATACGGGACTCTATACATATGATTCTACTAATGCGAAAATTACAAAGTTTTCTCGAAAGATTGTGATTAGTGGTAGTGGCGAAACGAGAGTGATTAAAAGTAGCATAACGTGGAAGCCGTCCGGAGCGGTGAATAACACCACAATTGAGATGGAAGACACGCTCTATGCGTGGGCCAATCCAGAATAATAGAAAAACAAATGCAAAAGATTGCTAAAAAAATAACTAAAAATAGCAGGGGCCTCAGCATCATTGAAATGATGGTGGCGATTTTTGTTTTTGCTGTCACAATTTCTACGAGCATGGCAGTGGCCGCGACTTACCTCAAAGGCAGTTCCGCTTTGAAAATATATCAAGAAAATAATGAGGAGCTTTCGTTGGCTTTGAATTATATTTCCAAAGATATTCGGATGAGCAATTCGCTTAGCGCTAATCCTGGTAGTAATAGCAAAATTACACTGACGAGCAATGCAGGGAGTAGCGCGTTAATGTATGAATTTTCAGCCAATGAGCTGAAAAGAGCTGGCGCTCCAATTGCGAGAGATGTTTCTGGTAGTTTTTATGTGAGAAACAACACAGACATCCCGCTTATCACAGTGGTAATGTGGAAAAACAATCATCCTGATTTTTCCGTTGAGACGACCGTTTCGATGCGTAGTGGATATAAATAAAAATAATTTTTTCTCCAAATGAAAAAAAAGTATTGTAAAAATAGAAAAGGATCACTGTTGGTGGGCGTGGCAATTGTTTTTCTGATGATTTCTTCCGTAGCTGTGGCGATTATTAGTCGTTCAACGCAAGGTGCGCTTCTCACCACCGATGCCAAAAAAGGCTATAGTGCCTATCAAAACTCAGACGAAAACACAGAAGCTTTTTTGGACAAATTAAAATTATTAGACCGTAACGGCAACGGAGATTCTAGTAAAATTCCAGAAAATAGCAATGCAAACAGTTTTTGCACTGACACTTCTTGTCTTGATAAGAATGGCGCAGGTCTTCCCGTAGGAAGTAAAGTGAAAGACATTTTCAATTTCAAGGCTAGCAGTGATCTAACTCAAGGGCTTTCGCGGACAATAGCGGCTTCAGTTTCAGATAGGATTGATGGGGGATTGAACGAGAGCAGTCTTACGGTAAAAAACTGCGATGGATCATCCGATTGCGATGGCTCTTGGAATAAATGCAATATATATATTAAATCCAATGATACACCGGCTGGAGAAATTGGAAATTATGAAGTCAGGCGGTCAATCGACAGATCACTAACTTATGGCGCAGAGAATGGTCAAGATTATGGTTGGCGAAAAATATCTGGCGGAGCGACTGGTGGCTATTTTGACGCTAGCAATCGCTCTACGATTTTCAAAAATGGTACGGATGAATTTTATACTACTTTTCCTAATGACTTTTGGAGCAAAACTTCTGGTGGTCAATATGACAAAACCTATCATTTTTCTATTAAAGCGAGAAACAAAAATCCCTTTAGTCTAGACTCGCTCTATTTGGCTGACGGAAGTGGTGATGCACTAAAAAGTGTCAGTATCGGAAGCGCAAGTTGCAGTGGCGGCGCTCCTGAACGGGAAGCCTTAACAGCTTTGGGCTGTGTTGTTCCAGGCGCAAATCCTGCCGGTACGGAAGCTTTTAATGAAGCCTATAATTGTTGCAATGGAACGGAATGCTATTATCCCAGTCCGCACTGGATAAACGATCCAGCTAAAAAATGCGCTTTGCAGGAATGTGGTCATGATCCTGGTGATGAAGTGGGAGTTAATCCAAGCGGTGATGCTACTTCTGGGTGGTGTAGCCCACTGAAAACAAGTTGTCTCAAGGGGCAGTCTTGCGCGCAGCCATATCGAGTAGTGGGGTATTGCATTAATGCTCCATCTGCCAGTACACAGACCAGTTTTTTCTCATCTTCTAGCTGGACGCTTTCTCCCAAGGTTAAGGTATATCAAGGTCCCGGACATGATGAATTCATCGGTTCACGTTGTGCTTTTCATAATTGTCCAGGTGATGTTACCGATATTGCCAAATGTGGAGGCTTGCCAGCTTATGGTGCCTCGTGGAGTAATACTAGCACCTGTTCGTCTAATGCTTGTGGACCATATAATTTTGACATAAATTGCAACCTCAGTTGTATCTCGAGATATTATGGATCAAATCCTAATGGTGATTATCCCCAAGGTACTTGTTGCACGGAAACTTGCAGTGATGTTGTCTATGATGATTGGGGCGAATGCACGGATCATCGTTGTCAAGAAAATGCTTGTGGCACGCGCACGGTTATCGATGATGCTTGGTCAAAAACATGCAAAAATCCCAGCTGTATGTGTGGCGTAGCGGTTTCTTGCACGCCTGATTGCGCGGGATCCACTAATGGTTCTTGTAATCCAGTAAGTACTTGTACGGGAACAACTTCGTGGTCGTGTCAGACAGGAACAGACAAAGCGGGAAAACCCATAATGGGAACTTGTACGAGCACATACAGCTATGACTGTTGCCAGTAGTTTTTCCTAATGTATTTTTTGTTGCGTAGCAGAATAGAAATTATGCTTAAAGAAAAAATAAAAAAAAACAAGCAAAAAACGGAAGGCTTCACCCTCATAGAGCTGATGATTATCATCGCTGTAATTGGCATTATGACTACGGTGGGTTTTGTCTCGCTAGAATCGGGTCAAAATCAAGCCAAGCTCAAAGCAACGCAAGCGGAAATTGTGGCAATGACTAAGCTTGCGCAAAGTTATGCCCTGCAAGGAAAAAAAGATAATAATGATGTTGTGCCAAGCTATTATGGAGTAAAATTTTCTGTTGACGGTAGTGGGTATGTTTTTTGCAGTAGCAGTGATTCAATGGATGCCAACTGTAGCAACTCAATTGAAACCCATCAATTTGATGGTAATATTGCTTTAAATATGGGGCAAGGAGCCTTGGTTTGGTTTGATGTTCCTTTTGGTAATTGCCAATTGAGTTCAGTTGGAAATTTACAATTACAGTTGGTTTTGGATAGCGCCGAAAGAGGCATTGTCATCAGTCCCGGCGGATCAATTACAGAAAATTAAAAAAAATCAATGAAAAAAGCAAGTAAATTTTTTTTTGCCGGTTTTTCTTTCATGGAAGTAATGCTTTCAGTGTTTGTTCTTTCCATTGGAATTGTCGGTGTAATGCCGCTATTTGTTTCTAGTTTGAGAGAATCTTTGGATATTCGTGATCAAGTTGCTGCGTCCATGCTTGCGCAAGAAGGTGTAGAATTGGTACAAAATTTTAGAGATAATAATCGAGTAAGTGAGGCCTCGGAAGGTGTGTTTGATAGTAGCACCTTTCCCACAACGAGCTCAGATAATTGCTGGGTAAGTTATGATAGTAATGGGGTTAGTTGCGACGGAACATATCGACTCAATTTGGATGCCAATAATTTTTATATACACAATGCAATTGGCACATCCGCTACCAAATTTCAAAGAAGCATAGAAATAGAATATAAAAAAATGGACGATGATGTTACTGACAATGCGGGAGCGGAAAAAGCCATTGTGACAAGTATGGTAATTTGGGGTAGTGCCTTTCCTGATGCGATTAATGATTGCAATACGGCGCACAAATGTGTCTATGCGAGTCTAGTCTTGACTAATTGGTAAAAAAATGGACAAAAAAATTAAAAATAAATATAGCGGATTTTCACTGATAGAGATGTTGATTTCTGTTTTCATCTTCACTCTAATAATTACAGTGATAACATTTTCTTTTTCCAAGGCGTTTTTTTCCAGTCAAAAAACACGAGTAGTTCAGCAAAATATTGAAGAGGGGAGAATCGCCATGGAGACTATGGCGAAAAATATTCGCATGAGCAACAAGCTCGCAGTGATAGCAAACGGAATAAAAATGTATAGCGGTTCCCAAGCGAGGTGCATCGCCTATATGTTTAGTGCGGGTAAATTGCAAAGCGTTAGCTATGTCCCAGATGGATCGGCAAGCGATCCAGATTGCGCCGATCCAAATTTTTCTGTTGCAACTGATTTAGTCTCGGCGAATATTAGCGGAAGCTTTGTTGTTACTGAAACAAGCATAACAAGCCCTAAAAAAATTGGTCGGGCGACAATTTTGGTTAATATCGGAACAGGAATCGATGTGGAACATATTCAGACCACTGTTTCTTTCCGTGATTATGCAAGTGAATAAAGTGAATATTATGCCAAAGAAAAATTTTAAAGCCTCTATCTTGGTTGTTACAATGATTATCTTGGGAATAATTCTTCTGAGTAGTCTTTCGGTTTCTCTTGTCTCGCTCAATGAACGCAAAGCCTCAATTAGCGATTCCAAATCGAATCAGGCTTTTCAAAATGCCCAAAGTGGAGTGGAGCTTGTAATGCAAGAGATTGAGAGTGGAAAAACGCTGATAAATCAACTGTCAAATTGTGATACAGACACCATGCTAATTGAAGACGACGCTGTGTCCTATACGATTGAATTACGAGATATGGACAGCAAGCTGGATTGTGACTCTTCTCGTCCAATCGCCGATATCGCTTACTTAGTTTCCATTGGAAGTTTCAAAGATACTAAGCGGTCTATTAAAGCTACTATTGCCCTTCCCTAGCTAATCTTTAAAATCAGGAGCAAATCTGGTTCAGATGAAATATATGCTATAATACCCCTATGATGCCTGATAACGAAAAAATCAAAGATCGGATCAAGAAACTATCGACCGAGATCAACAAATTGCGTTACGCATATCACGTAGAGGATCGGCCGGATGTGACGGATGAAGTCTACGACTCGCTAACTAGCGAGTTGCTTTCGTTGGAAGAAAAATACCCGGAATTTAGATTCAGTGACTCGCCGACGCAAAGAGTGGGCGGTCAACCGCTCGATAAATTTCAAAAAGTCTTGCACAAAGTCAGACAGTGGTCTTTTTCGGATTTGTTTGATTTTTCCGAGTTGGAGAAATGGGAAGAAAAAATTGTTAAGTTGCGCGACAAGGCCTTGCCAGATGCAGAACTGAAATATGTCTGCGAACTTAAAATTGATGGCTTGAAAGTAATTTTGCGCTATGAAAATGGCGAATTTGTCCAAGGCGCGACGAGAGGCGATGGCGTGATCGGCGAGGATGTGACCGAGAACTTGAAAACAATTTTCAATATTCCATTAAAATTAAAACAACCTATAAATTGTATCGTGGTAGGGGAATGTTTTATGGGCAAAAAGAGCTCGTGCGAATCAATAAACTGCGTGCAAAAAAAGGCGAAGCCTTGTTTGCTAACTCACGAAACGCTGCAGCTGGATCGATTCGTCAGCTAGACCCAAAAATTGCCGCCGAGCGTCGCTTAGATTGTTTTGTGTATGATATTGATCAAATATCGGGAATGTCAGTGCCACAAACGCAAATTGAAGAGTTGGAACTCTTGGAAAAGTTGGGATTTCGAGTGAATGAGCATTATTGTTTGTGTGAAAACATTGAAGAAATTCAGAATTATTATTGCGAGTGGTCAAAGAAAAAAGATAAAGAAGATTATGGCATTGATGGTGTAGTAATCAAAGTTAACTCACAATTATTACAGGAAAAAATGGGCTACACGGGAAAAGCACCTCGTTTTGGCGTGGCCTATAAATTTCCAGCGGAAAAGGTAACAACGGTAGTTGAGGATATCGGTGTGCAGGTGGGGCGCACTGGAGCGCTCACGCCAGTGGCGCATCTGCGTCCAGTGTCTGTGGCTGGCTCAACAGTTAGTCGTGCGACGCTGCACAATGAAGATGAAATTCGCCGACTTGATGTGCGGATTGGTGACACGGTGGTGGTGCAAAAAGCGGGGGATGTTATTCCGGA
>Ga0172379_10011972_pt1 | contig 10233 bp, 10 predicted proteins | sample GrowelOW334metaG_FD_119756 | JGI IMG/M metagenome (GOLD analysis project Ga0172379, IMG submission 119756) | Groundwater microbial communities from an aquifer near a municipal landfill in Southern Ontario, Canada - Groundwater well OW334 metaG | ecosystem: Environmental > Aquatic > Deep...
AATATTCCCCGCCGATATAACCGTTGTCGGATTCGACGATGGCCACTTTTAAACCCAATCGGTTAAAAATACGCGTATAAACTTCTTTCATTTTTTCGTACGTCACTTTAAAATCCACTTCGTCGCGGTGAAAGGAATAGCCGTCTTTCATAATAAACTCGCGTACGCGCAGAAGTCCTCCGCGCGCGCGAAGTTCGTCTCTAAACTTGGGTGAAAACTGGTACAACTGAAAAGGCAAATCGCGATAGCTAAGTTTAAATTGTCTGACCAAGGCGACAAACATTTCTTCCGCCGTGCCACCAAGCGCGAATTCGGCGTCTCTTCGGTCTTTCACTTTCATCAATTCAAAACCGGCGGTATTCGTTCGGTTTGTTTCTTTCCAAAGTTCTAGCGGATGCAAAATCGGCGTCAACATTTCTTGCGCGCCCGCGTTGTCCATTTCTTCTCGCACAACCTCAATGATTTTTTGTTGCACCTTGTGTCCGATCGGCAAAAAATAATAGCGGCCGGCGACGGATTCGCGAATGTAACCCCCGCGCAGCAAAAAGGCATGAGAAACCGATTCGGTGTCTTTGGGTGTTTCCCTGGTGGTTTTGCAAAAAAGTTTCGTTTGACTTTGAAGTGTTTTGGAATTGTTTTTCATGGGTGGATGATGCGACGAATGTCATTAATTGTTATAAGCAAAATTAACAGAATGAGCAAGGCAAACCCCACCGTGTGTGCCATTTGCTCGCGTCGGCCCTTAAACAGGCGGATTCCCGCCGCTTCAATAAGAACGAATAAGGCGCGTCCGCCGTCCAACGCGGGAAAAGGTAAAATGTTGATTAAGGCCAGGTTTACGCTCAAAACCGCGGTAAGTTCGAGGAGTGGAAGGATTCCTTGACTTCCCACTTCCCCGACAATTTTTGCGATACCGACCGGACCGGCAACGTCGCTGGGAACATGTTTTTGCCAAAGCAAATCGTGGAACAAGCCGGCGATTCCCGCGGCCGTCATTTTAATTACTCGCAATGTCGCTTTCACGCCTTCGCTGGGTGCCTGCCACCAACTCACGCGGTATGTGCCGACGTCGGAAAGTGACAAACCGACCGGCGTATCCAATTGGTGTTGACCGTCAAAAACAAGTTTCGTTGTCCGTTCAAGACCGTTATTGGTGAGAGTTAAAACCATTTCGTGGCCGGTGAAGCCTCGGATTGTTGTGACCACCATGCTCGAATTTGTCACGGTCTGCTCATTGATTTTTCGAATAACATCGCCGGCCTTTATGTCGGTTTTGGCAAGCACGGGATTATTTTCAACGCCGACAATCTCCACGCGTTTGTCTTTTATCGGCATATTTTCAGGCATGTTGGCAAGCGGAATACTGGAACCGATGCCGGCAATGATGGTGTAAATCAGCACGGCAAGCAAAATATTCATTGTTACGCCGGCGACTAAGATAATCAGTTTGGCCAGCGCGTTTTTGTTGGCGAAAGAACGCGGATCGGTTATCGCGTCGCCGTTTTTGGCGACACCGTCTTCGCCCGTAATCCGCACGAACCCTCCCAATGGGATAGCGTTAATTGAAAATAAAGTTTCGCCAACCTTTTTGCCAAATAATTTTGGCGGAAAACCGACGCCAAATTCTTCCACGCGACAACCCAGTAACCAAGCCGCGACGGCGTGTCCGAGTTCGTGAGAAATTACTAAAACGACGAGGACAAGAAGAAAAATTAAAATTGTGGACATTGATTAAACGGCAAGCAACTCAACTTCTTTTTCTTTTCCCTGTTCCTCAATGGCTTGTAACGCGTCATTCACTTCTTGTTGGATTTTGTCTTTTTCATTTCGGTGCATGTCTTCTGATAATTCCTTCGCGTCAAGTTGGTTTTTGATTTCGCGCAAAAGTTTTTCGCGTACGTTGCGCACGGCAATCTTTCCTTCTTCAACGTATTTCCCCACCACTTTTACCAATTCTTTGCGACGTTCTTCGTTTAGTTGCGGTAAGTTGAGACGAATAATCGTGCCGGCCACTGTCGGATTAAGTCCTAAAGAAGAAATCTCGATGGCTTTAACAACATTCGCGACGGCGTTTTTGTCCCAGGGTTCGATCTGGATCAGTTGGGCGCCGGGCGTGGTGATGGAAGCGATATCTTTCAGGCGCGTCTGTGTTCCGTAGTAATCGACGGAAATACCTTCCACCAGTCCGGTGGAAGCGCGACCGGTGCGAATCCCGCGTAACTGTTCCGTCAAATGGCTGACGGCGGGTTCAAAATGTGGCGATATTTTAGTGGTTTTCATGGTTTCTAGTTAATGAAGAATACGTACTCAAGTGCTAATCTTTGAGGAATGTTGGCCTTCAGCATTGCCAACGCCTCGCGACTTCGCCGAATTGTGGTTAGAACATTTTTAAGCTTCTCTTTTTGATTGGTTTTTTCATTCGGCGCGTTGAAGGCGCGTTCACGCAACAAGCTTTGTAACAGATTCAGGACGTCTTTTCCTTCGTCGGCTTTTTCGATCGTTTCGGCAAATTGTGAACGTTCGCCAATGGTCAGGGTTTGCATCTTTTCCAGTGTTCTGTGCCAGAGCAGATATTTTTCTCGCAGGTCGGCACTTTCCAAAAGTCTTTTGGCCAAACCTGGTCGACCACCCGAAAGCGGCACAATCTGTTCTATTAAATCTACATCATCGCGGGGTATTTGAGAACCTATTTCGGAGCTAATTTTTTCGTTTTTGTCAATTGTTGCGGGTTGGTTGCGTAATTGGGTTTTTAATTCCACTGCGCTTACCGGCGCGACCTGACGTACGAGACAGCGCGAACGAATCGTCGGCAAGACGGATTCCAAGTTTTCGGCAGTCAAAAAGAAAGTAACGAAAGAGGGGGCGTCTTCGAGCACTTTAAGCAATAACGGCGCGGCCGCCCAGGAAAACTGGTCGATGTTTTCCAAAAAAACAATAAGTTTTTTTGCCATCACGGGTTTTTCGTAAATTCGTTTTAAAAGCGTGCTGATGCCCTTGCGAAGTGATTCTTCCTCCGAGGGTGCTTGGCGCAACACGTCCGGATGATTGTCGAGACCGATAACACATCCCGGGCATATGCCGCAGCTTTCGCCCTTGTCGCAAACAATGTGCTTTGCCAAATTTTCCAGAATTGTCGTTTTGCCGACCATGACGGGGCCGGTCAGGAGAAGCGCGGTTGGTAGTTTGTCTGTACTAGCCAAACCACTCAAAAAATTCACCAACTTAGCGTTACCGATAATTATTTTCTCATTCAAACTCATAAAAACACATTAACAGATAGATACACAACAAACAAAAAAACCGCTTGCCAATTGCGCAAGCGATTAACTTCCATGTCTTGTTTCCGTAATGTTTTCTCTCGCATCGTGTGAACGTGGAGGTTTCGGCTTTTCCACCACAACACGTCTTTGTTCCGCCAATTCAATGGCGATCTTTTGATGAGCTTCGCAAAATCGGCTCTTGTTATGCGTCCGCTCGCAACACGCAGACGACGGCGGATTGCTCATCCCGTACGGCCGCTGTTCGAGGGGGATTGCTTCCCACGGTACACCGTAACGATTCCTGCCCCACTCACAGAGTGGCTCGCAAGATTCACAATAACCGCGCCGTTTTGTTCCATCTTCATTAAACAATTCAGGCTTTTTATGACATTTCTTGCAAATCCTCATTTTTATACTCCCCACAGAAGCCAAAAACGAACAACGAGAAAGAGTTAGATTAATTAATATAATCGAAAATGTCAATATCGTTTATCTTTTAACTTGTTTTTTATTTCGTTCCTGCCACCACACCAAGAGCGGTGCCGCGATAAAAACCGACGAGTAAGAACCGAGAATAATGCCGAAACAAAGCGTGGCGACAAAAGGCCGAATGGTGCTGCCGCCAAAGAATAAAAGAGCTAGAAGTACCAAAAGTGTCGTAACTGACGTGTTAACCGAACGCGTGAACGTTTCCAAAACGCTTAGATCCACCAGCTCGCCAAACGGCAGACGCAAAATGCGAAGATTTGATTTAACGCGGTTATAAATGACAATCGTGTCATGCACGGAAAAACCAATCACTGTCAAAATGGCGGTGATAAATAGAGAATCCGCGGACGCGCTGAAAAAACGCGCGTAGACCGCGAAGAAACCGCCGATAATAATTACATCATGAATTAACGCGACAACGGCAAAAGTTCCGAAAGCCCAGGAGGAAACAACGGCGCTGGATTTGTGGAAAACAAACGCCAAATAAACAAGAATGCCCAGTGACGACAAAATAATCGCCATCACAGACTTAATGACCAGGTCTTTACTAAAAATCGGACCTACGCTGTCAAAACGCAATTCTTCGATACCCGAAAATTCTTTCTTAAGTGCTTCCAAAATCTTGGTGTGCTCGTCATTGGTCAATTGTTGCATTCGTACCTGTACGCTATTGTCACTCGTGCTTTGCACTTCAATGCTGTTTTGGTTGTTCTTTTGCAAACTGGTACGAATATTGGGAACCGTCACGTTTTGACCGCGCAGTTCCATAATGCTGCCGCCGACGAAATCGATTCCCGGGCGTAATCCCCAGAAACCCAAAGCGACAAAACTTAGCACGATCAATGCCGCGGAAAAGCCGAACCAGTAGCGCGAGTTTTTAGAAATGCTTAGAAATTTTAGTAACATCATTTGTTTCCTTCCGTCGCCAAACCGTCGGCGTAAATTTTCTTATTGTGAAAAAGTTTTAAATTTGATGATGCTTGTAACAATGTTCGCGTGACGGTAATTGCGGAAAACATACTGATAAGAATACCGATTGCCAGCGTCAGCGCGAAACCGCGCACGATGCTTGACCCCAACATGTACAAGAGCGCGCAGGTAATTAAACTGGAAACATTGGAATCGCGAATTGACGCCCATGCTTCTGCGAACGCGCCTGTCACGCCGGGAATTAGTTGCCGCCCATTGCGCAATTCTTCTTTCAGCCGCTCGAAAATCAAAACATTGGCGTCCACCGCCATACCAATCGATAAAATAAAACCCGCGATTCCGGCAAGCGTCATTGTTACGCCCATTACCTTATAAACCGCAAGGTTCAGTAAGGCATACAGAATGAGCGCGAACGCGGCGATCGCGCCCGGATAACGGTATAAAATAATCATATAGATAACCATTGTTAGTAATCCGATGATGCCCGCCACCATACTGCGACCCAGAGAATCACGACCTAACGTTGGGCCAACCGACGTACGATTGATTAACGTGATTGCGACCGGCAAGGCGCCGGCATTCAGTCTGGTGGCGAGTTGCTTCGCTTCTTCAAGACGATAAGTGCCGGTAATCACGGCGCGTCCGTCGGAAATTTTGGTTTGTACCGTCGGCGCCGTTAGGGGAGAACCATCGAGAAAAATGCCCACTCTTTTGCCGACGTTGCGACCCGTAATGTCTTCAAAAAGTTTCGCGCCCTGACTGTCGAATTGCAGAGAAATTTCCGGGGCACCGGTATTTTGATCAAACGAAACGTCGGCACGGGTAAGATTGCGACCGGTCAGTTCTGTCGGTTTCCAAGCAATCGGCAGTACGCCGTTTTCCGTTTTAAGATTTTCCGCCGTTATTTCTACTTCTTCGCGGAAATCCAAAATCGGTGTTTCGCCGATTAATTTAATGGCATCGTCCGGATTTTTGATGCCGGCCAATTCAACGACAACTCTGGCATCGGAAACACCGCCCGTGGTTTGCACACGCGGTTCGGAGACGCCAAAAGCGTTAACGCGTCTTTCTATTACATCACGAACACCCTGAAGCGCTTCGGACTTATTGCTTCCCTGAATGGTCGATAAATCCGCGTGGTAAATCAATTGTGTTCCGCCCTGTAGATCCAAACCTAAACGGAAATTTTTATTGAAAATTTTAGAAATCACCGGAACTTTCCCGGTTGGTAGAACAATCAAAATCGCCAAAACCGTAAGTAGAACAACACCGGCCAATCCCCAAAGTGATTTTTGTTTAGTCGTCACGAGAAAATTATAAGGGAAAATGAAAATTGAGTATACCCCCTATAACAACCACTTGAGTGGTTGTATCACGGGGCAGGCTTGACAAATTCTCAACTTGGGAGTATAATAGAAAGTTGTTTTTTGGACAATTTGTTGTGTTTCCCAACCCCAAGGAGGTGCCACGTGCACTACGCCATTAAGGCTACAGTCGGTTTTGGTATCGCTTGTCTGCTTCTCGCCTCGATCGGCGGTTGTTCGCCCCGCAAGGAGAAAGCGTCCACCAAGGTCACGACGATCACCGTTGCGACCGCTGATTTGCCCGACCTGGGCAAGATGCAAGCGGATCACGAAGAACACGCTCGCAGAAGCCCGCCGCCGATCCGCATGGAAGACGCGGTGTCGAGTCAGATTTGGCTCTCCGACACTGGCCGCCTTATCACGGACGAAGACATTGTCGCAATGGCGAAAGACGATGCCAAGGTCGTTCAAAGCAAACAGAAGGCGATCGAATTGGCAAAGGAGGAGGGTCGCGAGTTCAATGACTGGTTTCATAAGAATGGAGTTGACTCGCATGAAACGGTCGTCGGAAAGTTTGAGATTGTGTCGTCCTTTGGTCACTACAGCGTCGATTGCGATGGAATCTCGAATGGGGGAATGCGGCACGAAGTGCTGGTTACCCCATCAGGGAGGAAGTACCGAATGTTCCCCAGCGCAGGAATGCTGCGGGGAATCATTGAGGTTTCGGGGCGCGTGTTCATGGTCACCAATCGTGAGGTTCTCGAGTGGGCACCGGACGCTGATCGTCCCAACGACGACCGCCTGATCCGACGCGTCGACGCTCCGAACCCGACGTATATTTCCCACACGCGTTTGGGGAAATACGTTCAGGTTGACCACTCCAACGAATCAATCTTTGGTGGGTTACTCGTCCCGAATGGCGAGAAACATAAACCGTGGAGGTTCGTTGAGTGCCCCATCAAGGGCACGATGGTTTGCGATGCCGTCCAGCAGGAAGATGGAACCATTCGTCTGACTGCGTGGGTCGGAGACGAGCTGGTTTTCGACCCCGTCGCCGAGACCTTTGAAAAGTTCGCGACGAAGTAGTTCGTCGCGAAATCTGTTCTTTCAGTAGTATTTAACCCCCGGACAAGTAACCCTTGTCCGGTTTTTTTATGTTTTATAAACAACGCATTAAGGGTCCGACCCTGCGGCCAAGGGTCGGACCCTTAAAATAACTTAAAATTGTTCCGCCGCCTGTACCACGTTTTGCAACAGCATTGTCACGGTCATCGGACCAACGCCACCGGGCACGGGAGTTACCGCGGAAACCAAATGATCCACTTCCGAATGTTTTACATCGCCAAACCATTTGTCACCGACATGGTGAATACCAACATCAACCAGTACGCAACCTTTTTTGATATATTCTTTGCCGATAAATTCTTTTTGACCGATCGCCACCACCAAGATGTCGGCTTGTTTGGTGTGATTGGCCAAATCAACCGTGTGACGATGACAAACCGTCACGGTGGCATTGGCGTCTTTTTTCTTTTGCAAAAGTAAAAGCGCGAGTGGCTTCCCTACTAAATTCCCCCGGCCGATAATGACCACGTGTTTCCCGTCAAAAATAATTTTGTTTTTGATCAGCAACTGATGAATACCGGCCGGCGTGGGTGGTAAAAAATGCGGTTTACTAAAAGACAGTAGGCCGATATTTTCCGGATGCAGACAATCGACGTCTTTTTTGGGATCAACCAACCTAATCACCTCGCGCATTTCGCTTTTATCGCCTCTTGGTACCTGAATGACAATTCCGTGCAGTTTTGGATTAGTGTTCCATCTTTCAACGATTTTCGTGGCATTCTCCAAAAACCCTTCTTTGGGCAAAGTTTCAATCACAACATCAATACCAAGCAACTCACACTTCTTTTCTTTCTGGCGAACAAAAATCGCGCTCTCTTTGTCTCCTTCTTTCAGTAAAATCGCCAGTCCGGGAGTAATTCCGGCGGCCTTAAGCACGGCAATTCGCTTGGCTAATTGCTCATCGATTTTTGCCGATAGTTTACGGCCGTCGAGAATTTGAGGATTCATAATAAAAGATAATAGCTGAATATGCGTAATTTATCAATATATAATAATTGTAAGCATATCACTCCCGCGAAGGCGGGAGTCTACAGAGAAACAGACATGGATCCCCGTCCCCGATCAAGGTCGAGGACAGGCTTGCGCGGGGATGGTGGATAAAAAAAGGAAAAGACGATATCGATTAAATCCCCGGCAACGGAAAAGACTGGCAAAACGCGCGTACTTTATCTTTCAACTGCGCCATTTTTGCCGTGTCTTGATGCTCGCGTATCGCTTGGAGCATAAAATCCGTCAGGGTTTCAATTTCCGGTTCCTTCATGCCGCGTGTTGTCACGGCCGGCGTGCCTAATCTTAAACCACTGGGCGAAAATGGCGGCAGTGTGTCGTCCGGCACGGTGCTTTTAGACGCGCTGATTCCCACTTCGTCGAGAATGTGTTGCACTTCCTTGCCGTTTAAATTAAATGATTTGACGCAATCCACTACCATCATGTGATTATCCGTTCCGTTTGTCACCAACTTGCAGCCATTCGACATTAATCGCGCGGCCATTGTTTTGGCATTCGCGATCACTTGTTTGGCATAGACCTTGTATTCCGGTCGCATCGCCTCGCCCAGCGCCACCGCGATCGCGGCAATATTATTCATATGTGGCCCTCCTTGAAATCCGGGAAAAACACTCCGGTCAATCAGTGTTGGCAGATTTTCCACCGTTTTTTCTACCGCTTTAAGCGGATTGGAAACTTTCCCGCGCGACATAATCATGCCACCGCGCGGTCCACGCAATGTTTTATGCGTTGTCGTCGTGACAACGTTGAAACCAAAATCAAAAGGATTTTTCAGTTCCCCGGCCGCGATCAGTCCCGCCACGTGCGCCACGTCCGCCATGGCAATCGCGCCAACTTCTGACGCAACGGCGCGAATTTTCGCGTAATCCAATTCACGCGGATAAGCGGAAAAACCGGCCAAAATAATTTTAACTTTTTCTTGCTTGGCGACTTTTAGCATGTCGTCATAATCAATCGCGCCGGTTTCCAAATCTCCCATCTTGTAGCGCACAAAGCGGAAAAGTTTGGACATATACGTTACCGGACTGCCGTGCGTTAAGTGTCCACCGTGCGAAAGATCCATCCCCATCACCGCATCACCCGGTTCCAACCAGGAAAAATATACCGCGATGTTAGCCGGCGCGCCGGAAAGCGGTTGGACGTTGGCGTGGTCGCAACGGAAAAGCGTTTTGGCGCGTTCGATGGCGATTGTTTCCACGGCGTCCGTGAATTCTTGGCCGCCATAGTAGCGTTTACCCGGAAAACCTTCGGCGTATTTGTTGGTTAAATGGCTACCAAGCGCTTCCAAAACCGCGGACGAAACATAATTTTCGGAAGCGATTAATTCCACGCCATCGCGCTGGCGTTGTACTTCTCCTTCAATTGCTTTGTAAACTTCCGGATCTCCTTTTTGGAGGGCTAGTTTATTCATTGTAGTAATTTAATAAAAAATAATTTATCACCAATTTGTATGAAAAATTATTTCAAATCATATCTTTATTATTATGCTTCAAGCACGCGCTTGATCAAATCAACTTCTTTCCCTAAAACCGAATGCAGTGGCGAAGGTAAATTATCCAAACCAAACCAACCAAGCTCGTCGATTTTTTCCGGGTCGCCATTGAAAACTTTTTTCGGATCAACTACTGCCGAAAATCGCATGGCCAGCCAATGAGTTTTCGTATCGCCGTTTTGCCTTATGACATTTTTGTGTTCGATAAACCTCACCTCTTTGGGTTCGGTACCGTATTCTTCGGTTATTTCGCGTTTTACCGCGTTTTCCAAATCCTCGCCAAACTCCACCGCGCCACCACCGCAATCCCAGCAACCGTGTTCATCGCGGCACTTATTGCTGCGCTTATGCAATAAAATCTTCCCGTCACCGTCGTGACAATAAAACACGACATTGACACCGATAAAATCGACACCCCGTTTCAAGTCGTGCACGTGTTTAACAATTTCCACCATAAATACAGTATTTAACAGCACTGATAAAAGCGCAACAACCAATACAAAAAACTCATTATTCAGAAATCATCATTCATTATTCAATTATCTATTTTCCGTGGCACTTCTTGAATTTTTTTCCGGAACCGCAGAAGCAAGGATCATTGCGACCGATCATTGGTTTCTTTTTA
>Ga0172379_10011973_pt1 | contig 10232 bp, 11 predicted proteins | sample GrowelOW334metaG_FD_119756 | JGI IMG/M metagenome (GOLD analysis project Ga0172379, IMG submission 119756) | Groundwater microbial communities from an aquifer near a municipal landfill in Southern Ontario, Canada - Groundwater well OW334 metaG | ecosystem: Environmental > Aquatic > Deep...
GGCTTTGCCGGAAGTTACGGTCGTCCCAAGATAAAGCATATTGGCCCGGTCGGCCAGCGGGACCTCCTTTTCGGCCAGCGCGGCAACGGTTTTATTAACCGGGGTCGATTCACCGGTCAGGCTCGCTTCCTGGACGGTAAAATTCGCGGTCAGCTGAAGAAGCCTCGAATCGGACGGAACGTTATCGCCGGCCTCCAGTTCCACAATATCGCCGGGTACCAGCTGAACGGCCGGGATCTGGCGCCGTTCCCCGCCGCGAATCACTTTACAGGTGGGAGCGGCCAACTTTTTAAGCGCGGCCAGTGATTTTTCGGCCCGAAAGCTTTGGACGAAACCGAGGAGGGCATTGAGAATTACTATGGCAACGATCGCGCCGGAGTCCAGCCATTCGCCAAGCAACCCGGCGACCAGCGCGGCGGCGATCAGGACCCAGACGATAAAACCCTGGAATTGTTCCAGCAAGAGGCGGCCGGCGTCGACCCCTCCTTTTTCCCGGAGCTGGTTTAAACCGTATTTTTTCAGGCGATCGGCCGCGTCAGCGGCAGGCAAACCATTCACGGAACTGTTTAATTTGGCAAGCGCGGCTTCGGGGGTGGCCTGGTAAAAATGTTCTTCGCGATAAATTTCGCTCATTAGGTAGCTCCAAAAAATGGGCCCGGCGAGATTCGAACTCGCAACCCTTGCCTTCGGAGGGCAATGCGCTATCCAGTTACGCTACGGGCCCACTATTGATCTAATTTTATCACAAGAATCGATTTTTTGCCTCGGGAAATGCTCTCTTTCCGGCCGGTCCAGTCGTGAATCGCCTGAAAAAGGGTCCGGTATTTATACGTATAGTTCGCTCCCCGGCGGGTCCCGGGATCGTTGGTGATAAAAACCCCGCGGGTATCGTCGTAACCTTTGATCAGCACATAATGGTAATAAGGACCGGGAGGAGTAAAATACGGGTTACCTAATTCCCGCCCGGCCATCGGCGCGATGATCAGATCTCCGGCCGCCAGGAACTTTTTCAGTTCTTGGCTCGTCCCCGCTTGAAGAACTTCGATCCCATCGTATTGATAATAGTCTTTTATTAACTTAGCCGATTGCTTGGCGGTCAGGTCAAAATGCCCGCCATAGTTTTTAATCTGAAATTTCACCAGATCAAGGATCGTCTGGTTACCGGAACGTTTGGTCACCGCCTTCCCTTCCACCCAACTCATCGCCATAATGATCGCCGCTTCCTCGCACCCATCCTGCCATGGTTGCCGCCAGTCACCGTAAGGAGCCTGACATAAAAATGGAACCGGCCGGTCAATGACCCCACTCCCAAAAACACTTCCCACAAACAAGACCCCGGCTGCAAATATCGCAATAATTAGCTTATTCATGCCAAAAACATAATGACACATTTTACCCCAAAAACGCAAGTTTTTCGTCTTCTGGTACGAATAGTATATGTAGGGGGAAACAAATGACATCAATTACCGCCGTTCGTTACGATTCATCGTATCACCTTCATATAATTAAGCCGCAAGAGGTTGATGGCGGGCCAAAAGTTAAAGAACTGGCCGACCAACATCGGACCACGGTCGCGGAACTGGAAAGGCTGAACCCGGAATTAGCCAACCTTAAAGAAGGGGACCTGTTAATGACCCCGATGCCCAGAAGTTTCTAAGCGGCAACAACCTGATTTTTTAAACGCCCGATCTTTTCGATCTCCACCTCAACAACATCGCCGACCTTCATCGGCCCGATCCCGGGCGGAGTCCCGGTCAAAATTATGTCGTTCGGTTCCAAAGTCATGACGCCGGCAATAAAAGCGATCAACTCTTCCACTTTAAAGATCATACTCGTTGTATTCGATGACTGCTTTAACTCCCCGTTTAAATAACATTTGATCGCCAGATTATTGGGATCGATCCCGGTCACCAGCCGCGGACCGACCGGACAAAAAGTATCGAACGACTTTGCCCTCGCCCACTGACCGTCTAAGAGCTGCAAATCGCGGGCGGAAACATCGTTGGCACAGGTAAAGCCAAGCACGTGTTCCAACGCCTGTGCCTTCGTGATATTACGGATCCGGTCTTTGATAACGATCGCCAGTTCCGCTTCGTAATGGAGTTCTTTGGTTTGCGGAGGATAAACAATGTTGTCGCCGTCGCCGATCAGCGCGGAGGGGGCTTTGAGAAAAAGGATCGGGTGGTCGGGCCGGGCCATCTTCATCTCGGTGATGTGCTCAATATAATTCAGACCGGCCGCTATTATCTTGGAAGGTCTTAAAAGAATGCCAACCTTACCCCTGCCGCCAAAACGTAACCATCCAATGGAAGCTCAACATTGTTGGCATCTTTAATACTGGTCTTCTGGTAGCCGACTTCGCCAAAACCACTGGTATTAGGACCAAAAGCCAACTCAATCCCCACCCCGCCATATCCTCCGAGACCGGCAAAGCTGGAAGGATTAGTCGCCATCGCGGTAACTTCAGAAACTTTGTTGCCGGTGTAATAGTCAACTTCGGCGTTAAAATAAAGGTTGAAAAAGCCGTGGCTGCTGCCGTATTCACCCCAATACATGGTATAGATCCTGGCTCCATAACCAAACTTAACTAAAGTGTAAGAGGCATCGACCGTCGCGCCTAGCTTTAACTTCTTATTTAAAACTATCCCGAAGCGCGGCCCGGTATCAAGATTTTCGTTAAGTTTGGCGTCAAATTCTAAGCCAAAATCAAGGACCGAATCTTTACTTACATTAACATTGTCGGTTGGCGAAAGAAGGCAACCGCGCAGACCCAAACGATAAGTTTTTCTTTGCGCTAAGCTGTAAAGGTCTTTAGCCGCGATTGTGGCGCTCCCTTCGATCGCGCAGACTTCACCAACAAAAATAAAGCTCAAAGCGAGAACCAAACCAACAAACGGCTTTTTCATGAATTACCCCCTAAATTTTCGAACTACCAGAATTATATCGTTAATTATTTACCTGTCAAGCCAACTATTTTTGGCAGCTCGGGCAAAAAGAAGAGGTCCGCCCGCCGATCTTTAACCGGGCAACTTCCCCCTTGCATTTCAGACACTTTTCTCCGTAACGACCATAGACCTTAAGTTTTTTAGTATAGGCCCCCGCTTCTCCCTGGGCGTTAACGTAATCGCTGATCGAGGTCCCTTCGTATTTGATCGCTTCGGCCAGGATATGCTTGATCCCTTTAAATAAAAGGCTGATCTCCGCGCCGGTCAGGGTCTTCACCTGGCGATTCGGCCGGACCCGGGCGTAATAACAGATCTCGTCGCTGTAAATGTTGCCGATCCCAACCACGTTCCGGTTGTCCATCAAAAATTGCTTAATCTTCGCTTTCGGCCGGCGGACCAGCTCGCGTTTAAAAACTTCTATGGTATAGGCGTCATCAACCGGCTCTGGCCCCAACCCCAGCCCGTTTAAGTAGGCGGCTAACTGATCGGCGGTGTAGAGACGGAGCCAGCCGAATTTGCGGACATCGTTGTAAAATAATTTTGTCCGGTCACGGAAACTAAAGGTCGCGTGAGTAAATCGGTTCGGATCTTTTTCAAACCCTTCTTTGATCGGATGCCCGCCGACCACCGTCTTATGATCGCCGCGGTAGACGAGCTGGCCGGTCATTTTCAGATGCACGAGGAGTCGCCAATCTTTGGAAAAAGTAATAATGACCATCTTCGCCCGTCGGCCAACGCCTAGAATCTTGAGCCCCTTTAAAGTTCGGCGATAAAAGGCCAAGGGGTGGTTCAGCATTTTTACGGTGTCACAATCAAAGTCCAAGATTGTTTTGCCGATAATGGATTTGGCCAGGCCGCGTTTGACCGTCTCAACTTCGGGGAGTTCAGGCATGGTGGAATGTCAAATGACAAATTATGCCCCAAAGGCGCATCCGCCTCTGGCGGAAAAATGTCAAATGTTGGTCATTTGTCATTGCTTTACAGCGCTTCCTTGAAGATCTCGATGACGACATCGAAGATCGTCAGGATCATCGGGCCGAGAATAATGCCGGCGATGCCGAACAGCTGAATCCCCCCCAGGATCCCGAAAAGAACGATCAGCGGGTGGATGTTGGCGTTGTCGCCGACGATTTTCGGCTTCAGCAGATTATCGATCAGGCTGATCACGAAAACACCATAGACCAGCAAACTGATCGCGGGGATATAATTGCCGGTCATCGTCCCGACCAGAAAAAGATAAATATCGACCGGCACCCAGATCAGGGCCGCGCCGAACAAGGGGATCATCGAAATGATCGCCGTCAGGCTTCCCCAGAGGATCGGGCTGGGAACCCCGAGGATAAAAAAGCCGAGCCAGGCCAAAACTCCCTGGATGCACCCGACAAAAACCTGTCCGATGATCACCCCCCGGCTTAAATTGTCGAACCGGCTCACTATTTGTTTGTAACGCTTCTCCGAGAGCGGAAAAAGATCGGCAAAAAACTTATAGAGGTCGTGGCCATGGACCAGAAAGTAATAAATTGAAAAGATGGTAATGAAGACTTGCAGCAGGACGTTCGGGATCACTTTGAGAACATCCTGGAGCATGCCGATCAATTGACCGACCAAATCAGCCGCGCCGGCCTTTAATTGCGGCAAGAATTGTTCCAGCTGTTTAATGACCGGCGGCAGGTTGTCGAGCTGGAACTGGGGGGCCTGGAGAACGGTTTGCAAAAAGTGATAGCCGCTTTTGACCTCGCTGGTCAATAAAACAGCCACGAAAATAGAAGGGATGAGGACCACCAGCAGAATCACCAGACAAGTCAAAAGCGAAGCCAGTTTTTCGCCAAGCGGCACGTTCTTCAATAATTCGGCTAATTTACCGTAGAGCGGATAAAAGATAAAAGCCAGGACGGCGGCCGACATAATGGCGACAAAAAACGGCCGGACAATCAGGAACGAGAACAACAAAATAATAACGACAAAAGAGACCGCGGCGGTCCGGCGATAACTTTCGAGACGCTCTTCTTCTCTCCCCATGGCTGGTATTATAACACAAATAATTGACTTGCCAGTCCAATTGTACTAACATTTTGCTTTATGTTTAGAATACGCCCGAGCGCGATCATTGCCTTAAGCTTTTTACTCGTCATTCTGGCTGGAGGAATCCTTCTTTCCCTCCCGATCGCCTCGGCACAGGGAACCCCGACAAATTTCCTGGATGCTTGTTTTACCGCCAATTCCGCCACCTGCGTGACCGGCCTGGTCACGCTCGATACCGGGGTCCACTTCTCCCTCTTCGGGCTATTCATTATAATGGGATTGATGCAGATCGGCGGCCTCGGCTATATGACCTTTTCCACTTTCATGGTCCTGGTCTTCAGGCAAAAACTTTTTATTTCCCAAAAGCTCGCCATTCAGGAGGCCCTGAACGTCTACTCGACCAAAGACGTCGTTCTGGTCTTAAAAAAGGTCTTCGGGATCGTCTTTTTCGTCGAAGGAATCGGGGCCGCGATCTTTTTCTTCCGCTGGCTCCCGGAAATGGGGTTCAGCCGGGCCTTGCTTTACGCCGTATTCCATTCGATCTCCGCTTTTAACAACGCCGGCTTCGCCCTGCCGGCTAATTTTGCCAACCTGATGCCCTACGCGACCGATTGGGTCATCAATCTGACAATTACTTCTCTGATAATTATCGGCGGCCTTGGCTTCATCGTGATCGCCGACCTGATCGAACATCACAAGTTTTCCCTTCATTCCAAGATCGTCATGGTCACAACTCTCGCCCTGCTCGCCCTGGGGACAGGACTGATCTTTGTCCTTGAATACCACAATCCGCTAACGATCGGTCCCTTGACCATGTCGGATAAACTCCTGGCTTCATACTTCCAAGCGGTCACCTGTCGGACCGCCGGGTTCAATACCGTGGCGATCGGCGGTCTCGCGCCACCCACCCTTCTTTTGATGATGGTCCTGATGTTCATTGGGGCCAGCCCGGGAGGGACCGGCGGCGGGATCAACACCACGACCTTCGCGGTCATCATCGGCACTATCTGGGCCACGCTCAAAGGGTTCCGCAACACGATCATGTTCAACCGCCGGATCCCGGTGGAAACGGTTCGCCGGGCGATCACCCTGACCTTTCTCGCTCTGGCGGCTGTCGGTTTTTCGATCTTCCTGCTCGATAATATCGAGCATTTCAGTCTGATGGAAGTCGCCTTTGAGATTTTCTCCGCGTTCGGCACTGTCGGCCTGTCGATGGGGATAACCCCCAATCTTTCGACCGCCGGTAAATTGCTCGTCATGCTGGTCATGTTCATCGGCCGGGTCGGGCCGCTCTCACTGCTGATCGCCTTGACATTAGGCCAGCGGGAGAATAAAGTTGAACCGCCTAAAGAAGGCGTTTCCATCGGTTAAGGAGGAAAAATATGAAAAAAAGACAATTCGCGGTATTAGGGTTGGGTCGTTTCGGCAGTAAGGTCGCCAGGGAACTTTATTACAAGGGACAGGAAGTGATCGCCATCGACAAAGACGAGATCAAGATCCAGAACATTAAGGACGAAGTGACCCACGCCTACGTCGGCGACATCACCGATGACGGGGCGCTGAAAGAAGCCGGGGTCTCCGATTGCGACACCGTCATCATCGCCGAAAGCACCCACATGGAAAGCAACATCATCGCCACCCAGATCTGCAAAAGCCTGAAAATTCCCCAGGTCATCTGTAAAGCCAACAACACCGTCCACGGCCAGATCCTGCAAAAGCTCGGGGCCGACCAGATCATTTTCCCGGAGCAGGATACCGCGATCAAACTGGTCAACGTTTTGACCAGCCAGGGGGTCCTCGATTATTTCGACCTTGGAGAGAAAGTCAAGATCGTCGGGGCCAAAGCGCTTGACCGCTGGGTGAATAAGACCCTATCGGAACTAGATTTGCGCAATAAATACGCCATCACCATCCTGGCGATCCGCCGCGGGACCGAAAACCTGGTTATGCCATCGTGGAGCACGCCGATCAAAAAAGACGACGTTCTCATTATGTTCGGGGAAGAAGAATCGCTCAAGAACCTCGACCTGGATATCACGCACAGGACCTAGGCGGTTTCGGCTTCGATCCACTTTAGAAAATCGGGGTTTGCTTCGTTGATCGGCAGGCTGACAATACACGGCACTTTATAGCTATGCAGGCTTTTAACTTTTTCGATTAAAGCGGGAACGGCAGATTCTTTTGTTTTAGCGATCAACAGCGCCTCTGACCCGTTCTGAACTTTCCCCTCCCACCAGTAGATCGATTCGATCCTATCAATAATATTGACCCCAGCCGCCAGACGGTTTTTAACCAAGGCTAAGCCGATCCTTTTCGCTTCAGCTTTGTCTTTGGTCGTGATATAAATCAAACAGCTTTTTATTTTGCTCATTTTTCTCTTCTTTCCGCTTACAGCTTTAAGCTTACAGCTGTAAGCTTTTCTTTCTGTTATAATTAAACCATGAAATTCGAGGTTCTCAAAGTCGGCCCGCTCTCCGCGAACTGTTATATCGTCTGGGACGAGCCGACAAAAATCGCGATCGTCATCGATCCGGGAGGCCAGGTCCCCAACATTATGAAGATCGTTCAGGACAACCACTTAACGGTTAGAGAGATCATCAACACCCACGGTCATTTCGATCACGTCAGCCGTAACGGCGCGCTGAAAAAAGAGACCGGGGCCAAACTGCTCCGTCATGAGCTTGATTCGCCAATGGCGGAAGAAACCGACCCAACTCCGGCCGACGAGCCGCTCCGGGACGGCGAGCTCATCGTTCTCGGCCAAACTAAATTTAAAGTCATCCACACCCCCGGCCACAGCCCCGGCGGGATTTGTTTATTTAACGAAGAAGACCGGGTCCTCTTTAGCGGCGACACCCTTTTCCGAGGGACATACGGGCGGGTCGATCTTTTCGGCTCATCAGCAGAAGCGATGGTTAGCTCCCTGAAAAAGCTAATGCAGCTCCCGCCGGAAACTAAAGTTTATCCCGGACACGGCCGCCCAACAACCATCGGCGAAGAAAAGGAGACCCGTGAAACTGCCAATTGACCTGATCATGTTCGATCTGGACGGGACCCTCTCCGACTCCATCCCGCCGGCGATCGTCGCTGTTCAGGCGATGCTCAAAGAGCTGGGGCTTCCGGCCAAAACAGCGGCCGAGATCCATAAACATGTCGGCTTCGGTGAACTCCCCTTGGTCGGCGGCGCGATCGGCAGCCGCGATCCGGTCCTGCAGCAAAAAGCGCTGGAGGTTTATTACCGCAATTACACCAATGTCGGGATCAAACAAGTTCCTCTCTATCCTCATGTTAAAGAGTTCCTGGAACATTTCAAAGAGAAAACAAAATACATTCTTTCCAATAAAAAGGACGAATTTATCCGGTTGATCTTGGCCAACCATGGCTTGCTCGGTTACTTTAACGAAATCTGCGGCGGCGATACCGCTCCCTGCCTGAAACCCGATCCCTGTACCATCCTGAAGATCCTGGCCGACCACCAAATCACCCCGGAGCGGGCCCTGTTGATCGGCGATATGACGGTCGACATTGAGACCGGGAAGAACGCCGGGATCCACACCTGCGCCGTTACCTACGGTTTTGACGATAAGGCTAAGCTGGCGGCGGCTAAGCCTGACTTTTTGGTCGATGATCTGCTGGAGTTGAAAGAATTAATAGTTTAAAAGGAAACCTGCGGCAATATCGCCGCGGTTTCCTTTTTCTGTTATAATGAATTCGGTCATGAACTTCACCTCCGACCCTCTGGCCGGAGCACCCAGACCGCACTTATGCTTGTCCAAATTGAATTCGAACAACAGCCGTTATTATTTGAACAGCCGCTCGATCTGATCGTGGCGCGCCACGGCCATGAGCTGGCGGCTTGTTTTACCGAAATGGAATCGGCACTTTCTAAAGGCTGCTACCTGGCCGGGTTCCTTTCTTATGAAGCCGGGTACGGTTTCGAGGCAAAACTTGCCACGGAAAACAAATCGTCTTTTCCCTTGCTTCAGATGGGAATTTATAAGGAACCAAAATTGCCCCATTCTAACCGCGCAATTAATTGCGCGGTTAAATCAGAGGTGACGAATAAAAAAACAAACATCACCCAAGAAAAATACTTCGCTAATATAAGAAAAATCCGGGAGTATCTGGAAGCGGGAGATACCTATGAGATCACCTATTGCTTGAAGTTTCTCTTTGACTTTGCCGGTGACCCTTACACTTTTTACCGGCAACTCTACGCAACCCAACCGGTTCCTTATCCCGCTTACATTGAGGGTGATGATTACTTCATGTTATCCCTCTCCCCGGAATTGTTCCTGAAAAAGAGAGGGAATTTTCTAACCACTAAACCGATGAAGGGAACCTGGCCAAGAGGCAGAAATCTTTGGGAAGACCTCTGGGCCGGGCGAAAACTTCACTTTGACGGTAAAAACCGGGCCGAGAACCTGATGATCACCGACCTCCTCCGCAACGATCTGGGCCGGATCGGCAGTAACGTTAAGGTCCCCAAGCTCTTTGAGGTCGCTCGGTACAACACTCTCTACCAGATGACCTCGACAGTCACCGCCAATATTCCTAAAGAGTTGCCCCTCTATCAGCTATTCAAGGCGCTCCACCCTTCGGGTTCAGTAACCGGCGCCCCCAAGATCCGTTCGATGGAGATAATCCGCGAACTGGAACCGGAACCCCGCCATATTTACACCGGCGCGATCGGTTATATTACTCCAGAACGCGATTTAATGTTTAATGTTCCGATCAGAACGCTGCTGATAGACAAACAAGGCCAGGGAGAGATGGGGGTCGGCGGCGGGATCGTCTGGGACTCGACCCCGGAAGGTGAATGGGAAGAGTGCCTCTGGAAAGCCGGTTTTCTCCGCTGAATTTTACGCTTTTTTTACGTTTTTCATCGTTCTTTTTACCTCATTTTAACTCTTTTCAATGCTAGCATTTCCCATGATCCCTGGGAAACCATATGCGTCATAAATTCGGCTTAAACGCGCTGCAAGTTTTGATTATCGGCTATTTTGTTGTGACAATTATTGGCGCCGCGCTCCTCTCTCTGCCGATCTCATCGGCGGCCGGGACATCGCAACCGTTCATCGACGCCCTTTTTCTCGCGACTTCAGGGATAAGCACTTCCGGTTTGACCGTCGTCGATATCGGCAGTTATTATTCATTCTTCGGCCAACTGGTCTTACTGTCAATCTTCCAGATCGGCGGCATTGGTTATATGGCTTTTTTTGTTTTTCTGGCTTACTTGCTTGGGAAAAAATTCTCAAAAAAAAC
>Ga0172379_10011974_pt1 | contig 10231 bp, 12 predicted proteins | sample GrowelOW334metaG_FD_119756 | JGI IMG/M metagenome (GOLD analysis project Ga0172379, IMG submission 119756) | Groundwater microbial communities from an aquifer near a municipal landfill in Southern Ontario, Canada - Groundwater well OW334 metaG | ecosystem: Environmental > Aquatic > Deep...
GGGTGTGATAAAAAGCAAGAAGAAAGATTCGGTTGCCTTGTGAAATACGTAGTCTTCTTGGTAATCAAGCGTCCATTTGAAAATCAGTTGTGTAATTACAACACAAAGAATTAAAACAATCGTGACTGTCCCTTTTCTCCTCTCCCTGTCTTTATATTATGTCCAGTTCTAAGATGCGATCGTTCAGTATTTTTATATGCATTATAGTCTTTACCGCAGTGTTAATTTTCACGGTAAGTTTTTTTTGGCGAAAGAATCATTCTGAAAAGGAAGGAGATGTCGCACATCTATTAAGTGACATCGCAGCTAAGAAGGAGACTGTCTTACCTCAGGCTGACCCTAAACAGATTGAGGTAAAGGGACTTGCCTCAACTAGGCTGACCGAAAAACAACTAGCCTTACCACTTTATATTTATCCAAGTTCCGGAGAAAAAAGTTGGCGCGATGCGCTCCAATCAGCAGAAAGTGTCGACTTCATAATTGCTAACGTAAATAATGGCCCAGGAGACTCTTCCGAGGAAGCGTGGCGTAACATAATCCCTCGCACGGTAGCGACTGGAATCAAGATATACGGATATGTGTACACATTGTACGGTAGAAGAGATGGTGCGATCGTCGACGAAGAAATTTCTCGCTGGCTGAAACTGTATCCCGAAGTATCAGGATTTTTTTTGGACGAAGTTTCTGATGATATAGATAATCTGCCCTACTATGTAGAAAGATACAAATACATTAAAACTCTTGGCAATAAAACGGTTGTGATTAATCCCGGGACGGTAACAGATGAAGGATATATGAACGCATCTGATGTCAATACAATTTTCGAGAGCAGCTATGATTCTTGGCAGGACACAACATTCCCAACTTGGATAAATAAATATTCCAGTGATCGTTTTTATGCCATCGTCTACAATGTCCCAGACGAAACGAAAATGCAAAGTGTTGTTAGCTCAGCCTTTAAAAATAACATCACTAAAGTCTTTATCACAGATGGTGCTACCCCATCAGACTCTTTGCCTTACTATTTTGAAGCAGAAACCAAGGCCCTTTTAAGATAACAATGGTACTTTTAATATATACCGCTTCGATTAACGCATTACCGTCATAACCTTGCCAGCAAAAAAGGTACCTGTTGGGTTTGATGCGTTATTTCCTATCATCTCGCCTGAAGCAGTAGCGCCAAAAGATCCGCCGAAGACACCATAGACGGTCGAACCAATAACCGCTGAAGGACTGACATCACCATCAACCCTCAAAACCCGTGTTTGGTTGGCTGTAAGCGGCAAGTTGACAGAAGGAAAGCTCATTCCTGCAGTGGTAACACTTCTTGTTGTGCCAAGTTGCACACCGCTCACATCGTCATAGAGGCGTAAAGTAGAAATATTCTGGTAGCCGTTTGGCATTGGTAATAGCGTAACAGCGAAGGTGCTTAAGGTACCGTCGCAATTCGAAACTGCATTAAATTTCACTATATTAACCCCGCTTTGACCTTGACTTATGTTTTGCGCGGCAGGAGTTGTGGACGCAATGGAGACCGTGAGCATGCACGATTGAACTATGGGCGTTACGGGAGTGCTTGCCAAGCTTGTGATGGTAAAATATTGTCCTAGGCTCATCTTGCCATAAGCATTCACCACTTTAATTTGAATTTTACACGATCCGGGCTTTATTTTTGATAAGCTCGCCGCACAGTCCGCCTTAACTTTGTCGGAAACAAGGTTGACGTTAAAAGTTAGTGTTTTGCCATCAGGCGAAAGAATGGGTTGATCAAGAACTTCACTTTGAACTAAAATGTAATTGCCTGGGGCGTAGACTTTGCCGTTTATCTGAGTACCAGTGATTCCTTCAATTGATGTTGAAAATCCGGAACCCGATATGACGACTTCTGTTCCCGTGGCTCCTTGATTTGGAGAAATTGCACTAATTTTCACTGAGCTTTCCGTTTTTGGAATAGCTCCCTGAAATAATATTATCCCAGCTATAGCAAATACCCCACATGTAGTGACGATGTGAGTCTTTTTACTTTTCAGTAGTTTATTCATGCTTATTTCATTACTAATTAAAATGGTAACATTAGATCAAGTATATACTACAATTTCGATATAGGAACTTAGCTATCAACAAAATGGGTTTTAATCTAGAGTTTCTCCAAAGCTTTTCTAAGAATTGGAAGAAGTATGTCAACGTTACCTTTTATTTCATCCAGTGATCTAAAGTATGTTCTCCGAAGAAGCATTGTGATCAAGTATTTATTGACCATTTGGTCGTTCGTCAAAGCTCCGTAGCCTCTCCTGAAATACTCTTGTTGCTCTGAGTTTTGGAACGATAAACTCACAGCGATATCGTCACGTGGGTCTCCGGCCGCCAGTAATCCCAAGTCGATAACACCAGATATGGCACCATCCTTAACAAAGAAATGCTCGTGATGCATGTCTCTGTGCAAAAGTGAGGCTTTTCCGAAATCTAATAAGGCGATTTCCGCGTAGATATTTCCCACCTTGTCATAATCTTCTCTCGTCAAAAAGCCTTTCTCTATTGCAAAGTCTAAAACCTTGAGATTGTACATCTCTTGTGACTCACAATATTCCCTCCAGCTGGAAAATTCACCGACCAGCTCATGATCCTTCACTCGAAGGGGTCCATAACCTTCTACCTTCGTCTCGTTGATTTTCCTTAGGAGTTCACCAACACGCTCGTAGATGGCATCCTTTTGCTCCTTCGTTATTTCCATGTCATCCAAATTGGATCCCTCTGCCGCAGACATGATCATCGTCGGGTGTCCAATAGATTTTGGTTTGTCATCCAAAGCTATAATTTTCGGTACAGGGATTCCTTGTCTCTCTAGTATATGATATCCAAGCTGCTCCACTCGAAAGAGGTTACTGTCTTTGTTAATTCTCACAAATACATCCTTGCCATCTAGTTTTGCCCTAAAAACTTGGCTCGAATAACCCATCGTAATTTTCTCAGCAATTGTAATATCTAGTCCGAAATCACTTTTGATGGCGTTTTCGAGGTAATTACCCTCCATATTGGTAACATGATGAGCTTCAATCATGTAATGAGTATAAACTATATGTAAGGTGATAAGAAAGTATCAGCTCAATACTCTGGATCCCAGATCAAGTCTGGGATGACACGACGAAATTACTTAGACACGGAGTGTCTAAGTAATTTCGTGGCTTAAAATATAGGCATAAGTTTGATGATTGTTTCAGATATAATACACTCTCGCTTAATTCGTATTCGAGCTTCTGATATACTAAAAACAATATGAATCTAAACCTACAAAACAAGTGAGATTATTATGAAACAGCAAATTCTTATCATTCTTTGTGGTGAGGCTTTCTCTGGAAAATCAACTTTGGCGAAAAGGCTCGCTCAATACTATGAAGCCAAGGTTGTAGGTCGCGACGCAATATATTTTGCGATGAACGAAATATTAGCACTAGAGAAAACTCCAGAAGAAGACGATGCCCCTCTATGGAAGAACATGTGGCCAATAGTCGTTCAGAGAGTGAAGAATCAGCTTTCGGTTGGTAATTCGGTTGTTGTCGATGATAACAACTTATATACCCAGCAACGTGATGAATTAAGGGAGGTTGCCAGAAAGGCGCAAGTAGAAACCGTTCTGGTCTATCTGGATATTCCAAAAGAAATACTGAATGAGCGCAAACAGAGGAACAAGATTGAAAAGACACGCCATGACGTCCCTTCGGCATGGCTTCTTGAAGATAACCAACTTTTCGAACGACCTACTGATGGTGAAAAACCCGTTAATTTTGCGGAGAATATGGATTTCGAACTTCTAATTGAACAGTTAGACAAAAGTATAGCGGTTGTGTAATTTATAGTACCTTCTCACCCCTAATGATTCGAATTAGCACTACGACGATGGCGATGACAAGCAGAACATGAATCAAGCCACCAATTGTATTTGCGGTAATTACACCAATTAACCATAAAATTATCAAAATCGCGGCAATTGTAGCAAGCATATTATTTACAAGTTAATTAGTAATTCTTACTTAAAAGCCGATCTATAGATGATTCTGTTACAAAAAGTTGTTAAAGAAGTAACTATCGTATATAATCAATTATATGGCAAAAAGATTAAGTCAAGACATAAAAAACAAGAAGTCACGTTCCAGAAAGACAAAGAAGCGACTTCTAATCAAGGCGGCGGCACGTGCTAGTCACTGCAATAGTCGTTGTAAATGTAAATAGGGAAATCGTGACGACGAGTTGTCCCTAGCGATGAAGTGAGTGGATATTACAAAAACAGCTTTTAAAGAGCTGTTTTTGAGGTACTTAAAAGCTGCTAATCTATCTCGCTGCAGCTGCTATTCTCGTTGCGTCCTTTACTACCTCGCGTTTTGTGGCTTTGGCAGTGTTACTGATCGTTCTCCAGTGTTTCTTTAGATCTACGGCGATCGCTTCAATCTCGGCCTTGCTGGCTTTTGCACCCTTTGCGTAGTCCTTTGCGACTGAATCGATAATCTCGTTATAAACCGGCAAGGTAATCTCTTTCGCTTTTTCAAGCTTTTCAATAACATCACCTTTCATTTTGATAGCCCACGCTTTTGCGTGTTGCTGATGTTTCTTGCCTTTTGGGCCAAGAAAGAAATAAGCCGTTGCGGCGATCCCTGCCAAGCTAGTTCCTAGCACTACCATTCCCATTGTGTGTGATGTGTTTTTTGTTGCCATTGTATTATGTAATTATGCATTGTAAAAAATCTCGACCTTACTATAAACGACGCTCAAATAGTCTGATTATTACAAAATGCTATTTCTTTTCCTTGTGTGGGGATTTTTTGACTGGCGGAAAAAAGAAACGGAATATAAAATTGCCAAATAATCGATCCTTAAGTTCACTTGCAAATTCCTCGGTTTCTTTGTAGCTAGTCTTGAAAGCCGACAAAATTTCATTCAAACTTTTACTAGCCTTGATCAGGTAGTATAGTAAAATCGACGTAAGTAGAGACAACAAAATCGTTGAAATAGATGCAATGAAAAAGAAAATGTCTGCTTTGATTAGCGTTTGCATAAAATAAGTTTGAAAACCAAAAAAGTGCTATTTTTCGACCCGTCCGTGGCTATTATAGAGAATTTTCAATTTCTCCAATCCTCTGTGTGCCTTTACTGCAATACTGTTCTGAGATTCTCCGGTGATGAGTGCCATTTCCTTTAAAGAAAGATCCTGCACATATCGCATTCGCATTATCTCTCGATATGCTACGGGTAACTTCTGAATGAGCAGTATTGCTGCTTTACCGTCCAAAATATCAAAAAGTTTTGAAAAGTCACCTGTTTTCGGCTCATAACCCTTTTCAAGGAGCGTATCCAAAGAAGTTGTTTTGTGCTTTCTGTACTGATCTACGATGAGATTATTGAGTACGTGGTACAAAAATGCCTTCATAAGATCGATTTGTCCACCCTTCACTAAATACTTCCATGTCTTCAGAAAAGTGTCCTGCACCAAGTCTTCGCCTATCTGATGGTCGTTTGTTTTGAAGTATGCGTGTATGTTGAGCCCTTTTTCAAAATCATGATGGGCTTTGGAGAGAGTTTCTTTTCTTGAAATTTCTTGTTTTTTAGTCACTTTATTTGTTATGCCGTTTGAAAACGTGGTCTATTACAGTATGGGCTTCATTTGAGGTTATGCAATCTGTAATGAAATTGGCCCTCGTTCGGCATATCTGCTATATATGGAGAAACTCAAAACAATATTAGTAGTAGAGGACGAAAAAAATCTTAGAGATGCGCTCGTGGATATGCTTTTACTCGAAAATTTTATTACATTGGAAGCTAGGAACGGTAAGGAGGGAGTGACTGTGGCGCTTTCTAGACACCCAGACTTAATATTGCTTGATCTTATAATGCCTGAAATGGATGGGATGACTGTTCTAAAGAAAGTTCGAGCAGACAGATGGGGTGCAACGGTGCCAATAATTATACTGACTAATCTAAGCGCCACCAAAGAGCGACAAGTCGAAGATATGGAAGAGCATAAGCTTGTTCACTATCTGATTAAATCTGACTGGAAGCTATATGATGTAATAAGGGAAATAAAGAAGATACTGAAAATATCAAATGACTAAAAAAAGTACAATTTCAATTTCCGACGAAATCATAGCCAAGCTAAATATTTTAGCAATGGAGAAGGAAAATGTTAGGAGCAAGCTGGCTGTAGTCGCTGAAGAACTGCGCTTTAAGGCAAGGCAGCTGGCGGTGACAGCCAAAGAAAAGGAAAGCGTGAGGCGTAAGCTAGCAATAACAGCTAAGGAAAAAGAGAATATAAGACGGAAATTACTCATTACGGCGAAACAACTTGCGGTAACAGCGAGGGAAAAGGAAAGTGTAAGAAATAAATTGGCAATTTCGGCAGAGAAACTAAAAAGTTTCTACGGAACACTAGAAAAAAAGGTTTTTGAACGTACAAAAGATCTAGAAATGGCGAGAGTAAAGGAGGAGGCAATTTTACTTTCGATTGGTGATGGTTTGCTTGCTACCGATGAAAAGGGGAAGATTATTTTGATCAACAGAACAGCAGAGAAACTACTTGGTAAAAGTAGCACCGAAGTCATTGGGAAAATATTTTCCGAGACCATCCTTATTGAGGATGGAAAAGGATCATCAATAAAGCTAGAAAAGCATCCAGTGCGCATGGCTTTGACTAATGCAACGACGACAACGACCACAACTACTGCTGGCCCAGTATATTTTTATGTACGTAAAGACAATAGTAAATTTCCTGTTGCAATTACCGTAACGCCAGTAATACTAGATGGGGATGTGATAGGTACTATTGAGGTTTTCCGCGATATAACTTACGAAAGAGAGATCGATAAAGCCAAGACTGAGTTCGTATCACTTGCAAGTCACCAACTTCGTACTCCCTTGTCTACAGTGAATTGGTATTCCGAAATGCTCTTGGCCGGTACTGCTGGAGAACTTAACGAAAAACAAAAGAAATATCTAGAAGTTTTGTATCGCAGTAATCAAAGAATGGTGGAGTTGGTAAACGCACTGTTGGATGTTTCTTGTCTTGAATTGGGGACATTTGTGATTGAACCGGAAGCAACAAACATCATAGAATTAGCACAAAATGTCATAGATGAACAGAAACCACAAATTGACAGCAAAAAAATACGCATCAAATTTACACCAGAAAGAGATATTCCAATAATGCAGGCTGATCCAAAGTTACTGCGAATGGTAATTCAAAATATACTGTCTAACTCGGTCAAATACACTGAGGATGGCGGGAAGATAGATGTATATCTAAAGAAGGATGGTAGGACAGGAAAAAGTATCCATATAAGGATCTCTGATACTGGTTACGGAATTCCCAAGAATCAACAAGATAAGATATTTACCAAACTGTTTAGAGCTGATAATGTCAGGAATAAGGATACTGACGGAACTGGTCTCGGGTTATACATTGCGAAGTCAAACGTCGAGAATTCCGGTGGTAAAATCTGGTTCAAATCTAGAGATACGGGTGAACATACAGGAACGACCTTTTATGTTACTCTTCCTATAGATGGGATCAAAAAAACGTAAATAAACATATTATGAAAAAGAAACCAGCAAAAAAATGTACGATTTTGGTTCTTGAGGACAATCGCCCCTTGCTTGAAGCCATAAATACAATGCTAGAAAATAGCGGTTTCAACGTAATAACGGCACGCAGTGTCGAGCAGGCCTTTAATGCAAAACTAGAGAAGAAGAAAAGCCCTATTTCTATTAGTAGTATTGAACAGGCGCTAAAATACCTTGAGGAATTGGAGCAAGTAGATGCTATCTGGCTAGATCATAGTCTTTTGGGCAATGAAAATGGTCTTGATTTTGTAAAGAAATTCAAAGCTAATGGGGGACGTTGGAGCAAGATTCCAGTCTTTGTGGTTTCGAATAATGAGAACACAAAAACGGTAAAATCCTATGCAGAATGTGGCGTGAGCAAATACTACGTCAAAGCCAATCATAGGCTTGATGAAATAATAAAGGACATAAAAACGCAGTTAGATCCGGTAGCAGTGTAAGCATATCTATCTTCCGCCAAAAATAGCTAAAACAAGGTTGAACCTTAATAAAAGGTTCAACCTTGTTTTACGTGAGCTTTGTGGCGGTTATTTGGTGTGTCAAGGTTCAACCTTCCAAAAGGTTGAACCTTGACACACATCAGTTGTGAATGAAATGGTTGGGCTGCACGTACGGCAATATAGCTGTATAAGTAAACACTAGTAATAAATAATTCTATGAAAAATATATTGCGGAATTCGGTGTCGGGTGTGATTACGGGCATGTTTCTGTTTGGACTGATCGTCCCAGCAATGGCACTTGCCGCTGGACCAGCACCAGTTGATTTGCTGTCAAATAGCAACTTTGTAATTCTCTCTAAAACAGGAATTACGGACACAGGTAGTCATACCTCTGTAATTACGGGAAATATCGGTTCCAGTCCAATTACAGCAGCTGCCATGAGTACTGTCTTTTGTTCCGAAATGTCGGGTACAATTTATGGTGTGAATGCGGCATATGTTGGCAGTGGTGATCCGGTATGTTTTGCTGGAAACCCACCTTCTTCAAACAAAGATTTAGTCGATCAAGCTGTTCTCGATATGGGAACAGCCTATACCGATGCGGAAGGCAGAGCTCTGCCAGATGGAACAGAATTATACTCTGGTAATATTGGTGGACAGACTTTTACCGCAGGTTTATACAAATGGAGTACTGATGTTTCTATACCAACAGATGTTACGCTTTCAGGAGGCGCTAGTGATGTCTGGATATTTCAAATAGCTGGAAACCTGAGTATCGCTTCGGGTGGCAGTGTCCCCGCTGGAATAAAAGTGAATCTAATCGGCGGAGCAAAGGCATCAAATGTGTTTTGGCAAGTTGGTGGTGTGACAGGTGCAACGCTTGGAACTTACTCGACATTCAATGGAACAATCTTAAGCGCAAAACAAATTATTATGCAGACTGGAGCAGTGTTTAATGGTAGAGCACTTGCGCAAACCCAAGTAACTATGGACGCCAATGGCGTATCGCTTCCAGTTGTGTTTACACCACCAGTACCGGCTACTCTTCACATTATAAAAACAGTGATAAATGATAATGCTGGAATTTCAACCGCTTCCTCATTCAATCTTCATGTCAAACTAGCTGGAGTTGATGCTTTTGGTAGCCCCGCGCTTGGAGCGGGCACTCCGGGAACTTCGTACACTCTCGCAGCCGGAACATATGTTGTGAGCGAGGATACAAATGCAAGTTATACAAGCACTTTTAGCGATAGCTGTGATTCTAGTGGAAACATCACACTAATCGCAGGTGATAACAAAACATGTACAATCACCAACGATGATATCGTGCCGGTTGCCGTGACACCAGCTCCAACATCCAGTGGCGGTGGGGGTGGGATGGGAGAGCTTGCTCTTCCACTCATTCATATAGCAAAAAGTGCAAATCCATCAAGCCTTTCAGGTGCAGGATCTGTCACTTACACATATAGCGTTGCAAACGATGGAAAGGTGCCGCTCAGCTCTGTGACGGTGGCAGATGACAAATGTAGTCCCGTAAAATATATCTCAGGTGATGTGGGTTCGAATTCTGCGCTTGATGTTGATGAAACATGGATATATAACTGCACAAAAATTCTGACACAGACTGAGACAAATATTGCAACAGCTCATGGCATGGTCAATGGTTATGATGGTTATGAGACAGCAAGCGCAACTGTAATTGTGGGGGTACCAGCACTGATACAACAAATTGTCGCTTCGGCAATTACACCTACCATAACTCCGACAGTTGCAAGTAACGTAACTACCGTAAGTGATCCAGTTACTCAATATGTATCACCGATTACTGTTACAGTTTCTGCTCCCAAATTTCCAGACACAGGTTTCGGATACAACGCAGATGACGAAGTCTCTTGGAACATATTGATTCCATCTGGAATTATGGCAGTAATTCTGTCCTTGTATCTAGCTCGTAAAATGCAGATCAAACAAGCATAACAATATGTATGAAACTAAACACATTATCGATACTAGTGTTTGTAGTTTCGGCAGTTGTAACAATAGCGTTTAGTTTTGCAACAGCTAACTATCGAGAGTCTGCAATTTTGGGGTCAGTAGAGAACATTAAACAGGTACAGACTACTGAGCTAACCCCAAGACTAGTTATTTCGAATATCAATGTAAACACTAGAATCGAGTCAGTTGGA
>Ga0172379_10011975_pt1 | contig 10230 bp, 8 predicted proteins | sample GrowelOW334metaG_FD_119756 | JGI IMG/M metagenome (GOLD analysis project Ga0172379, IMG submission 119756) | Groundwater microbial communities from an aquifer near a municipal landfill in Southern Ontario, Canada - Groundwater well OW334 metaG | ecosystem: Environmental > Aquatic > Deep...
CAAGAAACGGACAAAGCATAATTATGGCAGTTACCAGTGAATTAGTAAAACAGCTGCGCGATAAAACAGGCGCGGGAATGATGGACTGCAAAAAGGCACTTGATGAAACCAACGGCAACATGGAGTTGGCAATCGAAGTGCTCCGCAAAAAAGGAGCAGCCACTGCAGCAAAGCGTGCCGATAAAACGGCTAATGAAGGAACAATCGTTGCTAAAATCTCTGATGACGGCAAACGCGGAGTAATGGTGGAAATCAACTGCGAGACTGATTTTGTCGCTCGCGGCGAGGATTTCACCTCCTTTGCTCAGTCGGTTGCACAGATTGCATTCGACAAATCTCCGGCAACGGTGGAGGAATTGCATGCACTTCCGCATCCGAACGGCAAGACTGTGTCGGATGCTCTTTCTGAATTAATTGGAAAGGTCGGCGAGAAGATAGAGATCCGCCGTCTCCTTAGCTTACGTTCAGAAGGCGGGTTCCTTGAACAGTACGTGCACATGGGCGCAAAGATCGGCGTCATCGTCGAACTCGGTGCTGAACTCAATCCGTCCAACAAGACTATTGCCCGCGATATTGCTATGCAAGTTGCCGCAATGAGTCCGATCGTCGTATCTCGAGATAACGTCAACAAAGAATTAGTTGACAAGGAACTTGAGATTTACCGGACACAGGCAAAGAATGAGGGGAAACCCGATCAAATCGCAGATAAGATTGCGAATGGACGTCTGGAAAAGTATTACCAGGAAGTGGTCTTATTGGAACAAAGTTTCATTAAGGATGCAGGGAAGATGGTGAAAGATCTCCTCTCTCCGAATGTTTCAGTGAAACAGTTCAAGAGATTCCAGCTTGGCGAATCGATGAATTAATATCCGAAAGGTCTCAATTGAGACCTTTCTTTTTATTAGGAGCAACATATGGCTACTGCGAAATATAAGCGCATACTTTTAAAACTAAGCGGCGAAGCACTCATGGGCGATTTGGACTACGGTATCGATCCGAAGATCCTCAGTCAATATGCTGAAGAGATTAGAAAAATCTACGATCTCGGAGTGCAGGTCGGTATTGTGATTGGCGGGGGAAATATCTATCGGGGGATTGAGAATTCTTCCGACGGCATCGATAAAGTGACAGGCGACCATATGGGGATGCTTGCGACGGTGATCAACGCGCTGGCGCTGCAAAACACCCTGGAACACCATGGAATGTATACCCGCTGCCAAACGGCCATTGATATGGCTCGTATTGCAGAACCATATATCCGCCGCCGGGCAGTCCGGCACCTGGAAAAAAACCGTATCGTAATTTTTGCAGCAGGAACAGGAAATCCGTATTTTACAACAGATACTGCTGCCGTGCTGCGCGGGATCGAGATTGAAGCAGGGATCATCATCAAAGGTACGCGAGTTGATGGGATCTATGACTCCGATCCGGAAAAGAATCCGGGAGCGAAACATTTCCCGTTGATCAATTATGATGATGTATTTAAGCGGAACCTTAAAGTGATGGATATGACGGCAATAACGCTCTGCAAGGAGAATAAGTTACCGATCGGCGTATTCAATATGAATATTAAGAATAACTTGTTGAACCTTATCCTTGGTGAGAACGTCGGCACGACCGTGATTGAATCTGCCCCATCGTTAGCCTAAATTCTTCTATTGGAGGTACTTTATGCAATTAAAAGATATTCTGAAAAGCTGTGAAACACGAATGCAAAAGGCAGTTGAAAGTGTCCGTCATGAATTGGTGAAAGTACGGACGGGAAAAGCGACGACTGCATTACTCGACACGGTGAAGATCGATGCCTATGGAACGCTAATGCCAATCAATCAGGTTGGTTCCATCAGCGTCGTCGATGCCCATATGCTTGCTGTTACGCCGTGGGATCAGGGGATGCTGCACCCTATTGAAAAAGGGATCATTGCCGCCAATTTGGGATTGAATCCGAGCATTGACGGTAAGATCGTCCGTGTACCGATTCCCATGTTGAATGAAGAGCGGCGGAGGGAACTTGTCAAACTGGTGAAGAAGTTCGGTGAGGAAGGAAAGGTCGCAATCCGTAATGTGCGCCGCGACGAGAATGAACTGCTCAAAAAATCCGAAAAAGACGAGCACTTCTCTGAAGATGAACGAAAGCGCGGTGAACAGGAAGTGCAAAAATATACCGACAAGTATACCAAAGAGATCGATACTCTCCTTGTCATAAAAGAAAAAGAGATCATGGAAGTGTAACTGGTGACCGGTGCACCTTTGTCCCGCTTCGGCGGGACTTTTTTTTTAAGCCAGAATATTAACGACGTACCTCTGTGAACAAACGAACTCTGCGTGAACAATTGAAACTACAGCGAGAATCGCTCTCCAAAGCGGAAGTACGTGAACGCTCCAAACTAATTTTGGAACAGCTGCTTTCGTTGCCGGAATTTTTCCGCGCTGATACCGTCCACACCTACATTTCTTCCAAGAACAACGAAGTCGATACGCATGAACTTATCCGGGTGCTTGTAAAACAAAAGAAGCGTGTCATCGTCCCTATTTCGGATAAGGCGACAAAAACAATGAAACACTCCGAGCTCTTTTCACTGAGTGAATTGGTGGGAGGGGCGTATGGCATCCTTGAACCGAAAATGTACAGACCGGTTCCAGTAAGGAATCTTCAGGCGATCATCGTGCCGGCGCTTGCAGTGGATCTGAAAGGGAACAGATTAGGATTCGGAGCGGGTTTTTATGACCGTTTTCTCCACGCAATGCAGGTACCGGTTATTGCTTTGGCATATGATTTCCAGATTGTTGATGAGGTTCCAATAGAGCCTACGGATGTCCCGGTCTCATTTATTGTAACAGAACATGAAATCATTCGTTGTCGCAACTAATTGTCCTTCATATCGTAACAAATGTTGTCACTTAAAGGAGAAGATATGAACAGCCAAAAACTCTATCGCTCGCGGACTAACAAAGTATTTGCGGGCGTGTGCGGAGGATTAGCGGAATATTTTGATGTTGATCCAGTCGTTATCAGAATATTATTCGTTTTAATGGTCCTTTTTGGCGGGACAGGGATTGTGCTGTATATTGCAGCAATCTTCATCGTTCCGAAAAAGCCGTACATTTTTCAGGAAGCACCCACCACACAAGAACCGACATCGATGCCGCGAAAGAGTGAAACACCGCGTAATTGGTTCGGTATTGTTTTGGTAATTATCGGTGTACTGCTCTTGCTGGCAAACATGGAAGTATTCCACTTCTTTAATTTCATTGAAGATACTTTTGAGTACATCCTTCCGGTGTTGTTGATCATTCTCGGAATGGCAATCATCTATTATCGACAAACGCAGCCGGAAGTTGCAACACACACAGCACAACCAGGGGAATCGTCTGGAGCAACAGAAACGAATTCATTCCAAACACCGCCGTTTCGTCAATTCCGCCGCTCCATGATCGATAAAAAATTGTTTGGAGTATGCGGGGGCCTTGCTCAATATTTTGGAATCGATTCAAGCCTAATTCGGATGTTATATGTTATCCTCTGTCTCGCATCGTTTGGTGCAGGGTTAGTGTTATATGTGCTAATTGCGCTTATTGTGCCTTATGACAATATTTATCAATCAAAGGTGTCATAATGGATAAACAACAATTCAACCGGATTCCTTTTTTTGGAATTATTCTTGTTCTGATCGGCGTGGGATTACTCCTTCGCCAACTTCACATCATCCATGTGGACGGCGTGTCGCTTGTATTGTTTGGAATGATAGGGTATGGCGGTGCGATGATCCTGCGATCGTTCATGTCGAATATCCGTCAATCCCTGTTTTTCGGCAGTTTGTGTTTCTTTTCCGGAGTGCTTCTTGTCTTGGGGAAATATGATCTGATTGAAAATTCAGCATATATCTACGTGCCAGGATTCTTACTCTCCTTTGGATTATCATTTTTCATGCTGTACCTCTTCAATTTCAGGGATTACCAGCTTCTGATACCTGCCGTGATTTTTAGCGGTCTTGGAATTGCATTCATGATGACGGAAATAGGTTATCTCTATCCTAGTGATGTAAAAGAAGCTATTCGACAATATTGGCCGGTAGCGATTATCCTTTTTGGAGTATTAATGCTCTTCCGCAGAAAAGATAAGCATACCATCGTCTAAAAATAAAAACACCCAAATCGAGGAAACAGATTTGGGTGTTTTGCTTACAGTCCAAAGTATCCACTCAATGCGCTTCCAGCCAATCCTTTCCGACTCCAATTTCAACTTCGATCGGCACATTTAACTGCATTGCTTCACGCATCTCTTTTTCGACGAGTTCGCGAATTGTTGGTTCCTCATCTTTAACGATATCAAACACCAGTTCATCATGCACCTGCAATATCATTTTGCTCCGGAGTCCCTTCGCCTTCAATTCGCGATGAATATTGATCATGGCCAGTTTGATCATATCTGCGGCAGTTCCCTGGATGGGCATATTGATTGCCTGCCGTTCAGCATTGGCACGGATATTTTGATTTTTATTATTGATGTCGGTCAGGTATCGACGCCTGCCTTTGATCGTTTCCACAAATCCGTTCGCATGTGCTGACGCAATAGTACTAGAGATGTATTGATTCACTTTGGGGAACCGTTCAAAGTATTTTTGGATAATCTCTTTCGCTTCCGATTGTGAAATATCCAGCCGGGAAGCCAATCCGAACGGACCGATACCGTACATAATGCCGAAGTTTACTTCTTTCGCTTTTCGCCGCATCTCGCGTGTCACATCCTTTTGACTAATCCCGAAGACTTTGGCAGCGGTTGAAGCATGGATATCTTCATGATTGTGGAATGCTTCCAGCAGACCCTGATCGCCGGAAATGTGCGCCATAATACGTAGTTCAATCTGTGAATAGTCGGCAGAAAGGATCAGTGACTGTTTATCGGAAGGAATAAATGCTTTACGCATCTTCCGACCAAGTTCGGTCCGGATAGGTATATTCTGCAATCCGGGATCGCTACTAGACAATCTACCGGTGGCGGCAACGGTCTGATTGAAAGATGTATGGACTTTGCCGGTGTGAGGATTAATCAGTTTTGGCAATGCATCTACGTATGTTGATTTTAACTTTTGCAACTGCCGGTATTCCAGCAACTGTTCTACAATCGGATGTTCTTTTCGCAGAGCTTCCAGGACTGCAACATCCGTGGAGAATCCTGTCTTGGTCTTTTTGATGGATCGCAGTTTCAGTTTTTCAAACAGAATCTTCGCAAGCTGCTGTGTTGAATTTATATTGAATTGCTCGTCGGCAAGTGAATAGATCTGTTTAATGATATCGTCGAGTGTCGATCCTATTTCGCCGGAGAATTTCGACAGAAAGGGAACATCGATTTTGACGCCGTTGATCTCCATTTGAGTTAACACTTCCACGAGTGGAAACTCGATCTCATTGCACAAGGGTTTCAGTCCGCCCGATGAAATCTTGTCATGCAGAATGTCGACTAACTGTAAGGTGATGTCGGCGTCTTCTGCGGAGTAATTCCCGACTTCTTCCACAGGGATATCACGGATATCTTTTTTCCCTTCGTTGGTTAATTCGTCGAACGAGACCATGTGATAGTTCAAATGTTCTACGGCGAGCGAATCCAGTGAATGCTGTCGATCCGAGCGAAGGACATACGCAGCGATCATCGTATCGAACGCAACACCGGCAACGTGAATGCCTTTTGTGAAGAGAACAAGGGAGTCATACTTCACATTTTGGCCGTATTTTTTGATCTTTTCATTCTCGAAAATCGGTTTGAAATCCTTGACGATTCTTTCAATTGGAAATCCTATACGAGATGGTTTCGTTTTTTCAGAGAACAGATCACTTTTTTGTTCTTCCAAAGGATTGTCGATGACTGGAAGATAAAACGCTTCTTGCGGAACGATGGAAAAAGCTATTCCGACGAGTTCGGCGCGTAAAGCATCTGTCGATGTCGTTTCAGTGTCAAAAACGAATGCTTTTGCCTTTTTCAGTTCGGCGAGCAGTTTCAAATATTCCGCATCTTTTTTGATGATACGATATTCATGTTTGGATGTCTTAATGTTTTGCAACTCGGCAGTCGGTTCATCCTTTGTGTCGATTTTTGTTTCAGTTAATGCTGTGACAACACCTTGTTCCTTCAACCGTTTTGCAAATGTTTTGAATTCCAACTGTTCGTAGAGTCTGATCAACGCTGGGACATCCTTACCCTGTGCCTTCAGATGGTGAAGGTCTGCTTTGATCGGTACATTGATGTCGATAGTAACAAGTTTTTTTGAAAGGAGGGCAAGCTCTTTATTATTTCGAAGCTTTTCCTGCAAACCTTTCTGAGGAATTGCGTCTACGTTCGCGAGAATCTTTTCGATCGTCTTATATTTCTGGATCAGCGGGAGGGCGGTTTTCGGTCCGACGCCGGGAACGCCGGGAACATTATCTGACGAGTCGCCGATAAGTCCGAGCATATCAATCACCTGCTCGGGAGGTACGCCGAACTTTTCCATAACTCCTTCTTCGCCGACAATCTCATCGTCATTCCCGAACTTGCCGGGACGGTAGATCTTCACACGATTCGATACAAGCTGCATAAAATCTTTGTCGGAGGTAACAAGGAATGTGTCGATCTTTTCCTTCTCCGCGCGCTTTGCCAGCGTACCCATGATATCGTCCGCTTCGAAACCGTCGAGTTCAAGAACCGGTACATTAAATGCTTTCACAACATCCTTCAAATATCCGAGCGACGCTGCCAGATCATCCGGCATTTTATTGCGGGTTGCTTTGTATTCTTTGTAAGCGATGTGGCGGAAGGTCGGTTTGTCTGTATCGAAAACTGCAGCGATGTAATCGGGCTTCTGTTCGTCAAGGATTTTGTTGAGATAGTTGACGAAGCCATAGATGGCACTGGTATTCTCACCTTTGGAATTGATCAGGGGATTCTGAATAAATGCGAAGTAGCTGCGGTATGCGATCCCCATTGAATCGATCAAAAACAGCGTCTCTTTACGTTTCATAGTGTGGTAACATTAGAGTATATTGTGGCGAATTTCTGTTGATTGAATATACCAAAAGTAATTGAACGAAAACATTCTCTCTCTTGAATATTTACATTATCATCTTATTCCAGCAACTACTCTCATCCGGTACCCATCTCGTAGCAAAAACCGTGACACAAGAAGTGCATCCTATCGCATTGACATTTCTCAGGAACAGTATCTCGTTGTTCGCTTTATTGGTAATGTTCTTCGCCAGGGAGAGGCGCGTGAAAGTGGAAAAGCACGATCTGCCGCATCTTCTCTGGCTTTCATTCCTTGCAATACCGTTGAATCAATTCCTGTACTTGTACGGCATTAAATTCACACTGGCATCGAACGGTGCATTGCTTTATGCTTTGACACCGGCACTGGTGCTGATCCTTTCACATTTCTTCCTCCATGAGCCGATGACGCGGAAGAAAGTATGGGGAGTGTTGATCGCGTTCGCTGGAATTTCCATTGTCATGTTCGAAAAGGGAATTGATTTTTCGTCGGACTATTTCTATGGAAACGTAATGATTCTCTGTGCAGTGTTTGCCTGGGCGTTGTTTGCGATCCAGGGGAAACAATTGGTGAAAAAATACGGCGCTTTTCACATTACCGCGCTTTCGATGATTGGGGGAGCGGTGATGTTCCTTCCGATCGGATTGATCTATTTTGCGGTGACAGGCATTCCGTCGATTACGCCATCGAACTGGATAGGGATCTTGTATCTCAGTTTAGGCACTTCCATTGTGTCGTACTTGCTCTGGTTCTATGCGTTGGGGAGGATGGATACGACCAAAGTAGCGGTATTTGCCAATGCACAACCGATTTTAACCACTATCCTTGCTGTGGTAATTTTAGATCAACCGATTACAACGGCATTCTTCGTAGGAGGGACAATTACCATTGCCGGAGTATTGTTGACGCAAAAGAATAATTAATTTGTCTTGTAATATTGGCACACCTTCTTCATCAAACATTCTTTACAATGCGGATTGGTCGGACGGCACGTTTCGCGGCCGAGATAGGTGAGCGACATTCCTAAAATGTGCCAGTTTTTCTTTTCCACTTTTTCCATCAACTGCAGTTCCATCTTTTTTGGATCATCTCCTTCAGCGATGCCCAGGCGGGGAGCGACACGCAATGTGTGCAAGTCAACAATAACACCTTCCGCCGGCAATCCTATTTGACTCATATACACGTTGGCAGATTTTCTTCCGAATCCTTTCAACAGAGTTAGTTCATCCATTGTCGCAGGAATCTCGGGCAGCTTGGAAATCGTTTGTGCGATGTCAATGATCCATTCCGCTTTTTTCCGGAATCCCGGGACTCGCACGATGGGAAACAGTTCTTCCGGTGTAGCCTTTGCAAGATGCTTGAAGGTAGGATAGCGTTTGAACAATTCAGGAGCGAGATTGTTTACCATCACATCGGACGCACGCGCCGAAAGCACAATCATAACGATCAATTGATATCCATTTTCGTACTGCAAGGGATGCTTTTTCCCCTTGTATTTTTTGAATAGTGGAAGTAACTCTTTGTTCCAATCGATGTCGATCTTCTTTCGGACTATTTTCTTGCTTGCCGGTGTTGTTTTTTTTGCCATAGGTTTGTTGATTCTTCTTGATTAAACTGTTCGTGATGTTGAAATTCTCATTAATTCTTTGAAATCAATTTGCGCGCTTTTACCGCCGTTTTTATAACACCGTTCATTTGTTCACCGACTTGCTGACGCCACAATGCGTAATATAAACCTTTCGATTTTACAAGTTTTGCATGGGATCCGGATTCGACGATCTTTCCTTTTTCCAGGACATAGATCGTATCAGCGTGCATCACAGTAGAAAGCCTGTGAGCGATCAGAATGGTGATCAGATCGTTTCGATGGGAAATGTCGCGAATAGTATCGCTGATCTCTTCCTCAGTGAGTGAATCAAGCGATGATGTGGCCTCGTCAAAAACAAGCAGGTTGGGATTCCGGAGCAATGCACGGGCGATGGAAAGACGTTGTTTCTCACCGCCGGAGACTTTGACGCCCCCTTCACCGATGATCGTATCCAATCCTTTATCGGCACGGGCAAGGAGAGGCTGACATGCCGCTTTTTTCAGCACTTCCAGACAATCTGCATCAGTCGCTTTTGGATTAACGAAGAGGAGGTTTTCCCGGATCGTGCCGGAGAACAGTTGTGTATCCTGCGTGACGAATCCTATCCGTTCACGAAGCGAGTCAAAGTCTATCTCATCAAAATTCTTTCCGTTATACAGAATCTTCCCTTGCTGCGGACGATAGAGTCCGACGAGCAATTTTACCAGAGTTGTTTTCCCTGATCCGGATGGACCGACAAAAGCGATCGTTTCACCGATTTTAGTTTTGAAAGATATATCGTTCAGTGCAGATTTGTTGGATGATTGATGCTGGAACGTGACCTTATTGAATGCCAACGTACTGACCGAAGTCATTGAAACAGGCGACATTGGCTTCACTTCTTTCGGAGTATTCAGAATGGTTTCAAAGTTTGCAAGAGACACTTCTGCTTCACGATATATATTGATAATGTCGCCAAGCTGTTGCAGTGGTCCGAAGATAAAGAAGGAATAGATCCAAAGAGAAAAAAACTGTCCGACGGTGATTTGCTGTGTAAAGATCAGATACAGCATGGTAAAAAGGATAGTGGTGCGGAGAAAGTTGACTGAGGTTCCCTGAATGAAACTTAAACCGCGGATATATTTTACCTTTTTGAGTTCCAGGCCAAGAATTTTTTGCGTAGTGCTGTTCAGCCGTCGTATCTCCTGCGATGCTAGTCCAAGACTTTTCACAAGCTCAATATTACGCAAGGATTCTGTTGTAGAACCCGCAAGGGCTGTCGTTTCACCGACGATTGTTTTCTGAATTATCTTGATCTTCTTGCTTAATGTGGAACTGATGTAGGCCAGAATAGGAACTGTGGAGAAATATAATGGGGCGATCAGCCAATGAACTGAGAATGAATAGATCATTACAAAAATGATTCCAACCAGCGTCGTGAAGAGGATATTGATTGCGGCCGAGATCAACCGTTCGACGTCTGTTCGAACTTTCTGTAATTTACCAAGAGTTTCGCCGCTCCGCTGATCCTCGAAAACAGAGTACGGTAGTTCCAGCGAATGCTTTAAACCATCCGCATAGATCTGTGCTCCAAGACGTTGAACGATGACATTGATATAATAATCCTGGAAGTTTTTTGCATCC
>Ga0172379_10011977_pt1 | contig 10228 bp, 8 predicted proteins | sample GrowelOW334metaG_FD_119756 | JGI IMG/M metagenome (GOLD analysis project Ga0172379, IMG submission 119756) | Groundwater microbial communities from an aquifer near a municipal landfill in Southern Ontario, Canada - Groundwater well OW334 metaG | ecosystem: Environmental > Aquatic > Deep...
ATTCCACCAATTTACGCTCGCTTTTGCTCAGACTCAGTTCGGTTTGGCGCATCGCATACACTCCTCAGAATGTGGCGATGTAATGTTAGCATGTTCCGTAATTAATGTGTCACCGTACTAGGCATCCTGTGCGCCACCATCGTCAACCATGCTCTGGCCGGGGCGGTCGGCGCATGGATAATGACCACGATTAATCCTACGGCTCTTCGCTGGGTGCTTGGCTTGTCTTTCATTGGGATGGCCATCTGGACGATGATTCCCGACAAGATTGAGGAGGAAGAAACTCAGGTCGCGCACAAATTCGGAGTGTTCGGCGCAACGCTGATTACATTTTTTCTGGCCGAGATGGGTGACAAGACTCAAATAGCCACTATCGCAATGGCCGCTCACTATGGAACGCCACTGATAGTCGTAATCGGTACAACCCTAGGAATGCTCATTGCGGACGTCCCAGCGGTATTCATTGGGGACAAACTCTCGGCAAAGATACCGATGAAACTGGTTCACGCAATTGCTGCTGCGGCATTCGGGGTGCTGGGTGTTGCCACATTATTGGGAGTAGGCGCTGGCCTAGGTATTTGATGCCGACGCGATTTGCGCCCGCTTCGGAGCCAACAGCGGACGCTTTTCAAAACGTTCTCGACGTAATGCGAATGCCCGCTTGTGGCCGAAAGTACGCGCTAAGGCATTGTTCTACAAAACGGACTTAGAAGAGTGGCCGGCGTTAGCGCCAGCCACTCTTGCCGCGCCCCTAGATTTCGGTCTGCTCAGAGATTTCCAGCGCGTCGTCCACTTCGATGCCAAGGTACCGGACGGTACTTTCCAGCTTCGAATGACCAAGCAATAGCTGAACGGCCCTTAGGTTCTTGGTGCGCTTGTAGATCAGGGTCGCCTTCGTCCTCCGCATCGAATGCGTCCCGTAAGCCGAGGTATCCAGCCCGACCGCGTCCACCCAGTGATGCACTTTCCGGGCATACTGGCGCGTGGAGATATGGTGAGAACTGGTAACACGGCTCGGGAAGAGGTGCTGATCAGTTCGCAGGTGTGCCTTCTCAATCCAAGCTGTAACCGCTGATCTCGTCGGCTCCGTGAGTTCGAACTGCACCGGCCTCTGTGTCTTCCTCTGGATAACCATAGCACGGGAAAGAATCTGATTCCCGTGGGTGCTGTCGCGTACCCGCAGTCCGACGAAATCGCAGCCGCGCAATTTGCTGTCGATTGCCAGATTGAACATGGCGAGATCTCGGTCAGCATTCGTATTCCGCAAGTGGATGCGAATCGCCCAGATGTCTTTAGGCTTGAGGGGCGGTTTTTGGCCGACGAGCTTACCCTTGTTCCATGCTTCGCGCTTCTTGAAGGCTTCCATGACAGACTCCTTGGCTGTTGATCGGAGTCTGATTGTTCGCCGTAAGTCGTGAACTACACTAGCTTACGCGCGCTTCCTGTGAGTAATGCACGCCGCGCATGCTTGGTAAGCTCGTGCGCGCAGAGACACTTCTGGTTCATCCCTGGTAGTCCTCCTCCTTAAAGAGACTATCCAGGGCACTAAGGTACTGCTGCTTGGTCATTGGGGACTTCGACTTGGCGATGACTTCCTTGGCCTTGACTGCACCGTCGGCGAGGAGGTCGATCACGGTCATCGCCATCGCTTTCGCTGGGGCGATAAGTGCTGTCTCGTAGTCCGTAATTATGTAGTCGCATCCATGCGGTGTCCCAGTCACGCCGCCGCAATAGGGATGGATTGCCGGCATGATCTGGGTCACGTCGCCCATATCGGTGGAGCCAGTGCTGTGGCCTTTGTTGCCGAGCGAAGCCGCGCCCACCACTTCGATGGCGTTCGGCGTGTAGATCTTCCAGAGTTCCGGATAAGGCACAATCGGCATGCTGCCGGGAATAGTGCTGATCTTGACCCGGCCGCCGACGGCCATCGCACCAGCGCGCAGAGAGCGGTCGACTTTCATGTTCGCGTCGAGCATGGCAGGCGCCGCCTTCGCGCGGACGTAGCTCTCCAGGCGCACGCTGGCCGGCACAGCATTCACCGCGTCGCCTCCCTTGGTGATGATCGGATGGACTCTCACGGTGTCGGCGTCGCGGAAGGTCTCCCGCTGCGCGTTGATGGCATTCATCGCCAGCATGGCGGCGTTCAATGCGTTAACGCCGTCGTGGGGCGCCAGGCCGGCGTGAGCGGATTTCCCGACAAACTGTGCACTCTTGCGGATGACACCGTTGTTCGTTTCGCAAGTCGCGAGCCTTTTGACTTCGGGATCGGGTGTGGTGTGGGTCATGATGGCGATATCGACGTCGTCGAGTTCCCCAAGCGCGATGAACTCCGGTTTGCCGGTGAGGTAATGCAGCTTCCCCTGCTTGTAGAGCCCGTAACGGTACTCGATCTCGATGCCTTCCTCGGCTGGCACAGCGATGAACACGACTTTCCCCGCGAGCCACGGTAAGACTCCGGATTTGCTTATCGCGGCGGCGCACGCATACATCATCGCGATCTGCACGTTGTGCCCGCAGGCGTGAGCCGCGCCGGTCGTCTTATCGGCAAAGGGATGATCCGGTACGATGAGCGAGTCCAATTCACCGAAGACGCAGACAGAAGGCCCCGCGCTGCCACCGCTCACCGATCCCTTGATGCCGGTCAGCCCGATCCCTGTCCTGTGCGGAATGCCGAGTTCAGTCAACTTCTGATCAACGTATTTGGAGGTCTTGAATTCCCTGAAGCCTGGCTCCGGCGTTTCCAGGATCGCTTTAGCGACCCCAATGATGTCGTCCCTGCGCCCATCGATTTCCCTGCAAACGGCAGCTTTCATTTCTTCGCGGCTAGGCATAGTTCTCCTACCTTTTTCGACGATTCAATGTGATGGTACTCCTCGGCGCGCGCAGACGAACAGCCCATTTCATGCCGCCCCGGGGGCATAAAGCTCAGCGGCGAACTCACACTGTCGGCCATAACCGGAATCTGAGCTACGCAAAAATGCACGCGGGTGATGGGCCGGATTGAAGCACATTGCCGACCATAGGAACGCCAATAGCGCCTATCTTGAGCGTTCTCCTATAAAAAGCATTGAAAGGCTATTGACTAAAATCAAAGAATTGTTAATGGCGCCTCAAGACGGAGGCACGCTGAGCCGATATGAAGAAGGATATTCCACGGGATGCGCCTTGAAATGGTTAGAAAACGCGGCGATTTAGGTCCTGCATTTCGTCTGCCGGATGCTGGCACTTGAGCACGAACGCTGACCCGAGGAGCGCAATCGTTTCCAGACGATGGTCGAAGCGCATGGAACGCGGGCCTATTTTGGAGTGCGCGCTATTCGCGCTTGCTGCGCCAATCCCGGGAGGCTGCATCGCACAGGCTGCGTATTCCGATTACCGACGCAGCGATCCCGATCATTTTGACCTCGCCGTCACCGGTTTCAACATGCCGCACATGTCCGGGAAGGTGGTGGCGACTGCGCCGCGCGACACTCGCGCAGATCCGTCTATGGTGTTGGCCCCGGCTTACATAACAGGCGCATTGCGCGCAAGCCCGCCGGCCGCCGGAATGCGCGGGCAGATCTACAAGCCCAAGGCCGTTGAGGATCTGTGCGCGGCGGTGGCGCGTTACGCCGATGCGCAGAGTGCGAACGCAGGTTCGTCCTGAGCCGGATCCCACTTGATGCAGCCGCAAGGTGACGTGCGTATGGATCGAATTCCAATGGGCAATCGACTGCCCATCGGGGTGCTACTTTCCTTTTCCGACCCGGAGTGCGAAAAAGCGTTTATCGATTATTACGTCGGCTTTTACTATCGTTATGCCCAGGCCAGTCTGGTACTGGGAATCGTCCTGGTATTTGGCGATTTTGTCGTCGACTATTTTGCTCACCCGGAGGTGCGGGCGAACTTCCTCCGGATCTGGGTTTGTTTGCCAATTCTATTCTCCGGCCTCGCCTATTCCTTTCTGTCGCAAGCAAAGCGGAACTGGCAGCCCGCAATGTCTGCGTTTATCGTCGCCATTGCTTTGGCTCTGTTTTGGATTCTGCTGAGAATCGACGACGAGGGCGGAGCGGGGCTCAAGAGCTGGGTAGGCGTGCTGAACTTCACCTTCCTGGAGTTTTACTGCTTTGTCATACTTGGTGTGCAGTTCAGGTATGCCTTGATTGCTGGAATTGTGATCCTCGCTGTCTTCGAGGCCGCCATGTGGTTTGCCTTTGGCATAGACAGAGCGGATGTCGCCTACTGGACCTATCACGTCGTCACCGTATTTATATTGTCTGCCGGGATAGGCTGGTGGCGCGAGTATCTCCTGCGAATGGAGTACTTGGCTCGTACCTCGCTTGAAGCGGCACGGTTGCTTGCAGACCGCTTGTCCAAAGCCAAGAGCGATTTTCTGGCGAATATGAGTCACGAGATTCGGACACCGATGAACGGCATACTGGGTCTGGCACATCTGCTGCGACGCGACGGTGTGACGCCCAAGCAGGCTCAGCGCCTCGACAAAATTGACGCGGCGGCCGAGCACCTGCTGACGATCATCAACGACGTCCTCGACTTGTCCAAGATTGAGGCAGGCCGGCTGAGTTTGGACAATACGGACTTCCTCCTTTCTGCCCTGCTCGGCCATGTTGCCTCGATCGTCGAGCAGCCGGCGCAGGCGAAGGGGATTGCCATCGCGGTCGATCACGACGATGTCCCGCTCTGGCTGCACGGGGACCTGACGCGGCTGCGTCAAGCGCTGCTCAATTATGCGTCCAATGCAGTAAAGTTCACCGAGAAGGGCTCCATTGCCTTGCGCGCAAAGCTGTTGGAGGAGAAAGGCGACGATCTACTGGTTCGCTTCGAAGTCGAGGATACCGGGGTCGGCATTGCACCCGAAGCTATGGCACGCATCTTCCAGGCCTTCGAGCAGGCGGAGACTTCGACTACGCGCAGGTACGGCGGTACCGGATTGGGCTTGTCGATCACCCAGCGGCTGGCGCAATTGATGGGCGGCAAGGCCGGCGCAGACAGTGCGCTCGGGCGGGGCAGCATATTTTGGTTCACCGCGCGACTGCAGGATGGTCGCGGCGCTATGCCTGCGGCCGCGACTGCGAATATGGCGAATGCCGAGGCGCAGTTGCGCCTGCACCATGCCGGCGCGCGGCTCCTGCTTGTGGAAGACGATGTCATCGCCCGCGAAGTTGTCACGGAATTGCTGCACGGCGCGGGCCTGCTGGTAGATACGGCGGTAGACGGACTCGAGGCGGTGAGCATGGCGCAAGCACAGGAGTACGACTTGATCCTGATGGACATGCAAATGCCGAACCTGGACGGGCCGCAAGCCACCCGCGCCATCCGCCGCCTTTCAGGGTGGGAGGCAAAGCCGATCGTGGCAATGACGGCCAACGCCTTTCACGAGGACCGCTTCGCCTGCGAAGAGGCAGGCATGAACGACTTCATTTCCAAGCCGGCGAATCCGGAACTGATCTACGCCACCTTGTTGAAATGGTTGCCGACTGCGACGGTAAGCAAGCGGGGCGGGAGCAACAGGAATCCGGGCCAATCGCTTGCCGCAAATGCTCCCGCAGCGCTTGCGCCGGCTAGGACTACGGCGCCCGAACTGGGTGCGTCTACCGAGGCTGCTCTGGCGCGTGTCGCCGGCGTGCCAGGCATGAACGTGGCGCGCGCCATCGCGGGGATGCGCGGCCACGCCGCCGATTACCTTTGCGCATTGGAGCGCTTTGTCCGCTCGCACGCCGACGATATGACGCGGATAGACGCAAGCCTGGCCGAAGGCGACCATGCCGCAGCCCAGCGCATGGCTCACAGCCTGAAGGGTACGGGATCAATGTTGGGAGCCGATCACTTGGCGGCAGTGGCGGAAGGGTTGGAACGCATGTTTCTAGCAAGTGCAAATGGGTGTGTTCGTGCCGATGATATCCGCGTTGAAATGGACGCCATCAATCTTGATCTCACGGCACTGGGAGATGCCCTGCAATTCCCGCTGGCGGATCCGCCTTAAGGTGGCTTCCTCAAGCGTAGGATAGCGAATGGCGGCTTGACTCCGAGAGCCGACCTTCATGATGCCGATGGTTGGGCAACCGCTGTGGGTCGATGGTGTGAGTCGCAATTTTCGATAAGCAGCCGCTCGAATTTCGCGCCCCTGCTTTATATGTCTGGCCTCGTCGAGCGGCAGCAATGCGCGGTGTAGCCGCCGTCCACTCCGCATAACTTCAATGGCCGTTAAGGCCGATAAGCCGAAGTCCCCGCCCAACTTGCGAGCGGCGGCTTAACCCCAGATAACTGCCTTTCATGCCGCCGAAGGCCGTGTGTCTCGTCAGGGTCGACAGGGCCATCCCGATTATTGCGGAAGGATGTTCGAATACGAAGCGCCAACCGCCTCTTCATTGGACCGCCAGTGGCCGGATTGGCTATTGCCGGTCATCCGCGTTATCCAGCACAAAGTGCGCCCGGCGAGCATCCGCAGCCGACTTCTTCAAAGCCGATTGCCCTTAGTGGGTTTAGCCTGGAGGCTTGCGAGCACCGGCACACCAGCGAGCTTGTCATCGGCTGTCGCGGATCTCCCGTGGTACCGGCGTTCGGCGAAGTCAGCCGGTTACGGTATGAGCAAGCCCGCGTCGAGCATGCGATCAATTTCCGCCTCGGCGGCAAGCCAGTCTTGGTGTTCGCGTCCCGGCGTGAACCCGTGCCGTTCGGCCATGAAGTAGGCCGCAAGCTCCACGTGACGGCGACGTTGCTCCGGGTTGAGCTCGGGTTTGCGGCCGGCGGGCGCACGCGTGGCCCGCTTGGACGGTTTTTTCTCCGCCGCCGCTTTCGTTGATCGCGTGGCGACCGCAGGCTTCGTGGACCCGGACTTTGCGGGTCTCTTGGCTTGCGCCTTGGCGGCCGTGGCAATTGCCAAGTTCGCAGCTTTCTTCACTCGCGTTTTGGCTGGCTTGGCTGCGGTACTCGTCGCCGTCTTGGTGGGACCGGCCATGTGTCTGGCTCCAATAACAGAGTTCAGTCTCTTGTACGGATATGCACTATCCGTACAAGAGGCACGATTGTTTCAGGAGTCCGTTCCGGAACGACCGAGACCGACTCTCACTTTTCCATGTACACCGTGGTGTAATCCTGGAACCAGGACTGCGCCTGCACGAAGCCTTTCACCTTCTTCGAGTACATGATCGGGTTCAGGTCGTGCACGACGAACAGGTAGGGCGCCTCGTCGACGATCAGCTGGTGCGCCTGCGTCGTGCCGCGCGCGAGGGTGGCCGGATCGTTGCTGGTCTCGATGCGGTTGATGATGCGGTCGTAGGCTTCGCTCTTGAAATGGCCCCAGTTGGCGCCGTTCGGCCCGCCGTTGCCGGAAAGCAGGTAGCGCGCCATCGTTGCGATGTCGATCGAAGGGCTGGAGATGTTCAGGGCGTTGACGCCGTGCGAATCCTTGCCCGGCGCGCCGCCGCGCCACGCGTTCAGCACCAGCCCCCACTCGACCACGTCGAACGTCACGTCGAAGCCGCAGCTTGCGACCTGCTGCTGCAGCAGTTCGTTCATCGGCAACGGCTGCATCTGCCCCGAACCCGAGGTGGAGATCATCACCGTGATCGGGATGCGCTTGCCTTCAGGATAGCCCGCGGCGGCGAGCAGTTGTTTCGCCTTCGCCGGGTCGTACTTGTACTGCTGCGTAGGCGTGCCGAAATCCGGGTGTTTCTTCGAGAAATAGCCAACCGAAGGCTCGGCCAGCCCGCCGACCAGCTTGACCACCGCGTCGCGGTCGATGCAATAGTTGATCGCCTGGCGTACGCGCACGTCGTTGAACGGCGGCTTGGTGGTATTGAGGGACCAGGGCCAGTAGTGCGGATAGCTGTTCGTCGAAAGCACGTAGCCCGCCTGTTTCAGGCTGGGTACCGCGTCGGGCGCGGGAGCCTCGATCCAGTCCACCTGGCCCGAGCGCAGCGCCGCGGTGCGCGTGTTCGCCTCCGGTATCGGCAGCAGCACGATTTTGTCGAGCTTGGGCACGCGCGTCTTGTCCCAGTAGCCCGGATTCTTCTCGAGTTCGGCGCTCTGCCGCGGAGTCCAGCGCGCGAGCTTGAACGGGCCGGTGCCCGCCGGCGCCTTGGCGTACTCGTTCCAGGAACCGGCCTTCTCAAATCCCGTCGGGCTGGTCATCAGGGGGTACACCATCAGCATCGGGAAATACGACAGCGGCCGGATCGTGGTTACGCTTACCGTTGCAGCGTCGATCTTCTTGTACGACTTTATGTAGGGGTTGCGCGCGCGCGTCAGTCCCGCCGCCTGCGGCTCGAACTGCTTCGACTTGTCGTTCATGTAGCGTTCCATGTTCCAGATGAACGCGTCCGCGTTGAACGGCGTGCCGTCGTGGAACATGACGTTTTTGCGCAGCGTGAAAATCCACGTGGCGGGATCCTTCGGATCCTGCTTCCAGCTCGTCGCCAAGCCGGGCCTCAGGCCCGCCGGCCGGTCGCCCTTGGACAGATCCCAAAGGACCAGGCTTTCAAACACCGGGTAGCCGAGGAAGCGCATGCCCTCGAAGCCGTTGTTCGGCATTCCGGTAGTGGTTGGGATATCACCTGCCGTCATGGCGATGCGCAGTGTTCCCTGGGCCAGGGCGGCGAGCGGTGCGACTGCGATCAGGCCGCAGGTAATAGCCCGCAGGACTACGTTTGATTTCATGAAGAGCACTCCGATTGAAGAGACACTCCTCCGTTAGCAATTCTCATGCCACGCATTGCTACGCCCCGGCGCGGGCGCCACTGGCCTTGCCGCTGCTCCCAAACCGTGCGCATCGCACCAAATTCGCTCTCAGGCGGTGCGCAGCCGCTTCTAGTCTTGCTGACTCGCAATGAACCTGCGCCACCCGCCGAATTCGGAAATGTCGCGCGCGTGAACGACGGCGTGGCCTTCGCACAGGAAGCCCTGCGCCGTGCGCTTGTCCTCAAGTTCCAGGGTGCCAATTGCAAGGGGAGCGGGAATCAATGCGACAAATGAACCGAATTTTTCCACGGGTACGCGCCACAGCTCCACTTCTATCGCGTGCCCTGAGCCGTCTGCGCAGCGTATCAGTCCCGGCTTGGGCGGCGTGGTATCCGGCAGGCAATACAGGCGATAGTGCGACGCCGTGCGTGCCGGACCGAGCAGCCGCGCGCCGCGTTCAGTGAGCTGATGATTGAGCGGCATGCCCGACAGGTGCGCGCCCACGACCGCGACGGTAAGGTGCGCATCCCCGGCCGGATCGGGGAATTCGCCTTCGGTCCCGGGCAGCGCGAACCCGCTGGCGCCTAGCGTCATGCCGCTCAGGCGATGCACCCGCGCGCCGAGTTCGCACAACAGCGGTTCGCTGTACGCCGGCGCAAGCAGCGTGATGCCAGCCGGCAGACCGTCGGCGCGCATGCCGGAAGGCACGGCGATTGCCGCGAGGTCCAACAGATTGGCGAAGTTGGTGTACAGCCCCAGATTGGAGTTGAGCCTGACCGGATCGGCCTCGATTTGCTCTATCGTGTATATCGTCGGGGCCGTCGGTACGGCGAGAACGTCGATGTTCTGCATTTCCGCGGCGGCTTGCCGTTGCAGATCCTGCAGGCGGTAGGTCGCGTCGAACGCATCCACCGCCGAAAAATCGGCGCCGCCGCCTATGATTGCGCGCGTCACCGGATGCATTTCCGACTGGTGCGCGCCGAAGAATTCCCTGATCGCGGCAAGCCGCTCGGCGACCCATGGCCCCTGGTAAAGCAGCGCCGCCGTTTCGCGAAACGGCGTGTAGTCGATTTCGACGATGTCGCCGCCGGCGCGCTCGATCAACGCGCGGCCTTGCGCGAACATGCGCGCGGCTTCCGCATCGCCGCAGAAATCGAGCTGCGACGCGGCCGGCACGCCGCAGCGAAACCGGCCTGCCGGCGCGCGCACCGCCGGTTCGGGATGGCGTGAATACGGGTCGGCCGCGTCGTAGCCGCGAGCGACCTGGTAGACGTTCCACGCGTCCTCCGCGGTGCAAGCGAAAATCGACACGCAGTCGAGCGAACGGCACGCCGGCACCACGCCGGCGGCGCTGATGGCTCCTCGCGTTGGTTTGAGCCCGAAGATGTTGTTAAAGCCCGCCGGCACGCGGCCGGAACCGGCGGTATCGGTGCCCAGGGCAAAGCTCACCAGATTGAGCGCCACCGCCACCGCGGACCCCGAACTCGACCCACCTGAGATATAGCGCGGGTCAAACGCATTGGCGCAGGCGCCATAGGGCGAGCGCGTA
>Ga0172379_10011978_pt1 | contig 10228 bp, 11 predicted proteins | sample GrowelOW334metaG_FD_119756 | JGI IMG/M metagenome (GOLD analysis project Ga0172379, IMG submission 119756) | Groundwater microbial communities from an aquifer near a municipal landfill in Southern Ontario, Canada - Groundwater well OW334 metaG | ecosystem: Environmental > Aquatic > Deep...
AGCAAATGCTTCGCGAGAACGCGATACGCCAGGCGGAAGAGCAGAATATCGAGGTATCCATGTCGGTCGAGGAGCGCAAGCGCCTCGAGCTTCAGGAGCACGCGATCAACATGGCGAAAGAGCATCCCGAGGACGTCGCCCAGCTCATCCGTACTTGGATCAGGGAGGAATAGGCCATGCCCCAGCAGGCGCCCGGAAAAGGGAGAGGGGGCGGCGGCGGACCGGCGCAGGCCGGCTCCCCTTCGAAAAAAGGGCCGAAAAGCATCAAGGACATGAACGGCCGCCAGAAGGCCGCCATCTTCCTCGTGACCCTCGGCTCTGAGATATCCGCGGAGATCTTCAAGCACCTCCGCGAGGACGAGATCGAGACGCTAACCTTCGAGATCGCCCGCCTTGAGACCGTCGAATCTGAGCAGAAGGACGCGGTGCTCACCGAGTTCCAGGAGCTCATGATGGCCTCCGAGTTCATCTCCTCGGGAGGCATCGACTACGCCCGGGAGCTGCTGGAAAAGGCCCTCGGCTCGCAAAAGGCGATCGACGTTATCAATCGCCTAACGTCGAGTCTCCAGGTCCGCCCCTTCGACTTCATACGAAGGACCGACCCTTCCCATCTCTACAACTTCATCCAGACGGAGCACCCCCAGACGATTTCGCTCATCCTGGCCTATCTCGAGCCCGGGAAGGCCGCGTATATCTTGCAGAAGCTGCCCCACGAGGTCCAATCCGACGTGGCGAAGCGCATAGCGACCATGGACCGGACATCGCCGGAAGTCCTGCGCGAGGTGGAGCGCGTCCTCGAGAAGAAACTCTCGACGCTTTCCAGCGAGGATTTCACCGCGGCCGGCGGCGTAGATTCCATCGTCGAGATACTCAACCTCGTGGATCGCACCTCGGAAAAGGGCATCATCGAGGCTCTCGAAGAGGATTCGCCCGAGCTGGCCGAGGACATAAAGAAGAAGATGTTCGTGTTCGAGGACATCGTCCTTCTCGACGACCGCTCGATACAGAAGGTCATGCGCGAGGTCGACGGGCAGGAACTCGCGAAGGCCCTCAAGGGCGTCGACCAGGAAGTGCAGGAGAAGATCTACAAGAACATGAGTAAGCGCGCCGCGACGATGCTCAAGGAAGACATGGAATACATGGGACCCGTCCGACTGAAGGACGTCGAGGAAGCGCAGCAGAAGATCGTGTCCATCATCCGCCATCTCGAGGAATCCGGGGAGATCATCATCTCCCGCGGCGAGGGAGACGAACTTGTCCAATAGGTCGGAGGCTTAGGCATGGCCAAGACGGTTTTCCGTCCCCACGAGTTCGTGTCGCTCGAGTCGACGATGGTGCTCAAGCAGGGCGGGTCGGAGCCACAGATACGCGGCGCGAAGGGGCAGGTTCTCGAGGCCGCGCTCGAGGAGATCGAGGAAGCCGCGCCCGTCCCCGCCTACGAGGGACCGCATCCGGACGATCTGCGCCGCGAGGCGGAGGCTTTCAAGCTGCAGTGGGAAGCCGAGCGCGAAGCCATGATCGCGGCGGCGCGGACCGAGGCGGCCGGGATCGTGAAGGAGGCCGAGGCCGCGGCCTTCGAAGAAGTTAGGCGCAAGACTAACCAGGCTCAAAAGCTCCGCCAGGAGGCGGAGACCGAGGCTCAACGCCTGGTCAAGGAAGCCGAACGCCGCGTCGCCGACCTCGAGGCGGGGGCCGCCGCGCGGCTCGAGGGAGCCCGCCGCGAGGCCGCCAAGCAGGGCATGGACGCCGGCCGCGAAGACGGCTATCGCGAGGGACGCGCCGAGGTGGAGCGCCTCGTGGGGCGCATCCACGCGGTTCTCGAACGTGCGATGGAAAAGCGCTCCGAGATTCTCGAGCAGTCCGAGGTCCAGGTCGTCGAACTCGTGCTACTCATCTCGAAGAAGGTCGTGAAGGTCATCTCCGAGAATCAAAAGAGCGTCGTCGTCCAGAACGTGGCCCAGGCCCTGCGCAAGCTCAAAACCAAGAGCGACGTGATCATCCGCGTCAACCTCGCGGACCTTCAGCTCACGACCGAGCATTTGAAGGATTTCGTGGAGATGGCCGAGAACGCGAAACGCATCAGCCTCGTCGAGGATACGACCGTCGACAAGGGCGGCTGCGTCATCGAAACCGAATTCGGGGAGATCGACGCGCGCATCGCCAGCCAGCTCCACGAGCTCGAGGAGAAGATACTCGAGGTGGCGCCGATCCGCGCGCGCGGGAAATCGCAGGCCTAGCGATGGAAGACCTTGGCAAGTACATTAGCGCGGTGGAACGCACCGATCCCATCAAATATGTAGGCCGCATTACGAAGGTTCTCGGAATCTTGATCGAGAGCAGGGGACCGCAGGCCGTAATCGGGGAGGTCTGTCAGATCGTCGCGCCTCGGCTGGGAAGGACTTGTTATGCCGAAGTCGTGGGCCTTCGCGAGGACGCCGTCCAGCTCATGTCCTACGAAGGGCTCGAGGGCATCGAAGTCGGCTGCGCCGTCATAGCGACCGGCGAGCTCCTCTCGGTACCCGTCTCGGACCGCCTCCTCGGTCGCGTCCTGGATTGCATGGGGAAGCCCGCGGACGGCAAGGGCGATATCGCCTCGTCCGTTTCCTACCCCGCGGTAGCGAGGCCGCCCGACCCCATGACTAGAAGCCGCATAACGCGCCGCGTGGTGACGGGCGTCCGCTCGATCGACGGGCTGATTCCCCTCGGGCGCGGCCAACGCGTCGGAATCTTCTCGGGATCCGGCGTCGGCAAGTCCACCTTGCTGGGCATGATCGCCCGCAATACCGACGCGGACATCAACGTCATCGCCCTGATCGGCGAGCGCGGCCGCGAGGTGCGGGAATTCATCGAGAACGACCTGGGCGAGGAAGGCCTCAAACGCTCCGTCGTCATCGTTTCCACCTCCGACACGCCGCCCCTCGCTCGCCTGCGCGGCGCCTATGTCGCCGCCGCGGTATCCGAATACTTCCGCGATCGCGGCAAGGACGTCATGCTCCTCTTCGATTCGGTGACGCGCTTCGCCCGCGCGCAGCGCGAGATCGGCCTGGCTACCGGCGAGCCGCCCGCGACGAGGGGATACACGCCGTCAGTTTTCGATTCGATGCCCAAGCTCCTCGAGCGCTCGGGCACCTCGGACAAGGGCTCGATTACCGGCATATACACGATTCTCGTCGACGCGGACGATATGGACGAACCGGTGGCCGATACCGTCCGAGGCATCCTCGATGGTCATATCGTGCTTTCGCGCCGCCTCGCGCAGCGCTCCCATTTTCCGGCCATCGACGTGCTCAAATCCGTATCGCGCCTTCAAAGCGCCGTATCGGGCTCAGTCACGAAAAAAATCATGAGCTATGTGCGCAAGGTCATGGCCGTCTACGAGGAAAACGAGGACATGATCACCATCGGCGCTTATGTGAAGGGTTCCAGCGCCGAGGTCGACGAGGCCATAGCCAAACGCCCCTCGGTCCAGGATTTCCTTCTTCAAGACGTCGACGATCGAGCGCCGGTCGTCGATACCCTGTCTCGCCTCGGCGGTATCGCGGGTATCGATATTCCCGGCGAAGAGCTAGACGCGGCCAGTTCGTCGGCCCGCCTCGTCGCGGCCGCTGAAAAAGCCGCGGCGAGAGGCCAAACGGCGGCGGACCCTCAAGGCGGCCGCTCGTCGACCGCCTCGATGCCCGGCGTCGCGGCTAGCTCAGCCGCATCGGCGAAGGCGGAGCGTAGGCCATGAGGCGCTTTCGCTTCAAGCTGGAGAAATTCCTCGAGTTCAGGGCGCTTCACGAACGGCGAGCCGAGCTGCTCCTTGCCGAGCGGGCGGGGCGCTGCGTTCTCCTCGAGGCTCGGCTTCTCGAGATAGCATCGGCAAGGGCCAGATCGTCGCGGGAAATGTTCCGCGCGGGCCGCGGCCTCGAGGATTACCGGGCGGCCGAGCTTTATATCCGGCGCCTGGATATAGAGCGCGACAAGCTCGTGATAGAGCTGGCCGCCGCCGAAATCGCCCGCGAGGAAGCCCGGCAGGATTATGTGGAAAAACGCCGTTCGCGAGAAGCCATCGATAAACTTAAAGAACGTCGGCGCGAGGACTACTACAAGTTGGCTGAACGCGAAGAGATAAAAGCCCTGGACGATATCGCGCGTCGCGCCGTCGGGCTTCGGGAGTAGCGAAACATGAGCGCATTCGGCAGGCCGCGCATTATCGGCCGCATTCTTCTGCTTCTTCTCCTAATTCTCACGCTCGCGGCGGGAGGAATCGCGTGGTTCGATTACCTCGGTCTCGTCGACGCGAAAGGCCTCCTCGGCCCGGTCTATCGGCTATTGGGCATACCTGTCGGAAAGCCATCGGGCTTGCCCTCCGATTCGCTTACCTTGCTCGAGGACGAGCGTTTCGCGAAGCGTCTCGAATCCCTGCGCGTCCGCGCTGAAGAACTCGACGCCCGCGAAGCCGAGAGCGCTCGCCGCGACGCCGAGGTCGTCCAAAAGGCCCAGGAAATCGAGGAGCGGAGCAAGGCTCTCGACGACAAGGAGAAATCGCTAAGCGAGAAGGCCAAAGAGTACGAGAATAAGAGGGTCAATGTGGATCAGAATGCCGCCTACCTGACGGGCATGCCGCCCGCGAAGGCGGTCGAGATACTGAAGTCGATGGACGATCAGTCGATCATCGACATCCTTAGGGCGGTGGAAGTCAGGGCCGCGGCCGCGGGCGAGGATTCCATAGTCGCCTTCTGGCTTTCTCTCATGCCCGCCGACAGGTCGGCGGCGATACAAAGGAAAATGACGGCTAAGCCGGGTACGCTCCAATAATGGCGCGCTCCGGCGGGTCTCGATGACCGGCCGAAAGGAGCGCCTACGCAGATACAAGCACCAGCGACGGCCAGCTCGCCTCATGAAGTCACGTCCGCGATTTCGGGCGCGGACGGCGCGCCCTTCGCGCTTGGACGCAAGAACGAGGCTCGGAAAGGCGCGCTAAGCCCCTTCGCCGCGCTTCTCGGAAAGGCATCCGCGGGAGCTAAAGGACAGTCTCCGAATGAAGCTTTAGCGCCTGACTCGGCGGCGGAAAAACGCACAGCGGGCCTTCGCGCGAAAGGCGATAGACCCGGCGGCCGCCTCGAAGGCTTCGCGGGCACGGAAGGGCTTGGCGAGAATTCCGCACGGCTTGCCACGAAAGGTCTTCAATCAGGGAAGGCATCCGCCGAGCTTGCCGGATCTTCCGGGGCTTCGAAAAGACCGGGCCAAGCGAAGAGCGATCCAGGACTCGATGCCGTCGCCCTTAAAAGCGCGCAGCAAAAAGGCGGCAAACGGGGTATTCTTTCGAAAGCCGATGGCGGCGCTTACGGCGGCGGGGATTCGGCCGCGTCGGGCGATCCGGCATCGATCGAAACCGATGCCTCCGACTTGAGCGCTTCTTCCGCGGATATTCGCGGCAAGAAAACGAAGCGTCGGCTCGAAGCCGAAGCCTCAAACGAAGCGGCGTTGATGGCGGCTTCGGGACAGTCGCGAGCCGCCTCCCTCGCCTCATCGAAGGCCAAGGGTGGCACCGAAAACGATGGCTCGGCACTCCGCGGCGAAAACGAAAAAAAGCGCGCGAGCGCGTCCGACCCGACCGCGGGCCCCCATATAGTGGTTACCGATTTGCGCAAGGCCGCGGCACGCAAGAGCGAGCTTTCGGATAAGGCGCGTTCCGAAAAGGCCGAAGCCGCCGCGGGGGCGGCCAATCCTTCTTCGGACGCTTCCCGCGAAGCGGGACGGGAATCGAGCCGCGAGCTTTTCGTCGACCTCGGCCGAGGATCGGGTTCGGCCCGCTCCGACTTTCCCGGAGACGCTGGCGGAAGCCGCGAGACCGCCGGCGCGCCTTCTTCGGATTTTTCCGCCCTCCTGGCCGAAAAGCTGCGCGACTCGTATAACGGCGAGATCGTCAAGACCGCCCATATCGTGCTCAAAGACGGGGATTCGGGAAGCATAAGGCTCAGACTCAATCCCGAATCTCTTGGAAGCGTCAAGATCGAGCTCAATCTGTCCGACAACCATATTAGCGGAAAAATAGTCGTCGAGTCCGACGAGGCGAAGAACGCCTTCGAAAAAAGCATGGCCGACCTTCGAGACGCCTTCGCCGAGGGCGGATTCGAGACGGCATCGTTCGAGGTTTTGGTCGGACAGGGCGGCGGAGGGCAGGAGGGAGGCCGAAATGGCGCTTTCGCGGATTCCAACGAGCCTTTTTGGTCGGAGCGCAGAAGCGCCGAGGCTTTCGGCTCATCGCTTACGAAGGCCGACGCGCCCATACGCGGCTCGCGCGATGGCGCCGTAGATATTCTCGCCTAGGAGGCAGACGTGGACGCAAGACCCGTGATGTCCGGAGCGGACCTCGCACGGACTAAGATAGAAGTCGACTCGTTCAACAAGGTTCTTCGCGAAGGCAAGATCACGAAGCCCGAGCTCGACAAGGACGATTTTCTTAAAATCCTCATCACGCAGCTTCAGCATCAGGACCCGACCTCGCCCCTCCAAGACAAGGAATTCATCGCGCAGATGGCGCAATTCTCCTCGCTGGAGCAGATGACGAACATGAGCGAAGGATTCAAGAAATTACAGGGCCTTCTCGCGTCGAGCGAAGCGGCCTCGGTTCTCGGACGCAATGTCGAGGTGCGCAAGGGCGAGGGCCTCGTGACGGGCGTCGTGACCCAGGTCGTGCGCGGGGATTACCCCCTCGTCTCGGTCAACGGCGAATTCTACGATCTCGACCAAGTCGAAAAAGTCCTGCAGTAGGAGGGCTCGATATATGATGCGATCACTGTACTCCGGCGTGGCCGGCCTCCAGAATCATCAGGTGCGCATGGACGTTCTGGGCAATAACATCGCCAACGTCAATACCACCGGTTTCAAGAAGGGGAGAGTCAATTTTCAGGACCTCCTCTACCAACAGATGTCGGGCGCTTCGCGTCCCAACGAGGAAGTCGGCGGCGTCAATCCCAAGGAGATTGGCCTCGGCATGTCGATCGCCTCGGTGGATACCATCCACAACCAGGGAGCGCTCCAGACCACCGGCGTGTCCACCGATCTCGCGGTGCAGGGCAACGGCTTTTTCGTGTTGAAAAAAGGAGAGCAGACCATCTATACGAGGGCCGGCGCCTTCGGCCTCGATTCGGACGGCCGCCTTGTCAACCCCGGCTCCGGCTTGCGCGTCCAAGGTTATCTCGCGCAACGCGTCGAAGGCCGGGAAATCCTGTCGACCTCCGGCCGCGTCGGCGATCTCATAATTCCCGTCGGCTCCAAGGACCCCGCCAAGGCGACCGAGCGCGTGGACCTCGCCTGCAATCTCGACAAGCGGACCCCCGAGGTCGTCGAAGGCGCGGCCAGGGACGCGGTCGAGCAGGGCACTTGGCGCGTCGAAGAGAAAATTTTCGACAGCTTCGGCCAAGCGCACACGCTGCGGGTGGAATTCCGCAAAGCTCCCGGCGAGACGAACCGCTGGACGGGGAATGTCACCATCGATCCCGAGGCCGCCATCCCGACGAACGCGGCCGTAGCCTTGGGGGCGGAAGGAGCGGCGGCCGGGCAGGGCAATGCCTTCACCGTGGAGTTCGACAATCGCGGTCTCCTGCGACGCGTCGCCGACGCGCAGGGCGGCCTCTCGCCCGAGACGGGCATCCTCGACCTGGGCGTATCCTTCGACGTGGCTGGGGCGACGGCCGGCGCGGACGGAGCGCCGACGCGCCAGAATTTCCGGCTTTCGGTGGGCACCGTGGGTTCCGCGGTCGGCACCGTGACTCAGATGGCGGAGCGCTCCTCGACGAAGGTCTTCCTCCAGGACGGCTATACGATGGGCTACCTCGATTCCTTCAAGATCGATCAGACCGGCGTTGTCAGCGCCGTCTACTCGAACGGTTCCAACCGCTCGATAGGCCAGATAGCCCTCGCGAGCTTCACGAACCCTGGGGGCCTCGAAAAGATAGGCGAAACCAATTTCGTCCAGTCCAACAACTCGGGCCAGGCGAACGTCGGGCCCTCGGGCATCGCGGGCAAGGGCAAGATCCTGGCGGGAACCCTCGAGATGTCGAACGTCGATCTCGCGGAGCAATTCACCGACATGATCGTCACCCAGCGCGGTTTCCAAGCCAGCTCGAAGACCATCCAGACGAGCGACCAGATGCTCCAAGAGCTCTTGGGCCTCAAGCGCTAATGAGTACTAGGGCCGGGAGGTAGGCATTGATAGAGCTCACGCAGCTTTCGGGGAAAACCTTCTGGCTCAATCCTCATCAGATAGAGTCGATGGAGAGCAATCCGGATACGACTCTCGTCATGCTCTCGGGCAAGAGGATCGTGATCCTAGAAAATATCAACACAGTACTAGAAAGAATCGTCGAGTATCGCCGTTTGATCGGCGGCTTCAAGAACGAGGAGTAGGCGATGAATTTAGGAAGCGTGATCGGGATGGTCGGAGGATGGGCCATGATAGTCCTCTCGATATTCACCTCGGGCGGAACGATCATGACCTATGTCGACATACCCTCGGTCGCCTGTACGATCGGCGGCTCGTTTTTCGCCTTGATGCTCCAATACGGAGTAAAGGGCACGCTCGCCGTTTTTCCGCTTTTCGGGCGGGCCTTCAGGGTGTACGAGTACGGCGCGGAGAAATTGCTGGACAAGCTCTATGAGTTTTCCGAAAAAGCGCGCCGCGAGGGAATACTTTCGCTCGAGGAGGAGATGACCGATCTCGACGATAAATTCATGCAGCAGGGCTTGCGGCTCGTAGTCGACGGAACGGACGCCGAGGTCATCCGCGGCCTTATGGAAAACGAACTTTCGCAGATGAATTCCCGGCATTCGGTGGGTATTAAAATGCTCGACGCATGGTCGAAGCTGGCTCCCGGCTTCGGAATGCTCGGCACCGTGCTGGGGCTCATCGCCATGCTCAAGAACCTGGCGGACAAGAGCCGCATCGGCCCGAACATGGCCGTCGCTCTCATCACGACTTTCTATGGCGCCATCATGGCCAACTTTCTCTTTCAGCCGATGATGGGCAAGCTCGTCATCGACGATGGCGACGAGACTTCCATCAAGGAAATGATAATCGAAGGCGTACTTTCGATCCAAGCCGGAGACAATCCCCGCATACTTCTCGTCAAGCTCGCGAGCTACCTTCCGCCCAAGCAGAAGCAAGCGGTTCTCGACAAGTACAAGACGGACTAAGGGAGCTGGCCATGGCCAAGAAAAAGAAAGAACTCTCCGTCGGCGGCATCGGAGAGTGGGTCGTCACCTATGGCGACATGGTGACCCTCTTATTGTGCTTTTTCATCGCTCTTTTCGAGACGGCCGATTCGACTTCAGCTCAGACGGAACAGCTCATTTCGAGCCTCAACAATATCGGAATGGGCGGGAATATCGGAGGCAATACCCTCTCCGCGGGAAAGCTTGCCGAGCTCGGGAACACAATCTCCAGCCTTCCTTCGATGGATAAGGGCAAATTCCTCGGCACAGCCATGAAGAAAGCCACATCCCTTTTCCAGCCGGAGATCAAGTCCAATAAAGTGCGCATCACCAGCGAGGAAAAGGGCGTCGTCATCAGCCTCGCCTCCGATTCTTTTTTCAAGCCGGCGAGCGCGGAAGTGGATATCGAGGCGACCCGCAATCTCCTGGTGCGTCTCGCCGAGCTTCTCAAATCCAAGGACCTCGAAGGTCGTAAATTCCGGATCGAAGGGCATACCGACTCGGCGCCCGTCGCCCCCCGCGGAGCATGGGATTCCAATTGGGAACTTTCCTCGGCACGGTCGATCAACACGCTGCATTACCTTGCGGACTTCGGCGCCGACGAACGCCGCTTCCAGGTCGCGGGCTTCGCCGATACCGTGCCCCTCGCTTCCAACGATACCGAGGAAGGGCGCGCGTACAATCGGCGCGTGGATATCGTCATCCTCGACGAGGCTCATCTCTAGTCGCCCTTTTTTCGGGCGAAGGGAGACTGACGCGCGCGCGATCCATTTTCGCGAGATAGTAGGTCCTATACTCGCGCCGAGGCCGCGGAAGCGCTTTACGCGCTTTTCAGTGCCTTGGCGCTCGTGTATACTAATGCTAGCCGTCCTTCGGCCGATAATCGTAGTCGAGGGGAGCGGTCCCCTATATTTGCGAGGAGGCCGGCAGATGTCCGACAACCTAGACGATCAGGATATGAGTTTCGCGGAAGGCGAAGGGGAGGCGAAGGCCGCGCCTAAAGCCAAGGGCGCCGGCGCGGGCATCC
>Ga0172379_10011979_pt1 | contig 10227 bp, 11 predicted proteins | sample GrowelOW334metaG_FD_119756 | JGI IMG/M metagenome (GOLD analysis project Ga0172379, IMG submission 119756) | Groundwater microbial communities from an aquifer near a municipal landfill in Southern Ontario, Canada - Groundwater well OW334 metaG | ecosystem: Environmental > Aquatic > Deep...
AAAGACTTCGCGGGCGACAGCCGGGATATGCGTTGAGCCTTTGTGGTCGAACAGGGTCATGCCGTCACGACCGCGGGTAATCAGGACGTATTGAGTTTTAATTGAAGCCAACAAATTCTTACCGGCTTTTTCCAGACTTTTCCCTTCGGTGATCGGTGTATGGGAGGCAAGCGCTGCTTCCTTTAAATTGGGAGTGATTATTGTTGCGCCCCGGTACTTTGAATAATCAGTTCCCTTGGGATCGACCGCCACCGGTTTTTTATATCGGCGCGCCAACTTGATGATCTGCTGGCAAAGTTCCCCAGCGACCAGTCCTTTTTCATAATCAGAAATTATGACGGCGTCAACTTTAGAGATCATCTCTTTGACCCGGGCCAGGATCTTACGGCCGAGCGGAGTTGGGATGACGGTCCGGTCTTCCCGGTCGACCCGGACGAGATGCTGTGAACCGGCAATAATTCGCGATTTGAGGATCGTCGGGCGGTTCGGGTCCTTGATCAGGTAATTTATGGGAATATTACGTTTTTCCAGGGCGAGGAGAAGCTTTTCTCCAGTCGAATCGTTGCCGATCAAGCCGATCAGGATCGGGGTGCCGCCGAGCGCGGCGATGTTGGCGGCGACATTGCCGCAACCGCCCGGGACATGGGTGATTTTAACCACATCGGCAATCGGGACGGGGGCTTCGGGCGAGATCCGGTTGACCCGGCTCCAGACGTGCTCGTCGAGCATCAGGTCGCCGAATACCAGTATTTTTTTGCCGTGGAAAGCGGGAAGGTATTTTTTAGTATTTTCCATTGCTTGGCTCCTTTAAGCTACTGTGCCAGCAGCCACTTTACCGCTTCGAGCAAATTTTTCGCGGTGTGGATCGGTTTATGTTTTACTTTTGTTTGCTCTTTTTCCCCATGGCCGGTCAAGAGGAAGAGTGTTTTTAGTCCGGCATTGGCGCCGGCTTCCATGTCGCACGAGTGGTCGCCAATCATATATGACTGGGCGAGATCGACGTTATGCTCTTTGACCGCTTTTTTAATCAGGCCCGTTTGCGGCTTGCGGCAATCGCACTCTTGTTTATAAGGATAAACGCCATGTTCGGGGTGGTGGGGACAGTAGTAAATGCCGTCGAGATGGGTGCCGCCGTTAAGGATATGGCGGTGCATTACTTTATCGATGGTTTGGAGCATATCCTCGCTAAAGTAGCCGCGGGCGACGCCCGACTGGTTGGTAATGACAAAGACCTTGAAGCCGGCTTCTTTGAGCATTTTTATCGCTTCGATCGAGCCGGGGATGAACTTGATCTGGTCGGGGCGGCTAATGTAGCCGCTGTCCTCGATAATTGTCCCGTCGCGGTCGAGGAAAATTGCCTTGTGCTGTTGCATAGTAAGAAATTATAGCATAAAATAAAAAGATAATGTACGCTGAATCATTGAACAAACTGATCGAAGAGCTGAAAAAACTCCCCGGGATTGGGCCGAAGTCGGCCCAGCGGCTTGCGTTCTTTATCTTAGGGAGCTCCCGGAAGAACATCGAAGACCTGGTCGCCGCGGTCATCCAGGCAAAAGACCGGCTTAAGTATTGCTCCGTCTGCTTTAACATTACCGATGTCGATCCGTGTAAAACCTGTTCCGACACTTCGCGGGACGAAAAGACAATCTGTGTCGTAGCCGAGCCGAAAGACCTGGTAGCGATCGAGCGGTCGGGCGTGTATAATGGGAAATACCATGTGCTGGGCGGAGTTATTTCGCCGCTCGACGGAGTTGAGCCGGACAGCCTGCGGATCAGGGAGTTGCTCACCCGGCTGAACAAGAATTCGGTTACCGAAGTGGTGCTGGCGGTCAGCCCGACGACCGAAGGGGAGGCGACCAGCATCTACCTGACCCGTTTGCTCAAGCCGCTCGGGGTCAAGCTGACGCGGATCGCGTATGGTTTGCCGATCGGGGCGGACATGGATTATGCCGACCCGGCCACACTGTCAAAAGCCCTCGAAGGGCGCAGGGAGGTAAGTTAACGATGAACAATGTGAAGAGTTACTTCGCGACCTGGTGGACGATCATGGCCCGGCCAATCTACTTTTACACTAAACTAAAGGAAGAGGACTGGAAAGAGAAGTCGCTGACCTTTCTCCTCTACACCGCCTGGCTGATCGCCCTGGTGTTAACGCTGGCGATCTTCATTATCCAATACATACCGATCGGTTCGACCCTGGTTGCCGGCATCACTGGCCTTAAATTATTGATCGTTTCCCCGGTCCTCCTCACGCTGGCCTTGATGTTTTTCCTGATCACCGCCCTGATCATGGCCGGTGTTATGACCATTGCCTTGGGGATACTGTTCTACTTAGTTGGCTGGCTGACGCATTACGTATATATTGTATTGGGCGGGAAAGGGAGCCTGAACCGGATGGTCCAGAGCATATTGTATAGCTGCGCGGCGATGACGGCGATGATCTTGCCGGCGGCTTTCGCCGTTTTGACGCGTTATAACGCGCTTGATTTTTCGCTGTTCCGCGTTGGCTACAATTTTATTTACTTTTTAACTTCACTTTATTTATACGGGCTTTGGGCGGTCGCCGGGCGCAAGAATTACGACGTGAACAAGACCCGGGCTTTTATCGGCGCGCTGGCCCCGATAATTATATTATTGATTTTTGGTTTTATTTTTGATAAACTAGCTCTGTCGAAATTACAATCATGGATAGCACCGTTGAAATAAGATGGCACGGACGCGGCGGACAGGGGGCTAAAACAGCCGCCCTGCTGCTCGGTGAAGCGGCTCTGTCGCTCGGCAAGAATATTCAGGCGTTTCCTGAATACGGGCCCGAGCGGATGGGGGCGCCGGTCGCCTCTTTTAACCGGATCTCATCAGAACCGATCACCCTCCACTGTTCGATCACCAATCCGAGCATTGTGATCGTCCTTGACCCGACCCTGATGGACTCGGTTGACGTCACAGCCGGCCTCACTCCAGACGGAGTAATTATCGTCAATACCAAGCTTTGCCCGGCTGACGTGCGGAAACAGTTGAAATTAAAGGGTAGCAAGGTCTTTACTGTCGACGCTTCAGGTATTTCCAAGGAATTGATCGGCCGCGAGATCCCGAACACGCCGATGATGGGAGCGCTGGTCAAGGCGACCGGGCTGTTTGATATTGAATCGATGCTGAAAGATACAGAAGCGAAATTAAAAAAGAAATTTGCCGCCAAGCTGGAGATCGTCCAGGGTAACATTGACGCGATCCGGCGGGCTTATAAAGAGGTAATAGGGGAATGAGCGAGAAACCAGGTTGGAAGAGTTTGCCGGAAGGCGATGTCGTCAAAGCCGGGACTGCCGCAGAGTTTAAAACGGGTGACTGGCGGAGCGAACGGCCGGTCTGGTTCCCTGAACGCTGCATCCAGTGTCTGTTCTGCTGGATCTCGTGCCCCGATTCATCAATTATAGTCAAAGACCAAAAGATGACCGGGATTGATTACGACCACTGCAAAGGTTGCGGTATTTGCGCGAAAGAGTGCCCGGTTAAACCGCAAAAAGCGCTGGAGATGAAACCGGAGAGAGGCGAGGAAACATGTCAAAAATAGTCGCCAAGACCGGTAATGAAGCGATGGCCGAAGCAATGCGCCAGATCAACCCTGACGTCGTCGCCGCTTACCCGATCACCCCGGCGACCGAGATCGTCATGATCTTTGCCAAATACGTCGCCGACGGGCTGGTTAGCACTGAGTTTGTCGCGGTCGAGTCCGAACATTCGGCCATGTCGGCCTGTGTCGGGGCTTCAGCCGCTGGCGTCCGCGTCATGACCGGAACTTCCTCTCAAGGTCTTTGTTTAATGTACGAAATATTGCCGATCGCGGCCGCCCTCCGGCTGCCGATCGTAATGTGCGATGTCAATCGGGCGATCTCCGGGCCGATCAATATCCACTGCGACCATTCCGATACGATGGCGGCCAGGGATTTTGGCTGGCTGCAGATCTTTTCCGAGAATTCCCAGGAAGCGTATGATAGCCTGATCCAGGCGATCAGGATCGCCGAAGATCCGCGGGTTCATTTGCCGACGATGGTCACGACCGACGGCTTTATCATCAGTCATTGCCTAGATAAGATCGAGATACTTGAAGATAAGGATGTCACCGAGTTTGTTGGCCAGGACCGCAAAGCTAACAACCGTTTGCTCGACCTTAAAAATCCGACTTCGGTTGGCTTGCTTGACTTGCAGGATTATTATTTTGAACACCGCGTGCCGGTCGCCCAGGCGATGAAAGATTCTAAAAAAGTTATCCTGGAAGTGGCTGATGAATTCGCCAAAAAATTTGGCCGCAAATACGGCCTGATCGAAGAATATAAACTGGCTGATGCCGAGGTGGCGATCGTGGCGCTCGGTTCGACCTGCGGCACCGCCAAAGTCGTGATCGATGAATTGCGGGCCAAGGGAGTGAAAGCCGGGATGCTCAAGATCCGGGTTTTCCGTCCTTTCCCGGCCGAAGAGATAGTGAAGGCGCTGGGTAAGGTCAAAGCGCTGGCGGTCCTCGACCGTTCCGATACCTGGTCGGCTCAGGGCGGGCAGGTCTTCACCGAGATCCGCTCGGCTTTCTACGAAGCGGCCCAAAAGCCCAAAATGACCAATTTTATTTACGGCCTCGGCGGCCGCGAGATCGACCTGCCGCAATTGCACACTGTTTTCGCAGCATTGAAAAACATCGACAAGCAGCCAGTAGTCCAGTATTTAGGAGTGAGAGAATAACATGGCTAGTTTAAAGGAATTATCGACCAGAAAAGACCCGCTGACCGGCGGACACCGGATGTGTCCCGGCTGCGGCGCGCCGATCGTCGTCCGGCAGATCCTGATGGCGAGCAAGGACCCGGTCGTCGTTGTCTCGGCTACCGGCTGCCTTGAAGTTTCGACCACGATCTTCCCGTATTCCGCCTGGACCGTCCCTTTCCTCCACAACGCTTTTGAGAATGCTGGCGCGACGATGTCCGGCGTAGAAGCAGCCTACCAGAACCTGAAAAAGAAAGGGAAGATGACCGAGCATGTCAATTTTGTCGCGTTTGGCGGCGACGGCGGCACTTATGACATCGGCTTGCAGTCGCTCTCCGGCGCGATGGAACGCGGCCACGACATGCTCTACGTCTGCTACAACAACGAAGCTTATATGAATACCGGTGTCCAGCGCTCCGGCGCGACCCCTAAGGGAGCGAACACAACGACCGAGCCGGCCGGCAAAGTTGGGCAGGGGAAAGTCCAATGGCGCAAAGACCTGACCGAGATCATGGTCGCTCATAATATTCCTTATGTGGCGCAGGCCATTATCGGCAATTGGTCGGACCTGACGAGAAAAGCGGAAAAAGCTTTTGCGGTCCGCGGGCCAAAATTCATGAATGTTCTCCAACCCTGCCGCCTGGGGTGGGGATATAAGCCGGAAAACACCTTGGAATTAGCCAGGCTGGCCTTTGATACCTGTATCTGGCCGGTCTATGAAGTTGAGAACGGCGTTTACAAAATTAATAAACCCAGGGAGAAGAAACCTGTGGTAGAATATCTGAAGACGCAGGACCGGTTCCGCCACCTCTTTAAACCGGGGAATGAGAAGTTGATCGCGGATATCCAGGCCGAAGTTGACCGGCGCTGGAACCTATTGTTAGCCAAGGAGGCGACGAAATAATGAATAAGAAACAATTAGCCGGAAAAGTCGGGGACAAAATGGACCTTTCCAAGGCCGAGACCGAGCGGATAATCGACGCGATCCTGGATGAGATCTCCGCCACCTTGATCAAAGGCGAAAAAGTCCGGTTAGTCGGTTTCGGTAATTTTGTCGTCAGGAAAAGAAAAGGCCGCGTTGGCCGCAACCCCCAGACAGGCGAAAAGATCACCATCGGCGAATCAAAATCACCGGGTTTTGTGCCGGGGATCAACCTGAAAAAATCTGTTAAAGGTAAATGAGCCCGCCCGAGAAAACCCAAAACGAAGAAATTTTAAAGCTTCTTTCGGTCCTGCCGCTTGGTATTCAAAAAGCCTTAAAGGATTCCGCTGACCTGCCAACCCTTGTTGAAGTCGTGCTCGATCTTGGCAGTTCAGCCGAAGCCCGCTTTGCCAAACGCTCTATGCTACTGCACGGGACCGTCAACCAGGGTGATATCGATTATGTAACGGCCAGGATCGGCTCTTTTTCGGCCGATAATCGCGCCGGTATTGAAGCCACTCTTCATCGCATTTCGGCCATGCGGAACCGGGTTGGCAAGATCATCGGCCTGACTTGCCGCGTTGGCCGCGCAATTTATGGGACCAACGATATTATCCAGGATGTTATTGAATCAGGGAAAAATTTACTCTTCATGGGCCCTCCTGGCATTGGGAAAACCACCAAGCTGCGCGAAGCGGCCCGCGTCCTTTCCGATAAATTCAACCGCCGGGTGATCGTCGTTGATACTAGCAACGAGATCGCCGGTGACGGCGATATTCCGCATCCTGGGATCGGCAAGGCGCGGCGGATGCAAGTGGCGGCGCCTGAACTTCAGCATCGGGTGATGATTGAAGCGGTCGAAAACCACATGCCCGAAGTTATTATTGTCGACGAGATTGGGACCGAAGCGGAAGCTCTGGCCTGCCGCACGATCGCCGAGCGGGGCGTCCAACTGATCGGTACGGCGCATGGCAATACCCTTGATAACATTATCAGCAATCCAACACTTTCTGACCTAGCTGGCGGAATTCAGTCAGTGATTCTTGGTGATGAAGAAGCTAAACGCCGGCGGACGCAAAAGGCTGTATTAGAACGGAAGGCGCCGCCAACCTTTGAGATCGCGATCGAGATCCGCGAGCGCGATACTTTCGCGATCTACCAGGATGTAGCCAAAGCGGTCGACTCGCTCCTGCGCGGGCGGGAGCCACAGCCCGAAGTCCGCGTTAGGACGGCCGGCGGCAAGATTGAGGTTGTGCAGAAGCCAAAAGAGGAGCAGCCGGAGCCGACGGATAAAGAAATAGCCAAGGCAGCAAAAGAGAAAGACAAGGGGCCGCTCCGGATCTATCCATTCGGAATTAATGCTGGAACGATAGAGCGGGCGCTCCGGGTCATGCAATTGCCGGCGGTCGTAGTGCAGGAAATGGACGAAGCCGACGTGGTCCTGACGACCAAATCAAAAGCGCGGCCGGGGACAAAAGTCATGGTCATGGCTGACGCGCATAACCTGCCGGTCCACGTGATCAAGAAGAACGTTTCGACGCAGATCAATAAATTTCTCCGCTACTATTTCCGCTCCGAAGAAAAGGGGACGACGGAAGAGATCGCCATGCGCGAAGTGGAAGACGCGATTAGTCAGGTCAGGAATATTAAAAAATCGGTCGATCTTAATCCCCAGAACGCTTATGTCCGCCGCCTCCAACACCAGAAAGTCGATGCTGCGAAGATGCATTCGGAGTCGGTGGGGGAAGAGCCCAAGAGAAGGGTAAGAATATATCCCTAAACCGTTCGGACAGCTCGGGTTATATTTGATATTTGAATTTTCCGCTTAGAGCGCTTAAGCTTTTTATTATTCCACAAAACGGCAACCTTGATAAATCGAGGTCTTTTCTTGATCTTAATTTTGTCACGCAATCAGATAGCTTCCCTGAAAAAGACAAAAGAACCCCTTGAAATGTTTCTATTTGATTGCTGTCGCTTAAAATATCATGAGCTGGATCTAAATTAATAGAAAACAAATAATTAGCGATCATCTCTATCTTATCAGTGGCCAGGATCACTTTATCATTTTGCTTGTTATCTGCCGGATTAACAGTGCTTATTACATTGAGCCATCGGTCGGTATGCCGTAAAAGAGTGGCCAGCGTCTTGGCTAGATTGTCTGGATGTACGGCCTTAAAATATCTGACCGGATCAACATTTGCTCTTGAAAATTCAAATGATAATAGCTCAAAAGGATTCCCGTTAGCGATGAGGCGTTGAACCTGAACGCCGTGTTCCCCTCCGAATCGAAGTTTTCCTTGAGGTGAGCAATACAACCTAGCTCCAGTTTGAATGCTAAATATAGTGCCAGCGGAAATCACGTTTTCTCCTTCCTTTATCAATGCAAATTAAAGCGCCCCTTGGTGGGCACGCTTGTTTCTCTAGTTAATTATCGTCACTTTCTGGCGGAAATTTCGGTTATTTTCGTTTTATATACAAGACGCCTTTTCCAAACCACATCATCTTTATTTGGATAATCGGTTCGATAATGAGCGCCTCTGGATTCGGTCCGGTCGAGCGCCCCTCTGGTTATTAGTTTGGCGACCAGTAGCATGTTCTTGATTTCCAGTTCTTCCGCTGAAGAGGGGACAAAGTTCAGATGTTTTTCGAGGAGATCAAGCTTTTTCATCGCCGCTTCCAAGCTTTCCTTTGAACGAACAATTCCAACGCCGTTCCACATGGCGGTTTTGATCACGAGCTTATAGCGCTGGGCTTCGGTTGCGGACAAGTGAGGTCTTGTTAATGCGGAATTTCTAGCTCCTAATTCCGCACTCCGCATTCCGAATTCCGACTTAACGCTTTGTGCCGCCCGATGACCAAAAACTAATCCTTCGAGCAGGGAATTTGAAGCTAACCGATTTGCTCCGTGGACGCCCGTAGAAGCGCATTCGCCAGCGGCGTATAAACCAGCTACGTTAGTTTTGCCGTCGATATCGGTCCTGATCCCGCCCATAAAATAGTGAGCGGCCGGAGCGACCGGGATATTATCTTTAGTGATATCGAGGCCTCTCTCCAGGCAGGTCCGGTAGATCATCGGGAAGCGGTGTTTAATTTTCTCAGGGTCGGAACCTTTTAGAGAGAGAAAAACATGGTCGTCGTTGGTCTTCTTCATCTCTTCAAAAATAGCGCGGGAGACGATATCGCGTGGCGCGAGCTCAAGCAGATCATGGTACCGTTCCATGAAACGTTCCCCCCGATTATTAAGCAGTATCCCGCCTTCGCCGCGGACCGCTTCGGAAATAAGAAATTGAGGAAGGGCGACCAGGTCTTCGAACTGCTTGAACTGGACGAGTGAAGTGGGGTGGAACTGGACAAATTCCATGTCGATAACTTCCGCCCCGGCGCGGTAAGCCATGGCGACGCCGTCGCCGGTGGCAAATGAAGGGTTGGTCGTATAAAGATATGTCTGACAAACGCCGCCGGTCGCTAGCAGGGTTGCTTTAGCCAAATAATTGATCACAGTCCCGCTTTTAGAATCGAGAACCGTTGCTCCGATACATCGTCCCTGGTCAATGATCAGATCGATCCCGATCATTTGCTGGTGGACTTCGACTTTCCCTTCGCTGATAACGCGGCGGCCGAGCGTCCGCTCAACTTCCGCTCCGGTCTCGTCGCCGGCGTGGAGTATTCTTCGACGTTTATGCGCCCCCTCAAGGTTAAGGGCAAATTCTGTCCCACCGGCTTCAGTCTCGGCCTTATCGAATTGAGCGCCCATCTCGATCAGCTCTTTTACTCTAGGGACTCCTTCAGTGACGAGGACTTCGACCGCTTTCTCGTCGCACAGCCCGGCGCCGGCAGCAATGGTGTCTTCAAAGTGGAAGCGGGTGGAATCGCTGACCTTATCGATCGCGGCGGCAATGCCCCCCTGAGCTTTTTCGGTTGCCGTCTCACCGATCTTCCCTTTGGTCAAGACGATGACTTTGCCGTACTTGCTCGCTTCGAGCGCGGCCGAAAGCCCGGCGATGCCGCCGCCGATGATGAGGAGATCAGCAGAAAAAGTTTTATTCTCCATGAGGTTAAATTAATATTAGCAAAAGTGGGTAGGGGATACAAGCTTGATCAAGAGGAGTTTATTTGCTTTTGCATCTGGAAGCTGCTTTCAGAAAACCCTTATCTCCTTTTATAAGAGCCAACTTCTTTGTCCTTGGCCAGCTTTTAATTTGATATTCTCTTTTAGCTGCCTCAGATCGTGTTGTATATTCTTCGTGATATCTTAACTTAATTGCTGGATTATAAGAGGTGTAATGGCCGCCTTTGCCTGTTTGGTGCTGCTTTAATCTTCTTTGGAGGTTATTTGTTATCCCTGTATAAAGGGCATGATTAGAGCATTCGATTATGTAGACGTAGAAAGGCATATTTATAAGGCCTCGAGCAACGCGAGAGGCGAGTCGAGAGACTGACCGCATTTGAAAATATCCGAACCGATTTTCATCAATAATGGGCGGCGATTGCCGCCGTCCAATCGCCGCCCAATTTCCGGGCGACCTTTTCGGATTGGACGATTTCAAGTTTTTCTGCAA
>Ga0172379_10011980_pt1 | contig 10227 bp, 6 predicted proteins | sample GrowelOW334metaG_FD_119756 | JGI IMG/M metagenome (GOLD analysis project Ga0172379, IMG submission 119756) | Groundwater microbial communities from an aquifer near a municipal landfill in Southern Ontario, Canada - Groundwater well OW334 metaG | ecosystem: Environmental > Aquatic > Deep...
ACTAAAGCGCGTGCCCGGGCCCTGGATCCGCGGCGACAGCCAGCGATTCGCCAATCTCAAGGCGTTTTTCGCGATCACTGCTGCATCCGACGGCGATTACGAGTACACCGTCGCCTGGCTCGACTGCTCGGCCACCGGCGCCAACCTCGGGCGCGGCATTTTTATCCGCGGCAACCACGCGCCTGCGACGGAAGCACCGCCCAGCGGCCGCGTACTGCGCATGCCGATCACGCCACCGATTTCGTTAGTGAATTCACTTTCGCTGCGTGCGTTCAACACCTTGTACTATCACCGGCCAGCTGCGCAGGTTAACCAAGCGTTATGGCACTACCGACCGTTTTTCTACCCGCTTGACGGCATTTTGGAGTGGAATCGAATGTACGGGCCGAGCGGTTTTTACCAATATCAATGCGTGCTGCCGACCGAGGGCGCAATTGATATTTTGTCCGAAATGCTAGGGCGCATCGGCCGCTCGGGCCTCGGTTCGTTCCTCCTGGTTCTGAAAACCTTCGGCGCCGTGCCTTCACTGGGCATGTTGTCATTTCCCCGCCCCGGCGCGACGCTCGCCTTGGATTTCCCCAATCGCGGCGCAGAGACACTTGCGTTATTGAATACGCTCGACGACCTCACCCGCGCGGCCGGCGGCGCAGTTTACCCGGCTAAAGATGCGCGAATGTCGGCGGCATCGTTCCAATCTTATTTTCCGGCGTGGCGAGGGTTCAGCCGCTACGTCGACCCCAAGTTCTCATCGTCGTTTTGGCGGCGTGTCACTGGAGATGTTGCATGAGACGCATATTGATTATGGGCGCAACCTCGGCCATCGCAGAGGCCACCGCACGCGAGTTTGCGCTACTCGGCGATGCCCTAATGCTCGTTGGCCGTAACGCCGAGCGTCTGCAGGCCATTGCCGAAGACCTGAAACTACGCGGGGCCAAGCAGGCCGAGACTTACGTGCTCGATGCCCGAGAAATGATGGCGTACCCGAAACTATTGGACGAAACCAGCCTGCGTCTCGGCGGCCTTGATACCGCGTTGATCGCGCACGGCACCTTATCCGACCAAGCACTATGCGAAACCTCGATCGAGACCATGCTCAACGAATTTCGCGTCAATGGCGTCAGCGCGATGGTGCTCTGCGCCGAGCTTGCTAATCGCTTCGAGGCCCAAGGTCATGGCACGATCGCAGTGATTTCATCGGTTGCCGGTGACCGCGGCCGCCAATCAAATTATGTCTACGGTTCAGCGAAAGCAGCCGTTACAACCTTCACCAGCGGCTTGCGCCAGCGGCTATATAACAAGGGGGTTCGTGTCGTCACGATCAAACCCGGCTTTGTCGATACGCCAATGACCGCAAGCTTTAAAAAAGGCCCGCTCTGGGCGAGCCCAGCGAGCGTTGGGAAAGTCATCGCTCGCGGCATGATTTTGGGTAAGCCCGTGATTTATGTCCCCTGGTTCTGGCGCGGCATCATGAGTATCATCAAACTAGTGCCGGAATTCGTATTCCAACGCCTAAGGATATAGGGCAATTTCATAAATTAACCCTTGACCTCAGTTCGACATGGACCCGCTCAATCCGCTCCCGGCCATCGCAGCGGTCCTACTGGCACTTGTAAGCGCCAAGTTATTGGTCTACATCGATCCGCCCCCGAAAGCCGGCCGTTATGCGTCAATCGACGGGCTGCGCGGCTTCCTCGCCTTCTTTGTTTTTCTGCACCACTCTGCGTACTGGTATTTTTTCCTGCGCACGGGCCAATGGGGCGGCATTCAATCGTATTTTTACAATCATTGCGGTGAAAGCGCCGTGGTCATGTTTTTCATGATCACGGCGTTTCTATTTATATCGAAACTGTTGGATAGCCGCGTACGCCCGGTCGATTGGCAGCGCCTATATGTGTCACGCGTAATGCGTCTGGTGCCGCTTTACCTATTCGCAATGGCAGCACTATTTATCTACGTCGCCATCGCGTCAGACTTCACGCTGCGCGTACCCGCCGTTACTCTGTTGCTTGATGTTGGGCGCTGGCTCGGTTTCTCCGCATTTGGTGAGCCAGATCTAAATGGGGTCATCAGGACCAGCGAAATCCTTGCGGGTGTTACTTGGTCGTTACCCTACGAATGGGCATTCTATTTAGCGCTGCCGTTGATCGGCTTAATGGTAGGTTGCCGCGCGCCGATGCGTCTAATTGCCTTTTGCGCATTCAGCGTAGCGGTTATTACCTACGGACTGAAAAATCAGCTGGCTTATCTCTCGTTCAGCGGCGGGCTAATCGCGGCGTTTGCAGTGCGCTCGCCGAAATTATGCCAGGCGCTATCGGGGCGAGGCGGCAGCGTATTGGCGCTGGTGTGCATCGCCGCGACGGTTCTCTTTCTGCCGTCCGCATATAGCCGCCCGGCGCTGCCGCTACTTGCCATCGCTTTTGTCGTGATCGCTTGTGGCAATAACTTATTTGGCATGCTCGTAACACCCGCTGCACGCACCCTGGGCAAGATGGGGTATAGCCTCTATTTACTGCACGGACTATTGCTTTACACCGTTTTCCATTTCGTTATTGGCGTCGATGTGGCGCGCACACTGACGCCAGAATTGCACTGGCTCATTGCGCTCGCCTGCGTGCCCATCCTGATCGGCGGCTGCGCGCTAACGTTCCGTTATATCGAAACACCTGGAATCGAAGCTTCACCCCGGATTGAGGCTTGGCTAAAGGCTCGTCTAGCAGGTCAGAAACCCAAACCTTGATGACATCAATGGCAATGTTATCGACGGTAATACGCAGCCGCAGCCGCCATACCCGTTGCTAGCGGCGTCCACTGCATGCCGAGCAGTGACTCGGCTTTGCGCGCGTCCAGTTGGATGTCCTGTCGGCACGTGCGCAATAGTGACGGCGGAATGGCGGGCGGCAATCGCGCGGGATCAAAGCCGAGTTTGTTGCCGATGAGTTCGATAATTTTCAGTGGCGGCGCGAACAAGCGACTTTCTAAGCGCAATGTCTGCGCTGAAATCAAAGGCACTGAGGCGATTCCCAATGCTGCGGCAAATTGAACAAAATAATCGTTCCAAGTTAGAACATTACTTGCCAAATTAAAGGATTGGCCTTCGACTTGCGGCGCCGTCAACCCTTGCAAAATGGCCGACACCAGATCGCCAATATATAAAAGGTTACAGCTACCCGAACCGGCGTTGCCCAAGTTGCCTAAACGTCTCGCTAGGAGCCAGCGCGCAACACGACCACTCCATTGCGGACAATCCGGCCCATATTCGCACCCCGGCCGCAAAACAACAGAGCGAGAATACTCAGCGGCCAATCGCTCGGCAGCCACTTGTGCAGCCCCGTAAGCGCCAAAATTTAGACTTAAGGCAGCGTTTTCATCGATCTTTCCAATTGCCCCACCGTAAACCGTCATTGAACTCAGGTGAACAATACGTGGTGGTATGGCCAACTTCGCAGCTGCTGCATAGAGTATTTTGGCGTTATCTAAGATCGTGGTGGGTGCACCAACAGTACAGTTGATAACTGAATCAGAATTTTCCAGTTGCTGCATAAATTCCATGCTATGCAATCTATTTGGCGCTATGATCTCTGCAGAAAAAAATGCGGATTCCGGCCTGTCCTGGAGCACACCTAGCGCCGTCGTAAGCGCCCGACCAACGAAATTGCCGGCTCCGATAACGAGAATTTTTAGACTCATAAATAATTGAATACCTTAGCCGTTACGCGCTCTTTTGTGTTTGCTTTTGGCAAGCGGGTCGCACCGAATCAATCCCAATCGACATCCGCGGGGTCATCGTCGTTTATTTCTACTTAATGCGGATAATTTGTGAATTTGATCACAATAAAACATGGGAAATTCACCCCGTTCGCATACTTCGCGCGTAAATTGCATGAACGATAGACTATCTGCGCACGGCGCTGTTTTACCGACGAATAACAACCCCGATTCTTGAGCTTGACCGCGATTCCACCGAGGTTCTAAGCGTGCCCCCTCATTACGACACCATTATTGTTGGTACTGGATTCGCGAGCGCTTTTTTTCTGTTGCGCCATCTCGAATATGCATCTCCGGACGCCAAAATTCTGGTTTTGGAACGCGGCCGCCTCGATAGTAAAAAATGGCAGTTGGAAAATCGTGCAACGTCGAGCATCCCTGCCCATAACGTGTTCGTCAACAAAAATCTTGATAAGCACTGGCTGACCAGCCCAGGCTTCGGCGGCAATTCGAATTGTTGGTGGGGCGGTGCCACCCGCATGATGCCGGGCGATTTTCAGCTGCAGTCGCGCTACGGCGTTGGTATTGACTGGCCGCTGTCGTACGACGATTTGGAGATGCACTACGGTGTTGTCGAAGACGTCATGTCGGTCTCAGGGCCCGTTGATAGCCCGATGCCAAGATCAAAGCCATTTCCGCAGCCGCCGCATATTTTTTCCGACCCCGATGCACGTCTCAAAAAACACTTTCCCGAAGGTTGGTTTCATCCTGCGACGACACGCGCCAGAGTCGCCACCGCAAGCCGCCCCGCCTGTTGCGCCAGCGGCGTCTGCGAACTGTGCCCTGTTGATGCGAAATTTACGATTCAAAACGGTCTGGCCTCGGTTTTTCACGATCCCCGTGTGACTTTGTTGCTTGAGGCGCCTGTCGACGGCATTGAAACGGCTGGTGGCCGGGCAAGCGGCGTGGTCTATCGGCAAGGTGACCGCACCGTGCATGCCGAGGCCGATCTCGTGGTCCTCGGTGCAAGCGCGCTTTTTAACCCACATATTCTGCTGCGCTCGAACATCCAACATCCGCTACTCGGCAAGCGCCTACACGAACAGATGCCGGTAGACGTCTGCCTCGATCTCAAAGGCGTGAAAGCCTATAACGGTAGCACCACCATTTCCGGCAACGGTTATTTGTTTTATGAGGGTGAACATCGGCGTGACCATGCCGCCTGCCTGATCGAAACGTGGAATGCGCCATTTGCCTACGGCCGCAATGCATTTCGGAGCGAACGCGACCGCTGGACTGAGCGCGTGTTTATGCGGTTTATGTTCGATGACTTGCCCCGTGACGATAATACGGTGACGGTCAATGCGGCAAACCCTCAACTCGCAGAAACGCGCTTTAACGGTTACTCGGACTATGCACTGCGCGGCGCAGCCCTCATTCCAAAGATGGTCGAGACGCTTGCGCAAGCGTTGCCGATCGAAGGCATCGTCAGCGTCTTGACCGGCGCAACGACTGCACACATCCAAGGCACTGTCGTCATGGGCGATGATCCGGCGTCGAGTATCGTCGACCGCCATCTGATCCATCATCAATACCGCAATTTACTGGTCTTAGGCGCCAGCGCGTTCCCAACAGCTGCGCCAGCCTATCCCAGCGTTACGGTGTCAGCCTTATCGCTTTGGGCGGCAGATCATTTGCACGAGGGTCAAGCCTGACATGCTGACACGACGCGGTTTTTTGCTTTCCCTGTCTGCGGGTGTTGCCGCATTCGCCGGCGTTCGCTACGCCTTAAGCAGCGGCGAAGGGGCGATTGTTACCGTACTGCAAAAGCGGCTGCACTATTTGATCCTCGACGACGCGGGCGTACACGCATTCGCGAAGGATTTAGCGGCAAGCAAGATGATTACGGTCGGAAAACTAAGGCTCGCTGCCGCAGCCGGACTGCTCAACTTCGAGCCGCAGTCGATGAATTTACTCAATACGATGCTGCGCCAAGGCGAAGAGCACATCGTCAGCACCTATCTTTTGTCCAGCGATTTTTTCTTGCGCGGCGCCGATGTAACCCAGAAAGTGAGTTACATGGGTTTCTACGACCCGTTCGCGTATGCCTGCCGAAATAGTTTTGCTCGTTTTACGCTGGACACCGATGGTTAAAGTTTAGGCCGCCAATTTGAGTCCAGGTCGATGCGCAGCAGCATCAGTAAAAAATAGTGCACCGAAATAGATCCGCTAACACCCAATCCAACGGACAATTTTGACTTGGCATCGGGGGCCGCGCAGGGGCATTTTGTTGTTATTGGCAAGAAATTACCTTTTTCAAAAATGGCCAGCGGTAATTTGCGCCAAGGTAAAAATTTTTATGTGGGTAGAAATACGAATAGTCATACGCAAAAGCCGCGATTTAGGGTAAAAACTGCAGCAGACGGCATGAAGCCGCGGCTCAGACATAAGACAATCGGCTGAATTGAGACCTAGTGCTCACTCGTTCGAGAATCGCCCACACAATAATTAAGCATTCAGGCTGTTATGCAGGGGATTGCATTGATCGTTACAACTGCCAGTCCAACGCCAATTACGGTCGAACAGCCGGGCTATTTTCGGAAAACCGGATCGGAATTCTGTTTTTCTATTCACGCCACATTTTCCGCGATTGCGCATAAATTTTACAATTCTGCGGCCCTTGAATGTGACGCGAAAAGCCTGACTTATGCGGAACTCGACGCACGCGCCAATACCATTGCCTATGGCTTGATTCGGCGCGGCGTGAAGCCGGGCAGCGTTGTCGGTCTCTACATGCCGCGTTCGATAGAAACGATTGCGGCAATTCTGGGGGTGCTCAAAGCCGGCGCGGCCTATGTTCCCTTCGACCCAGCCTACCCTGCGCCGCTACTGAAATTCATCTATAGCGATAGCGCCCCAACATTGATGTTGGCCCAGCCCGAACTGCTCGCTCAGGCTGGCATCGCGCCATTCTGGGATGGAACTGCACTCGATTTAAATCGTGACTTCCCCGCATTCGCCGCCTCGGAAGCGACGCCGCCGCTGCCGAAAGTGGGCCCAAACGATCGCGCGTACATCATGTACACCTCCGGCTCTACCGGCCGGCCCAAGGGCGTACAAATCCCGCACCGCGCGGTATTGCGTTTGGTGATCGATAACGACTTTGCTGAATTTGGCCCGAACGAAGTGCTGCTGCAGTTGGCGCCGCTGGCCTTCGACGCCTCAACGTTCGAAATCTGGGCGGCACTGCTACACGGCGGCCGTTTGGCAATTTTGTCGGCAACGCATCCATCACTCGATGAAATCGCCCAAACAATCGCAAAACACCGTGTGACCACCTGTTGGCTCACAGCAGGGCTATTCCATTTGATGGTGGAGCACCAACTCGCCGGCCTGCAGCCGTTGAAGCAGCTGCTAGCGGGCGGCGATGTGCTATCGGTCGAACACGTCGACAAAGCCCTACGTGGCCTGCCCAACTGTCGTTTAATCAACGGCTATGGGCCTACCGAGAACACCACGTTTAGCTGCTGCTACACGATTCCTCACGCACGCATCGGCGATCACAACCCCATCCCCATCGGCACCGCGATTCGCCATTGCGAAGTGCGGGTACTCGACCCTACGCTGCGGCCGGTCGCTGACGGCGACGACGGCGAACTTTTTGTCGGCGGCCCTGGGCTTGGGCTCGGCTATCTGAACCGACCGGAGCTCAATGCCGAACGCTTTATCCCGCATCCATTTACCGTCGGTGCACATCTTTATCGCACGGGCGATCGTGTACGGCGCCGTGCCGACGGCAATCTGGAATTCCTCGGCCGGGTTGACCGGCAAGTCAAAATCAACGGGAAGCGGGTTGAGCTCGACGAAATCGAAGCCTGCTTGCGTCGCAGCGGTGCGGTCGGCGACGCCGCAGTAATCAGTTATGAAATCGCCGGTCAGCGTCGCGTGGCTGCATACCTAACCCCATTACACGGCGCAGTCGCTGATCTCAACCAAGTGCGCGGTTTTCTACGTGCCGAGCTTCCCGACTACATGCTGCCGGCCGTGATTACGACGCTCGCCACTTTGCCGCTCTCGCCAACTGGAAAAGTCGAGCGCAACAAACTGCCGGTACCGACTGCCGACCTCGCGCCAGCAAGCGCCGCAGCAACGCCAAAGAACGCGCTGGAAGCCGCGCTGTTGACGATCTGGCAACGCGCACTCGGCAGCGCTGCCGTTGGCATCGACGATAACTTTTTCGATCTCGGTGGTACGTCACTGCAAATGATGACGGTACATGCAGCGATACAGCGTGAACTACACCATAAGCTGACCATTGTTGATTTGTTTACCTACCCCCGAATCAGCGCGCTGGCGGCTTGGCTGACGCAAGGCGAAAGCCCGGCGCCAGCCGGAGCCCAACCGACGGCACTAAGCGCGCAAGATCGGGCACGAAAGCAGCAAGCAGCGTTGGCGGCGCGCGCGCGGCCGGCGCCACGAATGCCAGGCCGGTAGATGCCTCACAGAGCGGAGAATCGAGATTTGAACGCGGCAACGTTGCGGCACCCTACAGACCGCAGGCAGGCACGGGCATGAGTGAGGAAATCAGCAATGGCATCGCCATCATTGGCGTCGGCGCACGCTTGCCGGGCGCCAAGAACGCTGACGAATTCTGGCGCAACCTCTGTGCCGGGCTTGAGTCCATCACGCATTTCACCGTCGACGAACTCGAAGATAGTTTCGACGCCGAAACGCGCGCCGCGCCGAATTTCGTCAAAGCGCGACCGATCCTCGAAAACATCGATCAATTCGATGCCGAATTCTTCGGCATGTATGCCAAAGAAGCTGAGCTCACCGATCCGCAGCACCGCGTGCTGCTCGAATGCGCCTGGGAGGCGCTTGAAAATGCTGGCTACGATCCCGCGCAGTACAGCGGTGCGGTCGGTGTTTACGCTGGCAGCAGCATCAACACGTATTTCATTAAACACGTGCTGCGCGATCGTAAAGCCGTTAATACCTTCACCAGCGACTACCAAGTGGGAAGCTATCCTGCCCTGCTCGGCGCCGGGCATGACTTCACCGCGTCCCGTATCGCCTACAAGCTGAATCTGCGCGGCCCGGCGATTAACCTGAATAGCGCCTGCTCGACATCAATGCTAACGGTCGCGCAGGCCTGCCAAAGTCTGCTGATGTATCAATCCGATATGGCCCTGGCCGGTGGCGTTTCGATCAGCCTACCGCAGCGCCGCGGGTACCTCTATCAAGAAGGCGGAATGGCGTCGTCAGACGGCCACTGCCGCAGTTTTGACGCCGCCGCCTCCGGTACCGTATTCGGCAGCGGCGCCGGCATGGTGCTGCTGAAGCGGCTCGAAGATGCGCTCGCCGACGGCGACCACATCTACGCCGTAATCCGCGGCTGTGGCGTCAACAACGACGGCGCCGCCAAAGTTGGCTTCACCGCGCCGAGCGTTGAAGGTCAGGCCGCGTGTATCGAGATGGCGCACGCATTATCGGGCGTCGATCCGCGCACGATCAGTTACGTCGAATGCCACGGCACGGCAACACCACTTGGCGACCCGATCGAAGTCGCAGGCCTGACGCAAGCCTTTCGCGCCGCCACGGCGGACACACAGTTTTGCCTGCTCGGCTCGGCCAAAAGCAATGTCGGCCATCTCGACGCCGCGGCCGGCGTCACCGGTTTGATTAAAACCGCGTATGCGCTGAAACATCATCTACTGCCAGCCACGCTGCACTATAAAAATCCCAATCCGCAGATCGATTTTTCAGTCACCCCATTCAGCGTCAACGCCGAACTGCGTAATTGGGATAGCGACGGCCCGCGCCGGGCTGGCGTCAGCGCTTTTGGTGTCGGCGGCACCAACGTGCACGCTGTGCTGGAAGAGACACCGGCTGAGGGGATAGCGCCGCTGGGTGATCCCGAATTGGCCGCTGGGCCACAGCTGTTGGTGCTATCGGCCCGTAATGCCGCCGCGCTGGACGCCGCGAAACGTAATCTAGCCCAGCATCTTCGCGATAACCCGAGCCAGCCACTGGCCGACATTGCGTACACATTGCAAGTCGGTCGCCGGGCGTTTGATCAACGCAGCGTCATCGTCGCCGAAAGCCGTGAGCAAGCCATCGCCAAACTCGCGGGAGATAACAGCGCGCAGGTTTACAGCGGCACTAAAGGCAGCCCAGCCGGCGGGGTTGTGTTTATGTTTCCCGGCCAAGGCGCGCAATACCCTGACATGGGGCGCGGCCTCTACGAACGGGAACCGGTATTTCGTGATGCCGTCGACCGCTGCGCGCAAATCCTGCTGCCGTTACTGAATCTCGACCTACGCAAGTTGCTTTACCCGAACGACGATGCGGAAGCGGCAGCGAAAACGCTGATGTCGACCATTTCAGCACAGCCGGCGATATTCACTGTCGAATATGCGCTAGCGCAGCTTTGGTTGAGTTGGGGCGTGCGCCCGTCCGCGATGATCGGTCATAGCATCGGCGAGTTTGTTGCGGCAACACTGGCCGGCGTCTTCGCGCTGG
>Ga0172379_10011981_pt1 | contig 10227 bp, 8 predicted proteins | sample GrowelOW334metaG_FD_119756 | JGI IMG/M metagenome (GOLD analysis project Ga0172379, IMG submission 119756) | Groundwater microbial communities from an aquifer near a municipal landfill in Southern Ontario, Canada - Groundwater well OW334 metaG | ecosystem: Environmental > Aquatic > Deep...
GCAAAAGAAAATCAAAAATTAAATAGTCATTTAGGTTTAGAAAAAATGTCTATGCGTATTATCACAGATGATGTAATGAAGTTTCTTGAAAAAGAAATAAAAAGAGGAAATAAATATGATGCTGTAATTATGGACCCACCGAAGTTTGGTCGCGGGCCAAAAGGTGAAATTTGGAAAATAGAAGAGGATTTACCAAAACTTCTTTTCCAAGTGCGAAAAATTTTAAGCGACAAACCGCTTTTTATAATTTTAAATTCTTATGCCATAGATTCGTCCTCACTTTCTTTAGGCTATGCGTTAGAAGATGCAATGTCTGGCTTAAAAGGAGAGATTTCATCTGGTGAGTTATGTTTGTTAGAAAAATCTCACAATCGTATTATTCCACTTTCAAATACCGCTGTTTGGGAAAGTTTATAAAAAGCTTTTTCATCTACGCCATGGCGTAGATTGATTTTATAGATTTTTTTGTTTATACTTGCTACTTTTTTTATATTTTATTTTCTGCTATAATAACGGGATGGAAACAAATAAACCAAAATTAAGTGTAGGGTTTTTCTTTTTGTGTTTAGGATTATTAATAACATTAATAACTTCTGTCACTTCATTTCTTAACCTTGTTTTTAGCACTTTGGAAAAAAGATTTCCAGATGTTTTAAACGCTAATTATCAATATGGCTATTCTACCTATGATTATGAAAGTATTCGTATGGCTTTAGCTACTTTAATTATATTTTTCCCAGTTTTTATTATTATTTCTTACTTTTGGAAAAAGTTTACCAAAGGGGTTATGGGGCATATTGATGAAGTTATCAAAAAATGGGTTGTGTATATAATATTATTTCTTTCGGCTATTGTGACAATGATAGACCTTGTTGCTCTTATTAGATATTTTATTTCTGGAGAAATAACTACTCGATTTATTTTGAAAGTTGTGACGACTCTCTTAGTAGCTATCTTAGTCGGAATGTATTATATATTTTTACTTCGAGAAAAAAATTCTTCGAATAAAATTAATTGGAATTTAATTTTTGGCGGAATTGGAATTGTTTTTGTAGTTTCTGCAATATCTTACAGTTTCTTGATTATGGGTAGTCCTTTTAAGCAAAGATTGCTTCGATTGGATGATAGGCGAGTGGCTGACTTGCAAAGTATTCAATATCAAATAATAAATTATTGGCAACAAAAAGAAAAATTACCAACTAAGCTTTCTGAACTTTCCAATCCAATGTCTGGCTATTCTTTACCTGTAGAACCAGAGTTTGAAAAAGGAAATGTTTATGAATACAATATTAAAGACGCAAAAAAATTAGAATTTGAACTTTGCGCGACTTTTGCGCAACCTATGCCTCAGGGCTGGAGAGAATACAGCAATGGTGGAGGAGTTGTGCCAATGATTGCATATGATACAAAAGAAGCATCTTCTATAGCTTATCCTTATTCGGGTGGTGTAAATGAATCTTGGGATCATCAAATCGGGCGAACTTGTTTTGAACGCACAATAGATAAAGATATTTATCCGCCATTCTCTCAGACAAGAATTAAATAATCTTTAGAAATGAAAAATTATGACCATAAAAAAATTGAAAAAAAATGGCAAACTTTTTGGGATAAAAAAGGAATTTATAAAGCTCAAGATTTTCTGCGTCAGTCTGCGTCTAGTCAGCATAAGTCCGCGATTAAGCCTAAATTCTATGGCTTAATAGAATTTCCATATCCATCTGCCGATGGGCTTCATGTTGGGCATATTCGCAGTAATACTGCGATGGATATTATTTCTCGAAAACGTAGAATGGAAGGGTGCAATGTTTTATACCCAATTGGTTGGGATGCATTTGGTTTGCCGACAGAAAATTATGCTATAAAGACAGGCAAGAAACCTGCTTTAGTGACCAAGAAAAATTCTGACACTTTTCGAAGGCAATTAAAAGAATCTGGTTTTTCTTTTGATTGGTCTCGAGAAATAAATACCACCGATCCAAAATATTATAAATGGACTCAATGGATATTTTTACAATTTTTTAAAAAGGGTTTAGCTTATAAAGCAAAATCTTATATCAATTGGTGTCCTAGATGTAAAATTGGTTTGGCTAATGAAGAAGCGATAGGCGGAGTATGTGAGCGTTGCGGAAGTGTCACAGAAAAGCGCGAAAAAGAACAATGGATGTTGGCTATTACAAAATATGCCGATAGACTTGATAAAGATTTAGATTTAGTGGATTATCCAGAACGAGTAAAAACACAACAAAGAAATTGGATAGGTAGAAGTACTGGAGCTGAAATATCGTTTCAGATCCAGTACTTCTCGCGGACTGACGCGGACTTAACGCGGACGAACGCGGAATTAAAAGAATTAAGTCAGCGAAAGTCTGCGTTTAGTCAGCGTGGTTCTGCGACGTTGGCTACTGTCAACGTATTTACCACTCGTGCTGATACATTATTTGGTGTCACATATGTAGTGTTGGCCCCAGAACATGATGCAATTACGAATTTAAAATTACGAATTACGAATTGGGAAGAAGTATCAGAATACATTAAAAATACAAAGAAAAAGACTGAGATTGAAAGAACGACAGATGATAAAGTAAAAACAGGAGTAGAGTTAAAAGGAATAAAAGCAATAAATCCTGCTAATAATGAAGAAGTGCCTATTTTTATTGCTGACTATGTTTTAGCGGAATACGGCACAGGCGCTGTGATGGCTGTGCCGGCGCACGATGAACGTGATTTTATGTTTGCTAAAAAATATAATTTGCCGATTAAATATGTTGTTGCTAAATATTCACTTGATGAAAGTGATCCACCTAAAAGTAATATGCCTCTAGTGCACAGACTCGCAGTAAATTGTTTTATAAAAAATCCTCGGAATGGTCATTTTTTAGTACTTGATTGGAAAGTTACAAAATGGAAAGGGCCAATTTCGGGAGGGGTAGAGGAAGGAGAAACTTTAATAGAGGCAGCAATTCGTGAAATTCATGAAGAATCAGGATACAAGAATCTTAAATTTATCAAATACTTAGGAAATCCAATACGTGCTGATTTTTTTCATCCTCATAAAAATGAAAATCGTGCTGCCGAATTTCATGGGCTTTATTTTGAACTTTTAAATGAAGAGAAAGATAAAATTAATTCTGAAGAACTTTCTAAACACGAACCTAAATGGTTACCAGAAGAGGAAGCTAGAAATTTTATAACAGAAGGAAAAACATTTTTTGAAAGAATAAAAGAAGAAAATTTACATTTTACAGATTATGGGATGTTAGTTAATTCTCAAAAATTTAATGGATTAACTTCTGAAGAAGCTTGCAAAAAAATTACTGAATTTGTTGGTGGAAAAATTGTTACCAAATTTAAACTTCGTGATTGGGTTTTTTCACGTCAGCGATATTGGGGAGAACCTATTCCTTTGATTTTTTGTGAAAACTGCAAAAAATCAGCGCTGAACAACGCAGACTCAACGCAGACTGACGCAGAAAAATTAAATGCAGGTTGGGTGCCAGTGCCTGACAAAGACTTGCCAGTAAAGTTACCAGAAGTAAAAAGTTATAAGCCGACAGACAATGGCGAATCTCCGCTAGCTTCCATTTCAAAATGGGTAAATACAAAATGTCCTAAATGTGGCGGAAAAGCAAAAAGAGAAACAGACACAATGCCAAATTGGGCAGGAAGTTCTTGGTATTATTTGCGATATATAGATCCTAAAAATAATAAAGTTTTTGCTGACAAAAAAAAATTAAAATATTGGCTTAATGGAAAAGTCCTTCGACAAGCTCAGGGCGACTCCGCCTGTGGCGGAGTCGATTGGTATAACGGAGGGATGGAACATACGACACTTCATTTATTATACTCGCGTTTTTGGCATAAATTTTTATATGATTTAAAACTTGTACCGACTAGAGAACCATATAAAAAAAGAACTTCTCACGGAATGATTTTAGGAGAAGGCGGAGTAAAAATGTCAAAGTCACTTGGCAATGTGGTTAATCCTGATGACATTATAAAAACTTATGGCGCAGACACATTGCGTGTTTATGAAATGTTTATGGGTCCTTTTGAAGAAGCTGTGGCTTGGAGTACTGAAAGTATTATTGGCTCAAGAAGATTTATTGAAAAAGTTTGGAGAATAGGTAATAGGATTACCTCGCAGACTAACGCAGACCTTACGCAGAACAACGCAGACGAAATAAAAAATAAAAATACAGCAAAAATTCAGCGTCAGTCAGCGTTGAGTCAGCGTCAGTCAGCGAACTTTTCTTTAGAGAAGTTATTGAATAAAACAATAAAAAAAGTTTCAGAAGATATAGAAAATATGCGTTTCAATACTGCTATTTCTGCGATGATGATATTCGTCAACAATGTTGACGCGCAGATTAACGCAGACTTAACGCGGACTGACGCAGAAAAAAAATTGGTTTTAAATATTGAGCATTGGAAATTGTTCTTGAAACTTCTTGCCCCATTTGCTCCTCATATAACTGAAGAGTTATATGCTCAGCGTCAGTCAGCGTTGAGTCAGCGTCAGTCAGCGGGCTCAAGTATTCATTTGAGCCAGTGGCCCAAGTGGGATGAAAATTTGGTAAAAGATGAAGAAGTAAAAATTGCTGTGCAAATAAATGGAAAAGTAAGAACCGAAATTTTAATTCAAACAGATGAAAAAGAAGAAGAAGTGAAGAAAAAAGCTCTTACCAATGAAACTGTTTTAAAATACATTCCGAATGGAAGTCCTAAAAAAATAATTTATGTCAAAAATAGAATTATTAATATTTTAACTTAGAAATTGCTTTTGTTTTTTAAAAAAGTTGGCTTATTAAATTAAATACTGGTATAATTAAAGTGCATTCTAGTGTTTTTTTATGTTAAATAATTTATTTAAAAACCCGCTTAAACGATTGCGATTAGGTTGGGCAGGTAAGTTATTTTTTGGGGGACTTTTAGTCTTTATGTTTTTCTGTGTGCCGCTTGCTTTTGCATCAGAAACAGAAGGAGTTATTGATTCAACTTACAAATACGCTTGGGGAGAAAATATTGGCTGGCTAAATTTTGCTTGTGATAATTGTAATGTAAAAATTACTGATGATAGTCTCTCTGGCTATGCTTGGAGTACGCAGTTTGGCTGGATAAATTTAAATCCATCTACCTCCGGAGTTAAAAATAACGGAGAGGGAGTATTGTCTGGCTATGCTTGGAGTTCTAATCTTGGTTGGATTGATTTTACCGGAGTTTCAATAAATACAGCGGGAGATTTTTCAGGATATGCGACCATTAAATCCGACAGTAGTAGAATAAATTTTAATTGTAGTAATGGAAGTTCTTGCGCTTCGGCAGATTTTAAAGTTAAAACCGATTGGAAACCAGCGCGATTGCGACCGCATGGCAAAGTTGGACCCATATCTACACCATCTGCACCACCAGTTTTACCACCAGTTGTTACGACACCAATAGTAAATGTTGTAGAAAATATTAAAGATATAGTTGGTTCTATTTCTGACACTATTGTAAATATATTTAAGCCAGAAAAAAAACCGATAGAAGAAATTATTATAGAAGTTCCTAAACTAGCGCCTCTCTCATTTAAATCAAAGTGGGATCTTTTGCCTGTCAAAGCCATTAACTCCTTCGTCTTTGCTCCATTACCTTATGAAGTTCGCATTTTGGCTGGTAAATTCCCAGAGCTCGCGCAGACTCTCAAAAGCGTTGGAATAGAAAGATTAACTGATATGGATAAATTAAGCGGTGTGACTTTTAATATAAAAGGATTGTCTGAACTTGAAAAAATTCTCCAAACTGTGGAAATAGAAAAATTAACTGATGTAAATAAAATACAGGGTGTTGCGTTAGACGTTCCTGGCTTACCTGATATGAATCAGCAGATGATAAATAGTTTTGGCACTGGAAAAATTGCTCTGATACAAGGTTTACCAGTGGCTAAATTCCCACTTATTGCCAAACAAAATTTGCCGACAGAATTCGTTTTTGCCAGAGCCAGTGGCGAGCTAGTTGATTTAAATGTAGCGTTATCTGTCGGAGAAAAAGGCGAAGTGACGCAACAAATAGCTTCTCTGCCGGGTAAAACATTGCGGTTAGTAGTAAAGCCGATTAGTAAAGCTCGAAGTGTCACCGGTTATTTTGTCTTCAAAGCTTCCACTCCTAAAATTTCAGAAAATATAATTTCTCGCGCGACACTTACTGCTTCGGCTCTTTTTTCTATGGCTGGGTTAGTTGAAAAAACCGCTGAACCAGTTTCTGTTGAAAATAAATTAGTACTTTCTTCTTTTGAATATACCGATCCTGACAAAGATGGCATATATACTGCTGATGTCATTGCGCCTACAGTACCAGGAGAATATGAAGTCATTACAGTTATTGATTATGTCGACCCAGTGCTTGGCACTCGCCAAATGAGAATGATAACTGTCATTGACCCTGAGGGTTATGTCTTTGAGAAAAATAATGGTAAAGAAACACGTATTCCTTCTGCCATAGTTTCTCTCTATACTTTAAATACTTCTACAAAACAATATGAATTATGGAATGCAAAAGATTATCAGCAAGAAAATCCGCAGATAACTGATATCAGAGGCACCTATTCTTTCTTGGTCCCAGAAGGTTCTTATTATTTTACAGTTGAAGCTCCCAGCTATAATTCATACGAAGGCAAAGTTTTTGTTGTGACAGAAGGAAGCGGTATTCACCAAAACATAGAATTAGAATCCGGTCGGGGATTCTTCTCTGCGTTTGATTGGAAAACAGCTCTTTTAGTTGTTGTTTTCTTATTATTAATGTATAATTTCTATCGTAATACATTGCGAGGTAAATTATTAAAGTTTTTAACTAAACATGATGGTCAATAAACAGCGAATTTTTATTATTATAATTATTGGCGCGCTTATCATTGGTAACGTATTTTTTGCATTGAATTATTTTCCTATGGTAAAAGAATTGAATGAATTAAAAGCTACGCAAGTAAAAACTGAATCGAATGAAAAGGTGATTAACTTTGCAGAAATGTTTATCAAAAAAGTGTTAGAAGCCGATAAAGAAGTTGATTTTGAAACCAGACTCTCTCTGGAAAATGCTGTTCGCGAATTGAAAGATGAAGAGATAATGGCGGGATGGCAGAGTTTCATCAGCAGTAAGACGGAAGCCGATGCGCAAAATAGTGTCAAAAAACTCTTGGAAATTTTGATAACCAAAATTCAGAAATAGTCTGCGTTAGGCAAGACCTAACGCAGACGCACAGGTGCTTTTTTAGTATATGTGTAGTATGATACTAAATATGGATACTGAAGAATTAATAAAAAAAGCTGATCTTCAAAAGATAGTGACAAAAGGGTCAGAAATATATAAGCAAATTAAAGATAATTACGAACCCAAAGATAATGGTAAATTTTTAGCTATTGATATTGATACAGAAAAAGTGTATTTTGCAGACACGAGCGCAGAAGCTGTAGAACTTGCGAGAAAAAATCATCCTAAAAAAGTTTTTTATGTTGCGAAAATTGGTTTTGAAGCTGCTGAAACAATGGCAAGATTATTTTTTGAAAAATAATTTATGATAAAAGGAGAATTTATTAAAGAAAATGTTCCAATCATAAAGGCATCAGTTGCATGGGGACAATCAGCTCAAGAAACTTATTTTCTTTTAGATACGGGATTTACTGGAGATATGCAAGTGACACCAGCTATAGCGGAAGAGCTTGGTTTGGAAGTTACTGGCGTAATAAATACAAGAATTGCAAATGGAGAAATTGTTGCAATTCCGACTGCTTCAGCATTGTCTTCTATGGAAGGAATTACAAAAAGTATACAAGTTCTTATTTCTAAAGGCGTTCCATTTTTGGGAATTAGTTTTTTGTCGAAATTTGATTATAAAGCTATTGTAAATTGCAAGCATAAAACTGTTTCTCTAAAAAGGGTTTCTTAAACCCCAGTTATCCCCCACATCTTTTATCTTAAATAAGATGAAAGGTGTGGGGGTTATCCCCAGCTTTTCTTTGTAGGGTGATAAATTTGTTATATAATATAAACGATATCTCTATGTAATAGTCGTTTTAAAGTGAATTATAATATAAATATGAAAAAAAGAGTAATAAAAAAGAATATTGTAAAAAAACCCATTCTAAAACAAATAGATGAATCTCAATTTTGGCAACAAATTGCTCTAAAACAGCAGATGCTTATTCATGCAAAAAATAATACATAAAAAAACAAAATCACAGATTATAATTTATAAAGCTGAAAACGGTCAGATTAAAATTGATGTCCGTATTGATGGTGATACGGTATGGCTTACGCAAGGTGCTTTAGCGGAATTATTTCAAACTACGAAACAAAATATAAACTTGCACATTAAAAATATCTTTGAAGAGGGCGAATTACAGCAGGAAGCAACTGTCAAGTATTACTTGACAGTTCAAAAAGAGGGAATACGCGAGGTTTCTAGAGATATTGAATACTATAATTTAGATATGATTATTTCTGTTGGCTATCGTGTTAAAAGTAAGATAGCAACCGTTTTTCGTCAATGGGCGACAAAGAGATTGCAGGAATATATTATTAAAGGTTTTATAATGGATGATGAACGGCTTAAAAATCCTGATTTACCGTTTGACTATTTTGAAGAATTAACTCACCGAATCGCGGATATTCGTACTTCGGAGAAAAGATTTTATAGAAAAATTACAGACATTTATGCCACTAGTGTTGATTATGACCCTGCAGATAAAAAAAGTATTTTATTTTTTAAAACAGTGCAAAACAAAGTGCATTATGCGGTTACTGGAAATACTGCGGCTGAAATAATTGCTAATAGAGTAGATAGTAAAAAAACAAATGTTGGTTTGACAAATTTTAGAGGTGCCAAACCTACGAGAGAAGAAGTAGTAATTGCAAAAAATTATTTAAATGAACAGGAACTTCTTGTGTTAAATAATCTTGTTGAGCAATATCTTATATTTGCTGAAGGACAGGCAATACAGAGAATACCAATGTATATGAAAGACTGGATAGAGAGACTTAATGAATTTTTACAGATTAACAGAAAAGATATATTAAAAGATGCTGGCAGAATTTCGCATGAATTGGCAAAAGAATTAGCGGAAAAGAATTTTGATGAATATAAGAAAATTGAGGCAAAACAATTAGATAATAATTTTGACAAAGAAGTGAAAAAGATTTTAGATATTAAAAAAAAGAAAAAATCATTAAAGAGATTAAGCATTTAAAAAGTGAAATGATAAAATTTTTAAAAAACAAAAGAATAATAATCCTGCTTTCTTCCATTATTATTGTCTCTTCTTTTTCAAGAATAGTTTTTTCGGCTTGGGACGGCTCTGCTTTTTATAATCCGGGAGATACATTAAATCCGACTTGTTTGCCGGGCGACTCAAGCGGTAAATGTGATGTTCTTTCACCCCTCACTTCCACTAATATTTCCAATACAGTTTATGATGCAACTACATGGGACGGTGTCACTACAATTGCCCCCAGCAAAGATGCTGTCAGAGATAAAATAGAAACTTTAGCGACAGTGAGTCACGGTGCCGTTACGCTTGGTACAGCCAATGGCCTTTCTTTGGCGACGCAAGTATTAAGTTTGGCATTAGCGTCTACCTCTAGCACGGGCGCATTGTCAGATACGGATTGGAATATTTTTAATAATAAAGAAAATGTTTTAACTTTTGCTTCGGGTCTTACTCGCACAGGCAATACTGTTGCCAATGATTTAATCACAGGTAAAACTGGCGGGCAGACTATAATAGGTGGCACAGCTGTCGGAGATTATTTAATTTATAAATCAACCACCGGCACAGGCACAACTACAGGCATAGCGCATCAATTTATAGGAGGAACAGATGGCGGAACTGTCGCGATGACGATTTTGAATAATGGGAATGTGGGAGTAGGGACGACGAGTCCACAAGAAGAATTGGAAATAAAAGCGCTCAAACCAATGTTAAGATTTAACCGTGATGATAGTTATTGGTGGTCTCTGGGTATGGATAATTCTTACAGTGGATTTTCTGATTTTATTTTACGTGATGAATCTTCTGACGTAAAATTTATGGTTCAAGCTGTTACTGGCAATGTGGGCATAGGTAACACAGCTCCTTCAGTCGGTCTTGAAGTTGGTTCAAATACCACAGGATTAAATGCAAAAATATCATCTACGCTAGGAACAGAATTAATTACTGCTCCAATGGTCACAGGCGGTTGGACTCTTGGTTATGA
>Ga0172379_10011982_pt1 | contig 10226 bp, 10 predicted proteins | sample GrowelOW334metaG_FD_119756 | JGI IMG/M metagenome (GOLD analysis project Ga0172379, IMG submission 119756) | Groundwater microbial communities from an aquifer near a municipal landfill in Southern Ontario, Canada - Groundwater well OW334 metaG | ecosystem: Environmental > Aquatic > Deep...
ATGCGTTCCGTTCAACCGGCCCTGGCGGATAACATCTTTATAAGTATGATTTTTAAGAATATCCGACGTATTAGGGTAGATGCCTTCGCCGATCGCCTCCGCCAGCTTCACCGGATTTCTAACCTGATACTTATAAGTTGTTGTGCCTACACCAACAAATTCACCGTATTTATTGTAATCGATCACACTATCAGTACCCGGAAAATCGAGTTGCGGCTTTACCAGCGGCAATACCGGACGGGCAGCCTGGACTTCTTCACCGCCTCCGGTAATTGAATTGATACACTCCTGACTTTTTTCGAAAACAGACCAATACGACCCGCGGCTGGCATCCCATGATTGAGCATGAGGAAAATCTTTCCTGAGCTTTTCAAAAACCTTGATCGCTTCATCATTTTTGCCCTGATTTCGTAAAGCCTCACCCCATACGAACAATGTGGTCGCCACATCATTCATTGTTTTATACTGATCAATGTCGGCCCGCGGAGGAAATGCCGTAAGCGTAGCTCCCTGCTTGACCGCTTCCTGTTCATACTGGGCAAGGATCGCTTTTACCAGATTATCGAGCTCTGCGAAATCACTGCGATTTGACGCAGCCCAACTCAAACGCAGAAGATCTCCAAGGCTTTGTGTATAGACTTTTACCTCGGAAACCGCTTCTGTTTTAACCTCGACTGTAATCTCGGCATTAGCCACAACTGCCGTATTTGTTTCAACTTTATTTTCTTCAGCGGCGTAAGATGTTTCAGCAGAAATGCTTAGGCTTCCAGCTGCAATGAAAAGGATGGCAAAGAATGCAACAGACACGGCGCGGGATTTTAGCAGCATGTGATTTCCTGGTTGTTTTTCATTAACCCTGGGTTTAACCGACTACGGCTCCGGAGGAAAGTCCTTTAACAATGTGCTTCTGCATCATCAAATAGATCACAACGATCGGCAAAGCGGTCATGGTAAGACCCGCCATCAGCACCGGATAATCCACCTGATAGGCTCCGTTGAAAACCATTAAACCCGTTTGCAGGGGCATTTTTGCTTTATCATTAAGCAATAGCGACGCCAGAATATACTCATTCCAGACATTCAAAGAGTTGTAAATGACAATAACCGCTATGGCCGGCTGAGCCAAAGGCAGCGCCACATGCCACCAGATCTGCACGCGATTGCAACCGTCGATGCGGGCGGCATCCTCGAGATCCGACGGCATCTTGTCAAAAAATGTTTTCAACAATAAAATACTCAGCGATAATCCTACATTGATCATACAGAGGATGTACCCGAACCGGGTATTGATCCAGCCAAGCTTGTTCATCATTACGAATAGCGGAACGAAACTGCCCGGCAGCGGGATCATCATTGCGCCGACGAACATATAAAAAAGGATATCCCTGCCCGGAAACTTGAGGCGCGAAAAAGCAAACGCCGCCAGTGACGCCACCACCACGATCCCGAATACCACGCTGACGGTATAGATTACACTGTTAAAAAGATAGATCGCAAAATTCCCTTTGGTCCAGGCTACCACATAGTTCTGCCAGTTAAATTCTTTCGGGAACAGCGATTGATCCACAAAGATCGAGGCATTGGTCATCAATGACGACCGCACCATCCAGAAAATGGGAAACAGGCACGATACCGCCACCACCATCAGAAAGATATGCACGAGGATATTTTTAGCGAAAGTTTCAGCGATGTATTTATTACGAAAAATATTCACATTAAACCTGCTTTACCAAGTTGGACAATTTTTTTAGAATGGCCGACACCATAACCAAAATAATACCAAAGATCACTGCCTGGGCGCACGCATAGCCAAACTGATGCGTTCCCGACATCGAACTCAAAATGCGCGTGACCGGCACAGCCGTATGATAAACCAGCCCCTGATTGACCAGAGCGAGGATCAAAACAAAAGCCTGCATGGAACCCAGGATCGTGAGGATCACCACCACCATGATCACCGGCATCATCATCGGCACCGTAACATTCCAGAATGTTCCCCAGCTGCCGGCTCCATCTATCTTGGCCGCCTCATACAACTGACGGTCGATCGTCTGCAACCCCGCGAGCAGCATGATAAAACCCCAGCCAAAACCTTTCCATGAATGAACAACCGCGATGCAACTCAACGCTGTATCAGGTTCTGACAGCCAGCTGTGCACCAGATTAGGCAGTCCGGTCTGAACAAGAAAATGATTCAACAACCCAATCGGTTGGCCGTTATGAGTTCCTGAATTCAAGATCCAGTTCCAGAGAATGCCCACCACCACTTCGGACAATACCGGCGGAATAAAGAAAATAACCCGGTAAAAACGTTTCATCCGGATCTCGCGGTCGCACGCCAGTGCAAGCGCGAACGCCAGCGCGTTCTGGAACGTCAAGGCAATAAGCGTAATGTACCCGGCGTTCCACATGGAACCCCACCAGACTTTATCACTTATAAGTTCCTGGAAATTCTGCAATCCCACAAAAGTCTGGGGACCTATTCCCTGCCATTGGAACATGGACAGGCGAAAAAGTTCAAAGAATGGATAAACATAAAAGATGGAAAAAATAGAAACAGCAGGAAGAACAAACAACGCGTTTTTAAAACTATCCAGCGATCTTAACGAAAGGATTCGAGTAAGCACGAAAGTGTCACCGCCTGTTAATGTTTATTTTGTTCAACCCGGGCTTTTTCCATTTGACGTTCTTTTACCTGCTGAACTTCCGCGGCCACCGTTTCAGGAGTCCCCTCACCGATGATGATCGCCTGAATACCCTTAAGTAATGCCTCACTAACCACAGAATCCTCGCTCACCGGCCAAATCTTCGGATTCGTACTGGTTTCCATGGCCTTGGCAAAATCCGCCAGATTCCTGGGGATATCTGTCATCGCCGAACGGTTCGACGGCAATGTGTTAATTTGTGACGACAGGAAAACCTGCTGCTCCCTGGCTGTCAGCCACTTCAGGAACGCGACGGCTTTGATCTTGTTGGGTGAGCCTTCATTGACCACAAAAGAAGATTCAGCACCGCCCCAGGACACCATCGGCAAAGCTGTATTAACCACCGGCAGCGGAGCAACCCCGTAATCCAAAGCAGGATTCATCGATCTATACACATTCACTGACCAGGCGCCGTTAAACGCAAATGCAGCACGCTCCAAAGCAAAATCCTGTTCGGCCAGCTTATTACCTTTGGTCACAATACCTTCAATGTACGCACCCTTATCGCGCAATTCCTTGAAAAGAGCCAGCACCTTGACCCAATCGGGATCGGTATACTTCACCTCCCCGCGGTAGGTGCTGAAAACTTTTTCTTCGCCCATGATATTAAACGCAAAGTTCGACGCCACACAATCAATGAGCCACAGTTCGCCAAAACCCGATACGAACGGCGCCACGCCCACACGCTTCAAAGCTTCAATATCCGCGATCCACTCGGTAAAAGTGGCCGGCGGCCTGGGAATTCCGGCTTTTTTAAGCAAATTTTTATTGTAGATCATCTGCTCACTACCCACGTCGATCGGCACCCCGTAAATACCTGGCTTAATACCGTCGATATTATCAACAGCGAAACGATTCACATCCACCGCTTTGGCAAATAATGATTTTTCCCAGGCGGAGTTATCCGCGGTGAAATCTTCAGAAAGATCGGCCACAAAACCCGCCTTTATAAAGGAAGCAAAAATAGATTTTTTATCGAGGATGCCGTAAACATCCGGCAACACATTCGCCTGGGCGGCGGCAATGATCTTTTGGGTATAAGCGTCTGACGGGGCAAAAAGTTCGAGCTTAACCTTAACTCCGGTTTCGGCTTCATACTTCTTCGCTAATGTTTCCAGCGCTTCCTGACGATCGGTCATCCAGTGCCAGATCTCAACCTGGTTCTCTGCTTTTTTGGGTTGGCCGCAACCTTGTATGGAAGCAAACATAAAACAACATGCCAACGCACAACTTACCGTCAAAAAAGTTTTGTTCATTCCGAATCCCTTTCAGAAGACACCAGACGTGAAATATGGATAAAAACTTCCTAATCTGTCAAGATTGATCGACTACTCTACCACCAAGCTTTTTATTTGTCAAAAAGTTATTAAGGGGATAAGGGCAACGATAATATCCACCTCTGCTGACGCGTCGACAATGCGCGCGCGCCGGATCACAACCTGACCCTTGGCATTGAGAGCAGAAGCAACATTCACGCCATTCAATGTAACAGCACCTATACAATATTTCCCGGCATCCAGCTTGCCGGGATTGGTGTAAGTTACCGTCAGGCGTTTACCGGCAAAAGAAAAAGTGATCCGCGCCTTGCCCCGCGCGTCAAACTCCTCCGACACCAGCTGAGGCGCCAGGATAAGATCGCCTTTATCTCCGCGAATACCGCAGGCCTGGGTGAGCAGTGTTAACAAATACCAGCTGGCCGAACCGGTTAAAAAGTGGTACATACCGCGGCCGGCGGTATCAAAATATTCCGGAATACCCGGATAGATCCGCGCGCGGCTTCCCCGGCTCATTGAATAGAGTGATTTTAAAACATAAAAGCCTTCACGGGCAAAACCCTGAACGTACAGCGCGTACGCGTACATTACCGCCATGTGACTGAACACCGCCCCGTTCTCTTTCGTGCCGAACGCAAAACCAAAAGCACGCCCCATCGCCAGATAAGTATTCACGCCGAAATCAGTGTTAAGGCGGTAACCGCCGAGTTCTGTATCAAGCAGGAACGCATCAACCGCACGGATCACCGCCGCGGTTTCCTGCCTGTCGGCCAACCCGCTCATCAGCGGGAACACCTGCCCCGTTAATGTCATTCTCACGCGGTCGCCGGCCTGCCCTTCAACCCGCATCCCGTCATTATCGTAATATCCGTTAAACCAGGCATACCCGTTGAGCTGAACTCTTTCCTGCTTGCGGATATGATCAAAAGCCCAACGGCCTTTCTTACGCAGATCGGCCACCACATCACCAATAGCCAGCTCGGCAATATCTCCGCTGACCTCGGGCTGAACCGCTTTGAAATATTCATTAAAAAGCCGCGCCCGTTTCGCCGGAGCGTCGTTATAATCCAGCGGAGCCGACAACGTATCCAACAGCCAGATCACTTCCACGGCCACCCGGATAGTGCCAAGCTTCTTTACCGCACCGGCGGCTTCCAGAAGATCGGCGATCTTGAGAAGATTCCCGGCGTAGAACGACATGAACGCCACACTCTCGCCATTTTTAAACGCCATATCCAGGCCGTCATTCCAGTCGGCACTTTCCAGGCGGATAATATTATGATCTCCGACATTTAAAAACTGCACCAGATGCTCAACCAGAATATGCTCAAGAACAGTACCCTGATAAACATTGCCTTTTTTATCTTTCAGCTGACTGCCATTAGCCGCTTTCCAGTGCGTATTTCGTTCATACGAACGGGACTGCTGCGGATCGCTGAAATACGGCGCCGTTTCAAAAAGGAAATCCAGATCGCCGCTTTGATCGATATACAATTGAGTCGTGGTAAAAGGCCATACGCCGTGATCCATCCACACACGCGTAATAGCATTGCGGTCGGCAATGAATTCACCGGGACGCTCGCCAATGATCGTGGCGTTCGAACCGTCAATGCGGACACCGGCAAAATTATTCAACAGATACTCGCGAACTTCACCCGGCTCAATTAAAATAAGCGACAACAAATCCTGCCAGATATCGCGCCAGCCCTTGCCGCCTTTACCATAATCATGATCAGGCAGGAAAGAACAGCCATAAATACGACGGAGAACCGGCTGAAGTGACACCCAGCGCATCCAGGTGCCGAAATCGGCATCAGCGGTTTCAAAACGCACCACCGAAGTTTTCTTATCCCAGAAAGCACAGTTAGCCCCCAGCGCATCAGCCACTTTAAGAGCAGTATCATAACGATGAAATTCCGCCAGTGCCGACGCTTTATCGCCGGCGATCCCGATAGCGGCAATAAAAACCACCTCTGTACCAGGCTGCAGCGTGCCTGGCGCAAATTGCAATGCCCCGACAGCCTCGTGCCCGTTACGCTCGGCTTCGGATAACAGGGACGACGCAATATGCTTTACCACTGCAGCCGGACGTTCAAACGTACTGCCTTCGCCTACAAAGCTTTCTACCGTCGGAAAAGTTCCCGCCGGACCAACACCATCCTGAGTGGCTCCAAACACATAATATACTGCCCGGGCTAATTTATGGCCCTCTTCATTAAAGGTCATCGACGGCTCAAGTAAAACACCCTCGGGTATCTGACTGACACGGTTTAACAAGGCCGTCACATGCTCGTGATCATGCTTGTTAGCTAATGCCCGGCCAAAAAGCGTAAACGCAATGGTGGCTGTGATTTCAACCGCTTCACCGGAAGTGTTGCGCACCATGAATTGCGTGAGCTCCAGCTTTTCCCCCGTTACCGGCACAAAACTCAGCGCGCTGAGTTCCAGGCCGAGGGCCGGCGCCCGGCGCACTACCTTATGCCACAGCTGCCCTGCTTCACAGAAATCACCCTTGACAGGATCTTCGGCAAAAGAAAAAACACCCTTACCGGCAACCGAAATAAATAAATTCCTCGACGGATTACGCAAATCTTCCCTCGAAGCCGGGCGGTTAATATATGACATTTTATCGATCTTGACATCACCGCTCAAATACGGCGTAATGGCGGATTTTATCCCCGTGCCGTCAACACCGCATAAGGGAGCATACGTGAGGCGTGAACCAAGGGCCGCGAAGGAACGGAAGGTTACTGCGTCAGGTAAAAATGAATAAAAACTTTCATTGGAGGCCATAAATTAAATCAATTCGTTTTTTGGGGAAAGCTCCCTGATCAACCAGCCTGCGCGGCGAGAGCGTAACGCACCAACCGGTTTATATGCATAAAATTAACCCGGTGAAATTCCACGCCCGTTTCCCACAGATCATCTATCGCGCGACGCACCCAGCGAACACGGCCGTTAAGCATGAGCGGTTTAGAACTGTTCGGCAGTTTGATCTCAACTGAAATAACATCATCAATAAAGAATTTCTGATTGGTCGTTGCCCGCAACCCCGTCGCAGAAACATCCATCAAAAAAACATCCGTGCCATAAGTGCCGGACGCATCACGGTAACGTGCAGGAAAGCGCGCAGCGAGACGCTCGAACATACGCCTGTCCTCAGTTTCCAGTGACTGCATAGTATAACTCTCTTAACGTTATGCTTTGATGAAACGGCTGGACAGCGACGTATCAAGAAAATCTTTTGACCCGTCGATAACATCTGAAAAAGTCAAACCGATACGATAATGATTCGTACCCGAAACTTTACGCACCCACTTAACCTCACCCACAACCAGAACAGGATCAGTATCCGGCTTAAGCGCAAGCTCAATGGCAATTCTTTCATTCAACGGCACGGGCTTAGCAGAAAGAAAACCTATTCCGTCACGACTGATGTCAACGGTCCTTGTATTAGCAAAAGAGGAACCATCCCTGCCTTCGACCGGAACAAGGCAATCAAAACGCTGCGTTTTTCTTTTATTTTCGTAGTTTTCCATAACCGCTGTTATCCTATGCTGAATTTGCCAAATCATCAAGAAATTTCTCCACTATTTCGTTATATGCCTTTTTTACGGCTTTGTTTGAAATTTAAATTTTAATTTTAACGACGTAAAGAACTAATGAAAAAAACCACACCACATCAACAACTTACATCGAGAAACCGCTTTCACTTTAGTGGGAGTATACCACATAAAAATAAAAAAACCAAATACGTCGAAAAAATATGAAAAAATAGATATACGCGTATAGTTTACATGTTATTCTTTCAAAAGGGAGAGAATAAATGGCCGATAAAAAGAAGAACGTCAAATTAACCATCGATGAATATACCAAAGCGCGCGAAATCCAGAACAAGCGCCGCTTCAAGATCGAATTCTATCCCTGGCCTGTTATGGCCGCGCTGGGTGTTCCCCTGGCTACCATGATCTTTCTGATTACCGTTTATCTTTTACACATATGCAATGTAGCCAAATAAAATGCCCGTCACTGACATAGTTACCATACTTTTCCTCTCTTTTCAAGGGCTCGCAGGAGCGGCCGGCGGATTTATGCGCTGCCTGGTGTGGCCGATCTCCCTGCTGATCACATTCGCCGCGGGGTGGGCCTACTATAAGGTAACACATCAATTTAATGTTGTGTGGCTCATCGGGCTATGCGGACCGTATCTTTTTTCCTGGCTGATCAAATTCGCGGTCAAACGCTGGTTCAATCCGGATCAAAACCCTCCGGGCATTTTCAGCCGTTTATGCGGAATAGCGCTGAATTTAACCTGGGCGACTGTTTTTGTATTCCTGGTTGTAGCTGTGCTGGCCGTTTTCCCCTTTGGCCGCTTTGACCTCAAAAAATTTGAAAACGATGTGCATCAGTCGATAACATTTAAACTTGTCAAGCCGGTGCTGGTATCCCGGGGAATATTACCTGCGGACGCTTCTCCTGCGCTGTGTATGGAGGATGTGTGTAAAGTGGATGCTTCCACGGCAAAAGCTCTGAGTGACGACGAAGAAGTTCAAGCCATCATCAATGACCCGCGCATCCGGAAGATGATGAGCGACCCGAAAATAATGGCCGCTTTTCAATCCCGGGACATCGGCGCCATTTTATCCAACCCCGTCCTCAGCGACCTGCGCAACGACCCCGCCTTTCTGTTAAAAGCCATAAAGGTTTATCCCAAAATGCAAAAAGTGCTGAACGACCGGCAGCTTGGGATTACAATAAAATAACGAAATCAATGCCCCTTTACCTCCAACCAGTATCTTTCAATAATTCAGGCTCAACATTTGCCCATGTACGATTGACATAATCGGTATATTAATGGTATACTTAATATACCATGATATACTTTGAATTCGATCACCCCAAAAGCCTTTCCAACCTGAAAAAACACGGGATCGACTTTGAAAAGGCCAAGCTGATCTGGGAAGATCCCGATTTTATTGAGGTGCCGGCCCGCGTACAAGACGAAACGAGATTTCTGGTAATCGGGCGACTCGCACTTAAATTATGGTCGGCTGTGATCACATATCGAAATAACAAAATTCGAATTATATCTGTACGCCGGGCAAGACCCGAAGAGGAGGCTATTTATGAAAGCTAAAGAATTTGATGCCCATTTTGATGCGGGCGATAATGTGACAAAACACTTGAACCTCGCTAAAATGCGGCGCGGCGGGCAAGAAATCAAGCGCGTGAATGTGGATTTTCCGGTTTGGATGCTGAATTCTCTTGATAAAGAAGCCGGACGCCTGGGAATCACGCGCCAGGCCGTTGTAAAAATTCTGGTAGCCCAACATTTTCATGTTGCGGCGGGCTAAGGGATCCACCCTGTTCATTCCGCCAGAAACACTCCAGTCATCGAATTATTTGTAACATTCTCTATCATATGCTACACTTTCAATATTAACTGGTAAAAGGCAATCTTTATTCACCCTTTACAGAGAAATCGTATGCTCCGTTCAAATCATTTTCGCATTTTTAATAAAACGCTCAGCCTTGTTTTAATTGCCGCGTTGGCGTTAAGCCCGTCGCAAGGGTATGCGCAAACGCTGATCTTGCCGGAACCGGGAACCATGCTGGCTGTTTCTCCCGCGATCACGCCAGTGATCCTTAAAGGAATGGTGATCCATCCCGAAGATCCGCTCAAGTTTGATTTCCTAATGGATACCGGAACACACAAGGCCTCCGGGCGCGAACTGCACCAGGAAGCGACCAAAGCGATCAAATATTTCCTGGCATCCCTTACCGTTCCGGAAGATGATCTCTGGGTAAACCTCTCACCTTACGAGAAAAACCGCGTCATTCCAAACGCGTTCGGTCAAACTGAAATGGGCCGCGATTTACTCGGTGAAGATTATGTGCTCAAGCAGCTTGCTTCATCCCTGCTCTACCCCGAAAACGAATTAGGCAAGAAATTCTGGGCTAAGATCTATGCCTCAGCCGCACAGGAACTCGGCAACACTGAAGTCGACATGAACCAGTTCAACCGCGTGTGGATCATGCCCGCCAGCGCCAAAGTATGGGAACACGACGGCAAGGTTGTGATCGTTGACAGCCGTTTGAAAGTTATGCTGGATCAGGATCACAACGCTCAAAATAATGAACCCGCCAAAGCCATCGATCCGAGAATGACCAAAATTTTTCAGGACATCCTGGTTCCGGCTTTGGAGAAAGAAGTGAATGAAGGCGCCAACTTTGCCCAGCTCCGCCA
>Ga0172379_10011983_pt1 | contig 10226 bp, 8 predicted proteins | sample GrowelOW334metaG_FD_119756 | JGI IMG/M metagenome (GOLD analysis project Ga0172379, IMG submission 119756) | Groundwater microbial communities from an aquifer near a municipal landfill in Southern Ontario, Canada - Groundwater well OW334 metaG | ecosystem: Environmental > Aquatic > Deep...
CTTTGCTGCAACACTAAAATGTTCCATTTTAAGTGAACCATTTAAAAGGCCGTTATCTACGACACTCACCAACATCCGAGTAATCTCATCAGCACTTTCTTGTTTTAATACTCTAGGATATTCCTCACCTGAAAATGGCTCACTCACAAAACCAATACGATAATTGATTTTCTTAACAATATGAGGAGTAACAAGAACACCTCCGTTTGAGAGAGATGCAAGGGCGCGTATTGTAGATACTGGTGTAAGTGCTATACCTTGACCAAAAGATGCGGTGGCATGCTCAAGTTCGCGAGTACTTTTTAGATTTCCCACTAAATTGTGAGCCTCATTTGGCAAATCAATACCAGTTTCTTGACCTACACCATAAGCATTCATATATTCTGTAAATACATCAGATCCAATTGTGTGAACCACAAAAGACGCACCTGTATTCAGAGATTGATTCAAAACTTGTTGCATATCTGTAATGCCACGACCCTTACCATCAAAGTTATTTATTCTACTTCCGTTCAAAATAATAAAACCTTTATCATCATATGTTGTTTTAGCAGTAATAAGACCTGTATCAATACCTGCAGCCATCGTAAGTGGTTTAATAATAGACCCCATTTCATACACATTATTTACAAGAGGATTTACAAATACCTTTGTATCCTTTACTGTAGAAAAATCATTCGGATTAAACGTCGGAGTAGAAGCCATCGCATAAATATCTCCATTTTTCGGGTTCATAATTATTGCTCCCGCTACACTTGGATGATATTCCTTATTTAACTTAACCAAAAGCTTTTCTATATACATCTGAACGGATGGTTCAATAGTTGTCACAATCTCTCCTTCTTGACGTTCACCGTTTATAACACTTTTTTTAATATCAGAAAATATTTCGGCAAAAAAATTAATGTAAAGATTATTCTCAGAACGCGCTAAGACATCTTCGTAATAACGTTCTAAACCATATCTTCCGGAAAGATTATCGTCAGCATCATTATGTCCTATAAAGCCAAGTACATTCGAAGCTAAATATCCACTAGGATAATAACGCCATTTCTCTTTCGTTAGGGTAACTCCTGGTAATTTTAAAGTATCTATTTTATCTGCAACTGTTTGATCAAGATGTTTTGAAATTTCTTCGTATGGATCATCTTTTTTTGCTGCCTTAGCATAAAATATATCTGCTTCTATAGGGATAATACCTGAAAGTATCCTAAATACTTCCTCTGGTGATTCAATTTTTCGTGGGTCGATGGACAAGACAAATCCCGTTTTCATTGTGGCCGCAGAAAGAGTCGTGCCGTCTTTATTTGTAAAATAGATACTTCCTCTATCTAATATTTCTTGATTTGGGCGTACATATTGACGTTGTGCCCTATCACTATACTCACCACCATGAATAATTTGTAAAAAATAAAGTCTACTTATCAAAGTAAGTGCGACAAAAATCACCGCAATAAAAATTATCTGTATTCTCCAGGTTGATAGACTTTTCTTCATTCTCAATCAATATTAACACATTCTTTTCTGATTATTTTAATATAATCAGTATAGGAAACTATATTTAATCTTAACGAACCAATGTAAGAGCGACCGCATTCATATCACGACTAACAAATTGAGGATTAGCGACAACTACAAAACCTTTTACAGTCGCAAGATCGACAGTTATACTTGATTTTAATGCTACATACTCGGCTTCTTTCTCGGCAATCACACCCTTAATAGAAGAAATTGATTGTTCAGCTTTTTCTCGTTGAACGACACTAAAAATAGTTGAATTAACACAATAACCATAAGTAAAGAGTGTTAAAACTAAACAAGATAAAAGTACCCAAAAGAACATTCTTTCATTATTTTCTATCCTATCTATTTGGTTTTGAATTGCTTTTGTCATCTTCTTAAAGAACTATTTTTATATCTAAATTTTTTGGAATATCCTAAGTTTTGCACTTCTAGATCGAGGGTTTATCTTAATTTCATCTTTGCTTGGAACTAAAGGTTTTTTTGTAATAACAATCCCTTTCCCTTCAGTCATCCATTGTTTAAACATCTGCTTTACTACCCTATCTTCAACACTATGGAATGAAATGATAACGATACGGCCTTGGGTATTGAGTGTTGCGTAACTTTTTTCCAAACCCTCCTTTAATGCCTCTATCTCGTCATTAACTGCAATACGAAGCGCTTGGAATGTTCTGGTAGCAAAATGTATCTTGCCCCAGGTATACGGTTTTGGTACAGCGTTTCGGATAATCTCGACTAATTCGTATGTGGTCTTGATAGGTTTCTTTTCGCGTGAGGTCACAATTGCTTTTGCAATACGTCTAGCATATCGTTCATCTGCATATCCATAAAAAATATCTGCAAGAGTTTCTTCACTCCACTCATTTACAATGACCTGAGCATTAACTCCTCCCTCATCACCAGATGTACTAAATGTCATCAAGAGAGCTTCATCTTCTTTAAATGAAAATCCTCTGCCTGATTCCTCTATCTGAGAACTATTCCATCCCAGATCCATTAGAATTGCATCTGCATTGGTAACACCAACACGAACAAGAGCTGAATCAACATTTCTGAAGTTACCAAGCATAAAGTGAGTTTCCACACCAAGTGCCTGTACTCGCTTTGTGGCGTACTCTAAAGCGTTCAGATCGCGGTCTACACCAACAATACGTACTGAACCACCGAAACGTCGAGCGACTTCAGAAGCATGCCCTCCAGCACCGAGTGTGCCATCAAAATACACGCTTCCCTGTTTGAGATTTAATCCGTCTATAGCTTCATGTAAAAGTACAGTCGTATGAGTCATGACCTAGAGTACGGTGATCTGTCCAAGCTTCTCCGCTAGAGAATCTGCTTGTTTTTCGACCACCCGCTTGTACTCCATCCACGACTTCTCGTTCCAAATTTCCACTCTGTTTTCTACACCGATAAGTACTACTTTACTTTTGAGCCCTGCGCGCTCACGTAGAAAATCTGGAACCAAAACTCGTCCGATAGTATCAATCTCTGCTTCGACCGCCTGACCGAGCATAAAACGACTAAAGCTTCTTGTGTCTGCTTGAAGCATTGATGCCCCACCAAGTTTACCTGCAATATTTTTCCACTGACCCATCGTGAATACAAAGAGACAATTATCAAGACCTGGAGTTATCACTACCTGCTTTCCCATCTCCTTACGAAATTTCACCGGCAAAGATAGTCGGTTCTTGTCATCTATGGTATGAGTGTATTCTCCAATTAACATGATGATTATTTTAATTTTGCACTAACTCGAGTTCTTTCTTTGAGACGAAGATGAGTGATTTTTTTCATCTCCATTTTGTATACACGATTGCCATGTATAACTCTGTAAGTGATAGTTTTTATTTTCATAAAATTTTGTTATTTTACTAGATTTACCACTTCATCCCACATAGGCTATATTTTATAACACTTCATCCCACTACACAACAAAATTCCACACAAAACTGTGGATAAAACATATATTAAAAAACCCTTCATTAGAAGGGTTTTTTAAATAGAAATTCTAGAATCTACTTTAAAGCCTCCGTAAACCTCTCGATCAAAAAATCTTTATCAAGCACACTCAAAAACCAACCGGCTTTTGGACCATTCTTTCTTGCCAAAACCGATATATAAATTGCCTCAAAAAATACTTTTGGCTCAATAGCAAGTTTCGTTTTTATTTCATGTAAAGCGGTATGAACAGCTTGACCATCTGCGGTACGATTCGCTTTAAAGAAATCCACGACTAGAGACAACGCATCTTTTTGTTCAGAAGTAAAATCCTTGGCGGCTTCTGGCAAAGTCTTTTGAATTTCAAATTTGAAATTTTCTGGTGCATACACTGACAACCAACGCTTTGCATATTCCACACGAAGATCCGTTTCTTCAATGTCCTTTTTACCAAGAGGTTTTCCTTCCAATTTCTCAACTTCTTTATACAAGTCTACATGTGGCATTTGCACAAGATAGGCAATATTAGAAAATCGAGGAAGTAGACGTTGTTCTAAGCCATTCTTAAACTTTCCGACATTAACCAACTCAAATACACGTGCAAAATCGTCTTTATTACCAGTGAAATAGTTCCTCGCATACGTATCATATGCATCAAAGAGAAGTGGTACTGTATCACCTTCAGGATCAAATTCAATCACTCGCTGTGGCTCTTTTTGAATCAATAAAAAACGTAAAATATGTGGTGGCAAGAGGTCAGCAATCTCACGAGATGAAGATCCACGCCCTTTTGATGATGACATCTTTTTACCTCCAACATTAAAAAATTCATATGGAATATTCATTGGTGGCTCACGCAAAAAGACTTCTCGAGAAATAGCATCAGCCACATCACGAGATCCTCCACGAGTAGAATGATCCTTTCCACCACCTTCGATAGACACGTCTAGTACCGTGAATTTTGCCGCCCACTCTACTTTCCACGGAAACTTGGCCTTACCATCAAATGGACTGGTGACTCCCTTGTGTCCACACCCATTTGCAAACTCAACAAAATTGCCACACTCATAATTAACAGTTTCTCCATTCCAATTTGTCGCGCGAGTCGTACTAAGTTTGCCACATTTTTCACAGATAACAGAGAGTGGTAACCATGAATCCTCTTTTACTGAACCAGATTTCTTTTTATATATTTCACGAATAAGACCAGCCTTGTCCAAAGCTATTCTAATCAAATCATTATATTTCCCTGTCTTGTACAAATCACTTGAACGATAATATTCTGGTTCAAAACCAATCTCTTTTATTACTCCAGCAAATTCCTCTGCAAAATATTCTGCGTAATTCTTTGCCTTACCATCAGGAGAAGGAACATCACAAAGAGGTTTCCCCATGTATTGCTGAAAAACTTTTGCATCGAGATATACAGGTAATCCATCCATAGGATCATAATCATTTATCTCAAAAAGATATTTATGCGGAATCTTTTGCTCTTCACATACATGAGAAACGACTCCATGTATAACAACACCACGCAACGAACCGACATGGACTCTACCCGAAGCTGTTTTTTCATCACGAATAATAAGCGGTTTGCCTTTTTGAAGCCTGTCTATATATAGTTTTTTTGCCTCTGCAGTTATATTATCAGCCCAATACATATATATTATTTAATTAAACATAGAATAGCACGTATTAAGTGCTTTGCCAAAACGACATCAGTCTATACTATTACAAACCTAATCCTCTAATAGATGCTTTGTCTTAATTAAATACTCCTGTAATTTTGCTATAAGTTTTGTTCTTTTTGTTTTATACCAATATGGAAACTTCATATAAGCATTAATCAATATAAATGACTGTAAAGCCTTCTTATTATATGGCTTTCCATCAAAATAACCCTTGATTAACTGCTCTACCGCCCTATTACCCCCATCCTTAGTCATGGCAAGCACTATACTTCGTCCTAAATCATAATATGCATGATTAAAGACAGGGTTTGGATCGAAGACGGTAAACGGCTTGGTTGCAAATACATTACTAGCTCCAAAATCCTCATGACAATAACTACTCTTTGCTTCTTTCTTTATAAAAAGAAGTAATATCTTTCGGGCAAGTTCTAATGAGCCGTGTTCTTCAGTAAGAAGTTTCTTTTCCTCCACAAAATCAATCATCGTCTTCATCTGTGAACCATTTAACCAAAGCTTAAATTCTCTATACTCCGCTTTGCCCTTCATTACACGACCATATCCTTCCGCAACAGGTTTATGCATATTATGAAATATTCGCCCCATTTCTTCAGGAATATTTTTTTGAAGTGATTCTTCATCGGTATAGATTTCTTCGAGTCTCGGAGCATCAATATATTCCATGAGGATATATGAATGACCATTTAAAACACCATCTTCAATCACATGTGGAACTTTTACTCCAGAAACTTCCCATGTTCTTAAAAAAATACTTTCACCATCAGAAAAATTAAGACCCAGAGGAATCTTTAAAATCACCTTCTCATCTCCTGTTTCTATAATAGAAACTAACGATGAGACACCTCTTTCAACAAAAGTAATACTGACGTCTTTACCCCTCCATCGCTCACTTTTTGAAACAAAGTCTTTAATGTATGGCACAAGTGCAATTCTTCTTTCATTATATATTTTGTCCGCTTCATGTTCAGATAATTTTGGTTCGTTTTTCAGTTCAATTACTGATGTATTTTTTTCTGGTTCATATTTCATAGATCAAGTATATAGGAAATTTATACTTTTGTTAAAAAACCGGTCATAGACCGGTTTTTTAATTACTTAGGCTATTATTACTATTTTATAGGAAACACTTCCGGACGGAGCTTGAACCTTAACAATATCATCCTTCTTTTTGCCCAAAAGAGCTGCGCCAATTGGAGATTTATTTGATAATTTACCTCCTGCCATATCTGCTTCTTCTGAACCTACAATCTGAAATTTACGCTGTTCGCTATCACCCACTTTCTGAATAGTCACCGTAGTACCAATTTGTACTGATTCACTGTGGTGAAAAGAGACTATCTCGGCTGATTTCAAAATAGCTTCTACTTTTCGAATACGGTCCTCAATATTTGCCTGTAACTCACGAGCTTCATGATATTCTGCATTTTCTGAAAGGTCCCCAAGCTGTTTCGCATACTCCAAACTCTCCGCAACTTCCTTGCGTTTAATCGTCTTCAAAGTTTCCAATTCTTTTGTTAATTCTGCGTGCTTTTCCTTTGTTAAGTATTCTTGTTCTTTCATATAGTTCCGCTATGTTAGCTTAATTTTGTATTTTAGTCAACGTAATTAAATGTGGGAAAGAAGACAATATCATATTTAGATAAAAATAATTTATGATTTTTGAATTTATTTGATATACTGTCTCTCAATCACATAATTCAATGTATTCAATACTAGAGACAAAAGACCCCAATATCTATAGACCTCTTAATATAAGTGATAACAGTTCTTTTACCCAAGGATTAACTTATGGATCTTGGCAAAGGAAAATGGGAAGAAATGTAAGGAATGGAATAATAAAAAAAGATAATGAAATAATTGGAACATTCCAAATAATTTTCTATCCCCTATTTGGAAAAAAGACTTATGGTTATATTCCTCATGGACCGATTCTAAAACAAGAATTTGATACCGATCTTGCATTAATATTTAAATCATATTTAAAAGATGTTTGTGCCGAGGAAAATGCTACTTTCTTACGTTTTGATAAATATCCTTTTACAAAAGATTGTGAAATCTTAGATAAAAGTTTTACCCCTTCAGCTCACGCATCGTACTATGGGGCATTCTTCCAATATCCATACGATTGGGTGACTGATATATCAGGAACAATTGATCAAATTTTTGAAAAGATGCATGAAAAAACTTACTATGCTGTGCAAGCATCACAAAGACGTGGTGCGGAAGTATTGTGTTTATCAGGAGCAGAAATGTCAGAGTATTTTGAAACTTTTTATGAATTAATGGAAGAAACATCAGCACGCGGGGCTTTTCATCTTCATCCAAAATCATATTATAAAGATATTTTTGATTCAGCATTGAATGATAAGAATATCCTTCTTTTTGTTGCCAAATATCAAGGTATTGTGCTTGCTACTCACCTACTTATTGTCCATGGAAAAACCATTTATTATCCTTATGGAGCGTCTAGAGAGATTCATAGAAATATTCTACCAACATATGCGATACATCTAGCTGTAATAAAAGAAGCGAAGGTACGAGGTTGTACAGGATACAACTGGGGGGCAATTGAGCATGAAGATTTTCCTCAGAAAAATTGGAGTGGAATATCATCATTTAAGAAACGATTTGGTGGGGACTATTTTGCTTATAGCCCCTTCTACGATCATGTATCAAAACCATTCTGGTATTGGTTGTATATTTTGAGGAAAAAATATAGAGACAGGAAAAATACCAATAAAACTGACTCCAAGATAGTTGAAAAATAATATTATAAAACGGCGAAGGGTCTGGACCCTTCGCCGTTTTTGTGAGGATTTACGTAGGTCTCACCTACGTAATCATTAATTCAACTTGTCTGGAGTATATTCTGGCAAATAGGTCGTCATCCAGTCAATAACCGCCCCCGCCACATGTACCCCTCCTGGAACATTAAATGGCCCACTCTCCATAACAACAGCAAAAGCATATTTTGGATTATCATAAGGGAAAAAACCGATTACCCACGAGTTAACATAGTCTTTTACGAAACTCACCTGAGCCGTACCGGTCTTGGCCGCAACTTTTACTCTATCACCCAACTTCAAGCCACTTGCCATACCACTTGTAATCACTTGTCGCATACCCTCACGAACAATTTGAAATGAATTATGTGATATAGGTAAGTCTACACTTTCTATTGAGTCTTGATCATCAACTGGAGTAATTCGTGGCGTTAAAAGTTTACCATCATTTGCAATAGAGGCTACTGCTCGAGCCATTTGTAATGGAGTAACCTGCACCCCATACTGACCAATAGACGTGTTATATGTATCTCCTAAACGCCACGTCTTATCTGTAAAATGTTCCGCCTTCCATGCTGGATTAGGTAATACACCGCTTGGTCCATAAAAGAAACCAGATCCAGTTGTTGTTCCAAAACCAAATAAGTTCAGGTATTTATCTATTTTGGTAATCCCTAGTCCTGGCTGGTCTTCAAATCCCCCTCCAACTTCATAGAAATATACATCCGAAGAAACAGCAATAGCTTCTCTCATATCCACCCAACCATGAGCTTTCCAGTCCACGAATACAGACTTTTTTGTTGGATCGTATGGATTTTGAATAGAAATAGAACCAGTACTTAATATTCTCTTATTGGGATCAATTATATTTTCAGTTAATGCCGCAAGAGCTATAAATGGTTTTACCGTAGAACCTGGAGTATAGAGTCCATCAACCACGCGATTCAAAAATGGTTTTTGTTTATTATTATTGTAACGTCGAATTGCATTCACATCATCTCCAGATGACATTATGGCAGAACTATATTCAGGAAAATCTGCCATAGCCAAAATTTCACCAGTCTTCACATCCATAAATATTCCAGCTCCGCTACTATAATCATATTGACTCATCACATCTGCAATCTCCTTATATAATTTATCGTTGATACGTGCATCTATAGAAAGCCTAACGGTCTTACCGTCCACAGGCACACGAACGATACCTGAAGATTGAATATTTCCCAAGACATCAGTCTCTATTGTTTGAACACCATTCTGTCCTTTTAATATTTCATCATAATACTTTTCAACACCATCCATACCTAAAAATGAATCGCTATAATAAAAACCACTCTTATCCTTAGCTGGATATTGAACATAACCTAAAACATGTGCCAATCCCCTCTTTTCTGTATACACTCTCAGTGCATGTTCCGTCGTTGTTGATTCAGGAAGAGTGTTCCATGCCAATTTTTCGCCCATCCTATCTTCTATCACTCCACGCTGTGGAAATATAATCGTCTGATGTAATCGATTCTTTTCACTACGAATTGCATACACACTTCCATCGCGGATCATAATCATCCATGCCTTAAAAGAAAAAACCGCTATCACTACAACCAAAAAAGATAATGTTACATACAAAGTTCCTTTACCTATAGGCTTTTCAAAACGACCCTCAAACTGACTTACATCAAAGTTTGGTAAATTACTAGCATCCAAAAGAACCTCATCTGGATCAATAATGGGTGTCGTAGAAATACTATACCTACCTCGTGAATGTTTTAGTTTCTTAAACATCTATCTCAGAGCTGTAGTATACCAAGAAACTCTATCCCTGAGAAAAATAGATAATGCGAGTAGAATGATAGCGATAATTGTAAATGTGTGTGAACCATGAATAAAACTTAAGCGAACAGAACCATAGAGTATATCCAAAAACACGCCAGCAATAATAGCCTCATAATAATTTGGAAAAATCCATAAACATAAAATAGCGATACATGACGTAATCCACCAAGGCAAGAAGATTACCGAAAAAAGCAGAACGGTCATACTTATAATTCTATATAACATATTTATTTCTTTGATTCTATGGTGCGACCTATTACCACATCCACATAACGTAGTTCGGCCATGTTTACTGGCAACTTGAAACTTATTGTCTGGGATGGATCTGTTGGGCGAGAAGTCAATTCTTCGACTGTGCCAAATATCACTGAAAACCTACCAGGGAGAGAAATGAAATCACCCACTGACACCGATATTCCGTTTGGTACAGATGCCTCAA
>Ga0172379_10011984_pt1 | contig 10226 bp, 7 predicted proteins | sample GrowelOW334metaG_FD_119756 | JGI IMG/M metagenome (GOLD analysis project Ga0172379, IMG submission 119756) | Groundwater microbial communities from an aquifer near a municipal landfill in Southern Ontario, Canada - Groundwater well OW334 metaG | ecosystem: Environmental > Aquatic > Deep...
AGATTCAAAATACTCTTTCTTTATTCTCATTGCCTTTTCAATCTCATTTAATGGTGTTTTTTGTGTCTTTTTTTGAAAACTATTAAATAGCCGGATGATAAAGTGAGGCTGTTGGGACAATCCCACCAGAAAATCACCCAAAAAAATTGAAACCCCATAAAATACGGATGCAAAATTAGGAATCGTGAGGGGGATTTTGCGCAACATGGAATCTATCGTTCCGACGCCAAGTGCCGGGCGGGTTAATGATGGTTTTTTGTTTTAGTTTAGTTTGTGTTTACAGCAGGAGCAACATAGATGATCTACTGATCCCGCATGGCATTTGGCGTTTGCTAGGCCACGTTGATATTGATCTCTTGACCATATTTAATGATCTCACTCACCAAAGGATTAGATGATTCGAATTCGCTTTCTCTAAACGGATGCGGTTCAATACGACTATCAATTTTACGTCTCAGCCTCATTAATTCCAATTGCATATCAATCAAATTGCTATAGTCTTTAAAAATCACAGCAATATCTATATCGCTATCATCATTGAAGTTTCCCTTTGCATAGGAACCAAACAGAATTATCTTGATGTAGTTATAATTTGCTTTTACTGCACCCGCATATTTTTGTGCGATATCTATAGCATCTGCTTTATCCATGATCTTAAAATTTTAATTTTCTCAATCCATTCTCCTGCAAACTCTTCGGTGCATAATAGATAAAATTCTCTTTTATAATCATCATAACGGGCGTTGAGGTTAAACGATGTTATTTTATCAAGCCAGTCAGATTGTTCATCGGTTAACCCAATTTCACTGAGTTCAGCTAATCGGTATAAGTTATGAAGGAAAGGCGAATGCTTTTTGTATTTGTTTACATAAACGGCTTTAAGCAACTTTTCTATTGAAATGTGACCTAAAAACAAAGCCCATCCATATGATTTTGAATAATATAGGCTTATCATTGTTTGAAAATCTTCCTCGGAAGTTTCAATCCAGTGCTTAACTATTTTATCAACATCAATATTTGAGTCTTCTTTGCTCATTATCCTAAAATTTAGTCAAATATACAAATTTAGTGACTGCTTATCGGAGCGAATCAATGAAGCCTAACGGTTGATGTTAAATACGTTCACCCCAAATTCATTTAATATGGAAACAACAGTAAAGCTACGAAAAAAGTCGTTCATAATAGGTGAACAGGCTAATCCCCAGACTAGAGGCTTCCGAAGCATTTACCGGGAGCTGGTGGATAAAGTGAGGTTGTCGGGACAATTCCATCAGAAAATCACCCCGAAAAATTGAACCCCCTAAAATACGGATGAAAAATTAGCATCCGCGAGGGGATTTCGTGCTACAGGGCTTCATGTTGGGTCTCGAACCTCAACCACACGAAGCCTTAGTTATTAGCAGCTGACTTTTATTCCCTATACAATATTGTTTCAGCATAATTTATTCCTATAGGTGAAATATGTACTTCTCCATTTGATTTGGTAAATTCAATAAGTTTTTCTTTATGAAGCTTCATTATCACCTTGCTTTTGAATATAGAAGGACTACTATATTCTGTCCATTCCAGCAGTTCTTTAATGTTCGCTTTATTATTGTTTTCATTATACAAAAGGATGATTACTTTTTGAGAATAATTCAATCCTTCTCTTATTACTCTTCTGGTGCCATTAACATTCCAAATATCTGGTAATATCTTTATATTAAGTGAATCAATAATAAGCTGAGCTTCTTCTAATGATAGGTTGTGGTAAAGTCGTATCAATTCACAAACTATCCAATCAATAGATTTTATTATCGTACTTATATCTGTTGAGTTGGCAACAATACCTCCTCCGACGTGACCAATTCCTCTTTTATTCCTTAATGTATAAATAAAGATTAAAGCTCTTGGTACTATTACTCTTATTGATTCATTACCTTGAGATGCAGGTGTTTGGGATAGATTATTAACTGCAGCGGGGAAGTTCGATATGTGTTTATCAAAAGGTGTATAACTTCCAAATATTTCATTCTCTAAAAATCTAAATAAAATCTCGCAAAATTTACCGGATGATAGTCCAACAGTATCAAATTCTTGGGAGTAAAACGACCTGACATAGCGTTTCTTTAATTCTATGTAGGTGTCAATTATTTTTTCTCTAAAATCTGAATTTACTTTTGAAAGAGAGTTTTCAAGTTTTTCCTTATTAAATGAAATATTCATAATTTCCAGATTCTCCTTTCCCTCGTTTTAAAACTTTTTTACTTACGAATTTACCCATATGACCAGAAATGTCAGTTGTTTTAAATGTGATGGCTTTATTGTCTTTGATATAAGAAACTATATCACTCAAATTTCTGCGTTCTTTGAAATAACCCTCAGTAATCAAATCTAAAAGATACTCTTTTGAACCTTTAATTGATTTTCTTGATTCTGTTGAATTGCCTATTGATTTTCTTTGAGGAGTGTTTTGCTTACTAATGATGACTTTCCCCTTTTCTGTTGATTGTTCAACAACTTCTTTCAATATATCAATTGCAGTTTGTAATCCGTTTGGTGTTAAAAAAATCAACCCGCCATTCTTTTGTCCTATCTCTTCAGACTTACCTATCCAATTTCTAAAACTACCGGAGTTTAGCTTGAAGTTATTCAACATATTCGTTATTATTCTTCTTTTTATTTCCTCAGCATTATGGAGGTATCTGTATCCTAAAAGAGTTAATAATGCAATCCTTTTTTCTTTATCAAGTTTACTTGAACTTTTAAAATTTGATGTTTGTATAATTAGAGACTCTCCGTCTATCTTAAAAACACGTAAAAGAGCTTCATCCAAATTATTTTCTTCCTTGAATTCCGCTTCTTCGATATCAATTGTGGATGTTGAGCTTAAATTAGAGTTTAAAGTTAAAGATCTTTCCTTGCCTTGAAGTAATCTTCCTTTAGAAATGGGTACTCCAACTATTCCTCCAAACGTTGCGACTAAATCCTGCCCAACGCTATCAGAAAATGTAGCTTTAAATTTTTTAGTATCTCCTTTCTGTTCAAATTCAATTTGATTAAGTTCTTTTTTTTCAGAAGACACAATAATTAAAGGCATTCCACAAGTAACGCACCCATTAGCATTTTTTTCGAGCAATTCTCCACAATTTTTGCATTTTACCTGTGTTAAGCAATTAGGACAAAAGAAAACTTTATCGGATATTGTGATTTCATTTTCGCAATTATAACATTTAATCATATCATTGTTTTTTAAGTTTGCTGCTATCTCGTTTATTGTAATGACAAACCCATCATTCTTCATCCAGTGCTATAAGGCTATGTATACAAGGTGTCATACAATGATCTAACCAAAGTTATTGAAATAATAGCTTCACAAATCATCAAAAGGAGTTTTAGTTTTCTTTAGACTTTGTGTGTACATATCAGCGTATTGTTTTACGTTTCCCCAAATTTATGTAAAATATAATTGAAAGCCAAATCGTTAGATTGAATTTGAGAAAAGAAAAGAGGAGAAATCGTGTAAGGAATATTTGGGTATTGCGGATTGTAACCGCATTTTTTAGATATCCGCAATTAAATATTGTGGCATCAGTCAGCCATTGCATTTCCCATAAGAGCCGCCCGGCCGGGCGGCTGTACGAGCTGGCGTAGTGTGGATAAGGAGACGTCCGCCGGACATCTCTACCAGGGCACCGAACTATAAATGCCGTAGAGTCGTCCGGCTGGACGACTAAAATAAGAATAGCTTCAATTTGTACAGCCGCCCAGCCGGGCGGCTCCATATCGCTTCACAATTTCACCAACCCGGTGCTTTATTGCACTGAATTGGTTCGTAATCGCACCAAAATGGATTTCGTGAGAGAGGGCTTCATGTTGGGTCTCATCCCTCAACCACACGAAGCCTTAGTTATTGGCGGTTCGTGCTTTATTTTGTTTCTATTTCACATTTAAACCGAATTCCCAATTCATCAATCAATTGAAAATCGTTAATCCAAGATATATTCATATTGTCACAAACATTTGGAATTTTAATTTTCGTAGAATTTAATGCAGTTACTTTTTCTTCCTTTGTTACAACTATGGCATTCTCTCTTAATGCATGAGCAATAACCCAAGGGTCTGCTAAAGACCTCGCTTTTGTATTATCAACTAAATACTTATGATTTGGATCAGCAGAATATATGTCCTTTAAGCATTTCGTAACTTGCTCGTCAATCTTTCTAATCGGAATTTTACTGGATTTCAACCATTTTGACAAATCATCATCAGTTCTAACAATTTCATCGTAGACCATCTCAGGCATGAAGATTATATTCTTAGTTCCCAAAGAATCAAGCAAATCCCAATAACTTGGACATATTTTTGGTGAGTAGTATTTTTGCCATGCCTGAATAAGCACATTAGCATCTAAACAGTATTTTTTGTCAATCATGCTCATCTAAACATTTGTGCTTCAAGTTTGGGGAACTTATTTACCTGAACATTTAATAAGTTACTTGCCATAGATGGTTCAATTACCCCACCGCGAAAAGCATCTAATACTGTTTGTGTAAATAATCGACTATTTCTGTTTAGTTGCAATAAAAAATAATTTGGCCCGCCTGGTTTTTCTTTCTCTTTTTGCTTTATTTTTTTTGCCTCTTCTCTTTCTAAAAATTCATTATATTCAATATCAGCTAAATGCTTTAAATTTCTATATGCACTTAATGAAATAATATTAAGATTTAACGCCCTGACCAATAAAGCAAAAGAGCTAACTCCTATTGTTTTCGCATTTTTGAAAACCTCTTTAGCATTATCAAAAGCCTTTTTATCAAGATTATCTACATATTCTTTTGGCATTAAGGCATTTGCAGCAACTTCATTGCAAAATAATTCAATCGGATTATAATCACCTGCATTTTTGATTGACGGCTCTATATCATTCGATATTCCTGTCTCAGCAATCCAAAGGTGAGCAAGTTCATGCACTAATGTAAATAACTGAGGTGCGTTCCAATCTTCTGAATTTATAAAAACGAAAGGTGCATAATTGTCAGCAATTGCAAAACCTTGCATCTCATTTGAGTCTAATTTTAGTCTTGAATGGATAAAACTAGTCCTTGAAATAAAAACCCCATGGGATTCAGCCTTGTCAATCCATTCTAAAATTGGATTATTCGATTTATATCTTAATGGATTAATATTTAATTCATTAAGAATGTCTTGTGCTACTATTTTCGGATTGTCCTTAAAAGAGAATCTTCCAATAAATGGCACTTTATTTTCATTGTTTTCCTCATTCACATCACTTATCCATGCCTGTTTTTGTTGTATTTCACGGATAATAAAAATCGAGGACGTGCTCAATTCTTTTGAACCTGCTTTTCTGAAATCCTGTAAAGGTTGAAAATCATTTGGTACATCAGGAAGAAAAAATAAGGCAAATGGTCTTCTATATGCTTTAGCCAGTTTTTGTGCCTGTCTTATGGTAGGATAATCGTCCCCATTTTCCCATTCTTTGAACTTATCAATAGAAACAGCAACTTTAGATGCAGCAATTTCTTCAGTCATTTTGGCTGATTCTCTTGCCCATTTAAAAACTTTTGCTGTTATGTATGCTTTATCTGCCATATATTTCAAAAATACAACTTTTTATCTCAAATCGAGATAATTTCATGAAATGCTGCGTCCTCTTAGCATGACCGCCAACTCCTTTGTAACCGAAACCTCATTTCGCTTAGTCGATGATTTTGGGTGGGCACAAGAAGGTTCGGTTCGCCTTATATTTTAGTGTGAATTTACACAATATGATCTAAAAATCAAAGTCTTCGAAGGAAAAATAGCACAAGGCACATTTGGATGATGCGGTGCGTTGTTACACCATAATGGCGAAAAATTGTCAATTGACCCCGATCCCCTTTTTGGGCTAATCAGCAGTTAAGTGATTTTTTTTATAAATGGCGCCTCTGATGGTAACGGGTCCAATTAATCCTGATTCCAACAACGGATCGTTTTTTTGAAAATGTTGCCAGGTGCAGAAGGTAACCCTCTCCCCCTTGGGTTTTGGTTCGCCATCGAGGTACCACTTTGGCATCTTTTTGATGCTTGCCCCATGGTCGCCAACCGGTTCTTCAAACGCATACTCAGGCGGCAACTGTTCGTCGCCGATCAGCCGGTTTGGCCAGAGGTTGACAACCTTTACCGTGAGATCATTCTCACCTTTTATGACGGCGCCGGTGATCTCTGTCCGGTAGGGCCGGGTCCAAAGTGTACCCAGGTTTTTCCCGTTGAGATGAACTTCAGCTACAACCGCCACCCGGCCAAGGTCAAGAAACAACCGCTTCCCTTCGCCGGATGTTCCGGCGCTGATCGTGAATTTCTTGTTGTAGGCAGCCGTTCCCGAAAAGTATTTGACACCGGGTATTTCATGTTTGTGAAGCGAAGCCAGTTCGGGCAGCACGACATGTTCCGGAGCTCCCCAATTCGGAGGGAAACTCACATCCCATGGGCCTGAAAGCGCCACCGGTTCGCTGATTCCGGCGACTTCCAGGGTACTTGTTTTTCCCTTGTTATCGATCAAACTGTAATTGCCATTTTGCCAGAAAAGCAATCCGGGAGCATCGCCGCCTGTCGATTCGGCGAACAATGGGACTTCGTTGATTTCCGGTAGATCCGGGTTCCTCCGCGCCAATTGTCGGATGCGTTCTTCGTCCAGCGCTTCGGCGAACAATTGCGGTTTTCCCATATCGCCGTTGTAGTAGGATGCCCCGTCGCGAAGGAATGCTTTCCCCACTCCGGGATGGACGGTTCCGGGCAGGTTGGCTGCATCTTTGATCAACTGACCTTCGACCGGCTTTCCATTCAAAAACAGGGATGGAATGCCGTTGTGGTAAACCACTGCAACATGGGTCCAACTTTCAAGCGCTGTAGGGACAAGCATCTTCAAAAAGGGGTGCTTTTTTTGACGGTGCCAGATGGCTACACCGTTACGGCCAACTGCTAATCCGCTGGTTTCATGCCCTTCTCCATATAACTCATTCCCGGAAGGGGGATAAATGGTGTAGTAATCGGTCCATCGCCTGTAGATCTGCTTCGGGTTGATCCTGATCATGATATCAATTTCAGGCTTTGCCCAAACACAGATAGTAAAGTTGTTGGTTACGGTATCATGGCGCGTTTGTAGCGACTGGGGGAAGGATGAGGTTCCCAAAATTGTTTGATCGTTCAGCTTCAGTTGATGCAGATGCTTGTCGGTGGCTGGAGAGCGGAACACAACAAACAGCGACCCATAGGGTTTGAGTTGTACCGGCACCCTGACACGTCCGTTGGAGGTTTCGTAAATACCAACCGGTATCATTGCGCCCGAATCGGCATCCCAGAATTCCGGTTGTCGGTTGTTTACCCGGAAGGTACAGACCAGATCTTCGTTATCGCGCCTTTCGTTGCAGATAAAGTAAGCCTCGGTATCGCCGATGGTACGGTGGATATACCGGATCGGGGCGTCTCCTGAACGTGAAGTAACCTCAAAATCATGGGCGATTTTTAGTTTATCAAGGATCGTCTCCATTGTTTCACCCCAGAATACCCGTCCTTTGCCAAAACCGCGTTCTTTAACCGACTTTCCGTCAACATCCCCCCAAAGTTCGTCCGCCAGTTTCAGCATCGCTTTGTCGTTCCCAGAGCGATTGCCCAATCCCGGGGTCCGCTTTGGTTTGGCTCCAACCAATATCATCCCCGCCTTGACCAGTTCGTGAAGTTTCCTGACCAGTTCGAGGGTCATGGTTTCATACTCCTGGACAACCATGATCCGATAGCTCATTCCATCGGGCAGGACAATCCGACCGTTTTTTACCTGCATCCGGGTCAGGATCACCTCCCTGTCGATGACGTCGTAGTCGAATCCTTCGGGTGGTACCGGGTTCAAATCTTCGCGAAAAACGCGGGTATGCTTGGGCGCTCCTTCGCCAGTAAAGTAAACCAGGTCGGCCACAAACAACCCTTGCTGAAGCATGTACTGGCATCGGGCCAGGTAATCGAGCCATTTGCGGCTCTGTCCCCACCATGTGTTGGTGCGCTCGAAATGCATTCCCCAATAAGCCATGGTCATTCCGGGGGCCACCGACGGATCGGGGTTGGGCTGCATCGCATAACGGTGGAAGATGATGCGGGTCAATCCCTCCGTAAAATATTTGTCGCCCAACGCTTTCAAGGCGAAAGGATACTCCTGCCATTTCCCGCTAGGAGCTTCGGCGGTGAAGGCTTCCGCCCCGACAATCTTTTTGCCGTAGACATGGGCAACAGACGCGCAAAGTTTTGTTGTACGACGGTGCGCGTAATTGTGCTGAAACCAGGTGGACAAGCCCGACCAGAACTCCCCGATAGAGTAGTCGACCCGTGAACTGATTTGCAGTTCTTCGAAGGGCCCGTTTTCGTAAGGTTCGTTGATCGAAGAAAAACCATGCTTTTTGCAAAGTTTATCAAAATGACCGTAATAATTATCGGCGACAAGATCTGCCTGGGTCCTTCGCAGGTCCCAGAGAAACCGGTCGGAGATTTTGGCGCTCCCGACGACACGTCCGGTCATCGCGGGCAGATAATTTGTAAGATCATAACCGGCATGTTGCAAAAACTCCTCCCGAAAGCCGGGGGTCCAGTTCTGAATGCCTACTTCCCAACTGTCGATTTCGAGGAAAACTTTGCTTTTTGCAGCAAGGGGAGCCATAGTCGGAAGCAATTCAGACATCATTGCCGTAAAATGCAAATCCATCGCCTCCTTGCTGTATTTATCGATCTCAAGTCCCTCCCCGCCTTCGGGGGCCGCATTGTTGAAAGTTCCCTTCGCGGCATAGCCCAACCGAAGGATCACCCAGTCGCCTGCCGGGGCATCCCATCTGAGGTTACCATCCTTGTCCATCAGGTGCGAGAGGTTTACTATTGAGTTCGGGTCAATAATTGATTCAGCCTGAATATTGGCAGTAGGGGCCGCATTATCACCACCGGAGATATAGTTAGCTTTTGTTTTCCACTCACTGATCCTTTCGGCGCCGGAGAAGCGGACCATGGAATAGTGGTGAGGCTGTGAAGAGGAGAGACGGAAATAACGCCCTTTGATTACCGGGAAATCGAATCTATTCAATGCGCTGCCTATGATGCCCAGGTTTGCAGCTTCCCGGAACTGGATACCATCATCAGAGACCTCCAGTTTCAAGGCTCCGCCGGAGGGATCGGACGTTCCGGTTTTTGTGACAGCCGGATTTTTGCTGGTATCAATGGCCGCATGGGAAAATGAGACAGAACGTGCCTGATAGGGTTCTTTAAATTCGAACTGAAGGTAGCCCGATGTGCCATCCCCGGTAGGGAAAACATCGACGCCTTGAGATTCCGTTGTGAGCTGTTCGATTTGTACCAATCCATTGTTTGAAGTAATCCCGGCAACTAAATTTTGCAACGGGGCTTCGCCCGGAAGGGCAGGATAAGCAAGCACGAAAGTATCGCGGTAATAATTCAGCTTACTGAAGGGCTTGGGCAATGCGACAGTTAGGTTTTTGCCCCCGGTTACCGATGTCTCGCTCCAGGTGAGGTCCATCATCGCATGTTCAGGTTTTACCCAGGGACCGCCGCTTGACGACCAGCCCGGACAGTTGTGCATCCCAAAAAACAGGTTCAAACGGTTACACTCGCTGATCGCATGGTTTTTCAGCGCCCAATATTCTTTGGATCCAAAATCTACAGGCCCTTTGATCATTCCGGTACCTGCGTCGAAATTCATGACACCACCGACACCGGCTGCTTTTATGGCCTCCAAATCACGGGTAATCCCTGATTTCGAGATATTTCCGTTCATCCAGAACCAGAAGCAATGCGTCCGAGCTAAATCGGGAGGGGCCAGAAATCCCTCTTTCAGTCCGGCAATATTTTCACCGCCGGAGGGTGTAAATGATTGGAAGATGCCCGCCGGCGACACCCATGTGACCACACTTGCGGCGCTTGTGAACTTTAAAAAATCGCGTCGTTTCATAGTTTTAGTAGTTTGGTTTTGTGGTTGAGTACAACACTTCCCGATTCTTATGGATTCGTTTCATCTGCTGGGATTATTGCACTGTTCTAGTTCGATCTCTTTATGCTATAAGTACAAATATATAGCAATTATCATTTGTGTTTATGGTGTCCCCCGAGCGGAATGTCACTAAGTTAGGAATATTCTTAGTGACTGCTTAAAATCTATTTTTTTTGCCCGTAGGGCATTAATGTCAATAGAAAAA
>Ga0172379_10011985_pt1 | contig 10225 bp, 12 predicted proteins | sample GrowelOW334metaG_FD_119756 | JGI IMG/M metagenome (GOLD analysis project Ga0172379, IMG submission 119756) | Groundwater microbial communities from an aquifer near a municipal landfill in Southern Ontario, Canada - Groundwater well OW334 metaG | ecosystem: Environmental > Aquatic > Deep...
AATTATATATAAAAAATATATAATTCCTTCGCTCGGAGAAAATGTAAGTTTACTTCCATTTTCCCTCTCGCTCGAAATTATAACCATCATTTCGGATATGGAATATATGCAGAATTTACAGACGGAACTACGTTTTATTCAGTTGTTACAAAAAGAGGAACTAACGAGAAATTTTTAGAAAAAAGATGAAACTTTAATGTAAAAGTGGTTTGTTAGTTTTTAAAAGATTTTTCAGTTCTTCCACCGCTCTCAATATTTCCGATTTCTCTTTCGAAATATTTAAATGATAAAGCATTGTGCGTAATGCGCTATGTACTTGCACAGCAAACATTGTTTCCCAAAAATCAGCCGGTAATTCCCTTACTTTTTTATATCCTTCAATCAAATCCAACATTGGAAGACGATTATCTTGGGTTCGCCAACGATTAAGATCTGTCGCGGCTATTCCACTCATACAAATTTCAAAATCAATCACGCCGGTAATTGTTTCTCCATCGAAAAAAATATGTTTTGGGGCATAATCAACGTGTATAAGGTGCGGTTTTTCTTCTGACGATACGTTATCTACTATTTTTATAGCATCTTCAATAACCTGTTCTGGCACCTCAGCAATATGAGCAACTTTTATGAGATTATTATAATCGTCGTGTTGTTGAATACTATCTTTCAGATTTTTAAAAGGAGCTATTCCATTTTCTGAAAAATGACCGAAACCTACTGTTTGGACTTGATGAATTTTGGCAAGTGCTTCGCCCGCCAAATGTGCATACGTCTTCATTTGCGTTACTGAAATTACATTATCAAGGATTTCACTGAGTGGAATACCTCTGAGCTCTTTTTCAGCACAGTAAGTCAGTATTTTATTTTCCGCCTGCACCGTACCAATTTTAAGTATTTTAGGGACAAGCACACCGTGCTTTCTCGATTCTTCCATTGCCCACTTCTCAAAATAAAAACCCTTATGATCTCCGTGATGAATACGGAGGATGACGTTTTGAACTACCTCGGTTGGATGTACCAATTTATAAACTTCATTTCCCACGCCCAACACTAATCTATCAACCGATGTTGGTTGCCAGGATACAGCTTCCGCAATAATTGAATCAAGAATAACGTTATCAGTAGTGAGCCGTTGAGCTATGTTTGTATACATCTTTTCGTCGGGTTTTTTTGAGTTTTCCATTCTCTAAATTTTATCAGAATAGAACTGAAATGTCTTTACTTTTGTTCCACCCTTTCACCAAAAAACCCACATACGTGAGTTTTTATAGTTTCGTAACTTTTGCAAGTTATGTATCTGCGGGGTGCTTACAGAGAATTATCACAACTCTCGTCGGCTTCCGCCTCCTCGGTCGCGATCCCGGCTCGTCTGTTTTGAATGCCCTCGCATTCAAAACATGACTCCGCCTTTCAAATCTCTGCCGCGAATGAAGCAGTTCATTCGCTTAAGCACCCCATACAAAAACTCGCCCGAAAAAAAGGCGAGTTTTTGTATGGGGTGCCGTCGTAGAGGAAGTCAGGACTGTTTTTTGAGCAAAAAAACGATGCGACCGTGTATATTCCAATGTTTTTAAGTCCACCTGATTTTTACCGGAGGATTATTGATTTGAAGAATTGTTCTTGAAAATTTGTTGCTTTTTGAATTTCTTCGTCTGAAAATTCTTTATCTTCGGGCACAATTATAAGCTTATCATCATCGTCATTTGTTCGATGAATTATTGCGATACACCTTCCGGTATATTCTTCTACTGGTTCGTTTACTCCAAGCAAATATGCATCCAATTCTTCGCCGTCAGGCGCTTTTGTATCGGGAACAAAACCATAATTAACTTCGTAAATAAAATTATGTTTCGGGTGCTTTGAGCGAATGGGCCGATCAATTTTAATCGTTACGGTTTTTCCGAGATATTTACCTGAATAACTTTTGGTTGATTTCGACAATAATTCAATCGCGCGAGAAACAAGCTGATTACTTACTTCGCCCCAGTCAAAATATTGTTTATATTCTTTCGGGTCAATTAATTTTATTTCCGTAACATCACCGTCGGGGTCTGATTCAAAATCACCATACGACTCAATTAAGACGGCGTAGCGCAATTGATATATTGTTTCGCCGTTACAAACAACCTCCTGATACCCTATCGGATAAAAATCCAAAACCTTCATATTCGATTCCTCTTTTATTTCTCTCTTTAAACATTCTTCAAAAGTTTCTCCTATTTCAAGACCCCCACCAACGGGACCCCAAAATTTTTCATTATGAACAACAAGCATTTTGTCACCGACAAAACATATCCCATATACCTGCGTAACCTTTTTAGACAAAAGGTGCTCAAAAGAATCCGCATCTTCATACGTTATATAAGCAATCGACCCATCCGGATTTGTAAATTGATCTTTTATTTTCATTTTATTGCAATTATACTCAATTCTACAGTTTTTTATTATTATTTAGCTATTCTTTTTCCTCTTCCCCTCTGCAATATTTTTTTAAAAATTCAAAATCTCTTACTACGTTAAAAGCAGTGTTGTAATATTCAATTTCTCCTTTCTTTACCTTATTGTATTCTTCCTGTAACAAACTTATCGCATCTTCCGGAGTTAGCCATTTTACATGCAACCCATTTTCTTTTTCTGAATCAGTTAAATTAATATCGCTTTTTTCGCCGATAATGTTTGCAACAGCACAATAACTTATGCAATGTTTTTTCTCTCTATTCCTATAATCATCAATAACCCCCAGCATTTCAATTATTTCAACATCAAAACCCGTCTCTTCTTTTACCTCCCTTTTTATTCCTTCTTCAATTTTTTCAGAATCATCAACCCCTCCACCAGGCAAAGTATAAATATAATGCACGGTCGTTCCAACCAAGGCGATTTTTCCCTCTGAATCAACCATAATGCATTTTCCCGTTATGCGATCCTTAAAATCAACGTCGGACGGTTCCCTATTCGGAAAAATATCCTTTTCGTAATGAGTTTTTAAAATTTTCATTTAAGAAAGAGAATTATTTGAAAAAAGTCGCTAAAACCAATTATAACAGAATGATAGAAAAAGCGGGATTGTCGGTAAAGATTTTATCGTGAGATACTACTAATAGTCCTCCATCGTACTTCAAAAATGCATCACGAAGAACAAACTGTGTCATTACATCAAGATGATTCGTTGGTTCATCCCAGATTATCAAATCATACTTTTTGCACGATAAAACTCCGAGCAATACCTTAATACGGATTCCGGGAGAAATATCTTTAAATTGTTTGTTTAAAACATTTCTATCAATTCTATTAAAAGAAAGAGACTTATATTTTTCTTCCCTGTTTAACCCAAAGGTTTCTAAATACTCTTCAATTTTTTGATTATCCAGATGTTCATACCAATCCTGTTTGATATATAAATATGAAAATTTATTTCTTCTCAAAAAAGAATCGCCGACTTTTGGTTTAGCATTTTCAAGTAATTTTGTAATATATTCGATAAGTGTTGTTTTTCCAATCCCGTTAGCACCCACAAGAAACAGTTTATCGCCACTTTTCACTGATACATCAATTCTCTTTTGCGATAGTGTGGTCGTAGTAATGTCAAAAAGGTTACCCCTAAAAATATTCGGTGTAATTACTACGTTTGGAAGAGGGTCGGTTTTTGGTCTTTCGATTTCCATTTCTTCGGCTCTCTCTTTGAGCCTGCTTGCTGTACTCGCACCCTTACCCGCTGCATTTCGATTGAATCCTCTCAAAAATTTATCATTGTCCGTACCTTTCCATTTTGAACCTGCTTCACTTTTTTGTTTAGCCTTTTGTGCTGAGTCGAGAAGTTCCCGTTGTTTTTTTAACGCTACTTCATACATCAAAAAAGCATGCTCAATCTTTTTTTGTCGTGACACCAAATAGAGAGAACATTTTTCTTTTGTTTTATCCACGCTTTTTGAATCGAGATAAAAAATAACCTCGGCTATCTCATCAATAAACTCAATATCATGGCTGGTAAAAACAACAGGAAGTTTGTTGTTAATAATATACTGTTTAAGCCATTCTATATTATTTTTATCAAGATTATTTGTCGGTTCATCCAATACATAAACTTCTGCGATTTGAGAAAAAAGTGCTTCAAGTCTTTGCTTCATATGTTCTCCCCCCGAAATTGCTTGTGTTTTTAATTCTATTTGAGAAAGATACCGAACCCCGATGTTTTCAGGTACAAAAACAGAAAGCCAATCTTTTTTAGACGATTTGCTCGCAATACTTTCCAAAATACTCGTCTTACCAATACCATTTTCTCCTAAAATCGCCGTACGAAAATTGATATCAATATCAAAAGATATTTCTGTTTCTTTTTTATCTAAAGTAACGTGTATCATACAAAATATCCGAGTAAAATTTTCATTGTTTTAATTCAAACGAAGCCGTTCTATTTCGTTTATTAATTTATTTTCTAAAAGTTTGATTCTTCTGTTGTATCCAGCTTCGTCGTAATTCTTAAAATCAGAATTCTGAAGATCTGCCATTCCAAATAGTAAATATTCTAAAATCATATTTGGAAATTCTAACCTTAATTTTTCTATGCTTGTTTCAAAAAATAAATCATCCTTATCCAGCGTTTCGTGTATTTTATTATGATTTCCAATAAAAGTTAATATCCATAATTTTTCTTCCTCAGAAAGAATAAACCGATCAAGAAACATATTTTCTCTAATAAGCTTTTCTGAAACAATTTCATGCCCAGGGCACGATGTTGTGTTGTCATCCTTAGTTACGAGTGTTTCTTTTTTTCCGTAATCATGAAGAACGGCGGAGAGCAACAAAAGAAACTTTTTTCTTCCTTTTATCTGAAATCGCCTAGTGAGAAGTTCTGTGTTTTCTAAAACTTTATGCGTATGATCGAAAACATTCTCGTTGTTATGAACAATATTATTTTCAACAATTTTTCTTAAAATAGATAATTCCGGTATTTTTTTAAGAAAATATAAAAAATTTATATCTTTGTTTAATTCAATAGCCGTGTTCATGCCACCAATATTTCTACTTTTTAGGATTAATTAGCTCCTCTGGAGTCGGCGAGTTATATTTTTTCAATATGAATTCACATAAATTGCAAATATATGCAATTCCACCAGGCAAAAAATCTCGGATGTCCTCGGAAGAAAGTGTGCTATAATTTAATCTGGCTTTCAATGCTTTATGTATAATTTCGGTATCGAATTCATCAGAAAATTGTTCTGTCATCATGTTACATAGTGGCGCTTTTGATTTTGGCCAAATATCAAAAAAGTTTAATACCCATTCGCTTGCTTCTAACATACCATCAATGAGTGTTTTACCAAACTTTTTTTCCCAATCGATATCTTGATATTTATTCAGCGAAATATATTTTCTTATCAAATTAAATCTTATGTGTCGTAAATGATACACGCAATATCTTTGCCTTATTTCTTCGTCTATTTTTCTATCCTCAATAACCTTCTTTATGAAACTGGATAACAAAATTTGATCTCCATATACAACCTTTCCCCACGAATAATGGGTTAAATATTCAAAACAAACATAATTTTTAAAATCGTCAATGGTATGAGGTAAGAGGGATATCTGTATTCTAAATTCTTTATTAGTTTTTTCAGCTATTGTTTTTAGCTTTGTAATAACAATAAACGGAATATTTCCGCTTTTATCGCAATCCGTAAGAAGTAAAATATCTAAATCACTATATCCCGGAATATGCTCTTCGTCTAACACACTTCCTAAAAGAGCGATGAGATGAACGTAAATATTTAAATCTGAATCTCTGGAAACCTCACTGCGGAGCATTTCTAAAGCTTTGATGTACGGATCCTTAGTCTTATGATTCATTTTTTTTCAGTTCTTTAAGCAACGCGACTTTTATATCTATTCCAAATAAATCATAAAGTGCAAAAAGTTCGTCGGTGACATCATTAAGAGCAATCTCAATGTCCTCTAAAGATTGTTTTCTGTCTTTTTGCCCAGTATATTGAAGGTAAATGTCAAAAAGTTCCCCCACTTCTTCCCCTAGGTGGAGTAATCGTGTTTCTATACTCCACGTCCGAGAAGTTTTCTTCTTTAGGAGAAGCATTCTTCGGTGTATTTCATCTAAGTTTACGGATTGTTGCACGTTTATATTTTCCATTGCATTAATTCTTATTAAAAAATTGATTAATCTTATACTTGATAAAATCTTTTCTTCGGTGAAAAAATCTGACAGTATGATGGGGGTCTGAAAATTCCAGATATTTTCTGCTACCATTGTTATCCTTGATTGGATCATAAAAAATACCAGCCCATCTTTGCTTATACCTTTGCCAGCATTCAGTTCTCCCCGTATTATTTGTTAAGCGAACATTTGTGTTTACTAAATCAAAATGTTCGACAAATGCCTTGTCGCAGTCAATTACTTCATATCCTTTTTGCCATAAACGAAGACAAAGATCGCCATCGGCATGATAGAAAAAATAATGATCCTCATCGAAAAAATCAATGTTTTCAAGGGCTTGCCTTAGATACATCCCATGATTTACCATCATTTTTAACCCTAAAGTCAATCTCACAAAGTATTTTTCCTCTTTCGGGTAATTTCTCCAATAAAAAGCTACGGCTCCTACCTTTTTGCCTAAATTTAATTTCTCTTCAAAAAGTTTATAGGCATTACTAATTGAACCTGGTAAAATTAAACAGTCGTCTGATATCATAACGATATATTTACCATGACTTGCTCGAAAGGCGATATTCATAAAATATCCCCAATTCTTTCTTTCAATAGCTTTGCCTTGCCAATAACCACGATTATATTGAACAATTGTGATAATATCTTTTTGACTTAAAAGATATTTGATACTTCCATCATTTGATCCCCCGTCGATAACAATAATTTCATATGACAAATCAAGCCCATTTTTTCGAATACTATCGATAGCCCCCCTTAAAAAAGGAAGACGATTATATGACCCAAGTACAATTGAGATAATTGGTTTTTCCATTTAATTACGCTCGTTGTTTTTGCAAATGTTTTATTGCACGATGAACAATCATTTTATCATTATCATGGCTCAGCAAAGAGGTTTTAAAATCTACAGGCACCCAAGTAACTTTTTTAACTTCTTCGTTCCCACTTATCTTTGCACCGCCTTTGTATTCCATAAGAAACCAGTGTACCGTCCTAGTAGATATTTTTTTCTTTTCTTCATTTCTTACCGAATAAGTAAATTTCCCCAGATAATCAATTGGCTTCGCATGAAATCCAGTTTCCTCTTTTACTTCGCGTAATGCCGTTTCTTGTAAAGATTCCCCTTGATCCTGGTGTCCTTTTGGAAGAGTCCGGTCTCCCATAGCCGCACGCTCAATAATGGCAATTTTGAGCATCTTTCCTTCTTTTTTATAAACAACTCCGCCGGCAGAAACTTCTTGGAACAATTGATATTTTTGGCAATTTATTTTCATACTTATTTTATTTTAAATCCATTATTTTCGGGATTAATTTTTACCAACTCGTGATGTTCAATAAAAGCTTCTCTGAATAATTCGGGTTCTCTTTGGCGGATCTCCTCTATTTCACTCTTATCTAATAGGTCATTGATTATTTCTGACGCGAGAACATTTGAATCCGGGACATGAAGCCTATTTTTTAATAATTCGTCTTCTCTTCTTTCCCCGGTAAATTCCTCACCAACGATTCTTCGGTATTTAAACCTTATTCCTCTTAAGTCTGAACGCCCCTTGAGTGCTTGCATCTTTTTTAGTGCATCACCACCGTCTAAGGACTTAATAATTAATAATGTTGTAAAATTATTTTTGTCATCACCCAAAAGACTTTTTACTGCATGCCTCATGTTCGGACTTTCTTTGTGTTCGGAATAAATGAGTTCGGCCCTTTCTTGATTCAAAACTAAATCTTTTCTAAAAATAACCTTGAGTCCGCCATCTTCAATATCTCTTATTACCATTCCTCCCAAAATATCCTCATGTGTATCTGGTTTTAACATACATATTGTATAAGCCGATTCATCATTCATTGTATTTTTCAAATAAATTTCTTATAAATTGTTTTATAAATCTTGAAAAAGTACTCCGTACTCGTTGGCCATTCTTTCCGCAGTAAATTCTTTTAATATCATCCCTTTCGCTTTGCTCGCCGCTTCTTTAAAAGGAACCGGATTGTTTATTAATTGAGATATTTTATTAACAAGGGCTGTCGTATCATCATACTTAATAGTACAACAATTTATATCATTTCTTGAGATTTCAGATATTCCGCCAACATCTGTAGTAATAACAGGTAAATCACTCGCCATAGCTTCTAGAATAGCCATCGGAAACTGCTCTGTTTGAGAAGGAAGAATTAACGCATCTGCCGCATTATAAGCAAAAGGCATAATGGTATAATCCCAAAATTTAACTTCAAAAGTACTACTTATTCCCCAATTATTCGCAAGATTAATTATTTCTTCAAGATAAGAAACCTCATCTTCCCTGTATCGCGTTCCCGGTGTGGCGATTACAAAAAAAGCAGACGGATCACTTAACTCTTTGATAGAGCGGAGAAGAAACTCTGTTCCTTTATATTTTATCATTCTAGCCGGCGTCACAAAAATTTTCTTATCTATAGGCAGCTACAAGGCCGACCTAAGCGCCTTCTTATTCAGCAAATAATCTTTGAATATCTCGACATTCACACCGTTGTATATTAAATCCAACTTATCTTTTTTTGTACCATTTTCTTCCATCGCATCCATTCCCTGCTGGCATACAGCAACAATTCTATCTATCTTTTTTGATGCACTTTTGAAAAATTCCTTATCTTTTTCACTACCAAAATTAAATAAATCCCCGTGCAATGTTAATACGGTTTTAATATCTTTTTCGCGACAATAATCTATGATTAAATCATTTATTAGGTAAAAAGCATGGAAGTTAATAATATCCGGTTTGAAATCATTAATTACAGAAACGACCGTATCCGGCGAGTACGGAAATACTTGGTACTGGGAGGATTTTCTTCCGATATCTGGCGTGATGACGGCCACATCATGATCCCGCGATAGATAATCAGCAAGGGAAAGAACAACCGATTCTCTGCCACCAATGTATGGAAAAAATCTTGAAATAAATATAATTTTCATCTTTTTAAAGGTTAAATTTGCGAAACGCTTGATTATATCGGTCATATTATATCATATTTACGATAAGTTTTAAAGCGGATATATATTTTCGGTTTGAACCAAAAATACCCTTCTGGTGAAAGGTATTTTTGTAAAATTCGCTTTGAATTCCCACTAGGGTCTTAGTCATCACAATCTTATAAGCAAGCATATAATTCCTTCGCTCGGAGAAAATGTAAGCTCACTTCCATTTTCCCTCTCGCTCGAAATTATAACCATAATATCCGATACAGAATATATGCAGAATTTACAGACGGAACTAAGGTTTATACAATTATTACAAAAGGAGGAATTATCCAAGAATTTGACGTAATTCTTGGATAAATGACCATAATTTATTTATCCATCTTTTTGACTTCAACAAGTATCCTTTCTGTGAGTTCATCAACCGCCCAAACTTCCCTTTTTTCATTCTGAATTTCAGTGATAATCTTTTCGTGTTCAGGGTATGCACCCGAAGGAATTTCAAAGACTTTTATCCATTCTGGCAAATTTTGAATAATTACATTAAAAATTTCAGACGTGTGCCAAGCAACCATACTATGTTCATCATATTCAGGATATTTTTCCAAAAAATAATCATAAAAAACAAAATGGAGCATTTCGTGGGCTATAATGATGTTCACAGATTTTTCTTCTTTTGCATTAAACGGAACCTGAAATGTTTTATCATCTAAGAAACGCGGGTACATCCCCCAAATAGTTGGGTAAGAAATATACTTCCCTACGGGCCATTTTCTTAAAGGAAACAATGCGTCAGTTAATCGGTAAAATTCTTTCTCAATTTTCCTCCATTTCTTTTCATATAATTCAAGATTTTCGTTCATCACTTTCTCTTCATTTTGATACAGATTAAGAACAAATTCTTCAATATACTTTTTTTCACCAACAAATACATTATCTTTAAATTGCTCTTTCAATTCTGGATATTTTTTCAAAATTGCCCAATTCAAAGACCGACCGCCGTCGTATTCAGTGTCATCAGAAAAACAGAAAAACGTCTTAATGTCCTTCTTTTCGTCTATTTGAAATCTAACTTTTGGGCCTGGCATAAAATC
>Ga0172379_10011986_pt1 | contig 10223 bp, 11 predicted proteins | sample GrowelOW334metaG_FD_119756 | JGI IMG/M metagenome (GOLD analysis project Ga0172379, IMG submission 119756) | Groundwater microbial communities from an aquifer near a municipal landfill in Southern Ontario, Canada - Groundwater well OW334 metaG | ecosystem: Environmental > Aquatic > Deep...
AAACCGACAACCAGAGATTTTCCTTTGGGAAAATTGGGTATCGATGATGGATGAGTTAGTAGTATTTTCTTCACAAACGGGGCGATCGCTTTGTTCGCCCAACCGGAAACAACGGTTTGTTCGTGGGTAAGTGACGGAATTCTGAGAAACCAGCCGACTATCACGACCGGTACCGATAAGTAGCCACCGGAAGCAAATATTAGTGCCGGACGGTATTGAACCAGGTAGATAAGCGATTGAAGGAAGCCAAAAATAATTTTTAGCCACTCCAAAATATCGATCTTTTTGAAAAATTTTCCGGTTTTTAGTTCAAGAAACTTAATTCCCGACCGGGTAACCTCTTGAAACTCGGCGGATAATGATTTTTCTCCACGGGCGGTGAATTTATGACCAATCCAGATAATGTCATAGCCGTCTTTTCTAAGGGCTTTGGCTATTTCAAGGGCACTATTATGGTGACCGCCGGTAAAAACTATTAATGGTTTCATGATCTTTTGGCAATATTAATTAACAAACCCAAAGCGATAAAGTTGGTCACCAAAGAAGAACCCCCATAAGAGATAAAGGGGAGAGGAACTCCGGTTAGAGGAATAATGGCTACCATAGAGCTTAAGTTGACAAATATCTGTAATAAAAATAAAAGAGAGACACCACTGGCTAGTAGTTTATCAAACTTATCGGTAACCGACAGGGCTACCTTGAAAGAAGCCACTATTAGCCCGATCAAAAGGATAATTATTATAGAACTGCCGACAAAGCCAAATTCTTCGGCAATAATCACAAAAATCGAGTCGGTAGTGGCTTCGGGCAAATAATCATACTTTTGTCTCGAACGTCCCAGTCCAACACCACCCATACCACCCGATCCCAACCCATAAAGTACTTGGTTGATGTGGTAAGAAGTTCCCAGGGGATCATAGGTAGGATCCAGAAAAGTCTTAACGCGGTTTAGCCGATAGGGAGAAGAAATAATCAGCACGGTGATCGCCACTACGAGAATACCGCTAAAAGACAAAATCTCGGCAATTTTGGCTCCGGACAAATAATAAATCAGAAAAGAGACTCCCACCATGATGATGGCGGTGCCCAAATCCGGTTGAAGCATAATCAATAATAGATTTAAACCTATCAGTGCCAGAAACTGTTTGATATTTCTTTCGGACTCCAACCATTTGGCAAGATAAACGGCGAAGGTAATTTTTAATAATTCCGATGGTTGAATGATTACCGGACCGACAATGAGCCATCTTCTGGCGCCTAAAAATTTTGAACCAATACCCGGAATTAGTACCAAAACCATCAAAATCAAGGTTACGCCGTAGATCAAATGGGAATATTTTTTGATCCATGATATTGGTAATCCGGCCGTAATGGTGGCGGTGGCAATTCCAACCACTAGCCAAAGGGCCTGCTGTTTCACATAGTGAAATTTATCGCCAAAAGTACGATAAGCATCGATAACGGAAGCGTCAAAAATTACCAGCAGGCCAAAGCAGGCAACCAGAATGCCCAAGATCAGAATGGTAAGCGGCAAGCGGTTCTTGGAACCATTTTCTCTCATGCTAAATAATGGACAACCAGATTCCAAAAATAACTAACATAATACCTACCAGCCAAGCTCTTTGGACTATTTTTGGTTCCGTCCATCCTATTTTGAGTAATAAATAATGTAGGGGGGCAATAGGGAGAATTCGGCGATGAAAGACTTTCACCCAAAATATTTGAATCAAGCTACTGAAACCATCGATCAGAAACGGCAAACCAACAATCATCAAAGCAATCACCTTTCCGGTAAGAAGACCCACAACCGCAAAAGTCGCCCCAAAAGCAAGAGCTCCCACATCTCCAAGAAAAAGACGGGCGGGAAAAACATTAAAGTAAAGGAAGGCAATCAGTCCCCCGAGCCATAGAGCGATAAAAATTGAGAGGGGTGTATCCAAAATGGAGGTTGAAAGTACCAAAAAGCCAAAAAGACTAATCATCAGCAAGCCGGAGGCCAATCCGTCCATGCCGTCGGTAATATTGACCGCATTGGCAAAAGTGACTACGAGAAACGCCGCCACCGGAATAAACCAAAGTCCAAAATGAATTACCCCAAAAAACGGAACATGAATAATATCAATACCCAAATTAATGTACAACATGGCTCCGATGATAAAACCCAGAGCACCCTGAATTAAAAATTTGTAACCTGTTTTTAGGCCGGTATAACCCTCTTCGCGATCCAGCTCAAAAAACTTAATCACATCATCGTATAGCCCCAATAATCCAAAAGAAACAAAGGTAAAGAAGATGACATTGATTTCGTCGTTTATCGGGTAAACATGGGTGATTTCAAAACCAAGCCGTTTTAACACGGGCAAGGCGAAGGCAAAAATGAAACTGGTAACGACAAGTATTAAAAGCCCTCCACCTTCGGGGGTTCTGGCTTTTGACCTGATGTGTACGGACGCCTCGTCTATTTTTTCTTTGGAGATGGCCGATTTGTTTTTGAAAAATTTGAGGTGATAAAGAAAATTGACAAAGGGAACAATCAATAAAGAGTGGATGATGAATGAAGCGATTAAGACGCCAAGTAAGATATCCATGTTTATAAAACACTGATAATTTTTGGTACAAAAACAAAACCGCCAATAAAGACCGCCAAGACCGAGGACACCAAGACCATGCCGGCAGAAACATCCTTGGCTACACGGGCGTTTTCTCTTCTTTCCTCAGTAATCAAGTCAACCATCGACTCTATGGAAGTATTAATCATTTCGGCCACGATAACCATATTGATCGTAAAGATTAGTACCAACCACTCTATAATCGAAATCGAAAAGTAAATCCCCAGTAAAAAAACACAGATAGAAGCAATGAGATGAAAGCGGAAGTTTGGTTGGGTTTTGACGGTATGGATAAATCCATCAAAGGCATGACCAAAAGAGACCTTGTGGGCTCGTAATCTACTAAGCATTAATCTATTTTAATCTTTTCCCTCCGTTATAGCAAAAGTTGTTTGGCCAAGGAAAACCAGAGAGGAGCCGCAGTTTCCGACCCCCACTGGGAAGTCTGAGGCTCTCTGAGCGAAACCAGCATGGTATAGCGTGGGTTTTCGGTCGGGAAGAAGCCAACGAAGCTGGCTATGGTTTTATCGGGATCGTAGTGCCCCTCAATGGGTATTTGAGCCGTGCCTGTTTTCCCCGCGATGGATATGCCTGCCGGTTTTGCCCATTTGGCTTCTCCGGATTGAACAGCCATGATCATTATTTGGGTAATATCGGTGACCGCTTCCCGGCTCAAAACGGATCTGGTTTCACCGGTTTTTTCTTCTTCCAATGTGGGGCCAATATAGTTACCTCCGTTGGCGATGGTGTTTATGGCGGCAATCATTTGAATTGGGGTAATGGCAATGCCTTGGCCAAAAGAATTTGTGGCCAGATCAATATCCCCATAATTTTTTCCGTCTTTGACGACCCCTGTGACTTCTTCCTGAATCTCAATCCTGGTTTTCTTGCCTAAGCCATATTTTTTTAAATATTCGGAAAATTTATTGGCTCCCAGTTTATTGGCGGCGAAGACCATACCCGTATTGTCCGAGTTCACAATTACTTCGCTCATGGTGGAATTCGGGTGATACTTTTCGTCCCAGGTTTTGATGGCATATTTACCGATTTGAATCGGTCCGGAACAAATATCGCATTTTGTTTGTGGGGTGAGCACTTTTTCATTGAGGGCTGCGGCCATGACCAGAGGTTTAAAAATCGAACCGGGTTCAAAAAGATCTCCCGCAATGGGACTTTTATAACTTGTTTTATCGAATTCGGAAAACTTACCCGGATCATAATTTGGGAAAGAAGCCATCGCCCGGATTTTGCCGGTTTTTACTTCCATGACAATAACATTTCCGGCAACGGCCCCATATTTTTCGATTCCTTCTTTTAAGATATTTTCGGATAAATATTGAATTTTCTTATCAATCGTTGTCTTAATGGGTTTTCCCTCTACCGCGTGTAGAAATTGATAATTCCCAATTAATATGGGGTTTCCCTGACCATCTTTTTCGGTGCGGATTTTTCCCTCTCGGCCTTTAAGAAGACGGTCAAAATAACCCTCTAAACCAAAGTAACCCTGTTCTTGACCGGCCGCATCTTGACCGACAAAACCCAATATTTGAGCAGCCATGCTTGACTCCGGATAGTACCTGACATATTCATCTTCAAAACCCAAGCCGGCAATTCTTTGGCTTTCAATTAATTGTTTTTCCTCCGAGGTCAAATAATGTTTTAAGGATATCCAGTTGCTACTTAGGGACAAACGACCTTGTAGATAATTCCGGAGATCGGCTTCGGTACTGGCTTCTTGATCCGGAGATATAGAATTTAACAGTTGCTCAATCAGATCGTTTTTGGAAATAGTCAGCTGTGGCTTATATACGAATAGATGATAAAGATTCTTGGTACCGGCAAGGACTCCCCCATCTTTGTCCAGAATATCCCCTCTTTTGGCCTTGAGCACAGTAACCGTTTGATGCTGGCGGTCGGACTTTGTTTGAAGCTCCGGCCCGCGCAAGACCATCCAATAAAATAATCTGATGAGGACGATGGCGGTAATGACCGGAATAATCCCAACAATAACCCGGATCCGATTATGAGTAATACCCGGTTTGTTTAGCATGCATTATTTGAATGCGAAAGTTGAGGGGGAAGGTACGAAGACAATACTTTTTGATCTGATATATCCATGAGATTCGGCTAAATTTTGTAAATTCCCGAGCGTAGTAGCTTCTTCTATCTTAACAGAAAGCGCTTGATTTTCTTTTTCCAACAATCTGGTTTTTGTTTCCGATTCGCTAACGGCGAATCCCTGAGTCGATAAGATGTTGGTACCGAATAAATTTATGACCATTAAAGATAACAAAACACCCACCGTTAAAGTTAAGGTGGTTTTGAAATTAAATATTTTTTTTGACGAGTCGTAGTTTTGCACTTCTGGTTCGCGGACTGATTAATAATTCTTCCGGTTTTGGTTCGATTGGTTTGTCATTAATAGCGCATAATATTTTCCGGTCTTCGTAGTCCCGGATGAAATCCTTGACAATTTTGTCCTCCCCGGAATGAAAACTAATAATTCCCAAAAGACCATCCTTTTGTAGTAAATCCGGTAATTGGGGAAGTAAAAGCCTTATATTATCTCTTTCCAAATTGACGGCCATTCTTAAGGCCATATATACTTTTGTCGCCGGGTGGATTCTGCCTTCGGTGCGGAATTTTTTGACCCGGAGAATCAAATCCGTCAGCTGTTTGGTATTTTCTATTGGAGTAATGGCTCTTTGCTTGACGATCATTCTGGCAATGGGCTTGGCAAAGGGTTCGTCTACCATTGAAAACAGTTCGGACAATTCACCTTCGTTTAAGACTTTGAGCAAATCGGCGGCAGTTACTCCCAATGATTGATCCATTCTCATATCCAGAGGTTCATTGACGGAAAAACTTAATCCCCTGCCTTCCGATAAAACTTGAAATTGAGACGGACCCAGATCGGCGATGATGCCGTTGAACTTGGGCAGTGAAAGCTTGTCGCAGATTTCGGAAACTTTGACAAAATTGCTTTTGATTACAATCCAGGAAAAATTTTCCGGAATTTTTGAATTTTGTTCTTCACCAACGATGATTGGGGTGAATGCTTTGACAAAACCGACGGCTCTTTTGATGGCCTCTTCATCCAAATCAAAAGAAACCACCCGACAACCGGCTTCCAGAGCCTCCTGCGTATGTCCTCCGTCGCCCAAGGTCAAGTCCAGAAAGATAAACCCGGGTTGGAATCCAAAAAGATTCTTTAGTTCGCCTTTGAAGGCGGTAAAGTGTCTTTGAACCGGATTGATCATATTTCCAGTGAACTGAGGGCGTCGGCCTCACTAATTGTTTGCGCTATTAAGTCAAGGTGCCGGTGATATATCTCCTGGTCCCAAATTTCAATTCTGGTTAGGGACCCGGCGACGACCACCTGTTTTTTTAGATTGGCATGGTTCCTTAGATATTCCGGTATGAGAGTTCTTCCTTGAGCATCGAGATCCAAATTGACCGCCGACTGAACCAAGAGACGTGTCAAATTTCGGGCTGCTTGATTGGTCAAAGGAAGGGAGGCCAGCTTTTCGGAGAACTTCTGCCAATATGAGCTGGGGAAAAGAAATAGACATCCATCCAGACCCGACGTGACGACTCCACCTGATGATAGTTCGTCCCTGAAGACCAGGGGGATTGCTAATCGCCCTTTGGCTTCCAGCCGATGGTAGTAGAGTCCAGTAAACATAATTCATAGGCAGGCCTTGTGGTGTTTATAGGTTACTTCACCACTTGTCACCACTTTTCAGTATGATACACAATATATCACATGTCAACACCCAATTTGAACTAATTTGAACCTGAATGATATAATACGATAGACATCGGACTTTGATAATAAGGAGACCAAATGACCATAAACTGGCAGAAGGTTAATGAGGTAAGGGATCTCTTCTTTTCTCCGGAGAGCGTGCTTCTTCGTGAGCTTCATTGTCTTATTGAGAAAACAAAAGATGAGTGTAGCCATTACGTCGATTATGGCCCAAGTGATACCGATAATTTTCTGGGATATACATCGTATGACCTGAAAAAATACAGAAAGTTACTGTCGTCGAAAATCAAAAAATTCCTTAAAACAAATAGAAAAAGGATTATTGATTTGAAATTGAGACAAGCGGTGGATAAGAGAATCGATGAAGCAAAAGCTTTTCAAGGAAAAACTGTTTACAAGATAGATCCTCATGCAAGACCCGGACGGAATCATCACACCGGTAGACATTATTATTAGAAAATACTCCCGCCATAAGGCGGGATTTTTTATTACTCTATTGAAACAGCACGATCGGACCAACCAGATAGAGGGTGAGAGATTCTTTCGACCCTTTCTCGTCATCACGGATAATTTCGGCGTTCATGGACCACGGTTTTTGATTTAGAGCGACGGTAATGACATTATCTTTCTGGGTAAATTTCAGAGGTTGAAAAACGCTTCCGTCATAGATGGCGGCCGAGAGAACGCCGGATTGGTTAAAGGTTAATGTTCCGGAAATAATTTTGTCATTGGTGGAAGATATCACCACCGGATAAAGCAAGATTTCTTTCTCGGGCGGCTTCGGAAGGCCGAAGGAGTTAAGCATGATCAGATTTTCTTTGGCGGTGAGCTTTGATGGTTCGAAGATTACTTTGCCGTCGGGTAGATTTTTTTGTCCGGAAATAAAAGTGAAGTCCCCTTTCAGGACATGGGTGACATCTTGGCCGGCAAAAGAAAGTTTTAGTTTTTCGGTACCGGACTTAAGGTCTTTATCGAAGGTACACTTTCCACCTGTAGAGCAACTGCCCAAGATGATGGCTTTGATAAACGGACTGGAAATGGGAGAGGCAATTGACGCCCTGGCGCCTTTGAGTAGGTCACCGGATTGATATTCCAAATCGAGAGAGGCTGCCTGGGCCTTGTTTGCTCCAATAGTAACAAAAGTAAACAAACGATTGGTGGCGTGAGGAACCAGAACGGTAAATGGCCGGTCTTTAAGAGGAAGTTCGTTGATAAGAAGTTTGGTGGACATTGATGGCGTACCGCTACCATCGGTGGTTGTTTTTTTGGCACCACAGCCGGATAGTAGTAGGGCAAAAATAAATACAGGAAGCAAGCGTTTTATATTCATGATCTTCATTTTATATCTTTACTGATAATTTTGCGATTCATGATGGTTTCAAAATAAGTGGAGAGATTATCCGTGCCGGGAGACCTGGGAGGAGGATAACCCAGATGACGTAAAAGAAACAACCCGAATCTGCGACCCAATTCATTTACTTCTTTGGATCCGGATGCTTTTTCCAACCCTTCGACAAATGATTTTAGGGAATAATATATTTCCCTATCTTCGACATCAACCGGTAAGGTGTTGGTCAGTATTTCGGCAATAGTCAACGATAAGCCGACCTTGGCATAATCGGATTTGATATTGGGATAAAAAGACAAAGATTCGGCTTGATTAATATAGCGGGGGCTCTCCCCTCGACCGACACTAAATTTAATAAGATTAAATAAATCCAGATGTGGAGATTTTTTTGAGGTCGGACGCCTGGCACCTTTGGCAACCAATAACACCAAGCCATGATTTTCGGAAATGACACTGACAAATTTGTCCGCTTCACCGGAATCGACAACCCGCACAATAATACCGGTGTCCGAGTAAGCCTCCTTCACTTAATTTAAGATTACTTCCTTATCCTGATTGAGATCGACTATGGTTTGATTACCGTTAAAAATAATGGTGTGCTTGACGGTAGAAGTTCCCGGTTGTTTTTGGATTAGGAGTTTGTAAGTGGAGAGATCCATTTTGGGCAACTCATATTTGAAAACTATTTTGCTACTGGACTGAGGTCTCATGGTAAAGAAAGCCTCAAAAACGGTTTTTTCCAGATCTTCCGATACCTGTTCTTTGACTTCCGAACCAACAACGGAGATCAGTTTTGAGCCCCGGGGAACCATAACGCGGACATAATCACGGTAGACTCCGTTTAGACATAATAGGCCCGATTCCAAATTGCAGTTATCGCCTTTCCGTGGATTGTTATAGCTTATGGAAACGGTTTTGGTGACGGTATCTCCGGAGGAAACTATTTCCTGCTCAACTTCGCGGGTAATATACATGTCCGATTTTGCCCCACCGAAATTGGCATCATTGATATGAAGATAATCATAGGAGTAGGGCTTGATGCGTCCGGCAGCGTTAAAATCTTCGGCGCTCTTTTGGGTTTGATCTTCCATAAAATAAAAAAGCAGGTGTTTCTGTTTGATGGAGTCCAAGACAACATTAACGAGCTTTGGCCACGTGGATTTGGGGCTACCCATGGCATTGGCCATCATGGAGTGCATCAGAGGTCCTAAGACGGCTTTGCGGCCGGTCCGGAAGCCGGCTACCGGTCTATCGGCTATTTGCTCCAAGGCATAGACTACCTGGGGACAATCACAGGCGGGGTCATTTTGGGGGCCAAAGTTTCCCCAGCCACCAACGCCAATTGGGCCGATTACCTTCAAGATTTCCACCGGAAACTGAGTATCGATAGCGATAATACCGTCCGGTTTGGGAAACCCGGGAATGTCGCGGTAGTATTTATAAAATAAGTCCATCGAGACTTTATAGTCAGGAGACATATTTGAATTCCGTAGATTGAGATAAGTTTCGTTTAGATATTTTTTGATTGCTTCCGGAGCAGGTACCTTTTTATTAAACCGCGCATCCAGATCATAAATATCATAGGAGGAAAGAGGTTCTATCTTGCCCTTCGTTACCCGTAAAAAGGCATAGGCCGTCATAAAGCCCCCGGTGGGACGGATCTCCGCATCGTTTTGAAAAAGAATCATGTAAGTTTTGGCATTTGGGTTTCCCAAGAGGTCCGGAAGTAACTTAATCAGGGGTTTCGCTTGACCCAAGAGCTGAGACGAGTCGGAAACCGCCGACTTGACCTGAACAATCTTGCTACGGACATTTTTCCCGGAGATACTTTCGGGATAACGTAGCGGGTCTATTTGATCCAATTCTTTTTGTGCCAAAACCATATCGGATTCAACCTTGTCCAAATCGGGACTGATTTTGTCCAAAGTTTGAGCCATAAAAACTATTCTGTCTTCAATAGATTGCACTTTGGGAGTTCCCGATGGGGTGGCGATTCCGGTTTTGAAACCAAGCAGGTCGGCGTAAGGTTCGACAGAAGAAATTAAGGTTTCGACGGATTTGGCCAGGTATTTGCCGGCATTTATACCGTGCTGTCCATCTTTTTGATATGTTCCCACAAAGGGCACTTTCCCGATCCAACCTACCTTTTGATACTTGAGATCTAACTCCTCCACCAGTACGCGTAGGTTTTTTGCCTCCGCTTTGGAAGTCACCAAATCTTGGCCCTGGAAAGCAGCCATCAGCTTCGAGCCGGACTGCTGAAGCGCCTCGATATTGGGCATAAATGATTTGGCGGTGAAGTAACCATAGGCAGCCGTGCCACCAAGAAGAACGAAGATAATCGCGATAGGCAGGAGAATCCAAAGAAGTTTCTTGTTCATATGAAGTTTTATTACCATTTACTTATCATAGCAAACGGAGTCTTTAATATGATGTAGATATCGTAGAGGATTGAGCGCCTTTGAGCATAATCGGCATCAATGGCTATTCTTTGACT
>Ga0172379_10011987_pt1 | contig 10223 bp, 8 predicted proteins | sample GrowelOW334metaG_FD_119756 | JGI IMG/M metagenome (GOLD analysis project Ga0172379, IMG submission 119756) | Groundwater microbial communities from an aquifer near a municipal landfill in Southern Ontario, Canada - Groundwater well OW334 metaG | ecosystem: Environmental > Aquatic > Deep...
AGTTTCTTCATTCACCAGATCCTCTACTAGTAGCCGATCTGCATTTTAGAGCTGGGAGATTTGAAGAAGCCGTTGCCTGTTACCAATTGGCATTAAGCCTAGGGGAACTTGATCAAAATGCCATGCTTAGCTCTATAGGGGTTTGTTATTCAAAGCTCAACCGATCAGAAGAAGCCATCGACTTTTTCAATAAATCACTCAAGCTAGACCCTCGGTATTGCCATTCTTTATATAATTTAGCAAACGAATATTACAATATGGGAAAATTCAACGAGGCAATTGAATGTTTTGAAAGATTGCTAGGAATTGAGCCGGCAAATATCGGCGCATTACTTCAAACCGGAAATTGCTATTCAAAACTGGGCAATCATGAAGCCGCTCTTGAATATTTTTCTAAAATACTAAAAATAGATGCCAACGCAGTCTCTGCGCTGGGGAATATCGCCAGCGAATACCTGACTACCAAACGCTATCGGCAGGCAATAAGATATTGCAGAAGAGCTTTATCAATTGATCAAAAGGATTCTGCTGCGCTATATAATATGGCGATAATTTATTTAGGACTAAATCAATTTGGCAGGGCGATAAAATATTTCGAAGCTCTCCTGATGATCAACTCCAGGGATTTTGAATCCTTAGAGAATTTAGGGGTTATTTATGCTAACCAAGGAAGGCATGAGCAATCAATTCAATATTTCGAGAAAGCCCTAAAAATAGAACCGAACAACATCAAGATATTAATCAATCTTGGGACCGAATACACCAGGATCCGAAGATATCGACAAGCACTAAGCCGCCTGCAAAAAGCACTAACTATCGAGGGCAATAATGTAGACGCCCTAAAAGCGATCGGCCTTGCATATTTTGAGTCAGGAAAATACGGGAAATCGGTGGAGGTATTAGAAAAAGCAGGCTCAATCGACCCAAGCGATGTTAATATTCAAAACAATCTTGGTCTGGGATATGCAAAACTAAAAGATTTTGAAGGATCCTTCAATGCCTTTAGCAACGCCTTATCTCTAAAGCACGAAGATCCAACTGCACAATACAATTTAGGGACGCTGCTCTACCTTCAAGGAAAAGAGAGAGAAGCTATTCCATATTTTGAAGCAGTTACTAAAAGCCAGCCAAATTTCCCCAGAACCTGGAACAACTTGGGAAATTGTTATCATAAACTAGGCGAAATTGATCAGGCTAAGAGCTGTTATAGGAAGGCGCTGGAAATTGATCCTAAGTATGCGATTGCAATCAATAATCTTGGGGAAATATATTTAGAGAGAGAAGATTACTTAAAGGCAATAGAGCATTTTATGCAGGTATTGAAAATCCAGCCAAAATGTATTTCAGTTTGGGAAAAACTGGCTAAATGTTTCAGGCAAATCGATGACATAGAAAATTGCGTCCGATGTTATGAACGGATTTTAAAGCTTGATCCCCATCATAAAATCGCACGCGAGATTGTTCATAAGAGGCCGAGATAATGCAGGTTATTCGGATTAATCAGCCACGGGAAAGAATTAGAACAATTTCTAGAAATCTACATGAAGTAGAATCACATCAAATAAGACTTGACGGTCCAGGAATATTTCAAGCAGCTACTGCTTACCCCCAGATTCCCTTATTTGATATTTCTTTTCATTTTGGAGTCAATGAGATTCCTGCCTTTATTCACGAACAGGCCCAACTAATTACAGATTCAATTTATAAAACAACTGTAGAGCGTCTCCGCGAACTTGGATTTACCAATATTATAGAGCACGGAACAATTGAAATGGAAGGCAAATCACTTGCCAACAAAGTAAATATTGGAATAATATTACCTGGGATCGGAGACAGCATTTTAGTTGCCCTGCAAGGGAAAAAGCTTCGATCTGACGCTAACTTCCTCTTAATTCCTCCCAACCATCCATCATTATTGTTTAAGGGAAATAAAGCCTTCGCACAATATGCAGTCTATACTCGCTGGGAGGGCAATCGTTTCGATATCGCTTCCGTAAGATTCAAATACCCAGTTCCGTTACATGCCTTTTTAGATGCTAGGGGAATTAATGAGGGGGAGAAATTAATCGTTAAAAGAGGTATCCCAATCCTTAATACTGCGGAGCTTTTTGAATTTGTTTCCGATAAGATTAGGACTAAGCTCGCGCTGCTTAAATATGGTATAGCCACTCCTCAATTTATGGTTTTTGAGAAGGGAAAGGATCCTAACCTAGAAGAAATAAGAAATCGTATTAGAGAGTTTCTTACAACTAATCCAGGGAAGGGCTTTGTAGTGAAACCGAATAATTGCTCTCAAGGAACAGGCGTTAGGTTATTTGAAGAAAATGAAATCGAAAAGGGCGTCCAATTTATAGCAGATTCTTTAAAATATCGAGAATTTATCCTGGTAGAAGTCCGCTCTCGCAGTTTTCCGTTTTATGAAGCAGGCCAAAGAATGGATGCAAATATCCGCATGATCATTGTTGGAGGACGAGAAGCATATGCAATTGAATCTTCTGAAGTAAGATATGACACAGTTGGTAGCCATCCCATAAATAAATCTCGCGGGGCAAGTATTATGGAAGTTAAAGAATATTTAAAAAGGTTGGGCCTAACTAGTAAAAAAGCTGACAATATGAAAGAAAAGCTAATATCTGCTGGAAAAAAAATCGTTGAAGCACTTTCCATAGAATTCAATGGCTATTTGCCTGGGGTATTAGGCCTTGATCTTATAATAAATGAAGAAGGAGAAATTGACTGCATCGAAGTAAATTCAGGAGTGATCGGGGGGCTTGGTTCTTTGGCGAAAATACGGAAGCCAATAAACGGCAAACTTAGTCCAGCAATTGAAATAGCTTTGAGATTAATGGAGCTTGGCGAAAAATATTTAACAGATTTCCCAATTATTTTAAAAAATATCAAGGAAAGTCTATCTTTGCCCGATAACCTGGCAATCGGAGAAGCGCATTTATTATTAGACCAATTTGATAAAGCAATCCCAATTTTTCAAGAATTACTTGAAAAACCCCAAGAAACACCAGTAGCCAGAATCTGTCTTTATCTTGGACTATGTTTATTTAATATGGAGCAACCAATGAAGGCTTTAGAGTATCTATTAAAAGCCTTCGAACTTGAACCTCAAAACGTTAGCGTACTTCGTGGGTTGGCCAATACCTACGGATGTCTAAAAGAATATGAGAATGAAATCAAGTTTAATAAATTAGTACTGGAACTTGAGCCTGAAAATATTTTGGCACTTAGAAGAATTGGTCTTCTTTATGGAGAACTTAACCACCCAGAAATCGCAGCTGAATATTTCGAAGAATTGGTTAAAATAAATCCGACTAGCAATCTAGCGAAAGGCTGTTTACTCGAAATGAAGAGAAGAATCCGGGCAAGGCAGGCTTCAAGTAAATAGCCTTTTGTTTATTAATTTATTGTAAATCGACAGTCGAAAGGGACAATCAACCTGCTATTTCAGCTAACATTTCAATGGTTGCTTTTACAGAGTCATTAGAGGTATTCAAATACTTAATTTTTATATCCTTATAATACTTATTTATTTCATTTATAAATTCATCAAGCCAAGAAGGAGACAATACCGCCACTCCCTCAAAATCAATCGATAGTTCCCCTGTATAATTAACTGGGATAAAATATGATTTCGCAAGCAATCCGGCCTCTCTCCCAGCTGGTCGTGAGGACAGAATATCTCCGAATTTTTTTGCCTGAATAATCATATTTTAATTTCCTCCTGTATTGTTTATTTTTATTATTGCAAGACAGTCAAAAACAACTTCGGGGATCTCTTCGAAGGATACCGCCCCATCAAAAATGCTTGCACTCGAATTTCCAGATTGGAAAAACATTTCCCAATTATTTTTTTGGATATTTTTTGAAACAAATTGAAAATACTTTTCCATTGGGCTAGAAATCTTAGATTCCTGCATCCAAGTATAAAGCATTTTCACTTCATCTATTTCTAAGATTTTATTATTTTCCATGCTGGCAATATTTTATCATGAATTAATCGCTTTGGCGTTTACTTAGTCAACAAGCTATGGATACTCTTTGCAGCCTTCTTCCCATCTCCCATCGCAGAAATAACCGTTGCCGCGCCCCTTACAATATCGCCGCCCGCATATACGTTAGAGATAGAAGTCATTTGATCTGGAGTGATGATGAGTCCTCCCCATTTCTCCATCTTCAAATCCGGGGTTCGTCTGGGGATTAAGGGGTTTGGCCCATTACCAATTGCCACGACAACCGTATCAACAGGAATTCTGAAGTTTGAATCTTTAAGGGGAACTGGCCTTCTGCGGCCAGATGAATCAGGTTCGCCCAGCTCCATCCTTATACATTCAACTTCCCCTACCCAATTTTTATCATTTGGAATATATCTTTCCGGGTTGGTTAACAACCTAAAATCAATCCCTTCTTCTTCGGCGTGTTTTACTTCTTCAAGTCGAGCTGGCATCTCTTCTCTTGATCGGCGATAGATGATTGACACCTCTTCTGCCCCGAGCCTTAAGGATACACGAGCAGCATCCATTGCCACATTGCCAGATCCGATTACAGCCACTTTTTTTCCAACTTTTATTGGGGTAAGAGCTTCAGGGAATTTATAAGCCTTCATCATATTGACTCTAAAGAGGAATTCATTAGCAGAATAAACGCCATCAAGAGCTTCCCCTGGAATTCCCATGAATTTTGGAAGTCCGGCACCTGAGGCAATAAAAACCGCTTGATATTCTTTAAGTAGCTCTTCAATTGACAATACATTTCCGATAATCATATCGGTTTTAATTTCAACACCGAGAGATTCTATGTATTCAATCTCAAGATTTACGATACTTTTTGGAAGACGAAATTCGGGGATTCCATAAGTTAACACTCCGCCAGTTACATGTAGAGATTCAAAAATGGTAACAGAGTATCCAAGTCTTGCAAGATCCCCTGCGCAAGTTAGACCAGCTGGACCAGATCCTACAATAGCAATTTTCTTAAAACTGCTTACGGCTAACGGCTCACGGCATACAGCTTTCTTTTCTTCCGCATTACGCATTACGCTTTGCGCATTACGCTCGCGATCAGCCACAAACCTCTCCATATTTCCAATTGCAACTGGCTGGCCTTTGACGCCAAGAATACATGCTTTTTCGCATTGGTCTTCTTGGGGGCAAACACGTCCGCAAATTGCGGGAAGTGCATTGGTTTCTTTGATCTTTTTAACCGCTCCATCGAAATCTTTTTGGACGACTTTTGCTAGGAATCCAGGAATATCAATATCAACCGGACAACCCGTCCGGCATTTGGGGTTTTTGCATTGGATGCAACGGGAAGCTTCTTCAACGGCCTGGTCAACTGAATAGCCGATTGGAACTTCTTCAAAGTCTTTTATTCTTTCAGAAATTGAACGGTTAGACATTGGCTGACGATTTTTCTTTTCTGCCATTATTTTTTACCTATCAACCGGCAAACATGCTCATCGGCAACTTTTTCTTCAACTTTATAGGATCGAAGGCGGCTCATGAGTTCATTAAAATCGACTTGATGGCCGTCAAATTCAGGGCCATCCACACAGCCAAATTTAACCTCCCCATTAACGGTTACCCTGCAGATCCCGCACATTCCAGTTGCATCCAGCATCAGCGGATTTAAGCTAACGGTGGTTTTAATTCCCAGGGGTTTAGTAACCTCGACGCAAGCCTTCATCATGGGAACCGGTCCAACCGCAATTACTTCATCAATTTTCTTGCCCGATGCGATGATATCTTTCAATTCATCGATCACTAGCCCTTTACGGCCATGGGAACCGTCGTCGGTTCTAACTGACAACTTACTACTTACAACTAACAACTCGGATTCATATATTAGTAAGTCTTTACTGCGAGCTCCAATGATCGTTATCACTTCATTGCCATTTTGGGAAAGAGCTTTGACGAGGGGATAAATTTCGGCAATGCCAACTCCGCCGCCAATAACTACGACCGTTTGGTTTGACGTAAGATGAGAAGGCGTTCCAAGGGGACCCAATAGATGTGGGATTTCATCCCCAACTTTAAGTTCATTTAATAAGCGGGTAGTTGCTCCAACAATTTGAAATATTATTGAGATTGTCCCTTTATGGATATCAAAATCGGCAATTGTTAAAGGAATGCGTTCGGCATTCTCTTGAGGAATAACCACCACAAATTGTCCTGGCTTAGCGGCTTTGGCAATCAAGGGAGCTTCGATTACCAGACTAGAAACATTTCCATTAACTGCCTCTTTCTGGAGGATTTTGAACATTTCTAGATTATAACATTTTTATTTGAACATCTTACCGAGGAAGACGGCGACAAAATCGTCGCGGCTTCCTCGTAGATTTATAATTAAGCCGTTATTTCTGCTAAGTCTTGCTCAACCGTTCCGATGGGCTTGATGCCAAAAGTTTTCACCAAAATATTAGCAACATTCGGAGTCAAAAAGCCAGGAAGCGTTGGTCCTAATCTTATGCCCTTAAAGCCTAAATAGAGGAGAGCTAAAAGAACCGCTACCGCCTTTTGTTCATACCAGGCAATATCAAATGCAATCGGCAGCTTATTAACATCATCCAAGCCAAACACTTCTTTTAATTTTAAGGCGATTACCGCCAGAGAATATGAATCGTTGCATTGGCCCGCATCTAAAACTCTTGGAATTCCTCCGATATCACCAAGCTTAAGCTTATTATAGCGGTACTTCGCACAACCCGCCGTTAAAATGACGGTATCTTTTGGAAGCTGCTCAGCAATGTCAGTAAAATATTTTCTCGAAGGATGCCTTCCATCGCAGCCAGCCATCACTACAAACTTCTTAATTGCCCCGCTTTTTACCGCAGCCACAACCTTATCAGCTAAAGACATAACTTGGTTATGGGCAAATCCGCCGATTATTTCTCCTTCTTCAATTTGGGTTGGAGAAGTTGAGGCTTTTGCAATTTTTATAATTTCAGAAAAGTTTTTTTCTTTTCCTGGTTCACGATCAGCAATATGCTTAACTCCCGGGTATCCGGCAACCCCAGTTGTAAAAATTCTGTTTTTATACGAATCTTTTACTGGAATGATGCAGTTGGTTGTCATGAGAATCGGGCCATTGAACTTTTCAAATTCCTCAGCTTGCTTCCACCAGGCATTCCCATAATTACCCGCAAAGTGCTTATATTTTTTGAAGGCTGGATAATAATGCGCCGGCAGCATCTCGCTGTGGGTATAAACATCAATACCGGTTTCATCTGTCTGCTTCAAGAGTTCAGCTAAGTCCTTTAAATCATGGCCAGAAATCAATATCCCAGGATTATTCCTAACTCCAATATCAACTTTTGTGATTTCTGGATTCCCATAAGTCGAGGTATTCGCTTTATCAAGCAAAGCCATCGTTTTAACCGCAATTTCACCAGTCTTAACAACCAAACCAACCAATTCATCAGCTGATAGCTCCTTGGTGATTGCAGCCAAACCCTTAACGACAAATGCATAGATTTCGTCATCATCGTAGCCAAGAACTGTTGCATGTTCGGCATATGCCGCAATCCCTTTTATCCCAAAAAGGAGCAATTGTTTTAAGGATCGGAGATCCTCATTCTGGCTATAGCCTAAGATCCCAATTTCTTTAGCCTTGCTTTGATATTCTTCAACAGTGCCTTTCCATGAAATAGAATCATGCGAAAGATTGGAACCCTTCTTTAAGTCATCCCTTAGAACAATTGCTTCATTAATAAAGCCGATCATCTTGTTTTCGTCGAAATTGGCATTGGTAATGGTCGAGAACAAGGCCTTAACTAAGAATACCCCTTGTTCTTTCCTAATTTCTTTGTTTTCTAGCAACAAGGAAATCCCCTGAAGCATATAAATCAATAAATCTTGAAGATCGGCAGTTTTTGATTCCTTTCCGCAGACACCCTTTAAATTGCAGCCCGTATTCTTTGCGGTTTCCTGGCATTGGTTACAAAACATATATTTTCCTCCCTTTATAATTTTCCGATCAATTTGGCAATCGTAATGCCTTTAAATTCTTTTACAACCTTGGATTCAATCGCCAATATTTCATGTCGCAAAGGGCATGAATTTGCGTTATGGCACATTTTTTTCCTAAATAAGCATTCGGAGATCTGGATTGGCCCTTGATAGATCTTTAATATTTCAGAGACCTGAATATGCTTAGGATTCTTTTTAAGCTTAAATCCGCCGCCTTTACCTTCTTTAGCTGCAATAAAATCATGCTTGATTAACTCCTGCAAGATTCTCCTTAAATATTGATACGGAATTTTCTGTTTTTTTGCTATTTCACGGGCCGAAAGCAATTCCTTTTGATTTAATGCAATTTCTATCAGCGCCCTGATTGCATAATCCGAATTCTTGGTTAGTATTTTCATCCTACCTCCCTACTGATACTGATATGGTATCAGTATAACAAACAAAAACGCCTTGTCAAGTATTTATAAATCCTTTATTTATGCCCGGGATTCGTCTTCGGCTTCGTAGGTCGAATAATAATAAGGAGTGTATGCTTCAAATTCTGCGGCACAGGTATCAACCAGCTTAAATGTCGCAAAGATTCCCATTTTTTCCCTAGCCTTCTCCACCAATAGCTCGGTGCTTCCAATTAGCCTCGATAGCTGGATATCCGAAAATCCCATCGCCTTGCTCTTACGCATCAAATCTTTATCTGTCAAAAGCTTCTTTTTTGATTTTTTAATCTTGTGGCCCCAATTAACAATTTCAGAAATATTTTCAAGGAACCAGCGATCGATTTTGGTTAATTCAAAAATCTCATCAATTGTCATCTTGTGTTCAAGCGCGGCTTTAATAAAGAAAATCCTTTCCGAATTAGGTATCGCAAGCTTATTTTTGATTTCTTCAATCCTAAAATTATTTTTTAGATTTTCAAGGCCACCTACTTTTATTTCAAGCCCTCGTAATCCCTTTTGGAGGGCTTCCTTAAAAGTTCGGCCAATTGCCATAGTTTCACCGACCGACTTCATTGAAATCGTAAGAGTTGGATCGGCTCCAGGAAATTTCTCAAAGGTGAAGCGTGGAATTTTTACGACGCAATAATCAATGGTTGGCTCAAAACAAGCCGGGGTTTCGCGGGTAATATCGTTTGGAATCTCATCTAAGGTATAGCCAATAGCGAGCTTAGCGGCAATTTTTGCAATTGGGAAACCAGTTGCCTTTGAGGCTAAGGCGGATGAACGTGAAACCCTGGGGTTCATTTCAATTACTACCATTCGCCCGTCATCTGGATTTACTGCAAATTGGATATTTGATCCGCCAGTTTCAACCCCGATTTCCCGGATAACCGCAATACTGGCATTCCTCATTTTCTGATATTCAACATCGGTTAAGGTTTGGGCAGGAGCAATTGTTATGCTATCCCCGGTATGGACCCCCATCGGATCAAAATTTTCTATGGAGCAAATGATTACCACGTTATCCTTAAGATCGCGCATCACTTCCATTTCGTATTCTTTCCAGCCAATCACCGATTCTTCAATCAAGACCTCGGTAATCATGGAGGATTCAAGGCCTTGTGACGCAATCTTCTCCAGCTCAACCAGGTTGAAAGCAACTCCGCCGCCGGTTCCTCCGAGAGTAAAGGATGGCCTTACAATTGCTGGAAAACCGATTTCTTGGGCAACCTCTCGAGCTTCTTCGATTGTATGCACGCGTCCGCTCTTTGGAAGATCGAGTCCGATCTTTAACATTGCCTTCTTAAAAAGTTCCCGGTCTTCGGCTTTTTTGATTACGGCTTCGTTGGCGCCAATCATTTCAACTCCGTATTTTTTGAATACGCCGCGCTCAGCCAGCTTTACCGCGCAATTGAGTCCAGTTTGTCCGCCAAGCGTTGGTAGGACGGCATCCGGCCTTTCTTTTTCGATAATCTTCTCGACAAAGTCAGGATCGATCGGTTCGATATAAGTGCGGTCGGCCATTTCGGGGTCAGTCATGATGGTTGCCGGATTGCTGTTAACCAGAATAACTTTGTAGCCTTCGGCCTTTAAAGCTTTGCAAGCTTGGGCACCCGAATAATCAAACTCGCACGCCTGGCCGATGACAATTGGACCCGAGCCTATAATCAAGATTGATTTAATGTCAGTTCGTTTGGGCATGTCTCTCCATCATATCGATAAATTCATCAAATAAGTATTTGCTATCGTGCGGTCCAGGAGATGCTTCAGGATGATACTGGACCGAAAATGCAGGATATTTTTTGTGCTTTAA
>Ga0172379_10011988_pt1 | contig 10222 bp, 5 predicted proteins | sample GrowelOW334metaG_FD_119756 | JGI IMG/M metagenome (GOLD analysis project Ga0172379, IMG submission 119756) | Groundwater microbial communities from an aquifer near a municipal landfill in Southern Ontario, Canada - Groundwater well OW334 metaG | ecosystem: Environmental > Aquatic > Deep...
GGTAAAAATGCCTGAGACGGTATTGTGCGTGAGGTCATGTTTCGGTAAGAAAAAAATGTAGCATATTCACAGGTTAGCAGTATCTGAAACAATATTTTTCATCATTTGTGAGGACGTTATGAACCGTTTTTTGGTGTTGTTTGCCGTTGCGGCAATGGTAACCGCCAGTTTTGCTCAGCGGACAATTCCGCTCAACATTGAACAACTCGTCCGGGATGCCGGTGTTATCGTGGACGCGACGGTTGTAAAAACAGAGACCGGGAAGGATCAACAATCAGGTTTGTTGGTCACGTGGGTAACGGTGGACGTGTTGGAGTCGTTCTATGGTGCGAAACTGGGGCAGATGACTTTCAAACAATACGGCGGCGAAGCGGACGGAATCGCAAATTATCCCAAACATCTTCCACGATATACGGCCGGAGAACGGTCGTTGCTGTTTCTTACTGCTCCGAGTACCATCGGAATGCAAAGCCCTGTTGGTATGCAACAAGGGAAGTTTATGGTAGTTAAAGAGGGAACAGCAAAAACCCGGATCAAAAATTTGATGAAGAACCCAACGCTGTTTAATGGTGTGTCAACGCAAAACGGAGCGCAAAAACGGATTCCTTCCTTTAGTAATGACGACGGTTCAATGGACTTTGAAGAATTTACATCGTTCATTCGATCATATGTTCAACAAATTAAACAATAGGTGACCTAATGAAGACTATCGTATCGTTGTTGAACCGGATCCTCTTTGTCATCGTTTTTTGTACCGCCATTGGAATCGCCGGCGGTCCTTCGGCAACCGTAAACGGCGTTGCTGTCCGCTACAATAATGCCTCCGCAATTACCTACAAAACTGATTTGGGAAACATGGGAAGTTTTTCCAATACTGTTGCGACCAATCTCGTCAGCACAAGTTTTTCCACCTGGCAAAATGTCTCTACCGCACAGATCACCTTCACCAATGGTGGCCAATTGGTGTCCGATGTAACAGGTGCGAATTATACGAATTTTGTCGATAAATTTGATGACAATATTAATCCGATGATTTTTGATACGGATGGTTCCATTATCGATGCGATGCTGGGAGTTAATGCGTCCAATTCAACAATCGGTTTTGCCGGATCAAGCTATTTTATTTCAGGTCCCAATGTCGGGAAATATTCGGAAGGCCAGGCAGTGATGAACGGAAAGTTTGCCAATAATCCGTTCACCGAAGCGCAGTTTAAAGCAACATTCGTTCACGAGTTCGGACATTTTATCGGTCTTGACCATTCCCAGATCAATATGCCGTTCGTTGGCGACGGCAATCAGGCCAACGACGCGTATATTCCGACAATGTATCCTACGTCGACGGATGACGATACGCATCTTGCCACGCTAAATCCGGACGATATCGCAGCTGTTTCGATGTTGTATCCGAAATCCACATTCGCAACGACAACCGGAATGATCAGCGGTACGGTAACACGGTTCGACAATTCCGTGGTTCGGGGTGCCAATGTTGTGGCAAAAAGTACTGGAGCGGATTCATTAACGAACCAGATCTCGACAGTGACGGATTACTATACAAAGAATACCGGCGCGTATACCATCATCGGACTAGCTCCTGGAAATTATTATGTAAGAATTGAACCGGTCAAAAGTTCATTCATTAAAGGATCGAGCGTCGGACCGTATGCAAACTCGGCTACCGATCTTTCGTTCATCAATCCTGTTGTAACGGAATATTACAATGCTGGCGCAGAATCATCTGATCCGGCAACGGATAATCCTGGCGCAAAAACTTCTGTTGCTGTTGCCGCCAATGCCACTACGGCTAATATCAATTTGATTGCGAATAAAGTGCCGAATGCTCCGATCACAAATATTTTGGAGTATCATACCGGCCTGAATGGAGTCTTCGAATTACCATCCAACTATGGCGATAAACGGTATTCCGTCCGGTTCACTCCTGGTGCAAATGCAAAATTTATTCGAACCGAATATTATATCAATAGCGGAGTGGAAGCAATTGAGGGGACCGGGTCATTGAAAGTGAGTCTGCATCAGAACACAACAGGCAGCTTGGGAGGAGTTCCCGGAACACAGATTGGATCTCCCATTTCCATTCCTTTTACACAAATAGCGAAGAGTGGGTATAATCTCGTAGACTTTTCCTCCCAGAATTTGCAGGTGCAAGCCAATGTTGATTTTCACATTGCGTTTGAAGTGGTCGGCGTTGCCGGAGATACTCTGCAATTTGTCTCGGATAATGCAAGCACACCTACAAACCGGTCTTCCTCATATTTTAACGGACCGGGCGGATTGAAATGGTATAACCTTCTCGAGCCGGATAACTATTCTGAAGGATATAATTTTGCGGTAAGAGCAGTCATTGATATTCCGGCGACGGTAAAAAAATCCGAGCTGCTTCCTGCTGAATTCACATTGCAACAAAATTATCCTAATCCGTTTAATCCGGCGACGACCATTGGTTTTTCAGTTCCGAGGGATGGATTCGTAATGCTGAAAGTATACTCCTTGCTTGGGGAAGAGGTGGCAACGTTGGTAAATGAAAATCTCACCACAGGTGAATATACGGCACAGTTCGACGCTACGAAACTGGCCAGCGGAATGTATGTTGTGACGGCAACAACCGGCAATTCGTCGTTGACAAAAAAAATATTGCTCTTGAAATAGTATCAAGTGATACTAGGTGTCGGGCTGAAATAAATTAGTATAGCCAATTCAGGAGTCAAATGGTACGGACGTGTTGGTATTTTCATCGGCAACACGGTGTTGAAGTTTGATTCATCCGATTATTTTTCTATGTTGCGTTACAGTGCGCAAAGAATAGAAAATAATCGGATTTTTTATTTCAAAGAACGTTGTTATTGAATTATGGATGTACGGAAAATAGTAGTAGCTGCGATACAATGGCGGTATGCTCCTGAATTAATCGTTATCGTCATACTTTTTGCGATTGCTGCCGGGTATGCCGTTACGGATAATGCGACTTATACTCCGGACAGTGCACGGTATGCAATCTGGGCCGAGTCGATTGCTGAGGGAAATGGATTTTCAGATTGGACATCTCCGGAACCCTCACGGTACGTTGTGCATGCTCCGTTGTATTCCGTACTACTTGCTCCCGTTGCCGCACTGTATCCTCACAATAGTATCGCATTAAAATTCGAAACAATTCTGATCGGAATACTCTTATTGATCGGTCTGTTTCAGATGATCAGGTTTAGGAGCGGACGAGTGGCTGCTGGCATCTGTACTGTCATCCTGGCAACACATCCATTGACGCTGCTGTATTCCACTCAGGTCCTTTCTGAGATACTTTTTGCTGCTTTCCTTGTGGGATTATTCTTCGCATTGGAATATTGGCTGAAGAGTGACTTGACAAAAACATCGACGCTGTTTTCGGTGATTATATTGTTGATTGGATGCATTCTCTCCCGCGAAATTGGTATTGTGCTGTTGATTGTTGTTGTTGCGTTTCTCATTCTAAAGGAAAAATACGAATATGCCGGCTGGGTGTTTATTGGCGTCACGATGATCTTCGGCGCTTGGTACGTTCGAAACGAACTATTAGTCGCGGCGCGCGAACATCCGGATTTACGTAATGCGATGCTGTTCAGTTCTAATATCCTGACCTCTAGCGAACACTCTGTCGTGCGAGAATTGTGGATGCGGATTGGGGTGAATGGAATATTTTACGGGAGAGAATTACTCGGAGTACTGTTCTCTTCTCAGTTTAGTTTTTCTGGTGAACTTCAAAATACTTACTATCAGGTCGTCGATCGTACGTCAGGGGTGCTCATCGTTGCTCAACAGATTGTCTCTCCGGCTTTTAGTATGGCTGCACTACTGTCTGTTATTGTTATTCTTGTTGGAATATACGATGAGATCATACGCGGTCGGATGATGTTTCTCTTCTGCACTTTTATATTTTTGTATGGTGCAATGATTCTGATCTATCCCGTCGCCGATATTCGGTTTTTGTATCCCGTGTTGATAGTGATGATTATATTTTTCGGGAGGGGAGTGGAATCCTTGTCACGAAACCGGAAGAAAACAATCCCCGCAATGGTACTTGCGGTTGTGGGAGTGAGTTTGGTTCCGAACATTCTGTGGGGAGTTGGTTTTCTTCGGGAAGCAGACGAGTATAGGAGTGATCCGGTAGCGTACTATGACAATATCGTTCATCATTCGACTCGTTCATCCGAAATGACAAAACCATTCTCACTGGCGGCCAAATGGGTACTGCAAAACGGAGATTCTTCAAACGTGATCATCTCACGGTGGAAGGAACTCGGATTAGTTCTGCCGCAAAAAAAAGTATTATTATTGGATGCGTTTGTTTCATTATCTACGTTTGAACAATCAATTAGGGACTATGGCGTTTCGTATGTGGTAACGACAAAAGATATGTATGGCTGGCATGAATACGAATTTCAAATGAATGCAACGAAGCGGTATTCGTTTTCACTTGTTCATTCCGTTGCCGGACTGGATGTGTTCAAGGTGGAGGAGGTGACTGCACAAACTCCAAAATTGACTGAGACACGTGCTATGTTTCAATACATGTTCCACTATTTAGAGCATGGAGGCTATGATACACTCCGTACATTTTTTCAAAAGAATGCGAATCTTACTGCGATACACTACCAACTGCGGTTCTATCAAGGTGTGACCGAAGAATGTGCGGGTGACTATGACACTGCATTGAATATTTACAGTTCGTTGTTCGGAATGCCGCAGGGGATCGGCTTGGCTCAACAGGTGGGATTCCACACAAATGTGATTAATCAGCGGAAAGCAGTAGAGAAATCGACAAATCCAAAAGACCGAGCGTCGAAATATTTTAACATCGCGTTGAATTATTGGGAGCTGGATCGCCGGCAGAATGCTCTCAATTATCTTAACGCAACAATCCGGGAAGAACCGACCTATCTTCCAGCGTACAATTTGTTCGTGTATTTCTCGCTGTTGAATCAGGATACGGTAAATGCCTCAGTAGCATTTGCTGCGATGACGGATCGGTTTCCCGGTGAACCCGTTGTTCCCCTGTTTCGTTCATTGTTTACGCACATGATTGAACTGCGAAGCGCTGCATCGGTAATGCAACGTTCACAATTGTATGCTCAACTTGCTGACGATTATGACCAACTAGGATTGTCAGACAGCAAAGTTGAATCACTGCGGCGGTCGTATCTTTCTAATCCGGTCAATAATGACATTGCCCTTCGTCTAGCAGCACTCTATGAACAGAAATCGAAGTATTTTCCTGCAAAACAAATTCTTTTAGACGCCTGGAACCGGCAGCAGCAATCGGAATCGCTGAAAATGAAACTCAATGAAATTCAGACGAGGTATTGATCATCAATGGTGTTTCAGAAAATGCAAAGAACTTTTCTTTCACAATAAAATTGAAGATATTGCACAACAATAAGGAACTGCATACTGCGAACCGATGGAGTAAAACCTTCGATGGCTTATTCCTATAACCAGTACACCATGAACTTTCCAGAATTTTTCTCGCGGCACGCTGATGATGAACAATACTCTTCATTCTACGTTCGATTTTTTGTTGTCGCTGTTGTCGTACTTTTCGCCATCACTCATGCTCCCATCAATTTCGTTATGAGTTGGTACGATCGTTTCTTCCAAATTCTGCATGCCTCAGGATATCTTTCTTCAGCGATGGTGGATCAATTGGCGGCCCGGAAGGATAGTAACATCTCTGAAATTATCGTGCCGGTCAGAACATGGATCTTTTTTATCGCACTGTTGATAACGGCATATCCGCTGTTCAAGGATATACGAAAACACATCGAAAAACACGAACATGTGTATAAGGACGTTCAGACATACACCTCAATTCTGATTCCGTTTGGAATATTATGCCTCCTTGTGGTTCCGTCGCAGCTTGGATTGGGGGGCAATATGTACGCACGAATGAGCATTGAACCGTTAAGCTTTAACGATTCCAAATTGTGGTTCTATCAACGGTTGCTGATGCCTTCCATTGCCTATTTTCTTCAGTTAAAAGGACCGGTATTATACTTTTTTTTCAGCTTGTTCGTTACACTCCTTATGTTCCTCTTGGTTCATCTTTTTTTTATTACACGCGGCATTACCCTAAGCAGACTCGAACTTACTTCACTTGGAACCTCATCATTTCTGATGACCCAACTGCAAATTCCGGGATATACAGAACAACTGGCGTTGGTTTTTATTCTTTTACTATTCATTATCCCGACCACCACTATGGGTCGTTTGAGTTTGGCTGTTCTTTCATTACTTGCGCATGAAATCAGCATTGTCCCTCTAGCATTCATTTCCCTGATGTATTTTACCAGAAAAGAAAATATGATGTTGGCGACTCTGGTCTTCTTCTATTGTTTTTTTTGGATAGCAAGTTTCGGCGGAAATATCTCTTTATTGCTTTCGGTGCGCGACGTGTACGGCAAAAGCGGTTGGATGTGGGCGGTGGAACATCCGTATCGATTGTTGGCGGGAATTGCGTTATCGTACAAACTTCTTTGGGGAATCATCGGTTTCGCAATAATAAAATTCCAAAATTTGCGAGTACCGCTGGCCGGATTCATTCTTATTGCCATTGCGTTCACCATCATCGGAGTGGATACGTCACGGTTGATGGGATTTGGAATTCTTTCACTCCTTATAGCCCTTTTCTTGATGAAAGAATACTTTACGGAACTTGGGATGAAATACAAATACGTACTGATCGGTAATATTATTGTGCCGACATTTTTTATCGGAACGAATATTGGTATTGCGCTGGTAAATGGAATTTATAGTGTCGGAGGAGAAAACGGGAAGATTGTCCTCAACGGATTATATCAGATGATTTACCTTGGCGTGGTGATGAAATGACGAACATCATACCGCCGAAATCATTTCTCATGATCCCGATTCTCCTGTTCGCTTTTGTTCTATTCTATCCGAACTTAAATGCCGGATTTACTAATTGGGATGATCAAATCCATGTCACGGAGAATAAACGGATTCAATCTCTGACATGGGAATCGGTTGGTGAATTGTTCACGCCAAATACGGACTATATGTATCATCCTGTAACGATGCTCTCGTATGCAGTCGATTGGGCAATCGGCGGCGGTTCCTCAACGGCGTTTCATCGTACGAGCCTATTGTTACATTTAATTAATATTCTGCTAGTGTACCGGCTTATCGTTTACATCTCAGGCGACATCAACAGCGCACTGATCGTTGCTTTGTTATTTGGTATTCATCCGGTAAATGTCGAGACGGTATCGTGGGTGTCGGCTCGTAAGGATTTGTTGTATTCATTATTTTTTCTTTCCGGAATGAATCTGTACTTCGGATTTCTAGAGGGGAAACATCGCATCGGCACTATTATCGGTATGGGAATCGTGTTTATTCTCGGTTTGCTTTCCAAACCGACGATGGTTGTTTTTCCTCTCGTGTTGTTTATGATTGATTGGTGGAGGCACCGGCCATTAGATCGAAATATCCTGATAGAAAAAATTCCGTTTGTGCTGATCGCATTCGGCTTCGGGATTTTTACAATGGCGCTTTCGAATTCCGACACGGATGTTGTTTCGATCATGTCGCTCTTTAAATTCCAGCATCAAGTGTTGATGGTGTGTTACTCAATTGTTTTTTATTTCGGAAAGATTATAATTCCGATTGATCTGTCTGCAATACATCATTATCCGATCGTCTCATCCGGCGTGCTGCCGGCGTGGTTCTATGCCGCTCCAATAATCCTTGCGCTGATCTGCACTGGACTGACTCTGGCAGGGAATCGGTGGAAATTTCTCCTGTTCGGTGCTGGAATATACATTATTCCATTACTCCTCGTGCTTCAAATTCTGCCGTTTAATAACACCTCCCTTGTGGCGGAACGATATGCATATATTTCTTCCATTGGGATTTTGTTCGTTGGAGTCATTGGGGGTAAACACATTCTCGCATCATATGCGGACGGAGAACCGTTTTGGTACGGTGCATCGTCAATGTTTCTTGTGCTTGTAACACTAATGTTTACTATCGGAACAATCATCCGTGTATCGGTCTGGAAGGACAGCATCAGTGTCTTTTCCGATGTGATTCAACGTGATCAAACGATTTGGATCGCGTATGCCAACAGAGCACTGGACAGGATTAAGCTGGAACAATATTCTGGAGCAATGGACGATGCAAACAGAGCGATTGTGTTGCATCCCAACAGAAAGGCCTTATATGCGGTCAGAGGGAATATCTATTTCTTCTTGAAAGATTATCAAAAAGCAATCGCTGATTTTGACTCGGTGGTGTTTTCATCTAAAGCGAAACCGTACGAACTCTATAATAAAGGAGCTTCGCTTTATTATTTGCATGAGTATGACAGTGCTCTGGCATATTATGGAAAAGCGTTCGATGCGGATTCGGCATTTGCACGGGCATATCTGGGATACGGTATGATCCTCCAAAATGAAAAGCGTTTAGCCATAATGGCGCGACACTATTTTGACGCAGCCATTCGGTATGATGGATCGATGTGGGAGGCATATTATTTTCGTGCTGCCGCCAATATGGATTTGGGGAATGCCGGTGGGGCCATGACCGATGGATCGATGGCATTGATGCTGAATCCGAAACTGCTTCAGGATACGATGATCACTCGAATCAATACATCGGTCTCGAAATATGTTGCAAGAGCGTCAGTAATCAAAACAGAGATCGATAAAGGAAAACGACTAGAACAATTGTATGGTGAACTCAGCCGGACATATTTGATGCTGGGTGATTCGATACGATCGATGCGGACGTCTGTTGCACAGAAATTTATTGGTAATCGAAAACAATGAACCCCAAACATTTTAAAAATATTCTGTTTATTTATGCACTGTTTATCATTTCGGCGCTGGTGCATTTTCATATCCTGCTGAATGAAATAATCAATTGGCGCGATGACGAACTATTCTTTGCGTTGCACACAATAGCCAATGGTGCCGGCACAATATTTTCGCAGGGTGAACATTCTCCGGCAATGATGCTGTGGTATGGAATGCAGTTTTCGATAGGTGGGGATGGCCATTTTATCTACCATGCTATCAGTATTTTGTTGCATACGGCAAATGCACTCATGCTCTTTATTCTTCTGCTCAGATTTGGAGCGTCATCGGTCATGGCGATGACGGTTGCGTTGTTGTTTACCGTCCATCCAATCCACGTCGAGTCGATTGCCATGATCACGAATCAGCAAACGGTACTATCGATGTTGATGCTGCAGTTCATGGTGTTTGTGTATTCAAACTATTTGGAAGGCGGGAAACGATTCTTTTTGATTGTATCCATCATCATTGCTTTGCTCTTACAACTAATCGGAAATCCTGCTGCATATGTCATCGTGGCTCTCATATTGCTGCGGACGGCAAAACAGGAAATGGTGTCATTAAGATCGTTGAGTCCGTTTTTATTCATCTTGATTGGTGGAGTGATCGGCGCAGTATGGAATACTCATTTTTTGTCGTATGGTTGGTCGCTCATCAGCGAATCGGTGTTGATGTTCCGGTTCGGATTCATCGACCAAGCGTTCCGAACATTCCTTCCATGGATGTCGTCATTATTGGTTGATTCTGTGAGTCAGTACAATCAGGATCAAGGGATCCTTGCGATGATATTTCCTTTGATAGCGCTCGTGGTTTGTACTGTTGCAATATTGTTGAGAAATCACTTCCGCATAATTTTTTATGGTGTTATGATTATTCTGTTCGGTAGTCTTCCATTGTTTACGGGAGTGAGTAGGGGAGACTGGGCGTTTGCTGAAGATGGTGCATATCTTGCCTCGGCAGGATGGATTGTAATAATTGTTTGGGCATTCGAAAAAATTCTTATATCCGTCAAAGAAAGAAAATTATTAATAGAAACATCTGAAAAATCTCATCGCAATGTTGTTTTTCAGATGTTTCTAATAAAAGCTATCTACGGCATTGGAAGTATTGTGCTGCTAGTGTTCTCTGTGCAAACTGCTGTGAAGGCGTCATACTGGGAAAACGGATATACGTATTGGGGACAATGTCTTGAAGAAAAACCTGAAAATGTTTTTGTTCTCCTTAAAAAAGGAATGTATCATTATTTCCGATACGAGATCGATCCGGCGTTAAAGGCAATCGACGCTGCAATTGTTCTAGCACCGAATGATTATGAGGTACATTATAGCCGGGGAGTAGTGAATCTCAGTGCGATGTTATTA
>Ga0172379_10011989_pt1 | contig 10221 bp, 12 predicted proteins | sample GrowelOW334metaG_FD_119756 | JGI IMG/M metagenome (GOLD analysis project Ga0172379, IMG submission 119756) | Groundwater microbial communities from an aquifer near a municipal landfill in Southern Ontario, Canada - Groundwater well OW334 metaG | ecosystem: Environmental > Aquatic > Deep...
GCCTTTCTCAAAAAAGCTCTTTCGATGGGGGCGGATTTTGTGGCGACGGGACATTACGCCAGAAAATCGCCGGACAAAAATTTTTCCCGCTTCCTCCAGCCTTCGGCTGGAACCTTCCACGTAAAAAATTCTCGTCACGGCGATTTATTAAAGGGTGTTGATCCTTCCAAAGACCAAAGTTATTTTTTGTGGACACTTACACAAAAACAATTAAGTAAAATTCTATTTCCGATTGGTGGTTTAAAGAAAACAGAAGTTCGACGACTGGCCAAGAAATTTAAAATTCCGGTGGCCGAGAAAAAAGACAGCCAAGGCATCTGTTTTTTGGGTGCGGTGGATTTGAAAGAATTTTTAAAACATTATATAAAAGAAAAAAAGGGCGAGGTTTTAGACGAAAAGGGGGAAGTTATCGGATATCACAATGGTGTTGTTTTTCATACCTTGGGAGAACGGCATGGTTTTATAATTACAAAAAAAACCCCTAAAGACGGTGCATATTATATTGTCGGGAAAGATGTTAAAAAGAATATTTTGGTAGTTTCGCAGGGGGAGAAAGATCCAAAAAATTCTTTGGCTTTACTCCGCCCTGCGGGCAGAACCTTCCGCCAGCAGAATTCTTTGGATCTTTTTTTTATAGAAATAAAAAACACGAATTGGATTTCTAAAATTCCTAAATCCGGCAAAAATTATACCGTACAAATCCGTTATCATGGAGAATTTTTTTCCTGCCAAGTTAAAGTTTTTTCAAAAAACAAGGCCGAGATAATTTTTACCAAACCTGTCCTTGTGGCACCTGGTCAGTCCTGCGTTATTTATGATAATGACGTTTGCCTAGGGGGAGGGGTTGTTGTATAATTTGCCTATGATTCAATTTTTTACGCAAAACAGCGAAATTATTTTGAGATTATTTCTAGCGGTTATTTTGGGTACTTGTATTGGCGTGGAAAGAATTTTAGTGCATAAAGAAGCCGGTATGAAGACGCACGCCCTGGTTTCCATGGGAGCGGCGGTGTTTATAGTTATTTCCGAAATGATAGCCATTAAATATCAAGTTTCCGGGGGCTTCGATCCGTCTCGAGTAGCTTCACAGATAATTGTTGGTATAGGATTTTTAGGAGCCGGTTCGATAATGTTTCAAAATTCAAAATTAACAGGATTAACCACAGCCAGCGGTCTTTGGGTGACGGCCGGGATAGGCATGGCTGCCGGGTTCGGACTTTATAGTCTGGCTGTTATTGCTACTGTTTTAGTGCTACTGATTTTTATTGCCATGAATTTTATTGAAAAACCGATTAGGAAGATTTCTGATAATATTGACCAAAATGGAGGCCAGTGAAATTCGAAAAAAATTTCTTGAATTTTTTGAAAAAAGAGGGCATAAAATAGTCCCATCTTCTTCTCTGATTCCAAACGACGAATCGGTTTTATTTACGACTGCTGGTATGCAGCAGTTCAAACCATACTACACAAATCCGCAGGCTGCCGATAAAGATTTCGGTGGGCGAAATGTAGCCACGGTGCAAAAATGCATTCGTACTGGAGATATTGATGAGGTGGGAGACGATACACACCTTACTTTTTTTGAAATGCTTGGAAATTTTTCTTTTGGAGGGTATTGGAAAAAAGAAGCTATACAATATGCATATGATTTTATAGTTAAAGAACTTGGACTTACAATAGATTATGTTTCTGTTTTTGAAGGAGATGAAGAGATTCCAGCTGATAACGAATCCAGAGAAATTTGGCAGAAAATTGATTCAAAACTGGTTATAAAAAACCATAACCGCGCCGATAATTTTTGGGGACCAACAGGGGATGAAGGTCCCTGCGGCCCGACTACGGAAGTTTATATAAACGGCGTGGAGATTTGGAATATTGTTTTTAATGAGTTTTACAAAACCAAGGACGGAAAATATCGACTACTGGAAGTAAAAGGTATTGATACTGGTATGGGGTTAGAACGGTTGTTGGTGCAAGTTCAAAAGAAAAATAATGTATATGAGACGGATTTATTTAATGGAGAAAAAATCAGAGAAGAAAGAATTGTTGTGGACCATGTTAAGGCGTCTTTGTTTATGATTTCAGACGGCGTGGTTCCTTCAAATACCGGTGCTGGATATGTTTTACGGAGATTGATTCGGCGGGCTGTTCGATTTTCTAAGCAACCATTAGCGCAAGAAATGGAGAAAGTAAAAAAGATTTATAAAAACATATATAAATTAGATGATAAGAATGAGATAGAAAAAGAAGAAAAAAAATTTCGAGAAACTTTAAATAAGGGATTAAAAGAATTTGAGAAAGGAACCGACCCTTTTGTTTTGGCGACCACTTACGGTTTCCCGATAGAGTTGACTGAAGAATTAGCAAAGGAAAAAGGAATAAAAATAGATTTAGAAAATTTTAATAAAAAAATGGCGGAACACCAAAAACTTTCTCAGACGTCTTCTGCCGGAATGTTTAAGGGTGGGCTTGCGAATCATAATGAAAAAACAGTCAGACTGCATACCGCGCACCATTTACTTCTCGCAGGATTAAAAAATATTGTGGATAAAAACATAAAACAGCGGGGGAGTAATATTACCGAAGAACGATTGCGGATGGATTTCCTGTGCGACCATAAATTAACCGATGAAGAAAAGAAAAAAGTGGAGGATTGGGTAAATGATAAAATAAAAAGAGGTCTGAATGTCGTGCGTCGGGAAATGCCTCTAGTTGAGGCAGAAAAAATCGGAGCGGAAATGGAATTTGGGGCCAAATATCCGGAGACTGTCTCTCTTTATTTTGTCGAAGACGAAAAAGGCAATGTAATTTCTAAAGAATTTTGCGGGGGTCCGCATGTGAAAAATACAACAGAACTAGGGGCCTTTAAAATTCAAAAAGAAGAAGCGGTAGCGCAGGGCATTAGACGTATCAAAGCTGTACTTATGGTATAATTAACGTATGGGTATTTTTTCTAGATCAAAAGAAAAAGAAGAATTGATGTTGGTTTTTAATATCGGATCTTCTTCAGTTGACGGAGCTCTTTTTTGGGTACGAAAGTTCGGGAAACCTCAGATAGTTTTTTCCACCAAAGAGCCAATACATATCGAAAAAAAGGTTGATATTGATCGATTTTTATTTTCAACTATTCAGTCACTGGAAGTTGTCGTCAATAAAATTTACAAGGCGAATTTGGGGGCGCCTTCCAAGATTTTCTGTGTTCTTTCTTCTCCTTGGTATACCTCTCAAACACGGATAATTAATTTTAAAAAAAATACATCTTTTATATTTACTACCAAATTAGCGGATGAATTGGTTAAAAAAGAGATAAATCTTTTTGAGGAAGAAAATTTAATAAAGTACGCAAAAATCGGTGATTCAATTCGTGCAATTGAGCTTAAAAATATAAAAATGACGTTAAACGGTTATGAAACATCAAAGCCGTTAAACCAAAAAGCAAAAGAGTTGGAGATGAATATTTTTATTTCTATAAGTGGAGAACAAGTATTAAAGAAGATAGAAGATACAATAGCTAAACATTTTCATTTTAATCAAATAAAATTTTCTTCCTTTATTATGGCGTCTTTTGCTGTAGTACGTGACGTGTTCGCTCAACAGGAAGATTTTCTTCTGGTTGATATCGGCGGGGAGGTAACAGATATTTTTATGACAAAGAAAAATATATTACGTGAATCAATTTCTTTCCCCTTGGGACATAATTTTTTAATACGAGGGGTTGCGTCTAATTTAGGTTGTACCATAAATGAGGCGAACTCTTTGGTTTCCCTTTTTAAAGACGGGCATGCGGAAGAATCTATAGCTCAAAAACTTACATTAATTATGAGTCAATTAAAAACTGATTGGCTTAAAAAGTTTCAAGAATCCTTGGCTAGTCTTTCCAATGACATTTCTATTCCAGCGATTATTTATTTATCCATAGATAAAAATTTTGCAGATTTTTTTTCCGAAACAATTAAAACTGAACAATTTAGTCAATATACTTTAACAGAATCAAAATTCGAAGTTGTTGTTTTAGATACTCAAATGCTTCATGGCATCACAAGTTTTGAGGAAAATGTAGTTCGTGAGCCGCTTCTTGTTATTGATTCCATTTATATTAATCGTTTTTTAACCAAAATATAGTTATGCCCAAACATTTTTTAGAAGATATGGTAAAAGATAAACGCCAAAGACAAGGAATTCAAAAAGCCAAGTCAGAACCCGAAGAATTGGAAAAAATATGGGGAACAGAAGAAATAAACGAAATTGGGATGAATCGTGTTAAAAACAAATCAAGATATATGCTTTGGTTTGTGGCATTAATTTCTGTGGTATTTTGTCTTTTTGCTTTGTCTTTTCTATTTTCTAGCGCGGAAATTAAAATAGACCCCAAAACACAAGACGTAGTTTTAAATGAAAATTTGTTTGCTAGTAAAGGTTTAAATAACGACGGTTTATTTTTTGATTTGGTAATCATTTCTGGAGAAGAAAGCACAACAGTAAAAACATCGGGGGAAAAAGATGTTTTAGAAAAAGCGACAGGTATCGCTGTGATTTATAACGATTTTAGCTCTTCTCCCCAAACACTTAGTATTGATACAAGGTTAGAAGGTTCGAATGGAAAAATTTATAAGACACAAGTTAAAACAGTAGTGCCGGGAAAATCAAAAAGTGGTACTCCCGGATCAGTTGAAGTAAAAATTTATGGCGCGGAAGCAGGAGAAGAATATAATAGTACTCCACTTGATTTTAAAATTTTAGGATTTAAAGGTACCCCTAAATATTCTAAATTTTATGGAAGGTCTAAGGGAGCAATCGTTGGTGGATTTAAAGGCAGAATTCCTGCTGTTTCCGACACGGAAGAAGCAACTGCCATTGATAGTTTAAAAAATATTCTCCAAATGAAACTTTTTCAAAAAGCAGTTGATCAAATTCCAAGCGGGTTTGTTTTATTTAAAGACGCTAATTTTTTTAATGTAGACAATACAGATATCCCGTTTGATGTGGTGGGTGATAATTTAAAAATAACACTCAAAGGTACATTATATGGTCTTTTGTTTAATGAACAAAAACTTACAAAAAAAATTGCTGAGAATAATATTGAGAAATATGACGGGAATGAAGTTTTTATACCGAATATTAAAAATTTAACTTTTAAACTTATCAATAAAGATAGTGCTTCTTTGGAAGATATGAAGAATATAAATTTTAATTTGACAAGTTCCATAAAAATTGTTTGGAAACTTGATGTAGATAAATTCACCACTGATTTATTGGGTAAATCAAAAAAAGATTTTAATCAAATATTGTCACAATATCCCAATGTTGATTCCGCTTTATTAAAACTTAATTTTCCCTGGATTCGATCTCTTCCCGATAAAATTGAAGATATAAAAATCATTGTTAATTATCCGGAATAATTTTTATATTTATTTTACATGCAGTTGACATATTTTTTTAATTTTATTATAATCATAGTCTATACATGAACGGCTCAAAAAATGAAAAAATTGTAACAGCAAGAGGAGTTATCACAGAAGCTTTGCCCTCCACTTTGTTTAAAGTAAAATTAGAAGATAAAGAAGGTGACGAAAAAGAAATTCTTGCATATCTTGGAGGAAAAATGCGAATGCACAGGATAAAAGTATTAATTGGAGATTCGGTGGAAGTTGTACTCGATTCTTATGGAGGAAAGGGTAGAATTGTAAAAAGGTTGTAATTTTTTTAATAATGGTGTATTATAGTAAATACGGTTTTTAAAAAGTTATAGTGTTGAAAAATAAGGGTTTTCTCCTTGTTTTTCTTGTGTTGTTTAGGATAAAATTTTTTATGAAAATAAAATCATCAGTAAAAAAAATTTGTGATAATTGCAAAATGGTCAGACGAGCCAGACATTTGAGAATAATTTGTTCTAACCCGAAACATAAACAAAAGCTATAATTTATGAGAATTCTTGGAATTACAATACCAAACGAAAAAAGACTTGAGATCGGATTGACTTGCCTCTATGGTATCGGTGTTTCGTCTGCTCGTAAAATTTTAGATCAAGTTGGTATCGATCGCGGGAAGAAAGCTAAAGATTTGACTTTGGATGAAGAAAATAAGATTCGTCTGATTGTAGAAAAAATTCCGATTGAGGGAAATTTAAAAAGAGAAACAGCCGCGAATATCAAAAGGTTGAAAGATATAAAAAGTTATCGAGGGGTCAGACATATGAAAAGATTGCCTGTTCGGGGACAGCGCACCAAAACGAATTCTCGGACTGTCCGGGGTAATGTCCGAAAAACAATGGCATCAGGTAAGAGGAAAGAAAGTAAAACATAATTAAAATGGGAAAAACAAAAATTACAACCGAAGAAAAAACAACAGCAACAAAGGAAGCAGTAAATCCTACGGGAGAAGAAGCAAAAAAAGTTTCGCCCAAAACACCGAAGAAAAAAATTGTTTCCGGTGTCTTGCACGTTGAAGCTACTTTTAATAATACCAAAGTTCTTTTTGCAGACAAATTAGGCAATACATTATTTTGGTCAAGTGCGGGAAGCTTGGGTTTCAGGGGAGCTAAAAAGGGAACTCCCTTCGCAGCCTCTAAAGTGGGAGATGTGATTGGAAATAAAGCAAGTGCGCTTGGAGTGAAAGATGCTGATGTGGTTGTCTTAGGGGTTGGGTCTGGGCGTGAACCGGCAATTAGAGCTTTTATGGCCAATGGCATTGAAGTTACTTCTATCCTTGACGCGACACCTGTTCCTCATAATGGACCAAAAGCTAAAAAGCCAAGAAGAGTTTAATTTTAAAAATTTATGATATCCAAACCAAAATTTAAAATTTGTAGAAGATTAGGTCCGGGAGTTTATGATAAATGTCAAACTTCCAAGTTTGCATCGTCTGCCAAGGGCCCAATGGCAGGAGGCCGACGTCCTAAAGCTCCTACCGAATACGGGGCACAATTAATAGAAAAGCAAAAGGTGCGTTTTTCATACGGTATATCAGAACGTCAACTTTCTAATTATGTTAAAAAAGTTTCTCACATTAAAGGTGCCGGTACGGCTTTAAAACTTTATGAAAACCTTGAATCTCGTCTTGATAATGTAATTTACCGGATGGGTTTAGGTTCCAGTAGGCGCGCTACCAGACAAATGGTTTCTCATGGACACTTTGTTGTTAATAATCATCGAGTCACTATTCCATCCTATGAATTAAGAGCGGGGGATACTGTAAAAATCCGTGAAGGAAGTAAAAGTAAGAAAATTTTTGAAAATTTAACCGAAAAATTAAAAGATTATAATGGTCCAGGATGGGTTTCATTTGATTTAGGCAGTATGGAAGGAAAAATTTTAAATAAACCCAAAAATGTCGAGACCTTTCTTGACCTTAATGCCGTGCTTGAGTTTTATAGTCGTTAATTTTATTACTTTATTTATTTTCGCTAAAAGCGGACAAGTATTATTAAAAGTTAAAAGTATAAAAAATTATGCCTGAATATAAAATTATTATGCCTTCTAAGCCTCGTGTTGTTTTGGAAGAAGGAAATAAAGGAGTGTTTGAAATAGATGGTCTATATCCTGGATATGGCCATACTTTAGGTAATAGCTTGAGAAGAATAATTCTTTCTTCATTGCCGGGGGCTAGTGTTACTTCTATAAAAATTGACGGAGTGTCACACGAATTTCAAACAATGGATGGTATTAAGGAAGATGTAATTGTATTAATTTTAAATTTAAAAAAGACTCGTTTTAAAATGTTGTCCGATGAACCTCAAACGGTGACACTTTCCATAAAAGGCCCAAAGGAAGTTCTTGCGGGGGATATAAAAACTGGTGGGCAGGTAGAAATTTTAAATCCGGAGCTTCATATTGCTGAAGTAACTGGCAAAATAAATTTGAATATAGAAATGAAAATTGAGAAAGGGTTGGGTTTTATCGCAAAAGAAGTTTTTCAAAAAGAAAAAGTCGATGTCGGCACGATTGCGGTTGATGCAATTTTTACTCCAGTTCGTCGAGTAGCTTATGAAGTTGAAAACATGCGCGTTGGCGATAAAACTAACCATAATCGTTTAAGAATTTCTATAGAAACAGACGGTACTTTAACTGCTCGTGAGGCACTTTCGCGATCTATTGAAATTATGATTAATCAATTAAAAGCCATTATCGATTTTAAAGAACCGGAAGAAGAAATAAAAGTTGGAAAAAAAGGATTAAAAGAGGAAGATAAAGATTCTGAAAAAGACGAGAGTAAGGGGAATGATTTCGCTGATGTCTTAAAAACTCGCACAGATAGCTTGGACCTTTCTACTAGAACATTAAATGCATTGACTTCTGCAAATATTCGAACGTTAGGAGGTTTGGCGCGAAAAAAGAGAGAAGATTTACTTGAAGTTGAGGGTATTGGAGAGAAAGGAATCACGGAGATCAAAAAAGTTTTAAATAAATTTGGCCTTAATTTAAAAGAATAAAATATATGCGACACCACAATAACACAAGAAAATTTGGAAGAGATAAAACACAAAAAAAAGCGTTATTTAATTCTTTGGCGCTCAATTTAATTGTGCGTGAAAAAATAAAAACAACTGAACCAAAAGCTAAAGAGTTGAGACCTTTTATAGAAAAACTTGTAACTCGCGCCAAAAAAGGTGATTTGTCAACACGCAGATTAATTATTTCCAAACTTTCTAATCGCAGTTCTGAAATTAAAAAACTTTTTGAAGTTTTAGCCCCCAAATATAAGGATAAAAAGGGGGGATATACTAGAATTTTAAAATTGGGAGCCAGAAAATCAGACGGCGCTAAAATGGCAATTATAGAATTTGTTTAATTTTTAAAAATGATTTAGTATAAAAAATATAATGGAAAAAGCAGAAGTAAAACAAATAAAAACAATAGACGCTAGCGGCAGAACCTTAGGAAGAGTGGCCAGTGAAGTTGCTATGTCTTTGATGGGCAAAACGAAAGCAACTTTTGAGCGCAATAAATATTCTGGTTTTCCCGTTAAAGTAATTAATGCTTCAAAACTTAGCATTACTACTAAAAAGCTAGCAGAAATTTACCATACTAGATACTCGGGGATGAGAGGTGGACTTCGTATTTTAAAAGGAACTGAAACAGCCGAAAAACAAGGATTGAAAGAATTGATTAAACTTGCAACATATCAAATGCTTCCGGGCAATAAATTACGCAGAATTATGATGAAAAATTTAAAAATTGAAGATTAATAATATGGAAAAAAATACGACAAAAGAAAAATATATTGAAGCTGTAGGGAGACGAAAAACTTCAACTGCCAGAGTACGCATTTCGGAGGGAAGTAAAACACATTTTATTGTAAACGGAAAAGACGCTAAAGAATATTTTAAGACGGAAGACCAGCGTCGTTTAATTTTGGATCCGATAATGAAAGGATTACCGGGGGGTTCTAGTGTCAAATGGAGTGTGGAAGTACATGTCTCAGGCGGTGGAATTCATTCTCAATCTGAAGCTATCCGCCATGGCCTGTCCCGAGCTCTGGTTTTATCAGATGCTGGTTTACGCGGTAATTTGAAATCATTAGGATATTTGAAACGTGATCCGAGAGCCAAAGAACGCAGAAAATTCGGTCTCAAGAAAGCTCGCAAAGCCCCACAATGGAGCAAGCGCTAGAAAAGAGCCGGCCTGCGCGCCGGCTTTTTCTTTGCGCTTACTCGGCCGGAGCTATATTGCGAACAGCAGTGAGCAAAAGCGAGGCGGGGGCTGCGACCGAGTCCGAGCGACGGCGAGGACGAGGGTTGTGGCCGCAAACGCTAAAAAAATACCTCTTGAAAATAGAGGTATTTTTGTGCTAACATATATTTATGGCAGATGAAGAGGATAAAAAAATACCTGAAGCTTCTCCTGAGGCGGAAGATGATGTTGTTGAATTTGAATTTAACGAAGATGGAGAAGAAGATTTAAAGAAAACCCTCAAAAAATTAAGGGCTGATTTGAAGCAGTGTAAAACGGAAAAAGAAGAATATTTGACTGGTTGGCAGAAAGAACGAGCGGATTTTTCTAACTATAAAAAACAAGAGGACGACAGAAAAGCAGTTTTTTCCGAAGCGATGCGTGAACGAATTTTAACTCGTTTTCTTTCTGTAATTGATAGTTTTAATATGGCTTTTGCCAATAAAGAGGCTTGGAACAAAGTAAATGAGGAGTGGCGAAAAGGTGTTGAATATATTTATGCCCAATTAAATACAATATTTGAAGAATATGGAGTCAAAGCGATAGGTGAAGA
>Ga0172379_10011990_pt1 | contig 10221 bp, 9 predicted proteins | sample GrowelOW334metaG_FD_119756 | JGI IMG/M metagenome (GOLD analysis project Ga0172379, IMG submission 119756) | Groundwater microbial communities from an aquifer near a municipal landfill in Southern Ontario, Canada - Groundwater well OW334 metaG | ecosystem: Environmental > Aquatic > Deep...
ATGAAGCAGTGGCTTGAAAAATAGTTCATTTTTGTACTCTAGGTCCGACTCCGGTTACCGGTATGAATTTTTCCAGGCTAAAGACAAAACGTTAAAAATAGCGGCTAGAACTCGGGAAAATGTTAATTTCTTGAGGAAAATTGGGGAAAACTCAAAACCATTTCGCTATGGAGCGGCGGAGGGGAATTGAACCCCCGACCTTCTCCTTGGGAAGGAGACATTCTACCGCTGAACTACCGCCGCGTATAGGATAATTTTACCACAATAAAAAATATCCTCAAAAAAGGATTAACAGCATTTTACCGATCCAATTTAGTTACGGTATTTGGAGTACATTACCCGGATGAATTACCCGAGGATTTGTAAGATGATTTGCCGTTGCGATCTTGGTCCATGCAAATCCGTCTCCGTATACCCGAACTGCGATATTCCACAGATTATCTCCTGTTACGACAGTGTAAGATTTTTCTGTAATGGCGGAAGATGCAGTGATTGTTCCTCCAACCGGTTTGATTACGTCAGCTTTTGGAATTGTCAGCACGGTTCCTTTTTCAATCACGTTTGCATTGGTTAGTTTGTTTTCCTGTGCAATGGATACCCAGTTATATCCGGATCCGTAATACTTTTCCGCAATTGACCAAAGCGTCTCATTTTCGACTACGGTATGGGTGATCGGAAGAAGTGCAGTTCCCGTAATCTCTTCTGATTTTTGTTCAGAATTTGATTCTTCATTACCTTGTTCAGTTGTCGGTGCGGTTCCTTTGTTCCGTGTGATGAAATTGAAAAGAAGAATACCCGCGACAAGTATAACCAGGAATCCTAACGTGATAGAAATGTAATTTTCTGAGAAATTAAATTTTGGTTGTTCCGGTTCTACGACTTTTGAAGTTTTTGTGCGCATGTATGATGTCCCTCCTTTCCGGGCAGAAAGATTTGAGCAGAGGAAAAATATACCCCAGACAGTTTAATTGTGCGGTCACTTTGCTTGGCTCGCTTCTATATCGACAAAGCGGCGGGCTCGACCGGATTCGAACCGGCGATCTTCGCCTCGACAGGGCGACATGTTAAACCGCTACACCACGAGCCCAACTCTTTTGGATCATAACAAAATGGCACGTTCGGGTCAATACGGTTGTGATACAATTGACCTTGACTATGACTAACTTGGAAGTGTCAAAAAAACTGAGAGATGTTGCCGCTGCCTATATACTCAAAAACAAAGACCGTTTCCGGATCATAGCTTACGAACGCCTGGCGGATTTGATCGCCAAAAGCAGCGTCGAAATAGAGGATCTTTGGAAGGATGGCAAACTGTCCACATTCCCCGGTATCGGTTCCACGCTGAGCGAGAGGCTCGATGAGTTATTCCGAAAAGGTAAAGTCAAACACTTCGAAGAGGCGATGAAGGGTTTGCCGGAGTCGCTTTTTCCGCTTTTGGATGTTCAGGGATTCGGACCCAAACGAGCCTTCAAGTTGGTTACAACCCTGAAACTCAATAATCCCAAGACCGTATTAAATGACCTTTTTGATGCGGCAAAGGCGGGGAAAATCGCGCCGATTGAAGGGTTCGGAGAGAAGTCCCAGACAGATATTCTTAAGGCTTTGGAGGAATATAAAAAGGGGTTGACGCACGAGGTGAGGATGCCTCTTCTCTATGCCGATGCCGTAGCCTCAGATATGGTAACATATCTTAAGAAAAATCCGGGAGTATTTACCGTGTTGCCTTTGGGCAGCTTGAGGCGGAAAGTATCAACTATCGGGGATATTGACCTGGCGGTTTCAACCAATCATTCTGCCTCCGTTATTGAATGGTTTCTCAAATATCCCTGGATGAAAACCATTGTAGAAAAAGGGGACAAAGGGGCGACAATTGCTTTGAGTAATGGGAAACAGATTGACCTTAGGGTCCAAAATCCCAGCCAGTTCGGGACAATGCTCCAATATTTCACCGGAAGCAAAGAGCATAATATCAAGCTTCGGGAGCTTGCGCTCCAAAAAGGCTTTTCGTTATCGGAATACGGATTGAAGCCTCTGCCTTCCTCCCGGAACTTCAAGCTCAGGTATGGAGCGTGGGACAGTAAAAAAGGCATGTGGATATTCTCATCCGAAGAGAGACTGTACGAAAGCCTGGGTCTTTCATGGATACCTCCGGAACTTAGGGAAAATACCGGTGAAATCGAAAGAGCGGAGAAGCACAAACTTCCCCAGATTGTTACGAGTAAAGACATCAAAGGGGACTTCCATATCCATACGAGTTACGACCTGGAACCCTCCCACGATTTAGGGGCTTCCCCCCTTATTGATATTCTTCATAAAGCATCTGACATGGGTTACGAATATATCGGCATCAGTGACCATAATCCCAGCGTATCCAACCATACTGACGAAGATATAAATACGATTATGAAACTACGTAAAGCTAATTATGAACACATTTTATCGAGTAATAAAAGTATTCGAGTAAAATTATTTGTTATGCTCGAAACCGATATATTGCCAAGTGGTGAACTGGCGCTCCCTAAAAAAGCTTTTGACTATATAGACGCAACAATCGTCTCCATACACAGTTCGTTTGCCATGGACAAGGAAACCATGACGAGAAGGATCCTAACCGGGTTATCCCATCCGAAAGCAAAAATACTCGCGCATCCGACCGGGCGTCTGTTGGGAAAACGCGACGGGTATCAAATAGACTGGGAAAAGCTATTTAAATTCTGCAAGGAAAATAACAAGGCGATTGAAATCAATTCCAATCCCGACCGTCTGGATTTGCCGGATATGCTGGTCAAGCGGGCAGTTGAGTACGGGGTAAAGCTCGTGATTAATTCTGACAGCCATGACGTATCCCATATGGATTTCATGCCGTACGGAGTGTCAGTCGCCCGCCGCGGATGGGCAGAAAAAGCTGACATTTGGAATACCATGCCGTATAATAAGGTGGTCCAGTGGCTGACCCGTTAATAATTCCTCAGTTTTTTAACGAATATGGTCTCATCGATTCAAACCCAAATATCTGAAAACAGGTCTAAAACATGGTTTATCATGGGATTTTTCATCCTTTTTATTACCATGGTCGGGCTTGTGTTGGGAAAGGGGCTCGGCTACGGGAATGCATGGATCCTTCCGGCCGTTGTATTCTCTTCCGTTATGACACTTGTCAGTTACTACTGGGGAGACAGGTTTATCATGGGAGTGTCGGGAGCCAAAGAAGCCAAGCCCGCAGACTATCCGCTCCTTTTCCGTGTCGTTGAACGGTTATCGAAAAAAGACAACTTTCCCGAGCCCATGGTGTATGTGATAGAGGAAAATGCTCCGAATGCTTTTGCTACCGGTCGGGATCCGGACCACAGTTCCATCTGTGTCACGATCGGGCTTTTGAATACGCTGAATGAAGGAGAGTTGGAGGGCGTTCTTGCGCATGAACTTTCCCATATCCAAAACTACGACACCCGGCTTATGGCTATCGTATCGCTTCTCGTTGGAATTGTAGCGATTTTTTCCGACTGGTTCATGCGGTCACTTTTCTGGGGGAGACGGGATAATAGAGACGAGGGGGGTGCGGGGGCCATTATTGTCGTTGTCGGAATAATTTTCGCGATTTTATCTCCTATCATTGCGACCCTTATCCAACTGGCTATCTCAAGACGGCGGGAATTTCTTGCCGATGCATCCGGGGCTTACCTGACCCAGCATCCGGCCTATCTGGCGAGCGCTCTTGAAAAGATTTCCGTGGATAAGCACGTACTTCGGGCAGCATCGAGCGCCACAGCCCACCTTTATATCGTGAACCCGTTCAAAGACAAGAATGCCGTTGTCTGGTTTTCCAGTCTTTTCAATACCCATCCTCCTATCGAAGAGCGGATTAAAATCCTCAGGTCGATGTAAAGCCTTTGCCGGACGAGTATGTTTTTAAGGCGGGATAGTGGTAAAATTCCATCATGGTTTTCCTCATCCTCCTATGCAAAATTCTTTCGAAAGTCAGCCGGTGGCTTAATCTCGGAGGCGGAGGGACCTGGCCCGGAGAGCTCCTGTTAAAACTGTACCCCTCGGCCCTTAACTATTTTCTTTCCAGGTTTGACAAAGGGGTTATTATCGTCGCCGGAACGAACGGTAAAACCACAACATCATCCCTTATCAAGCAGATTATTGTCGAAGATGAAAAACATGCTAAGGATCCGTCGGTTGTCGTACACAATCATACGGGTGCGAATCTGGTTAACGGGATTGTGTCTGCGTGCATCATGCATTCGCCGTGGATAAAGAACCCTTGTTTCTCCTGGGGGATATTTGAAGTCGATGAGGCCGTACTTCCCCATATCGCTTCGGCAATCCATGACTACACGAAGTCGGTTTCCGTCGTCCTTTTGAATTTATTCCGGGATCAGCTTGATAGGTACGGCGAGGTGGATGCCATTGCAGTTAAATGGGACAAGGCTCTTAAGGATTTTCCCAAACAGACAAACCTCATCATTAATGCCGACGACCCGCTCCTTGCCTATCTCGGATTAAACTCACACAAAAAAACCATCTATTTCGGACTTGACCATAAAGACCGGTATCTCAAATTATCCGAACACGCCACCGATTCGATCTATTGCCCGAAATGCGGCGCCCGGTTAACCTATTCCGGACTCTACTATTCCCATCTTGGGGTTTGGGTCTGTGATACATGCGGATTTAAAAGACCGGAGCCTGACGTATCCAATATCAAGCTTCCCATCCCCGGCCTATATAACGAATATAATGCGTCGGCCGCCGTTGCCGTTGTCCGGACCTTGTGGGTAGACAAGGCGATTATCCAAAAGATGCTTGATTCCTTTTCCCCGGCTTTCGGACGGATGGAGACGTTTGAATACCAAGGGAAACACGTAAGACTCCTGTTGTCTAAAAATCCTGCCGGCTTTAATGCGTCGATACGAACCGTTATAGACTTAGATTCGAAAACAATACTGTTCTGTTTGAATGACCGCATTCCGGACGGACGGGATGTGTCATGGATATGGGATGTGGATTTCGAGATGGTGCCGGAAACGGTTTCAATAGTGGCAAGCGGAGACCGGGCCTATGACATGGGGCTTCGCCTAAAATATGCAGAGAAAAGCCAAAACCCCGCATTAAAATTTAATATTTATGAAAATTTAACCGAGGGGATACATCACGGATTAAAATTATTGCCAAAAAATGAGACGCTCTATATCCTTGCGACCTATTCGGCAATGCTTGAGGCAAGGAAACTTTTAATCGGACGGAAACTGATATGACAGACATGAAAAAATCTGAAAACCAATTGATCATAGGATGGCTTTATCCGGAACTCATGTCTACGTATGGTGACCGGGGCAATGTGATATGTCTTGAAAAACGATGTTCGTGGCGGGGGATTAAGACAGAGATCAAACGGATTGATGCGACTAGTTCACATGAGGATATTTCTTCCTGCAATATGATCCTGGGAGGCGGCGCCCAGGACCGGCAGCAGGAGATCGTAATCGGTGATTTAAAAAAGAAAAAAACCGTATTGAAAACCCTGTTTGACAAAGGAATCCCCGGACTTTTCGTCTGCGGATCTCCCCAGCTTCTCGGCCGCTATTACATGACGGGAAACGGAGTGAAGCTTGAGGGTCTGGGGATTTTCGATTATTACACCCGGCATTTCGGACACGACAAGCCGCGGTGCATCGGGAATACTGCCGGAGAAATAATTGGAATCAGGAAAGAGGAATTAGGAATTAAGACTACCATTGTAGGATTTGAAAATCACGGGGGCAGGACCTATTTAGGCAAAACGTGCAAACCGTTTGCCCGCGTCCTACGCGGTTTTGGGAATAACGGGGAAGACGGGTATGAGGGAGCGGTATATAAGAATGTTATCGCGTGCTACTACCACGGCCCCTTTCTTCCGAAGAATCCCCATATTGCTGACTGGTTGACGGAAAAAGCTTTGGAGGTAAAATACAAAAAGCCCGTTAACCTAAGCCCGCTTGATGATACTCTTGAATGGAAAGCGCACGATGTGATGCTTAAGCGCTTAGGAGTGGAAACACAATGAAACAACAGAATAGTAAAGAAATAAAAAAAGAACTCCAGTTCCTTTACCGCGTAGCAAAGTCGGTACACAGTCTGGAACTGAACGAACTCCTCCAGGAAATCGTGAATATTGTCGAGGAAGTCACCCAGGCCGATTCGTGCCTTATTTACATCCTGAATTCCAAACAAAACGAACTGATCCTGCGCGCGTCCAAAAACCCCCACGCCAACCTTCTCAATAAAATCACCATGAGTCTCGGGGAAGGAATTACCGGTTGGGTTGCCAAGGAGAACCGTGCGGTTTCCATTCCCAAAGGCTCGTATAAGGATCCGAGATTCAAAAGCTTCACGAGTTTGCCGGAAGACAAATTCGAAGCATTCCTGTCAGTGCCGATTGTCAATAAAAAGGGAGTCGCCGGAGTCATAAACGTCCAGCACCGGAAAGTGCATAAGCATTCCGATATGGAGATAAACCTTATGACGGCAATCGGAAAACTTGTGGGCGGTGCGGTTGAAAATGCAATTCTCATCGAAGAGTCCTTAGCCCTTAAGGAAGCACTTGAACTCCGTAAACTGTTGGACAGGGCAAAAGGGATACTCATGGGTAGGAAAAAAATCTCCGAAGAGGATGCCTTCCGACTAATTCAGAAAGAAAGTATGGACAGCCGGAAAAGTGTCAAAGATATCTGTGAAGCGATTATTCTGGCCGAAAAATTTCATCTCGGTTAAGGGGTCAGAAACACAATTTATCGGATTTGTCGCGACTCGGTTGTTGGGAAAGGTGACGGTGAATAACGGTAGACGGTTCGAAATCCCAACAGATTCCTTCTGCTTACAATGTGCTGTTTGTTTATTTCTTCCTTAACGTATGATTTTTGCGGAAAAGGGCCATTCAAATAATAGTTTCCCGATTTACCCCGTGTTCTTAGGTCTACATAAATGGCATCATCGCCAATAAACAGGTCCGCTCGTCTGTATCCCTTTTTAATTGATTTATTAGGACCCGTGGTCGTAAAGGGTTTTATAAACTCATCATAATCGCCGTTTCCCGCCACCGTTCTATTGACGCATAGACCGAAAAACCATTCTGTTTCTTTATATATCGTCATAATTCTCCCCCAAATTTATCAGTTGATTATAGGACATCGTGTCAATACTGGATATTGACACGATAACTGCGATTCGATAGGATAAGAGCATAGTTTTGCAACGAAGCAAAACATAAAAGAGACAGTGAAGTCTTCCAAAGGCAGTGGGGCCTGAGGAAGATTTTTTTTGGTTAAAAATATTAAAACTTGCCTGTCATAGGCAGAGGAAAGGCAAAGATATATGGTAAATGATTCAATCAAGGATGTTCTGTCCAAGGTCAAGAAAGATAAGGTTACGTTTGTGGATCTCCAGTTTACGGATTACATGGGGAATATCAAGAATTCTACGATACCGGTATACAACTTAAGTGATGCCCTGTCGCGCGGAATTTGGATTGACGGATCGTCTATCGAAGGATTCGCCCGGATCCATGAGTCGGATATGTACCTGATGCCGGATCCGGAAACGTATGCGCTTTTGCCGTGGAGGAATCATGAAGCCGGCAAGCGCGTTGCCCGTCTTATCTGCGACGTGTATAAACCCAATCATGAGCCGTTCGAAGGAGACCCGCGTAATATTCTCAAACGGGTTCTTCTCGAAGCCCATAAAATGGGTCTGGACTATTTTACGGGTCCGGAGTGCGAATTTTATCTCTTTCCGAAAGACGAGGACGGAAGCGTACGGAGAGAATCACGGGGAAACGGGTATTACTTCAACCTTGTTATGGATGAGTCCTATGCGATCAAGCGCGAGATCATGGAAGCCCTCGACTCTATGGGGATTTTATCGGAAACAAGTACGTCCGAGGTTGCCGATAACCAGCATGAGATTGATATCCGGTATGACCGGGCGCTGAAAACCGCGGACAGCACAATCACGCTGAAGATGGCGGCCAAATTCATCGCGTTTAAGCATAATTTCCATGCGACATTCATGCCGAAGCCGTTTTTCGGAGTCAACGGAAGCGGGATGCATACGCACCAGAGTCTGTGGAAAGCCGGGAAAAACGCCATGTATGATCGGACGGACAAATACGGCTTGTCAAAAGTTGCCTACCAGTTTTTATCCGGACAGCTCACATATGCCCGGGAGATTGCGGGAGTCTTTGCACCTATCGTGAATTCATATAAACGGCTGACTCCGGGATATGAAGCTCCGGTTTATGCCTGCTGGGCGCGCATCAACCGGTCGGCACTCATCCGGGTGCCGCAGGTTTCGAAAGGGTACGAGGACAAGGCGACGCGGATTGAAATCAGGAGTCCGGATCCGTCCAGCAACCCTTACCTTACCTTTGCCGTACTCCTTAAAGCCGGCCTTGAGGGGATTAAAAAGGGGATGAAGGCTCCGATGCCGGTTGAAGAGAACCTTTTTGAATTTGACGATGCGAAGCTTGCCAAGCACTACATTACCAAATTGCCGGCCAGCTTGGATGAAGCCTTAACGGAAATAGAAAAAGGAAGGATTGTTAGGGAAACATTCGGCGACTCCACCTGGAAACGATATCTGGAATCGAAGCGCCAAGAATGGGATCTGTATCGGACGAGTGTGACCGATTGGGAGATAAACCGCTATTTCATGACAGTCTGAAGCAGTAAGTCGATGCATGATGACACGAGCGGGATCCCGACAAAGGATCCCGTACTCGTTATGGATAAAAAAACCTATTCACGATAAAATAGGCCAATTCTAATTTCTATGAAAACCTCAGTGAACGATCGCATAACACCCGCTGTTGTCGGCCACGTAGCAAAACTCGCAAAACTGGAACTTAATAAGGAACAGGTCGTCCTTTTCACAAAACAGCTCGATAATATTCTTGATTTCGTAAATAAAATCAAGACTCTCGATACCTCATCGGTTAAACCTATGCACCAGGTATCGGGGCTTACCAATGTATTTCGGGAGGATACTATCGAGCCGTCATTATCTCAAAAAGACGTTCTCTTGAATGCTCCGGAAACGCATAACGGATATTTTAAAGTCAAACCGGTTATGGAAGACTAAAACCTATGGAACTTACGCAATTAACGATCCAAGAGGCGCACGACGGGCTTATCAATAAAAAGTTTTCTTCAATCGATCTGGTAAAAGCCGCGCTTGACCGTATACGCCTCCTTGATCCCAAGATCCAGGCGTTTATTACTGTCTCCGAGACAGAAGCTCTCAAATGCGCCAAAAAAGCCGACCAGAGGGTCAAGGAGAATAAAGATGTCCACCTTCTTTGCGGCATTCCCTATTCGGCCAAGGACGTATTCTCTGTTAAGGGAGTTAGGACGACCGCATCTTCGAAAATCCTCGATACCTATGTCCCTCCTTACAGCGCAACCGTAATTGACCGGTTGGATAAAACAGGAGCCGTACTGATCGGGAAAACAAACAACGATGCCTTCGGGTTCGGCTCTTCAACGGAAAATTCCGATTACCAAATAACCAAGAACCCCTGGGATCTGAAGAAAGTGTCCGGAGGATCAAGCGGAGGATCAGCGGCTGCAGTAGCTGTCGGTATGGGCCTATTTTCTTTGGCCGAGGATACGGGAGGTTCAATCCGCCAGCCGGCTTCCTTCTGCGGGATAACCGGGATAAAAGTGACGTACGGACGGGTATCCCGGTACGGTGTGCTGGCGTACGGCTCGTCTCTGGATACGATCGGAGTTATGGCGAGAAGCGTCGACGATACCGCATCGGTATTGTCCGTTATCGCCGGACAGGATCCGAAAGACGCCACATCGCTTCATGCTCCTGTTCCCGACTATGCGAAAGGTACAGATTTTGACATCCATAAGGTTACGATAGGGGTTCCGAAAGAATATTTCCAGAGCAAGGGTTTGGATACGCAGGTTGAACAGTCGGTACGCGAATCCATAAACAAATTTAAATCCCTGGGCGCATCCGTTGTTGACGTTTCCCTTCCCCATACGGAATATGCCATTCCCGCCTATTATTTGTCCGGCATGAGCGAAGTTAGCGCGAATCTGGCACGGTATGACGGCATCCGGTTCGGGTACCGCGATAAGGACGCGTTAACCGTTGAGGATGTCTATCTGAAAAGCCGGGGAAAAGGGTTCGGGCCGGAAGTGAAGCGCCGCATCATGCTCGGGACGTATG
>Ga0172379_10011991_pt1 | contig 10220 bp, 10 predicted proteins | sample GrowelOW334metaG_FD_119756 | JGI IMG/M metagenome (GOLD analysis project Ga0172379, IMG submission 119756) | Groundwater microbial communities from an aquifer near a municipal landfill in Southern Ontario, Canada - Groundwater well OW334 metaG | ecosystem: Environmental > Aquatic > Deep...
ATAAACGCGCTAAAAAAACGCGGTAGACCAGCGAAAGAGGTAAACTGATATGGCAACGGCTGGCGATCAAATAAATGGTGCATTAAGGCTTTTAGGCATATTAGCAGAGGGGGAAACACCATCGTCTGAAATGGCTGATGATGCTTTACGCGCTCTAAATCAAATGATTGATAGCTGGTCAGCAGAACGATTGGCTGTATTCTCAACACAAGATCAAATCCTTACTTGGCCTGCTTCAACACAATCTAGAACGCTTGGACCTACTGGCACACTTGTCGGTAATCGCCCTGTAACGCTCGATGACGCAACTTATTTTCGTGACCCTACTACTGGTATAAGTTATGGATTAAAGATCGTTAATCAGCAGCAATACAACGGTATTGCGGTTAAAACAGTTACATCAACCTATCCGCAAATCATTTTCATTAATGATACTTATCCAGACGCAGAAATTAGCGTTTATCCTGTCCCTACAAGGGCGCTTGAATTTCATTTTGTTAGTGTTGAGCCCTTAACACAACCCGCCGTTTTAGCGTCAGATTTATTGATACCACCCGGATATTTAAGGGCGTTTAGATATAATTTAGCATGTGAAATAGCGTCGGAATATGGCATAGAACCAACGCCAACAATCCAGCGCGTAGCAATGGTTTCAAAGAGGACTATTAAGCGAAATAATAATCCTAATGATGTAATGAGCATCCCGTACAGTATTGTAGGAACAAGGCAACGTTTCAATATTTTTGCTGGTAATTTCTAATGCCAACAATTAAAACGCCTATCCTTGGTGGTGCCTATACAGCCAGATCGCTCAATGAAGCTGCGAACAGGATGATTAACCTGTACAGTGAAGTAACGCCAGAAGGAGGAAAGGAAGCAGGGTACTTAATGCGTTGTCCTGGCACACGCCTAGTTGCTACAGTTGGCACTGGACCAATACGCGGCATGTGGCAATTAAAAAGTATTCTATATGTTGTATCTGGGAATGGACTTTACAAAGTAGGCTCTAATTGGGTTCCTGTATTTTTAGGCAATGTTGATAATGGTGTTGATACAGTTTCAATGTCAGATAATGGCTACCAGATATTTATTGCCTGCAATCCTAGGGCATTTATTTACAACATTACTACAACCGCTTTTGCAGAAATTACCGACCCAGATTTTGTAGGTGCACGGTCTGTTGCTTTTATAGGTGGCTACTTTGTATTTAATGAGCCTTTTAGCCAGCGCGTGTGGGTTACAAGCCTGCTTGATGGCACGGCTATAGACCCGCTTGATTTTGCTTCAGCAGAAGCAGGAACGGATAATATAAGGACATTGATTGCGGACCATAAGGAAATATGGCTGTTCGGAGCCAATACAATTGAGGTTTGGTATAACGCAGGTAATGTTGATTATCCATTATCACCTATTTCTGGCGCGTATATCGAGACAGGAATAGAAGCCTATCGCTCACTGGCTAAATGTGATAATTCCCTATTCTGGCTTGGCTCAGATACTAGAGGTGATGGAATTGTTTACCGGACCAATGGCTATACACCTGTCAGGGTATCAACTCACGCGCTTGAGTGGCAAATCCAAAACTACGGAAAAATGACAGATGCAATAGGCTATTCCTATCAAATGGATGGTCATTTGTTTTATGTATTAACCTTTCCGTCTGCCAACAAAACATGGTGCTATGACATATCAACAGGATTATGGCATGAGCGAGGTGAATTTAATGAAACAACCGATTCTTTTACTCGCCATCGTTCAAATTGCCAAGCCTATTTTAATGAAGAAATAATTACAGGCGATTTTGACAACGGTAATATTTATGCGTTTGATATGGCAGTTTATACGGACAATGGAAGCATTAATAAATGGGTGCGATCATGGCGCGCATTGCCTACAGGGCAAAATGATTTAAAACGTACCATACACCATTCATTGCAGCTTGATTGTGAGACAGGTAGAGGTACCGCGACAGGACAAGGACAACATCCGTTAGTAAACCTTAGATGGTCAGATGATGGCGGCCATACATGGGGCAATTATCATGCAATGTCTTTAGGTGCTGGCGGTGCTTGGGGAACTCGCGTTATTTGGCGAAGGCTTGGTATGACAACTAAATTAAGAGACAGAGTTTATGAGATCAGCGGAACGGATCCTGTCAGGATGGATATTATGGGCGCTCAATTAGATATATCGGCTACACGGTCATGAGCGAAAAAATACCCGGCTCTCGCGTTCCCTTCCTAGATACTAAAACAAGCCTTGTATCGCGTGAATGGTATCGTTATTTTAATGACTTGTTTGGGCTTACTGGTAGTGGTTCAAATAACATCTCTTTGCTTGATGTTCAAACAGAACCTACAGTAAAAGAACCAGTAAAGAGCAGAAGAGAAGTTCAGCCCTATTTAACTGGAGTAGGAGCAAGCCCTTATTTATTTATTAACAAAACCAGTACAGAAGTAGACGTTTTAGTAACAGGTGGAACGCTTACGTCAATTGATTTTTCAAGGGATTATTCTGCTTTTTACACAATATTAGCAAATAGAGCTATGGTAAGATTATCTCAATATGATGCTATACTAATAACCTATACCGCTGCTCCTTCACTTGTAATAATACCTAGATAATTATGGCAGTCACACCGAAATGTTTAGTTGAACCAATCTTATTAACAACCTCTAATGTTAATTATTATACGGTTAATAAAGGGGCTACTATTATTGATAAGATGACCGTAATTAATGTGACAGCTTTTGATGATATAATTACCATCTATCTTGTTCCTTCTGGCGGTTCGGCAGGAGCAAGCAACAGAATAGCAAGAAATTTAAGAATAGCACCAGACGAAACTTATGAATTTTCAAAAGTAGAAGGTCATATTTTAAATATTGGCGATTCAATAATGTCAGTTGCAGGGACTGCAAGCGCATTATCATTTAGGGTTAGTGGTAGGGAGGTGGCGTTATGATTGATGATTATCAAGCATTTCTAAATGAATATGGATTGACTGAAAGTTATGTTCATTCACTTGTACAAAATGAATCAGATCAAATACCAATGCCTGAAGGGTTTGAGCATATATTTGTTAATTTCTCTGAGATCGAAGGGTTAGGGTTATTTACTTTATGTCCTTATAAATCCGGTCAAATGATAGCACCAGCAAGAATAAATGGATTTAGAACTCCAGCAGGACGCTTTACTAATCATTCTTCTACGCCTAATGCAATCTTTGCCGTAAATGATTTTAATGATTTAGTTTTAATAGCTATTAAGCCAATTTCCGTTAATGAAGAAATAACCATTGATTATAGGCAGGCAATGGAAATAAACGGCTCAGGATTTGAAAAGATATATAATTTCTTGGATATTCCAAAAGCGCATGGTATTGATATTTCATCTATGTCTAATCGAGAAAAGATTGATGTCATAGAATGGATTATCATGAATAAAATGGAAAATATAGTTGATTATTTAAAAATAACCAATTATATAAACGGTGGTGTTTATGCAAGGGAAATGAAAGCACCGGCTGGTATTGTTATTACTGGTAAAATCCATGAACACGACCATATAAACATTCTCAGTGAAGGTGAAATATCAGTTATGACAGATGATGGGATGAAGAGAGTAAAAGCACCCTATACGTTTGAGTCAAAAGCTGGTATAAGAAGGATAGGTTATACTCATTCAGATATTACATGGACATCAATACATTCTGTTATTAATGATAATATCAACGAGATTGAAAAAGAATTATTTACCACGCCAAACATTGATTGGGTTTCAGATTTGTTTAAATCAGATATTGAGGTATTGACATGAGCGCAGCAATAGCAGCAGCAGGAATAGGCGCAGCAGGCGCAGTTGCAGGCGGCATGATAGCGGCAAAAGGCGCAAAAAAAGCAGGCCAAGCGCAACAACAAGGAATAGACGAAGCAACGGCACTACAGCGCGAAATGTGGCAAAGCCAGCGCAAAGACTTAGCGCCTTGGTTAAATGCCGGCGGAACCGGTCTTAATGCTTTGATGTATGGCTTAGGCTTAGGCGGAAGATTACCCGGTGAAACCTACGGTGGCGGTATGGCTGAAACATGGGACCCAGAAGCTGTTCTCGGTCCACGGCCTACAGACCCAGATGGCGCTAGACAATGGGACATAAACGCAGCCGCTGGACAAGCGCAATTTAATCAAAACAGATTAGCTGGACAAGCGCAGTTAGAAAAGAATCTTGCTGCAATGACACCTGAACAGCGAGCCGCTTATGAGAACCAGCGTAAAGCGGGAGGATTGCAAGCTGGAGGTTTGATGGAGAAAGGTCCAGAATATAAAGAGTTCGGAATGGATCAATTCCAACGTGATCCAGGTTATCAATTCAGACTTAAACAAGGATTAAAAGCATTAGACCGTAGTGCCTCAGCCAGAGGTGGCTTATTGTCTGGTGGCGCATTAAAAGCAGCTGAAGGTTATGGTCAAGAAATGGGTTCGCAAGAATATGGAAATGCGTTTAATCGCTATAATACTGAACAAACCAATCTGTTTAACCGCTTCCAGATAGGCCAAACTAACCAATATAACAGGCTCGCTTCTTTGGCTGGCATGGGACAACAAACCGCACAGCAATTAGGTAATGCAGGGGCGCAATATGGTCAAAATATGGGTAATCTAGCCGTACAAGGTGGAGAAAACCAAGCCAATGCTTTATTGGCTGGTGCTAATGCTCGTGGCTCTATGTATCAAGGTATTGGTAATGCTTTTGGTGGAATAGATTATAAAGGATTGATGGGCGGCGGTAATCAAAACGTAGACCCTTGGGGCAGAAAATGGGGATAATATAATGGCTGTTCAATGGAATTTACTAGACCCTAATATGGCGGCGAAAGTTGGCGGATCTTTTCAGGAAGGTCAGCGCAATGCTTTAGTCATGCAACAAGCTGGACAAGAGCAGCAAATGAACGCGCTTAAAATGCAGCAAGCGCAACAAGAGATGGGTAATCAAAACGCTTTAAATAAAGCCTTCCAAGAATCTGGCGGTGATATAGGTAAGGCAAAAACAGCATTGATGCAAGCAGGTCAATATAAGCCGGCTATGGAACTTGATAAGCACATAGCAGAGCGTGATAAGCTTGCTATAGAAGCACAAAAAGCAAAGATAGAAACAGGATTAAAGGCTTTCGACTATATAGACCATTCTTTAGCCGGCGTTAGAAATCAAAATGATTTAGATATTGCAAGACAACATATATCACAAAACCTAGGCGATGAATATATTTCAAGAATACCTGAAATTTATAATCCACAAGATATACAATCAGTAAGAATGCAAGCCGTACCAATTAAAGAGCAATTAGAACAAAGAAGGAAAGAAGCGCAAGATAAACTAGAGTCTGAAAAATTTGGCTATCAACAACAACATGATGTTGAGCAATTTGGCGTTACTATGCGCGGTCAGGACTTAGCTTCACAGCGCGCAGCGGAAGCAAACAGATTAAAAAGCGAAGAAAATGCTATTAATGCATCTGGAATTGTAGGTAAACAAGTTCGAGAAACAGAACTTAAACTACAGGATGATTATCGGACAGAAAGCAAAGGATTTTCTGAAACTGCCACGGCGATGAAAAAAGTACTTGGTTCTATTGATAACGCTGATAAAAATGCCGCTTCTGCTCTTGCGGCTGGTACGGCGTTTATGAAGTTATTAGACCCTAATTCTGTTGTAAGGGAAACCGAGCTTGGTATGGCTCTTAATTCTTCTGGATGGTTTGATCGAGCAACTAATATTGCTAATCAATTACAGTCTGGTAAGATCATGACCAAGACGCAAAAAGATAATCTTAAAAAAGCTTCTCAGGAATTATTTGAGGAAGCAAAATCGGCTCAATTAGAAGTTGATGCAGCCTATAAAAAAAGAGCCGAGGCTTATGGCGCAGACCCAAACAGGGTTATAGTAAATAGAGGGCAGAATATAAAGACGCCAAAAGATAACTCGCCGCCGTCCGATTGGACAGCAGAAGACGAAGCAGAATATAAGGCCAAGTATGGCGACTAATTATTCTCCAAGACCTGAACTATTAAATGCGCTTATTCAGCAAGAATCAGGCGGAAATAACAACGCAATATCATCAAAAGGAGCAAGGGGCATTACTCAGGTTATGCCATCTACCGCTTTAAATCCTGGTTATGGTGTTACGCCTATGCAAAATCAATCGCAAGAAGAATATAAACGGTTTGGACGTGATTATCTTTCGGCTATGCTAAAGAAGTATAACGGCGATGAAAAGCTGGCTCTTGCGGCTTATAATGCAGGACCGGGTGCTGTTGATAAGGCTGGAGGAATACCAGATATTCCAGAAACTAAAAATTATGTGAGCAAAATTATGGGCGCATTAAATCCTATTAGCGAAGCAAATGCAAGTGAAGTTCCTTATAAGCCTACGCGCGCAGAATTTAAAGCCATGAAAATGAGAGGGGAAGTTACTCCTGAATCATCTAGTACGCCTTATAAACCTACTCGTGCTGAATTTAAGGCTATGAAACAAAAAGCCATTGAGGATCAAACTTTAGGTCAACGCATAGGTGCTGATATAGATGCTATACCGCGACAAGCAGGATTAGCCGCACGTTATGGAATAGAAGGATTAGCAAGCGTACCTGATATTGTTGCGGCTCCAATAATTGCTGGTGTTAATAAAATATTGCCAGAATCAGCGCAGCAAATGACATTTGGTCAGATAGGGGAGAATATAGCAAATCGTTTAAACTTACCACAACCACAAAACAAAACAGAACGTATTGTGGCAGAAGCATCAAAAATGCTTGCAGGTGGTGGAGGTATGGTTGGGGCGGCACGTGGACTATCTAAAGTCGCAACAGGCGCAGGTAAGGCGTTAATGGAAGCCTTAGCATCAAGACCTGATTTACAAGCCGCTAGCTCGGTAGGCGGCGGATTAGCAGGAGGGACAGCAAAAGAAGAAGGAGCAGGTCCAGCAGGTCAATTAACAGCAGCCTTGGCAGGTGGGTTAGCTGCCCCCGCAGCTTTATCATTAGGACAAGGAATAGCAAGTGCAATTCGCGGAACAGTAGGGAAGCCTATTGATATGACAATGGTTTCATCATCTATTGATGATGCTTTAAAAGATAGCGGAGTAAGACCGGAAACCGTAGCGCCTGAAGTTGTATCGTCATTGCAAAAAGACGTAGAAAGCGCAATGAAAACGGGGCCGGTATCAGGTGATGCTTTACGACGTTTAGTTGATTATAAATTGACAGGAGCAACACCAGCAAAAGGTAACTTAACGCTTACGCCAGCCGATATAACACAGCAAAAAAATCTTTCAAAGATAGGTATTAATAGCAATAATCCTGCTTTGCATGTTTTGGCTAATCGTCAAAATGAAAATGTAGGAGTTATGCTTAACCGCTTAAACGAATTAGGCGGCGGAACTGGTGTTGATAAGTATAGAGTTGGCAATAAGCTTATAAGCGCATTAGAAAAGCCAATTGCAGCTAAGAAAGCTGAAATTAGTGGTGCTTATGAATTAGCAAAGACTAAGGAAGGATTAAGCGCAAAACTAGACAATTATGCTTTTACTCAACGCGCTGGTGATTTATTAGCTGAAAATCTTGCAGAAGGATTTTTGCCACCTAGTGTTAGAGCACATTTAAACGCTATAGCAGAAGGTAAAACACCATTAACGGTCAGTACAGCAGAACAATTAAAAACTGTAATGGGAAAAATACAAAGAAACTCACAAGACGGAAATGTTAGAACAGCCATTGGCTTAGTCCGTCAGGCTTTAGATGAAGCGCCATTAATTGAAGGACAAGGTAAGGAAGCTATAAAAGCGTTTAATATAGCGCGTGGATTAAATAGAGAATGGATGCAACAGATCGAAAAAACACCAGCATTAAAAGCGGTATTAGAAGGTGAATCGCCTGATCGGTTTGTTAAAGATTATATCATTAATTCAGAAGTAGTAGACCTAGCAAGATTAAGACATACTATAAAAGACAATCCAACAGCTATCGGACTTATTAAAGACCAGATTATATCCCATTTAAAACGCGCTGCTGTTGGTGTAAATCCAGACGAAGCAAGAGCATTTTCTCAAGCAGGTTTAAATAAAGCAATGGACGCTATCGGCGATCAGAAGCTTAGGATGATTCTTGGTACTAATGAATTTCAAAAACTTAAAGCATTAGGACGTGTTGCATTGTATGAGCAGGCTCAACCTGTAGGATCTGCGGTAAATAATAGCAATACGGCTGGCGCAGTTGTAAATTACCTTGATGAACTAGCCAAAAAGATTCCATTTGGAAAGCAAGCCATAACAGACCCTATGGAATATTTAAAGAATACTATGCAAGCTAAAGTCGCAACAAATATACCTAATGCTTTGGTAATGAAGCAAGCACAGCAAACAAATAAACTTGGATATATACCTGCTGCAGCTTTACTCGCTCCTACTCAACAGAGCAACAAGTAACATTGAAATAAACGAACCTAATGCAATTGGATTTATTCCTGATTGCACAATTATTGAATCTATATAATTTATCATGAAAGGATTATAACACATGGCAACGCTAACACCATCCCCTAAAATGGAATTTTTTGATAATAACGGCGATCCGCTTGTAGGCGGGAAGTTATATACCTACATGTCAGGCACTACAACGCCTGCATTTACCAAAACAGACGCAACAGGGACGGTTAATAATACCAATCCCGTCATACTCGATGCAAGGGGCGAAGCGTCTGTTTGGCTAGATGAATCTATCGTATACCGATTTGTCTTAAAAACATCAACAGACGTTGAGCTTTGGACTTCCGACGGTATTACAGGTTTTATAACGCCAACAACAAAAGGCCAGTTTAGATTTACTGCTAATGGCTCTTTCACCGTCCCCGCTGGTGTTACAAAGTTATGGCTTAGTGGCGTGGCTGGAGGTGGCGGCGGTAGTGGTGGCAGTGAGCAAATATCATCATTTGGAACTTATGTTTATTTAGGTAGCGGCGGAGGTTCAGGCCAAGCCGTATTTAAAAAGGCGGTAACTGTTACGCCTGGTGAAGTAATACCGATTACCATTGGTTTGGGCGGAGCTGGCGGAGCTGGTGGCACGGGTGGATTTGGCGGGACAGGTGCAGATGGATCAGATGGAACGGATACCATTATCGGGACTTATTTGACTATTTTTCATGGCTTAGGCGGTACTCTAGCAACAGGCGGCTTGGGTGGATCGGGTGGCGGTGGCGGTGCTTTGATTGATGGGCAGTTTGGTGGTGACGGTTCAGGCGGCGATTCATTCTCAATAGACGGTAAAACATTAAATTTTTATTCAGGTGATGGCGGCTCGAATATGTTTGGCAGTGGTGGAAGGGGTAAAAAAATTGCTGTAGGAGCAACCCCAGCACCATCAGGAAGGAATGGAGATGGTCATGGCGCAGGTGGAGCGGGTGGTAGTTATAGTACAGCCGCTGGCGCGGATGGAGGAGCTGGCGGTGCTGGGACTAATGGTACAGTGGTAATCGAATGGTAAAGATAGACTGGAAAGAAAACAGTACTAAACGCGGCGCAATATGGGTTATAGCCGCGTTAATCGGTTTGCCTATGGCTTGGATGGGGAAGGATGTTCAGCCGCTTATAACGCTTGCCATGGGCGTTGCTGGTGGTCTTGGAGTTATGCTAACAGACAATAAAGACTAATATGCCTTACTTTTTAATTGCCATTATTATCGCAGCCTTTGGAAGCGGTTTTTATACCGCACATTCAATTGATAATGCAGAAATATTCGCCCTTAAAAACGCTATTGAAAAAGCCAATGAACAAGGGCGTTCAGCAATGGCAGAAGCGACAAGGATAGTAAACGCAGCTCAAGCCGAAGCGATAGCCACTAACAACGAATTGGATAAAGCCAATGAAAGTTCTATTAATACCATTAACGCTTATTATGATCGGGTGCGTCAAATTAAACCCCGTAGCCATTGCACCGTGCCAAAAAGTGATAATCCCGTTGTCAATACAGACCATGCAACCAACACCTACAACCTTCTTACGGAATTACATCGAGCAGACCTCGCAGCAATAGAGAAAAATACATTACTTAAATTTGTTAGGAATAACTGCGGGATAAAATAAGGATGTCGCCACACATGCACAGCCGGAGCACCGACCCTGTGAACGATTTGATTATTAGAGTGTCCATATTGGAAACTAAGCATGATA
>Ga0172379_10011992_pt1 | contig 10220 bp, 1 predicted proteins | sample GrowelOW334metaG_FD_119756 | JGI IMG/M metagenome (GOLD analysis project Ga0172379, IMG submission 119756) | Groundwater microbial communities from an aquifer near a municipal landfill in Southern Ontario, Canada - Groundwater well OW334 metaG | ecosystem: Environmental > Aquatic > Deep...
AGCGTGCCCGTGTCTTTCGCGGTGAGCGGCGGCGTGGCTCCGTCTTACCTGTCGTTTAATATTACTGACCCTGTGCTGGGCAGCGCGGACGGTTTGGTCAGCTATTCCGGCACTTATTCCGGAGATATCAGAATCGAGGCGAAACGGCCCGGCCAATACGGCAGCAGCATCAGGGAATATTCCCTGTACGGGTCCACGGTGATAGCACGGAGCGGCGTCGGATTGTCGTCTCGGTTTACCCTGCCGGACCTTGCGCCCGCGGTGGATTATTACATTATTTCCTATGTGGACGTTAACGGAAACGGCAGCTGGGATACCCTTGAACCCGGAGTTAATGCCGGACCCTACAGCGTTTATTCCGGCACGAACACGTCCGTGGGCGGCATTTCTATTCTGGATTTGGGGACCGGGCCTTCGGGAACGGCCATGATATCGGGCCGCGCGGTTTATGGCGGCAGTCCGTCTTCCGGAACGCTGATGGTCGCTTTCGGAACGGATGAAAATATCGAACAGATCCTTTACATCACAAAGACCCGCATGGACACGGCCACGACAACGTGGACTTTCTCCAGAAGCGGACTTCAGGGTGATACCACTTACTATATCGGCGCCCTGCTTGATTTCAATTCAAACGGCTGGGACGATCCGAACGAAAGCAAGATGATGTATTCCGACGAGTCCGGCCAGGGCATTCCTGTTTACCTTGCCCAGAACGGACAGGCCGAGGTGTCCATTAACCTGCCTGTCGTGCCTTCGGGCAGTATATCCGGCACGGCGCATTTCTATGACGGCGCGGTCGGTCGAACGTTGTTCGTATCCATTTATAGCAGCGGCTCTTGTCGCAGTGACTTTTGCAGCCGCAGGTCCAGCGCGACGATACAGGCCGAGGTTACCGACTATCCGTTTACCGCCGGTTATCTTTCGGGCGGATTGTATCACGTCTGGTCCTATGTGGACATAAACGGCAACGAACAGTATGATTACGGCGAACCGAATTTCTCCGCCGATAACAGCACCATCACACTGCCTGATTCCGGAACGGTTTCCGGCCTGAGCTTCACGCTGCTCAAATCCGAGGATCGCTGGGGCAGTGCGGCGGGGCAGATACGCGCGGCTGTTTCCTACAGCGGCGCGCAGTACGGCGGCCTGTATATGCGGATATATAATTACGCTGACCGGTCCTACGCGGCCAGAACCGTCGGTCCGCTGGCGTTCACTTCCGGCATGTACGCGCTGGGCACGGGAATTTCCACAGGCACGTATTTTGCCGACGCGTTCATTGACACGAACGGCAACGGCGTTTATGATTCCGTGTTCGAGCCTTATGGCGTCGTGAAGCGGTCCGGTTCCGATTCAATAGTGCTGACAAGCGATAATCCCTGGGCCTATACCGGGGTCTCATGTACTCTAAAGGATCCCGGCTCGACAGCGGGTTCCGGCACAAGCGTCGTGCGCGGGGACATTGTTTTCACCTCAACGGAAACGGGCAGTTACCGGGTCATGCTGTTTAAATATTCCGCGTCCTCCGACGCCATGAAACAGCCAGTCCGGACAAGTTCCGGCACGAGAAACGCGGGTTCGGCGTACGGTTCATACGCGTTCTATAACCTTGATCCGGGCTATTACCTGACACAGGTTTATTTCGACAAGAACGCTAATTACCAGCCTGACTCGGACGAAGCCTGGGCCCAGAGCGCGATAGCGGTTTCGAGCGTCACGCCCTCCGCTTCCACAACCACGGCCTCCGTTTACGTGGCGGACCGCACGGTGCTTAAAACCGGCGGCAGTTACTCTTACTCCGTCAGTTCCGCGACCGGCTTCGCTCCCGACAGGCGCACGTCCTACGCCAAGGTTTTCAGTTTCGACGGGCGCAGCGGCGACACCATCAATATCATCATGACGGGCGTGGATTTCTCATACACCAAACTGTATCTCTACGGGCCTTATATGGACCAGACCAGCTCGCCGTACTTTAACCTGCTGGCCGTGGGCGCGCAGAATGTGCAGACGGGCGTATCATCCATCCGCAATTTCGCGCTTGCCCAGGACGGCGTTTATACGATCGTCGCGGCGGCTTCCGAAGAAAAGGTTGCCGGCAGATTCACGCTCGACTTCCTGCGCGCGGGCGCGGGCACCGGTTCCATAGCCGGCACGGTTGAATATAACGGCAGCCAGGGCGGCAATATCCGGATCGGGCTTTTCAACGATTCCGGTTTGTTCGCGGGCGGCAAGCCGCTGACTTCGGTTGCCTTGCCTTTGCCCGGCGGGTTCATCTTCTCCGGCATTCCCGGCGGCGCGAAATATTACGTAGCCGCGTTTGTGGACACGAACGGCAGCGGCCTCTATGAGGACGGCAAGGATTGGGGCGGTTACGGTTCCTATGACTCCGCCACAGGAGCAGGCACTCCGTCTCCCATTAACCTGAACTCCGGACAGAACGTGACGGGGCTGGTTTTCTCCGTGCGCGAGACAGTCAGCGCCAATGACACCAGAGCCCATATCAGCGGACGTGTTGTCTACGCCGGAATTCCTGCGCCTCTGCGCATAGAGGCGTGGAACAACTCCAGCTATTCCGGAAATCCGATTGCGGTGCGCACTATAATGCAGCCGTATTTCCCCGCGGATTTCACTATAGCCGTGCCGGGCGGATCGTCATATTATCTGCGCGCTTATGTCGAGCGCGCGCAGGACGGCAAGCTCGACAAGAGCACGGAACCTTTTGGCGTATATACGGGAAATGGCGCGGCGGCCGAGCCGGTTTACGCGCGGCTTTACGATTTCATGACTCTGGCCAGCAGCATCACTTTAGTCGAGCCGGGTTATGATTCCGGCGCCGGCGCGGCGGCGGGGGAAGGCGTAGCCTCAATAACTCCTTCCACGGCGAGCGTTTCGTCGGTCTATACTGGCACTATAACTTACATTGTGGGCGCGAGCGGCATGCAGGCGGGCGGCAAATTCACAGTGGCTTTGCCTTCGAAACTTACCGCTTCCCTGCATACTTTAAGCGTTTCGCCCAGTTCCTACGGATTGGTTGAGGTTGCCGTTAACGGAAACTATCAGTCCGGCAAGGTTAAAGTTACGGCCAACTGGCAGCCTTACGCTGAAATCGAGGTTCTGTCCGGCCAGTCGCTTCCAACGGGTGCTACTGTGCAGGTCGTTTTGCACGATCTGAACATGCCTTGCGTCAACGGCGCGCTGGAGTTTAGCGTGGGTTCAAGCCAGAAAGGCACGCTGCTGCCCAAAGCTCTTTTGAGCGGGCAGCCGCAGGTTACGCTCGGCGCGGGCGATATTTCATGGTTCACAGCCAAACGCGCGGATAACGACGGCTCGTATTCCTTCACCCTTGTGTTCGGGCAGGAAGAGGAGTTTATCCTTTCAGCTTATGACCAGTGCGGCAATACCGCCGTCGCCCTCAGCAGCGTGGCTGTGGACATGCGCGGCAGTTCCTATTCGTCCGGCACGTGGAATTATCAGGATGACACCAGTATCAAGCTGAGTACGGACGCGGTTGTTTTCGCTCCGGTCGCGAATCTGGTTTTCGGTGTGGGCTCAAGCAGCGCCGGTTTCGTGGTACGCGCGGATGCTTCCGGCACTGACAAAGCCATCAAAATAACGCCTAGCGGCAAGTACAGTTCGTTCGTGCATTTTAACGTGCTTAACGGACAACCGATAGCCGCTGTGGCGGTGTCAACAAATCCGTATCTGACGGGCGTTTCGTCCACCACAATCAGTCCGAACGGCGACGGGAACGCGGACGCCGCCTATATCAACTTCAGCCTCGATGTTTCCGGCAATTCCTCCGCTGTTAACAATTGGTGGCGCGTTGTCATAGCGTCGCGTCCGTTTGTTTCCGGCGCGGACGCGGGTAGTGTCTGGTCCTTCAGCGGACAAGGCCAGCCCGCCCTCGGTCAGATAATGTGGGACGGGCGTTACAGCTACGGTTCCGGCATGGTGCCAAGCGGCGCTTACTATGTGAAGATTGAGTACAACGGCTTCAACGACACCAGCCTGAGAATTGACGTGCTCTCACCCGAGATTTATGGCCGCGTGACGGACTCCTCCGTAGTGCCGGCTGTCGGCATAGCCAACGCGGTGATAAACGCGTTCGGCACGCGCGGCGGCGGTTACGCCCGCACCTCGTCTGACGGTTCGTATTCGATGCCCGGCCTTTCGAGCGGAACTTATACGTTTGAAATAGTCGCATCCGATTATGTGAAAATGTCTACGCAGACTGTTTTCAGCGGCGACCGGTCCGAGCTTAATTTCGCGCTCTCCAAAGCAGCGCAGCTTGTGATCGTGCCTTCGCTGAGAGGCGGCAATCCGTACACCAAGGACGTCTGGGGCAGCGTTAACGTGCACAACAGCGACTGGTCCAAGAATTATTATACCGGCATGAAGCTTCTGGCCGGGACCACGGCTTTCTCCGGCGCGGAAACCTGGAGCGCGGTGGATAACCGCTATGTTTCCAGCGAGCGGATAATAGCCGCCGTCGAGCCGGGCGTTTATAATATCTCCGCCCAGCTGGAGAATTTCGGGAACGTGGAATTTTACAACGTGGTGGTTCCCGCGTCCGGAACGGTTGTGAGCCTGCCTTCCTTTGAGCGGCGGAAAAACATCATGGGCACTATTGCCGTTGCTCCGCTTAACAAAGACAGATGGGTTTCAGTGAACGCCAATCCTGACAGTAATGGATCTGGCAGTACCTGGGGTTACGGCGGCGTTTACCTGCCGGCCAACACATCCAGCGGAGCTTACGCGGTTTACGGCATAGAGTCAGGCACATACACCGTGTCCGCCTCGTGCGAAGGCCTGCCGCGGGTTTCCACAAAAACCGTTGTAACAACAGGGGACGTGAACGGCGTGAACTTTGATTTCACCGGCGTTTCCAATAACGTCATAACGGGCACCATCACCGTGACGCTTAACAGCGCGTCCGACTGGAACCGCTACAACGTTATGTATGACAACGTGCTTATGGAAGTAAACCTGTCCGCCTGGTCTCCTCAGGCCAGCGGCTACGCCAACGACCAGATAAAGATAACGACCGCCAACATTTCCGGCGCGGTAGCTTCTGTCGGCTACACCTTGACGGGACTGGATAAAGGCGTGTCTTACCAGGTTTACGGGCGCCTGAGCGCCAACAATAACGGACCCAGCGATTTCACGGTGAAAGGCGGCATGCCTAAAACCGTGGTCATTTCAACCGTTACCGGAAGAGCCAGTCTGGATCTGGAAATAGCCGTGGCTTCCGGCGCGATAGCCGGCAGTATTATTCTTCCGTCCGGCAGCACCGATTTCGGGAACGTGATGATGACGGGCAAGATAACCCAGTCGGAAGATCCGTATTCCGTCGGCCAGTCCATAGACAGCGTGGTCACGGACTTCCCGGGCTTTGTCTGCGGCGACGGAACTTATCTGTCCTCCGGCGCGGTAAGCTGTCCCGCCGGGGTTAATGTCGCCAGTTTCACTGTAACCGGAATGGGGACGCAGACCATGGATATGGTTTTCACCTATAAGACCACCGGCTTCACGAAATCCTACAAGATCAACGTGGTCAACGGAAAAACGACTGTCGCCACGGTGGGTTTGCGGGAAGACACGTATTCCCTGTCCGGCAGCATGATAAACCACCTTAACAACGCGCTCTTAAACACCGGCGCGAGCCTTATCGCCAACTCAAGTGTAACGGTGCCCGCGGGCTATCCCCTGCGGGCGGGCACTCTGCCCATTGAAGCCGTGCGCAAGAATTCCAGCGATTTCGCCACTGCGGTGGATTATGACGCGAGTGTCGTGCGCGTGGGTTATATAACCAGTTCCGGCACATATGTCATCAGCGGACTGCAGGAAGGTGTTTACCTGCTGAGGACCCGCCCTCTTAAAACCTGTTCCGCCGAAGGCTGTATCGTGGCCGTGGCTTCGCAGGAAAAACTCGTAACTCTCAAAAAGAGCGTTTATGAGGCGGGCTATGTCATCGTTGACGGAATGAGCGTTTCCACCGCGGGCGTTAACTTTACGCTTATTGACGGCTGGAACGCTTCCGGCACAATCGCCATTGAAAACGGCATTGAAGACGCGCGCATGCTGAGCCTGTCGCTTACCAACAAGCGCGGCGAAGTGGTCCGTTCTACTCAGGTCGCGCTGGGCAATATCTATACGGGCCATACGGCGAATTTTGTGGATTACGCGTTCGAGCGTCTGCCGTCCGGCGATTTCTACACGCTGGCGGTTGTGGACGCGTCCACGTCGTCATCGGTTCGTTACACGGCGGCTCCGGTTACCTTCCCGTCCCGCAGAAGCGCGCCTAACGGCATGCAGTCCGACATAACGGACGCGGATGTGGAACTTAAAATCGGCGCCATGCTGACCGGCAAGCTGCGCGACGTTAACACGGGTTCTCTTATCACCGAGCTTAACGCCAAAATGCTGGCTCCCGGCTTCTCCTGCTACGCGCAGGCGAACCCGTGGGTGGACGGAGGTTATTATGTTGCGCCGTCTTCCATAGTGGTGCAGGTTACGGGCGGCGACAGCGATCCTAAGCCTATCGAGGCGAACGGCACTTTCCGTATCGGACCCGTGCTTCCCGACATTACTTATGACGTGTTCTGCCAGCAGGTAAAATGGAACGCCGGCTACATCATGCGCGGCGCGCAGAACTACGCGCCGGTCGTGCTGACCGCCGTCAAGCCGTCAGCCGGCGAGAGCAAGGACCTGGGCATTCTGGATCTGAAACAGGGCCAGTCCATGCGCGGCACGGTACTTTCCTCGGCCAGGGCTCCCCTTTCCAATATAAAGGTCAGGGCGAAATCCGTGGGCGGCACTTACCAGATTGAAAACGAAACTTACACCAACGGCGCCGGAGAGTATTCGCTGTGGGTTTCAACCAACGTGTCCAGATATTTCGACATAACGGCCAACCCGCGCGAACAGAACAGCGCGGCGGAAGGGGTCGTTTATGAGGAAGCCACGCTCAAGAACTTCGACCTGCTGGCCAGCTCCACGGCGAACTTCACGCTTAAACAGGTTCCGGGCGGAGTGGCGGGCCAGGTCGCAACGGTAGACTTCGGAACGCTTTATTATCCGTTCGGCGACATGAGCGGCTATCCCGCCGCGGCGGTGTTCATGCAGCCGGCGGGCATTACCCCAAGCGAGAATCCTCTGGGCGATATAGAAGCGATGACGGGCACGGACGGCAGCTTCAGCGTGCTCGGTTTGTCAACCGGAACGTATACGCTTAAGGTGGTGAGCATAGGCTACGCCATTTCGTCGGCGAGCGTTACCGTGTCCGGCTCGGGAATCGTAAACGTGGGCACGATGACCCTGACTTTGGGCGCCAGCGTAAACGGCACCATTTCCAAAACAGGGAACAGCCTGCCCAGCTCGTCGGAAATCGGGTCGGTGGCGGCTGTCACTCCGGATTTCTCGGAATTTCTGTACGGCACGCTGAACGTTGATTCCCTGTCGAAATCAATACAGGGCTACAGCATAACCGGCTTTAAGACCGGCAAACGGTATTCCATAGCGCTGATTTCGCCGGACGGCGATGACATCACCTTCCCGCTGGAAGGGCAGGACGTTAATTTTGAGCAGGCCAATTCCACCGCTTCGCTCACTCTTAACATAAGTTACGTTCCCAGCGGCGTGGATTGCGGCGCGGTGGCCAACAGGATAACGGGCACCAATTCGTTCGAACTGAAATTCACCTGCACGCGCCAGCTGCGCAACGTCACTTCCGATGACAACAACATACTGGCGATGCTGAGCGTTGTGCATTCATCCGGCACTCTGGCTGCCGGCGTTATCGCGCCCGACCGGAGGAGCCTGACCGCCACGTACACCATGGCCAACGCGCTGGAAACTTCGTTTAACATCAAGCTGGACGCCTCGTTCAACTCCGTGGACCAGACGACGGGGCGGAACTTCTCGATCACGCGTATCTATGACTTCAACGCCGGCATCGTGAGCGCGGTAACCCGGCGTATAACGAACCTGCTGGGCGGAAACGTCAGCGTGGAGTCCGATGAGGGTTCCGAACGCTCGGGTATTAATGTTCAGCCCGGAAGCTTCAGATACAGCGGCGGGGTTTTTGATATCAGCATATCAACCACGCTGGGCATGCGCAAGTTCTCCACTCTCGACGACAGTCTGGCCGGGCAAAGCCTGTCCGCTGACGCGCGGTTCGGAGTGGGCCGTCTGCCTGAAGCGCTGGTGGAGGCGCGCCGGGCTTTGGCGGAAAAGCGGATAACCAAGTATGCCACGCAGTCTCAGACGCCGGATAACTTCCAGCCCCTGAGCATGTTCTACGACATCTTCCTGCCCGCGGGAATAAGCCATATGCTGCGCCTGAGCGCGCGCATGACGCTGAGCTATAATTCTTCGGCGGATCCCAATAACGTGAACGTGTGGTATTACAATCCCGACACCAACAGGTATGAACTGGAGGGGGGTAACCGGGCTATAGACACGCTTAACAACACCATCTCCGTGGATGTGGACCATTTCTCCACGTTCATAGTGCTGGAGTCATCGCCGGTGTATTCGTCAACCACGGCGTATTCCGGAGCGAACCTGACGGCGTATAACTTCCCCAATCCGTTCAACCTGGAAACGAAAACCAAGCAGGTGAATACTTCGCCGGGTTCCGGCTCCTATACCGCGGGCCAGAACATCACCACGGACGGCACCATAATAAGGGTTGCCATACCGGCGGGGATTACCGACGGCGTCGGCACTATCAAGGTCTATAATATGGCGGGCGAACTGGTGCGCAAGATTGACATGTCGGGCCTAGCGCCGGGCACTTATGAGTATTACGTGTGGGACGGCAGGAACGACAGCGGGGAAAAAGTCGCCAGCGGCGTTTATGTTGGCGAGGTAAAGGTCGGCGGACAGCAGACATTCTTTAAGATGGCTGTTGTCAAGGATTCCAAATACAGATAACGGTGGTTATTAAAATGGAGAAAATTATGAAAAATATAAAGAAAAACATGACCACCGCGATCAGAAAAATACCGGCTCTGCTGACGGTGGCGGCTCTTTTGTCCGGCACGGCGTTCGCTAGCGGAGAAGGCACCAGCACCGCGCAGTTCCTTAAAATCGGCGCCGGTTCCAAACCCGCCGCCATGGCGGACGCTTACACCGCGCTGGCGGACGATATTTATTCCGTGTATTATAATCCCGCTGGCCTGGCCTGGATGGACAGGCCGGAGTTCGCCGGCCAGCTCACCAATTACTTTCAGGATTCGGATTACGGGTTTATGGCGTTCGCCCTGCCCATTGAAGGCAGCGACGGTACGGTCCGCCATACGCTAGGTATTTCCGTTTACAGCCTGAAAGTTAACAGCATTGACCGCCGGACGCAGGACACCGACTCCAACGCCGGCCTGTTTGACGCGACCGACATGGCGTATGCCCTCAGCTACGGTTACCGCATCAGCAAGCAGCTGGGCATAGGCGTGTCAGGCAAGTATATCCGCGGGCAGATAGATGACGTGAAGGCTTCGGCTTTCGCCGCGGACGCCGGCATCCGCTACCAGTGCGAGGAACTTCCGCTCAGCGCGGCGGTTATGGTGAAAAATATCGGCACGAAAATGAAATACGGCCAGGAATCCGATCCCCTGCCTTCGGGCGTGGCGGTTGGCCTGGGCTACCGTTTCATGGACGACAGGCTTAAAATCGGCGTGGACGCGGTGAAGTACCGCGATTTCAGGCTTTACGGCGCCGTGGGCGGTGACTACACTCAGGAATTTATGGACAAGCTGTCCGGCTCCCTGCGCGCCGGCTACACTTCGCATAATACCGACCCCGGCGGGTTTAACGGCTTCACTTTCGGCGCGGGCATGCGGTATTCCAAGGTGGGTTTCGATTTCGCCTGGGTGCCGTTCGGCGATCTCGGCAATACGTTCCGCTACACGCTGTCGGTCAAGTTCTAAAAAAAATTGTTTATTGCGGCAAAGGGCGGCTCCTTCGGGCGCCGCCCTTTTGTTCGTGTAAGATTTGAGGCGCGAAATGTTAAAATATTGTCATGGCTAAAAATGTGTTGTTTAGTCTTAGCGGTTCAATTGCCTGCTATAAGGCTTGTGCCGTTATATCAAAGTTGGTGCAAGACGGTTATCAAGTAAAAACCTCATGCACGGTGTCCGCTTTAAATTTCATTGGCCTTGCCACTCTTGAGGGCTTAACCGGAAAACCGGTTTATCTGGATACCTTTGAAAAAAAGCAAT
>Ga0172379_10011993_pt1 | contig 10220 bp, 8 predicted proteins | sample GrowelOW334metaG_FD_119756 | JGI IMG/M metagenome (GOLD analysis project Ga0172379, IMG submission 119756) | Groundwater microbial communities from an aquifer near a municipal landfill in Southern Ontario, Canada - Groundwater well OW334 metaG | ecosystem: Environmental > Aquatic > Deep...
AAATCACAGATGTCATTGTTCGCCGGGCTTTGAAAGAAGATAAAGGTTCTGGTTATTTAACAACACGTATTCTTGTGCCTTCCAGCGTGAAAGTAGAGGCCGTGATCGTTGCGCGTGAGCCTGCGATCATTTCCGGGCTTGCTATTGTCAGTAAAACTTTTATTTTACAGGACCGGAGAATACAAGTTTCTTTTTGCGTTACTGAAGGATCCTGTGTAAAGCCGGGGCAGGTTTTGCTTCGTCTAAACGGCCGGGCGCAGGGGATCCTTACGGCTGAACGTGTTGCCCTTAATTTTCTTGGCAGGATGTCGGGTGTTGCCACATTAACCCGGGCCTATGTTGACGCTGTCCGGGGAACAGGCGTTGTTATACTTGATACACGAAAGACCACACCCGGTTTACGTTATCTGGATCGCTGTGCTGTTCGCGCGGGAGGCGGTAAAAATCACCGGTTTGATCTTGGCGCGATGGTCCTGATCAAGGATAATCATCGAATGTTGTCCGGGCACTATGGTTCCCTGGCAGGAATGATCAGGAAGGCAAGGGCAGAAACACGCAAACCGTTAGAAGTGGAAGTGGATACGCTGGCCGAATTGGCTGATGTTCTTAATGAGCGTCCGGATATGATCCTGCTTGATAATATGCCGCCGGTTTTGTTGCGAAAGGCGGTTGAGATGGTTTCTTCTCATTCATGGTCACGGCGGCCTGTCCTTGAAGCTTCCGGCGGGATCAGTTTAAAAAATGTACGTAAAATTGCGCTGTCCGGGGTTGACAGGATCTCGATCGGGGCGTTGACACATTCGGCGCGTTGCACGGATGTGTCGCTCGAAATACAAAAGGTGCTTGATGTTTAAGAAGGTCTTCATAATGTTTTTGCTGTTCACCAGTACGGTCGGGATTGTTTTTGCCCAGGCGGTGCCTGATGATAATCAGCCGATCTTTGACGATAAACTTTTGATCGAGGGCTACGCGGCCAAGTTAGCGGCCACTTCCAAGGATGTGATCCTGGCGATGATCAATGATGATACACTGGTGCCGTACCGCAAGACTGCGGCACTGCGGGTGTTCCGGACGCGGTTTGCTTATCAGATTGTAACAGGTGAACGCAGCACGGTGGAGAGGATGTTTTTGAGGCAATTGGAGGCGGCAACATCTGTGTATGTTCAGATAGAGTTGATGCATTGCCTGGTTACGCTCGACAGGTATCGTTATTTTGAAGCAATGGTGCCCGCGTTGATCCAGAAGATCGATCATTACGATTCAACGGCCAGTGAAATGGCCTATGAAAGCATCCTGGATATTAACGAGTCCGGAACCCAGCGTGCGAGGGAAGCCCGGATCGAATTCAATACATTACGCAAGATTTTCTTTCTTATCCGAAAAAAGCTGGAAGCTTCCGATCCTTTTGATTCGCGAATTAAGAGCAAGCTTGACCTGTTGAAGTGGTCTATCAAGGTTCTCGGTACTGATGAGCTTAAAAATCTTCCTTCAGAAGTTATCAGTCTTATGTAAACGCAGGGGCAAAGAAATATGCAGTGAGGCTTGACCGTTTTTTTATTTCTATTTATATTGGGAACATATATGCTGCGGTTTTATATTAATTTTCTGGTTTTGTTTACAGCGCTTGGATTGTTGACAGGGTGCAGTGTTTACCGTATTGAATCGGAAGATTTAACGCTGGGATATTATCCTCCGAAAAATCCGGCTCAGTCAGCGCTTTTCATTGAAAAGCCAGATAAGCCTTTTGAAGTGGTGGGAAAAGTTTCTGTGTCAGTGGAGAACGGTAAAACGTTTGCTGATGTTCTTGATAAGATGTGCAATGAGGCGTCTGTGCTTGGCGGGGATGCTGTCACAGGAGTGATTATTGAACCAGAGGGGATCATCCGTACACGTTATACGGCAAAAGTGGTGGTATTCAAATAATGGAGATCATTCTTTTTCTCGTCGTTATTGCTGTTGGGCTTGGGTTGTTCGCTTTCATTTTTCTCAAAGAGCTTAAAAGCGGAGCTTTTGACGGAAATACTCCGCCAGAACCTTCCTTTTTTAAGACCGCTCCCGTCGTTGAGAAAAAATCTCCTGTTAAGAGCAAAGCTGAATTGCCGCAGAAGCCACCCGAGGATGACACTGCTAAACCGGCAGAATTACTTTCAGGTGGGATCCTCAATGAGCGTGCTGCCAAATTGGACCAGTTGCTGGAAGAAAAGAACCGGCATACAGCGCAACTCGAAAAAGAGCTGGCTGCAGAGCGGGCCCATCGTGGAGATTTTGACAGTTTGAAGGATATTCTGCAACGGCAGATAGAAGATTTAAAGGCCCAGAACAAAACTTTAAAGGACGATCTGGCCAAGGCTCTGCAGGGGAATGTGCAAACTGAGTACAAGGCCCCTCCTGCGCTTGATAACTGGATGGTCCCTGAGCCGCCTAAAAAATCAGATCAGTTCCTTGCCGACAAGAAGCCGGCCGACAAGCCGGGGTCACTATTTGATGTTTTTGAGAAGAACCAAGATAAACCTGTGTAAAAAGGAGTTAATAATGCGGTTATTCGGCACTTTTTTCATTGCGGGGTTAATGGTGGTATCTATTGCGGCTTCCGGCTGCGCGCAGTCGGATAAAAAGGGGGGAATGGTGGCGAAAGAAAATGTGGTTTTAGAAACAAATCAGGGTGAGATGGAATTTTCATTGTTCGAAGCGGCGGCGCCCAAGACGTGCGAGAATTTTCGTGGGCTTGTTGAAAAAGGTTATTACAACGGGATTATTTTTCACCGGGTCATTCCCAATTTTATGATCCAGGGCGGCGATCCAACCGGAACAGGTCGCGGCGGTGAAAGCATTTGGGGCAGTCCCTTTCAGGATGAATTCAGTGCTGATCTGAAGTTTACCAAGCCCGGGATTCTTGCGATGGCGAATGCGGGGCCTAATACCAACGGCAGCCAGTTCTTTATTACTACAGCAGAGACTTCCTGGTTGAATGGTAAACATACGATCTTTGGTGAGATCGTCCGCGGGCAGGATGTAATGAAAAAAATTGAAACAACTCAAACCGGTCCCGGTGATCGTCCGGTTCAGGAACAGAAAATAATCAAGGCCTACTTTAAAAAAGTTGAATAATTCGGGTTTTCAGCATTTTTTAAAAAGCCCCGTATCCTTAAGGGGCGGCAGTTGCTGAAAATTAAAAGACTTGTTCTATTTCAATAGTGGTAGTAAGATAGCTGCAAGTTAAATATTTTAATCAGTGGAGGTTTTATATGGGTTTTCAGCATGGTGGTGGTAAATACGATGGTCGTCCGCGCGAAATGCACAAGGCTGTTTGCGGGGATTGCAGCAAAGAAACAGAAGTTCCTTTCAAGCCCTCGGGTGACCGTCCGGTTTATTGTAAGGATTGTTTCTCAAAGCGTAAGGATGGCAGTCGCTAATTGTTAAGGTCTTTCCGATCTGCAAAAAACCCTTAGGCCATCAAGCCCGGGGGTTTTTTGCTTTTCTTAATTTTATCTGCTATACCTGTACACTCAGAGGAAAGTAATTATTGACAATGAAAAGAGATTGTTAGTATAATCCGCACGAATTCATTTGGGCATGAACCCGGATTTCGTAATTCTAAAATGCGGCGATGTTACACGTGCGCTTTTTTGTGCAATGGGTTGACGTTTGATCTGATGTTTAATAATGGATTTTATAAAGTAACGGAGATCTCAAGATGATAAGCATTGCAAATTTACAGAAAAATATATCACTGGGTTTTTTGCTTGCTTTTTCGTTCATAACGTCTTCCCTGTATACTTATAGCGCATTTGCCGCCGGCACTACAACGTTCGGGATCAATTCAATCTATGCTACGGATGGAGCTCCATTTTCTGTGTCCATAAATTTATCCAATGCGGTTCCTGTTTCATCAATACAATTTAATGTTGAGTATGACGCCTCGGTTCTCACATTGGCGAGTGCCGCCTTGGGCACCGCGACGGCTCCCTGGTATCTTTTTGCCAATATTTCTCAGCCAGGTCTGGCCAAGATCGGTTTATTTAACGTAACTGTACTCCCGCTGCTTGATAATCAGCAGGTTCTGGTTTTAAATTTTACGGTCAAAGATACAGGCGTTGACGGGAAGAAAACCTCACCGTTAACCATAAATAATGTGAGTCTTGAAGGTTTGGCTTTGCCGCCGGCTCAAATTTATTCCGGCGTATACAACAAAACAACAATCAATCGTGCACCGGTCTTTGATTCCGTTACCGGTAGTACAGTTACTGCGGGAAATAATCTGACATTCAATGTTTCCGCTACTGACCCCGATGGGGATGTATTAACGTATTCTGCGTCTCATCTTCCTGCGGGAGCCTCATTTAATACCGCAATGCGGGTGTTTAGCTGGACCCCTACGATCGCTCAAGTGCCGGGTGATTATGTTTTTTTTACTGTTTCTGATGGATCTTTGCAAGATCAAAAGAGCGTTAATATCGTTGTGAATCCTCCGCTTGAGGTGCTTTATAGCCTGGAGATCAATTCATTCGCGGGATCCGTGCAAAAGACGGTTAACGGGGTACCTACAACGGCGACCAGTTTTGCTGCCGGAACGGTTGTTCAATTGTCGGTAGTGCCGAATAGCGGTTATGCTTTCACAAATTGGACGGGAAGCGCAACAGGGTCGGCAAATCCCCTGATGGTAACAATGAATGCGGAGAAGACAGTAACGGCGAATTTTACAGCGTTGGCAGGGTACAGTTTAACCGTGAACGCGGTTAATGGCAGTGTGATCAGTAAAGTTGCCGGAGTCGTTACAACAGCCGTGAGTTTTGCGCCGGGGACACTGGTGGAGTTAACGCCCGTGCCTGAACTGGGGTACGGGTTTTCGAGCTGGTCGGGCAATGTGACAGGTTCAGTTGCTTCGGTGACAATAATGATGAATGCCAATAAGGCCGTTACCGCAAATTTTGTTAAAAAAACTTATGGCTTGATGCTGGGCACGAGTCACGGTCTTTTTGTGAAAAGAGTAAATGGCGTGGTGACGACCGCTTTTGTCTTTCCAGCGGGCACAGTGGTGGAAATAACGGCTGTGCCGGATAACGGTTATGCGTTTAGCGGCTGGACGGGAGATACAACGGGGCAAGCTAATCCAATAGCAGTTACGATGAACCGGAATTTGTTTGGGCAAGCAAATTTTACCAAGCTGGGAATGTGCAGTCTGTATGTCAACGCGGTGAACAGCTCGGTAGTAAAGAAAGCCGGGGGTCTTGCGACTAATGCAAGCAGTTTTCCAATTGGTACGGTGGTGGTACTGACAGCGCTGCCCAATTCCGGATACACGTTTTCGGGTTGGACGGGGGATGTAACAGGTTTGGCGAATCCGGTTACAATAACGATGAATACCAGCAAGACCGTTACTGCGAATGTCAGCCAGGACGTAAAGACTTTAACAGTTAACGCGGTCAATGGCAGTGTGATCAAAAAGGTCGGCGGCGCGGTTACAACGGCGGCCAGTTTTGCGACTGGCACAGTGGTGGAGTTGACGGCAGTTCCGAACTCAGGGTATGGTTTTGCTGGTTGGACGGGTGACGTCACTGGAGCGGTTAACCCGGTCAGCGTGACGTTAAATGCGAATACGACTGTGTCTGCCGGCTTTAACGCGGTTGTTCCGCAAATGTATACATTGTCCTTTACCTATGCGCCTCCGGGTTCGGTTGTTGTCAGGAAGATGGATGGCACGATAACAACCGCTGCCAGTTTTCCCGCCGGGACGCAGTTATCACTTACCGCACTTCCAGTTAGCGGGATGCAGTTTCAATCCTGGGGTTTTAACGGCATTTCTTCAAGCAATCCGTATACGATAACGATGTTGGCGAACATGAATCTGGCAGTCAATTATATTCCTGTTGTGCCAGGGGACTTTAGTTTGACGGTCATTGCAGTTAATGGCAGTGTAACCAGGAAAGTTGCGGGTGTGGTTACAGCAGCTTCGAATTTTACGGCGGGGACGCTGGTGGAGCTGACTCCGGTTCCCGAGGCAGGATATGCTTTTACAGGCTGGACAGGAGATGTGACCGGTTCAACTTACCCGGTGACTGTAGTGATGGCCCTTAACAGGAAAGTGACTGCAAATTTTGTCAAAAGATCCTATGGTTTGATGTTAGGTGTGAATCACGGGAGTTTCTTGAAAAAGGTAAATGGTGTACCCACGACCGCGCTTACCTTTCCCGCGGGCACGGTGGTGGAAATAACAGCAGTGCCGGATATCAATTATGCATTCTCCAGTTGGACAGGCGGCATAACGGGCACTGCCAATCCTGTTTTGGTGACATTAAATGCCAATGTGTTTGCCCAGGCAAATTTCAACAGTATCAAAGCGACAACGACTACAACCAATTAAACAGGATATTATTCTTTTCCCCGGTGTTAATAATTGACTTTCAGGGGCTGTGTCTTGGTGCTTTAGTTATTCACATAATACCTTAAGAAGTTCGTGAATATTTGTGGGGTCAGAGGGATCTGTTCATCCGCCTGTTTTAAACCCGCGTTTTGCTATGGCAAAAACCGGGTTAAAAATTCTTACGCTGTTTGATCCGCTGTAAGATTTATCCTCATTAATTGACTAACTGATCCTATGGATGTTATTAACGAAGTCCTGATCCTTTTCCTGATCATGTCGGCCGGATTTTACGCACGCCGGAGCGGTATGATCGACGCGGCGGTTAATCGCGGTCTGGCGGAGCTTTTACTTAATATCACCATGCCGCTGATGATCCTCGGCGCATTTAACTTTACGATCGATCCGGCAGCGGTAAAAATGGCCGGTCAGGTTTTTTTGTTCTCCGGTATTCTGCATGCGGTGTCTTTTTGGGTCGGAGGGGTTATTTATCAGCGCTATACCGGTGAAACGCGCAATGTTCTGCGGTTTACGGCCGTATTCTCAAATTGTGCTTTCATGGGCTATCCGGTCTTGCAGAGTATTTATGGAAAAACCGGTGTTTTCTATGCCTCCATTTTTACGGTACCGTTTATTATCGCGCTATGGACGACCGGAGTTCTTATTTTTAACGGAAAGGATGATGGCGGCAGATCCTTCAGGAAAGTCTTGTTTAATCCCGGTATCCTCGCAGTAGCCGCCGGGATATTCATGTTTCTGTTTGATCTGAAATTACCCGAGACCATATCAAAAGCCTGCAGTCTCCTGGGGTCTACCACCACGCCCCTGGCTATGATCCTGATCGGGTCTATGCTTGGCGAAATCCGCTTGCGTGAACTGATGGGTGGTAAAGCGGTGTATTTGTCTGCTTTTATACGCTTGGCTGTCATTCCCCTGGTTGCTTTGGGTGTGCTGCTGCTTTGCGGGGTGAGAGGGGTCGTCCTGGGGGTATGTGTATTAAGCGCGGCGATGCCGGCGGCGGCGAACACGGCGGCATTTGCCGGGAAATTTGGTTCGGATGCGCTTTTTGCCTCGCGTTGTGTTTTTGTGAGTACTTTATTATCGATCATTACCATCCCGGTTTTTATTATCATTGTGAAAATGTTTCCCGGGAATGGCTTATAATCTGCAGGAGAGATCTGTTATGACAAAACCATTGATAGCCTTCTTTGATACCAAGCCGTATGATAAATCATTCTTTTCAAGCCTTGCGGGCGAATTTAACGTTGATATCAAATTCATATCTGCCCGCCTTGGCGCAGATACTGCTGAATTGGCCAAAGGGTGTGGCGTCGTTTGTGTTTTTGTGAATGATGTGGTTGACCGCGGCTCCCTGGAGACCCTTAAAAAGAACGGCACGCGGTTAATAGCCCTGCGCTGCGCCGGGTATAACAATGTTGACCTTAAGGCAGCGTACGGGGCGATCCATGTGGTGCGGGTGCCGGCGTATTCTCCCCATGCTGTTGCAGAACATACCACGGCATTGATCCTTGCGCTGAACCGCAAGATCCATAAAGCGTATAACCGTGTGCGTGACGGGAATTTCACTCTCGACGGTCTTTTGGGGTTTGACCTGTTTGGTAAAACCGCCGGTGTGGTGGGAACCGGGAGGATCGGCAAGTGTTTGATCACGATCCTTAAAGGTTTCGGCATGAATGTGCTGGCGTACGATCTTTACCCTGATGAGCAGTTTGCCATTGCGCAAGGTTTCAGTTACGTGGATCTGCCGCGGCTTTTTCGGGAGTCGGATATTATTTCACTGCATTGTCCGTTAACGCCGCAATCCCGGCATCTGATCAATGATGTTTCGCTTGAGCAAATGAAGGACGGGGTGATGATCATTAACACCGGCCGGGGAGAATTGGTAGATACCAAAGCCTTGATCAAGGCGCTAAAAAGGGGTAAGGTCGGTTCCGCAGGCCTGGATGTTTATGAGGAAGAAGGCGATTATTTTTTTGAAGATTTCTCATCCCGTATGGTCAGCGATGATGTGCTTGCGCGTCTGCTCACTTTTTCCAATGTCCTTATAACGGGGCATCAGGCTTTTTTTACCCGTGAAGCGATGGAAAATATTGCCCGCACCACACTCGGGAATATCCGGGATTTCAACAGCGGCGGGTATTTGCCCAACGAGATCTGCTATCACTGTGATAAAGAGTGTGCCAAGAAAAATAAACAGCGGTGCTTTAACCCGGGTCTTTCAATAGATAAATCCGCCCCTGCGAATACATAAGGGGGTGACAAGGAATCAGTTCAGCCCCAGATCCTTTATGTTTTTTGGAGATCTTTCGAAAAGTTTGTTATAATGCCGCACGTTTATAACAGGCTTTTATACAGTTTGAAAGATCAATCCCGATGAATGAGACTTTATTGAAAGAAGCAGCCCGCCGCAGGACGTTTGCGATCATTTCGCATCCCGACGCCGGAAAAACCACCCTGACCGAGAAACTCCTGTTGTACGGCGGAGCCCTGGATCTTGCCGGTTCGGTAACGGCCAAAAAGAAGCAGCGCGAGACAGCTTCCGACTGGATGGAACTGGAGAAAAAGCGGGGTATCTCGATCTCTTCAACGGTTCTGCAATTTGATTACGATGATTACCGGTTAAATCTTTTGGATACCCCCGGCCATAAAGATTTCTCGGAAGATACATATCGCGTATTAATGGCGGTAGACGCGGTCATCATGGTGATCGACGCCGGTAAGGGTATCGAAAGCCAGACCCGTAAACTCTTTGAGATCTGCCGTAAACGCGGCATTCCGATCTTTACCTTCATGAACAAGCTCGACCGTCCATCCATACCGCCGCTGGAACTTATTGACCAGCTGGAGAAGGTTCTTAAATTGCATGCTTATCCGGTTAACTGGCCGCTCGGTAACGGCCCGGCGTTCAAGGGTGTTTACGATCGGATGAATAATCAGGTTCATTTGTTTGAACGGGTCGTGGCCGGGGCCTACCGGGCGCCGGTATCAGTTCATGATCTCAACGACCCTTTTGTCCGTACGATCGTTCATGATGAAACGTATCATGAGGTTATTGAAGAGCTGGAAATGCTGAACATTGCGCAGGGCGGTTTCGATATCAATGAGATCCTTAAGGGCAATCAAACGCCCGTCTTTTTCGGCAGTGCGGCCAATAATTTTGGTGTGGAGTTTCTGCTTAAAGGGTTTCTGAAAGATTCAGCTCCGCCGGCGCCGCGCATGACAAAAAAGGGCCTGATCCCGCTGGATCATCCGGATTTTTCCGCTTTTATTTTCAAAGTGCAGTCGAATATGAACCCCCAGCACCGTGACCGGATCGTTTTTGCCCGGGTTTGTTCGGGCCGTTTTTATCGCGACATGAAAGTGTATCATCACCGGTCAAAGAAAGAGATCCGTTTATCGGATTCGTTTAATTTGTTCGGGCGCGACCGGGAGCTGGTGGCTGAAGCCTATCCGGGAGACATCCTGGGTTTTGTGACCAAACTCGATTACCGCATCGGCGACACCATTAGTGCTGACCCGGCTTTGTTCTTTGACGAGATCCCGCGGTTTGCTCCGGAATGTTTTGCGTATCTGCATAATTCGGCGGCATCAACCTATAAACCGTTTCGCAAGGGTTTGGAGCATTTGCTGGCGGAGGATATTGTGCAATGTTTCACGCTGCTGGATTCGTATAATAATTTGCCTTTGCTTGGCGCGGTCGGCCCTCTCCAATTTGAGGTTTTACAATATCGTTTGAAAGATGAATACGGCGGGGAATCACGCCTTGAAACCCTGCCCTGGAAGATTCTGCGCTGGGTGGGTGCGCCGTATAACATAGAACAAATTAAAACGACTCTGTCGC
>Ga0172379_10011994_pt1 | contig 10219 bp, 7 predicted proteins | sample GrowelOW334metaG_FD_119756 | JGI IMG/M metagenome (GOLD analysis project Ga0172379, IMG submission 119756) | Groundwater microbial communities from an aquifer near a municipal landfill in Southern Ontario, Canada - Groundwater well OW334 metaG | ecosystem: Environmental > Aquatic > Deep...
GCTAATTAGCTTTTTAGCTTCTTAGGATTTCCCTAATAAGCTAACTAGCTACAAACTAAAAAGCTGAACTCGCCTGCTGTCTCTGGCCTTATGAAAGCATAATAAGTCAAACGGACGCCATTGTCAACAAAACCAAGTTTACACAGGAAATCGCCTATGGAATCCGGTAAAAATATATGCCACCCTTTTTGCTTTCAGGTTTCAGTGTTGGAAGCGGAAACATAAAGGAAATAACCTTGAGACCACTCTTAGCCTCTTTGAGGATTTTGCTTTCAAGCCTTTTCATAATGTAATTTATGCCGAAAACCGTTACCACATTGAATTTGGAAAAATCGCACCGCCAAAAATCTTCCCGATGAATAAAAGCGTGTTCTGACAAACCGGCTTTTTTTATCTTTAAACGTGACCACCAGACTAAAACCGGATTATTTTCATACCCGTGAGCTTCGGCTCCGGCTCTTGCCATCGCAATGACGATCCGGCCGTCGCCTGAACCCAAATCAACCGCCATATCTCCCTGTTTTATATCAAGAATCCGCGCCATCTCGTCAATATCTTGCCTGTGGGTGGGTAGAAAAATCGGCCCCCGGCTGAGGTAAATCAGGCCGGAAATGCCGCAAACGACCGAGACAATTGGAATAATTAGTTCCGACACGAAACAAAATCAATTTTTACCAGCCACATAACCAGTGTCAGCCACATTTTTACCATTAGTGAATTCAGTATGGTAAAAACCGATGGCAGCCAAAAATGACAAACCTAAAAAAATCATTCCTAAAAATCCGAACAGAAACTTGGTAACATCGCTGTGGTTTGTCATAAAAATTCCAGATGGAAAAGCGTCTAAGAACCGCTTCAATAACCAATTGTAACACCGCCGTACTCAGATAAGAACCTGTGCATAACTCCGCAACGGTCGGCAACCTTTCCTACAACTCACCGGCCTCAGCTTCAATTGAAGCCGCCAATTCTTTATTGCCCTTATCCAAAGCCTCGCTTATAGCTTTTTTGTAATAAATTCCGGCCATATCTTTGTTGCCTGCGGCCTTGTAATGTCTCGCTATGGACATCATAAGATCAAAGCTCTTGGGGTTACTTTCAAGCCCCTCTAAGAGAATCGGCAAAGCTTCGGCGCTTTTCTCTTTATAGAGTTCCGAATACAAAGAATACAGATTTTTATAAGCATCAATATGGCTACGGTTTAAAGCTATTGTTTTAAGCCAGTTTTTCTCGGCCAAAGAGTAATTCTTGCTGTAAAACTGGTATAAATCGGCTAAATTATTGTAAATAACGTAGTCATTAGGCCACAAAACAGCTGTATAATTGAGAATTTCGGCAGAAGCTTCATAATCACCGAGTATTTTCCGATAAATGGCTAATTCCAGCCATTTTAGCTTATTTTTTGAATCACTGCCCAACTCTTTGGTCAAAATAGCTATATTTTCAGACGTGGATTTGAAAACGGCAGGGTCAAGCCGGTTATAATCTGTTATTTTGAGGCTAAGATTAGGCATTTTCGGAATATTCAATGGGGCTGTTGTGGTGCCATTAGTAGTGTCAACTTTAACAGTATAGCCATCTTTTTGGCTTGGTTTAGAAATATCTATTGAAATCGGCTCCTCCACAAAGGGTTTGCTGTCTGAAGAAATTACCGGCTTCTCCAGTGTCGGATTAAGATCATTGTAAATATAAAACGCGACAAAAATTATCAAAGCTAAAATAAATACTCCGGCAAAAATATTCTTTCGTTTGTTGTTAATCATAAAATTATTGTACATAAATTATCCTGTCCGAGCAAGAAAAACATCTCGTTTAGACGAGATTGATGATTCACCTTATGTAAAAATAGAAAATTAAGCAAAGCAAAACCCCCTCACTTGTAAACAAGTAAGGGGGTTTGCCAGCTCATCTCATCTAGGCTTTTAACCTAAACAAGAGCACAAGTAAGCTTAGAGTGAACGTGTCCAAGTCTGAACCGGGAAGTTGGTACCAACTGCCGGAAATCCTGGCATACCATAACTGTTTGTCCAGTCATTGGTGGTCTCAAGAGCCTGATCAGTTGCCTGAAGAGTTGAAGTTGAGATTGGTGACCAGATGAAGTTGTCAACGTTTGCTCCTCCTAGATACATACCCGTTGTTGAAGACATATAGACAGTTGAGGCAAGGAAAGGATATGCCGTATCAGCAAGGAGGGCAATGTTCAAGCTTTCAGACACTGAACCAGCATCAACTGCGGTGGCAGCTTTCAAGACGAAAGTCTTTGAGCTGTTAGCAGGAATAGACCTGGCTACAGTAGAACTTGCCGAAGCGTTGAAGTTCACAGTCAGAACCGCGGAACCATCAACACCTAGGGCATTCAATGCCGTAGAGTTTACCGCAACTCCATCACCATAGAGAGTAAAGCCTGTTACTGCCCCCCCAGTCGTAGCGACCGAGAAGGAAATATTGTGAATGGCCAAATCCCTACTGTTTGAGTTCGTAACGATAAACTTGTAGAGGTCCGCGCTCGCCGCCAAAGTGCCTCCGGTTGAAGTAACAGCGATTGTCGGTACTGAACGGAACACGCGTAGACCATCTGAAGTCACATCTGTTACTGTCGCGGGAGTTATGTTGCTTCCGGAATCAACACCTACAGCGTAAGTGCCGTTTGCCTGTCCAACGCTATCACCGTCAATGGTAATACCGAGGAATGCTCCCGGAGTGCCCTCGCTGGCATTTTGAGCGGACAAATCGCCTTTAACTGTAATGGTAACTGATTCACCCTTCGTGACAAGAAGCGGTGAGCTCAAAGAAGAAGTGGCGAAATCTCCGTTGTTAAATGTAGCTGTTCCAATCTGGTTAGTAGGACCTGACCACAAAGTAACGCTCTGACCGACAAGGTCGGCCGGACTGCTTGAAGCCGCATTTGCAAGCTGTAAAGCAACCGCCTTAAGCATAATGTTTTCAGCTGTACCCGCCGAGAAGCGGAACTGCCCCAAAGTAACACCTGCCGTTCCGGCCTGGGCCATCTTGTAGGTTACTGATGTGTCTTCGGCGACAGTGAACGAACCGCCGGTGGCTGAAGACATAGCCTGACCAACTGAGGTTGACCATGTTTCCGCAACCGTCTGACCGCTGCCTACACCGGAAGCGGCCGTAAAGGCTGAAGAATTTTCATCGTTAGCGAAAGTAAATGAACCGCTTGTAGCTGAAGTGGAAACATCACACTTGAGCGACAAGGTCTTTGAGGTGCCTTTCGGAATAGTGATTCCCGTACCGTCAAAAGTGAAGGTAAGGTCATCGCCTGTCGTGTGGGTACTCAAAGGATTCTTTTCGTTAGAACCGGTAGTTACCGAAGTTGAACCGTCATACAGCTGACAATGGGTCAAGTCGTTTGCGGCATTCGTGGAGTAGGAGTACTTGGTAAGGAATGAAGTAACCCGAATGTCTTCGCCTGATTGACCGGCATCAAGAGTGTATCGGGCAAACTCAAATTGTTTGGCGCCGGCAATAACACTTCTGGCCGAAGGCTGTGAAGACTGGCTGATCGCGAGAGCAGCCGCCTTGACTGTCATAACCGAACCGGTAATGGCTGAAGCGGGGCTTGGAGTAATGGTGTTGCCCGATGTCTGGCCTTTAACGGTTGTCCACTGAGAGGACGGTGTCGTTGAAGCTGTTACCGTGTCATTTGAAATGAACGTGGTACCAAGCTTACCCAAAAGTTTCAAGCTCGTAACTCCCGTCGGGAAGGTAACAGATGAAGTGAATGTTACTGTTCCGTAAGCGGAATCAGTCGCGGTGCTCACTCCGTCAACCGGACCGGCAAGAACTGAACCGTTGCCATCAACCAACGAAACGTTGGTAATGTTTTCGGCCTGATCACCGGCGCCAGTAATGTTAAAGACGATTGAAGCGACCGAGATCGGCTCGCCGCGAACGTCAACCTTGAATCCTCCTAGGACTTGGTTGTTGGCGTTGACCGAAATGTTTGTCGCCGGCACAGCGCTGTCCGCGCTCACCGAAATGGTTCCGGCTGAAACAGTCACCTGCGCCGCATCATACCAAGGATCTTCTACGCTTGAGAAAGCGGCAGAGTCATCTGTCGGATCTTCCGTACCTGTCTGAGGAGGAATGATTCCGTAGCTGTAGGTCTGTCCGAAGACGTCAATATCCGTTCTCTTGGCGATATCAAAGTCAACAGTTCTTCCTGAACCGCCGACGATATCACCTTTGATTGAGATATCTTTTGAGAAACCCTTGTCAATGGAAATACCGCTACCAAAGATTGTGGTGTAGTACTTACCATCCGCGCTGACCGTAGTCGGGTATCCAATACCATCAACATAAGTCATCACGTTGGCCAAGTCGCCTGAAGCCGCTGAACCTGTCTGGTTCCATCGGACGGACTTGAGTGTAACCAATTCTGCTGAACCGGCAGTCACTCGGACAGCCGAGAAAGTGTAACCGGTAACACCGATTTCTTTTGTCTGGCTGGAACCCGGGTCGGTACCACCTCTCTGAAGTGTTACGCTGCCGATGTCCAAAGTAGCATTGATTGTCAAAGCTCCGCCGTTTATCGGAAGAGGGCCTGTAACAGTCGCTGAAGTGTTGACTCCAATGACCGCGAGGCTCGCTACCTGACCGGCGCGAGTTGAGTTATCAGCAGCCATATTACCGGCAACCGTCAAGGTCTTTGAAGTGCCTCTCGGGATGGTAATAGGATCACCGATAACAGCTTGGTGATTTGAGTTGAAAGTCTTGGCAATACCGCTCTGAATGCCGTTCTCATCAAGCAATACAACTCCGGCAAAAGCGGCATCGGCCGCGAAACCGGTTCGTTCTACTGTCAATGAGTTGACAACGACGTCTCCGTCATTGCCAGCCGTCAAAGTTACTTTTGTGAAAGGAACTCGCGCGGCGCTTTCAGGAGCTAGTCCAGCTCCAGGCTGAACCGGAATGGTAACCGTCAAGCCCGTGCCAGACGGAGCTGATACAACCGTTGAACCGGAGCAAGCTTGACCCGTTGTCGGGCTGAAGCCAACAACTGAAGTACAACCGGGTACTGTTGAAGTTGTGGTTGTCGTGGTTGTCGTTGTTGAACTTGAAGTTGACGACATTGAGTTCAACTTAGCTCTGGTGATAGCTCCGACGTAACCAGCCACCGGGCTGATTCCGTACTTCGCCTGAAACTTCATAACTGCCGCTTTTGTGGCAGGACCAAATGTTGAAGTTTCGTAGCCAGGAGCACCGGCTGAAGTGCCGACCGCGACTTGAGTGTCAGGATCCATGTTTAGAACTTTTTGAAGGTTCATAACATCAACACCCTTGCTACCGACAGTAAGATTGGCGGCAAAAGTGTAACCCGTTGAAGTCGTAGTGGTGGTAGAACCGCCCTGGATAGTTGACAGTTGCGACTGAAGCCCGCTGATGGTCGCGAGCAAACTGTTGATTTGAGCGGTAAGGTCTGACACAGTGTCAGCTTTCACGGTAACCGCGAAAGCCAGACTCAAAGCCAATGACATACCGAGCAAACCCGCAACAAATTGCTTTGTTTTAGATTTTTTCAATTGATACATAAATTGTAGTTGATAATTAAATTTCCCTCTTCCGATTTTTTAACGAATAAATCTAATAATTTCGAAAAAGAAAAATAGCTTTGTGCGATGAACATCATTTTAATTTTGACGTAAAAAATCAAAACAACTTCACCGCCTAAATTGCGATGCGACATCGGTAATGAGATTCATCACTGACATCGCCTACTTGACTTTCACTGCTTATAACTAATCCTGCAAATCCTATAAATCGACACAAGACCCGCAGGTTAGTGGGTAAGGTTAGAACTGAATTTCAATCTTGTTGCGTCCAAATTCCGGGAAAGAAATTCTGTATTTTTTGAGCGCTATTTTCCGATGTCAACGAGCATGATTTTCCGCAACGCAATCTCACGAAATCTTTAAAAATTCGCGGGATTCCTGTTATACAAAAACAAAACTTGGTCGCATAAAAATCTAACGACCCCGTAACATTTAGGTATCTCAAGCAATTATATCCCTATAAAGACTGAGCTGCAAAAAATATATGTGGATAACTCCCAAATTCGCCTTGTTGTTCGGGCTAAGTTGGCTAAATTAAAAATTCCGTTATCCACTTGCCAACCGAGGTATTATTGCATAAATAGCCCCTAAAAGTCAACAAAACGGGTCAGACTGGACCTTGATAATCCTAGCGACTTTAAAATCGTAGGATTTCCTCCTTTTGTCTCCTTTTGTAAGGGAGGTACCCGTAGGGCGGAGGATTTAAATCCCTCGGCCTGCGGCCTCTCCCTTTAGAAAAGGGAGAAAGGAGATGTTGGGATTAAGACCTTAAACCGCCAGAGAATAGCGGCTCCAGCGTCTCTCGCCGGCTTTCTTAAGGACACCGATTTTAACCAAACGAAGCAATTCCCGCTGAATAGTTTTTTCACTGCAACCTTTTATAACCAAGGAAAAATCCCTTATCGTAAGGTCATTACCCCTCTCCAACAATTTCATTATTGCTTTTTGCCGACCGTCGCCGGAAGCGTTTTTTGACACGCGCGACCGGGCCGGCTTGCTGGCGGGAACTTCACCGTGTCCTTGAAACGTTTGCCCCGCTTTAAAAGGTTCTTGCATCTGTCCTTTATAATGTCCTTGAACATCTGCCCACGCGTAAACCGACTGGTTTTTCACGAAATTATCATTGGTCTGTTCCGGAACCGGATTTTGAATCTGACCACTGCCGGCAAACAACTCGTTCGGCAAAGCAAAAAAATCTTTATCGAAAGAAAGGTTCTTGCTTCGGTTCTCGGGTTTGGATGACGATTGAAAACTCAGGGTTTCCAACAGACTTTCAAGTTCCTTTTTTAGAATGGCAAAATTCATTTCCGAAATCAGATTGGCCATAAACGCCACTTCAATAAACGAAAGAATTTTTAGGAGATCCGAAGTAACTCCGGAAATGATTTCCGTTTTGAGCATCGGGTTGGTGGTAAAAGACATAATTCTGGAAATAATTCCGATGCCAACTTCCCGGAACTTCCACTTTATCGGTTCGCTGTCAGACAACAAATCACCCATCAAATACAAGGCCGAAACAATGCGTTCGGTTTTCTTATAAACAAACAGCAAAAAATTGTCCTTTTCAAAAAGCTTTAAAACGACTAGGTTTTTTGCACCCATCGCTTGTTCCGAAGAGATAATAATGTCCTTTTCACTGTTCATGTCCTTTATATGTCCTTTACGTTTTGCCACGCTCTTTTTACGATTTTATTGACCCATATATGTCCGTTATTGTTAACTATAGCCTATAGTCCTATAGAATGTAAAGGGACAAAAGTTACAAGTTTGTAAAGTAGAAAGTGTGAAAGTTACAGGTAAGAAAGAATCCAAGACTTTTTACTTGCGCACTTTTAAACTTTTTACTTTCACACCTGCGTACTTTTTAACTTCTATCGGTCTGTCGTTATGTTATTATATGTGGGTATTTTCACAAATGAGTATGGCCAAAAAAACTAAGACCGATGAAACGTCCGGCGGAAACTCAAAGCGCGCTTCCGGCGGTTTTCATGAAAAGACCAAGCACGGAATTTACGCGATAATTTGTTTCGTAATTGCAATCCTAATGATATTGGCGGCTTTTAACAAAGCCGGGTTTGTTGGGCTGGCTGTTTTTAATTGGTTGACACTTTTGCTCGGAGTCGGCTACTTCCTGCTTCCGATACTTTCCGTAATGCTTGGCATCGCGTTTTTGAAATCAATGGTTCAACGTTTCCCGGCGATTAAAGTGGCCGGTTCGGTTATTTTCGTTATCGCCGGATTGGGTTTAATTGATATCATCTCAAAAGATAGCGGTGGAGTGATCGGACGCGTCATATCAACCCCACTGACGAAACTGATTGATGTATACGCCAGTCTTGTAGTCTTGGCGGCGCTTTTTGCAATTTCAATCATTACGATATTTGAAACGGAAATTTCCATTGAACCGCTGGCCAACTGGTGGAAGAAAATCCGTTCGCGAAACAGCGCGATGAAAGATTCGGCAAATACCGCCGTCACGGGAGAATACCGAGAAAAGTTTGATGAAGAAAATTCCGGGCAAGACCAAGATGAAGAAGACGCCGGAGACTCCACCGAACAAAAAGATAAAAAAGAAAAGTACGAGGCCAAGAAACCGGAAAAGCAAAAAACCGAAAACCTGCCGGATGGAAAGGGCGAAGATGAAACATTTGGAATGGCCGCCAAGCCAAGCTTTTCGGTATTTAAAAATCCTATAAAACCTTTCAATCCCCCGCCACTGTCGCTTCTGGAGCGAGACAAAGGGAAACCGGTTGTCGGGGATATCAATGCCAACAAAAACATCATCAAACGGACTTTGGCCAATTTCGGAATTAACGTGGAAATGGATGAAATTTCCATCGGGCCTTCGGTAACCCGTTACGCTCTAAAGCCGGCCGAGGGAGTCAAACTTTCAAGGATCGTCGCTCTGCAAAACGACCTATCCCTTGCCTTGGCCGCTCACCCTTTGCGTATTGAAGCGCCCATTCCGGGTAAATCCCTAGTCGGCATTGAAATTCCTAACAGCACCAAATCAACCGTCGGACTGGCGACCCTTTTGGCGGCGGAAGAATATCAAAAATCTGAAAAACCTCTCCTTATATCTTTAGGTAAAGGTATCTCCGGGAAATCCCATTTCGCCAACTTGGCAAAAATGCCCCACTTGCTTATTGCCGGAACCACTGGATCTGGAAAATCTGTCACCATACATACCATCATCACCTCCCTTCTTTTCAGAAACGCGGTGGAAAATCTCAAATTCATAATGATTGACCCTAAACGGGTTGAGCTGACCCTTTACAACAAAATACCCCATCTTCTGACCCCGGTCATTACCGAAGCCAAAAAAGCCATTCTGGCCCTTAAGTGGGCGGCCAAAGAAATGGATCGTCGTTACGACATTCTTGAATCAGAATCCGTCCGCGATATTGAGTCATATCATAAAACCGTCCTTGAGCCGGAACTCAAAAAATTGGCGAAAAACCCGACAGACAGCGGCGACCCTGGAGTAAAAATGCCGGAACTGATGCCGTACATTGTCATCGTGATTGATGAATTGGCCGATATTATGTCAACTTATCCCCGAGAACTTGAAGCCGCCATCGTCCGTCTGGCTCAGATGAGCCGGGCTGTCGGCATTCACCTCGTGCTTTCAACCCAAAGGCCGTCGGTCAACGTCATTACCGGTCTTATCAAGGCCAACATTCCGGGCCGAATCGCCCTCCAAGTGTCATCGCAAATTGATTCCAGAACCATTTTAGACACCGGTGGCGCGGAAAAATTGTTAGGCGCCGGAGATATGCTGTTTTTGGGAGGCGAAATGTCCAAACCTCAGCGTATTCAATCGGCCTATATCAGCGAGTCGGAACTCAAAAAAGTGGTCAACTATTTGAGGGAAAATTCCAGCGATGAAATCCAGAGCGAACTCAATCTCACTCCGGAAGCCGTGGCGGACAAAAACGCTCTTTTTGAATCAAGTTTTGATAGTGGTGAAGAAGAGATAGATGACAACCTGTACGAACAAGCCAGAGAAGAAGTAATCAAGGCCGGCAAAGCTTCCACCTCTTATATTCAACGCAAACTGCGGGTCGGATATGCCAGAGCGGCGCGTCTTATGGATGTTTTGGAAGAACGCGGGGTCATCGGACCGGCTGACGGAGCCAAACCGCGTGAAGTCTTGGGAGGGAGCCAAGGGACCGAACCGGAGCAGGAAGAAACTCCGACAATTTAATCGGCCTGTTCAAATGCGATGGGGAAAAATTTAAAATTCATTATCGGCCTGACGATTTTCATCCTGATATTCCTGGTTATAGGAGGTTATGCTTACTTAAAATCGCGCGAATTCATTTCGGGGCCGAAAATCACTATCAATACCCCAGCAGACGGCAGCTCATTTCCCGAAGCCTTGATAACAATTGAAGGAATTGCCGGAAACATTTCGCGAATAACCTTAAATGACACGCCGATATTCGTTGACTCGGAAGGCCGTTTCAGCGAAAAAATGCTCCTGCTTCAAGGCTATAACATAATTTCCATAAAAGCCGAAGATCGCTTTGGCAAAAATATTGAAAAAACTCTGGAGCTGGTCTATAAAATGCCGGTTTTTGAAGACAATTCGGCCAGTTCCACTCTGCCGATAGGCGGTGATATAATACAAATGCAATGAA